>Ga0179593_1485132_pt1 | contig 27094 bp, 38 predicted proteins | sample CZODoug2_1_08_16_FD_185931 | JGI IMG/M metagenome (GOLD analysis project Ga0179593, IMG submission 185931) | Vadose zone soil fungal communities from Angelo Coast Range Reserve, California, USA - CZODoug2_1_08_16fungal (PacBio error correction) | ecosystem: Environmental > Terrestrial > Soil >...
AAAGACCAGCTATTCATCGGCACAAGGGGGGGGGAATCGAGTCCTTGGGGGGGGGGAGAAAATAACACTTCCGCTCAAAGGGGGAGGAGCCAGGAGATAAACAAACAACCAAACAAAAAAAATTCAAACAAGGCACAAAACACCGTCCCTGTGGGGGGCCCCAAGGCCATTGTTGAAGATGGGGAAGTTGTCCACGGCGCCAGGTGCAAGGAAGGGGAGAGTGCCCAAACCAAAAGTTGTGTCCTCAGGGGGAAAAAAAAAGGGCAACCTGCGCATGGGACGTGGAGAAGAAGAAGGTCAGATCCGTGGGTTTTTTCAAACGATCTTGCAATTCAAAAAAAAACTGAAAAAAAAAAAAGGGGGGTAGGTGCTGGAAACTCGGAGGGGACTTTGGGGGACAGAAAGAACACTTGAGTTGGGGGAGTAACTGCTCAAGGGAGAAGGTCCAATCAACAACTTACACAAAGGAAAGGAGAGCGTGGTGGTAGGGATTGTCAAGGAAACAGAAACTAATAATGAAATGAAATGGTTGAAAGGGGGTCAAAGGGATCCACGACCGGTGTCAGGCACGCAGAGGTATCCACCCGCGCCTCGGGGGGCTGCTAACAAAAAGGCGAAAAACTGGTCCGGGGGACCACACACCCGCAAGGGAAATCAACCCGGCCCCGATTGTCCCACTAATCCTTAGGGAACTACTGGGAACAATTGAAATGCAACCCAATATCCACGACGGCCACAGGTTGTGTGGTGAAAAATGAGTTAAGAGGGCGTCAAGAACTCTGGGAAAAGAAACCTGGGACTAAACAATGAAATTTCTCACCGCGGCCAAAATTTGCAATAAAAAAGCCTCAATCGGGAAAAAAATGCCATGCAAGGAAAATCAAAAGCCCAATCCCTGGTAAAAGGGTAGTTCAACGGTGGGTGGGGGGGGACAGAGAAGTTTACGACCCTGTTCGAGGGTCCATGTCCCCAAAAGAAACCATGAAAAACTAAAACAGACGTCCTCCGAAAATTTGGTATTGTCTTAGCTCCTTTGAAAAATGGGGGGTGGGACGGAAGGGAACCAGGACATTCAAAAAGCTACATCCAAAATTAGGGGGGTACTAAGTAAAAAGGAGTACAAGGTTTACCTCATCTTCTTGAAAGGGCCCTAATGATGCAACCAACTGAGAAAAATGAAAGCCCGTCCACGCGTTTCAAAAGTGGGTCGCGGACTGAAGGGAACATTAACCCAGCGGGCACAAATTTGACGATGGCCGCCATGCAAGGGAAGATGCCGAGCCTTTTTCGGATTGATTAAGGCGTCAACCGGGGGGAAAAGGGTGGTGTAAGTACGAAAAAAAGGGAAACCTGGGGGGTCAGGGAAAGGGTTTCGCCGGTTTTAACACCTGCTCCCTAAAGGGACGGCGAAGTGAAAACTTCAACTCAGAAGGCAAAAAACAGAACGATTGGAATGGGGAGCGAAAAATTAAATAACTTACCTTTTTCCAGGACCAACGGTAGAGAGGGTTGGTGGGGGGGTAAGGTTGCGCTCAAAAAAATTAAAAAAGGTTGAAGAAGGGGGCTAGCCAGGACGGGGAAAGAAAAAACGTAAAGGGAGATTCCGCAAATTGAGGAAAGTTTGAAAACCGTCGCTTTGGTTCGAACTACAAGCAAAGAGAAGGCGAGCCATGAGGGTCTCGTCTCCGGAGTGGGGTACCTGTCAAAATTTAGGCATTCCGTCTGGTGGAAAAACTGGGGGGGGTAGAAAACGAATGGGGCCAACCTGAACGGGCCCGGCAGAAGAGAACCGATTACCTAAAAGGACCCACTTGTCCACGGGAGGGGGATAGTCAAGTCCCGTCTGTCCAGCAACGGGAAGGACCACTGGATAAGTAACATCTTAAAAAAACAGAAACATCAAAAAATACCGCAAAAGGGGGCCACATGCAGACTCAAAAAAAAAGAAAAAAACCCCAACAGACGCTCTTGAATAAATTTCGTCTAAATCAAAAGGAACCGTCGGCCACGGTTTGTTTCGGGGAGCAGCAAAATCCAAGAGGCCATGAGGATGAAAAAGGACGGTGTTTTGGAGCCGCCCCAACGGACAAACGAAATCCCTCGTAAGGACAAAAAGACCCGCCTGCGGGGGGGAGGGCGCCCGGGAAAGATCAAGGGGGTGCGTGACCAAAAAAGAGCCATCCGCGGGGGGGGCAAAGCTATCCACCACAGAACAAATTCGATTGTTAAGAAAGGATAAAGAAAGACCAGCGACCGCAAAGAAGAATTTTGGTGAGCAACATGGGGCCGAAATCCAGGATACACTAGATCAATAGAACGTGGGTTCCCCCAAAAAGTCAAGAATAAAAAACCCAACTGAAGACCAAGGAGTACTATACCAGCCAAACACCACACTTTAAACGGAGGGCAAAAAACATTCAACGATTTACCAGGCAGGGAAGAAAATCACACGTCAACCCCGCCCAAGGGGGTGCCTGCACAGGGGGAGGGGGGGAATGGTTAAAAAAAAGACGCCGGTACCACCGGCCGATTGTTGGGGGGGCAGAGAAGGGGGGGGGTCAGCAGTTTCTCCAACTCAGAATTAAAGGGGGGGGCAAGCCCGAAAAACCCCCCTCGGGTGGGGGGCTTTCCTTCAGGTGCCAAAATACCTCCCACGTGGAGGCTAAAAGACACGGGAAGCAGGAAGAAGCACCGGAGTGGAACATACTTCGCTTGGTTGGGAACAACTACCTTCAGGGGGGGCAATGAAAAAAGAAAAGCAGGAATCACCCAATCTATGAGGGGGGGAAAACAATTGTAGGGTTACTCAAATCAGTCAAAAAGGATTAGGAAAAAGGAGAAAAACGAGGGAGAAACCGGGAAGGTCTAATTCACAAAAAGGAAGTTGAATACCCCTTAGCAAATTGGAAAATAAAAACTAAAGGGTAACACGCACTCGCCTGGACTGGCGTGCAATGAAACCTGGGATCGTGACGGGGAAAAAAAACGGCCACAAGAAGTTTTGCAACGGCTCGGGAAAAAAGAAAAAGTGATTTCAATCCTAAAACCTTGCAGCTGCCCATTTGAGAAAAACTGTAGACAAAAAAACTCGCAAGTGGGGGGAAAAAAAAAAACTGGGAAAACTGCAGAAGTGGGGGGGATGGGAAACGTATTATCCTGACTGCGAATCTAAGCTAACCAGTTGAATGTGGTGACAGGGCAAGAACAAGGAGACGGGTAGTAAAAAAGACATACGAGGGGTTTGGGCCTGCGAATAAGTTTTTGGGTGGTCCACGGGGAAGAGGCGGGGGATCGAGTGGAGGGGCCAATGGATTCGGATGGCTCAGAGGGTCTTGGGGTTTGGTGGTCAGCTCTAAAAGATCGAGGAACAATCGAGGTCGGTGCAAGCGGATTCAAAGCGGGGGTGAAGATTTTGGGGGGAAAAGAGGCTATGCGTCAAAAAGGCTGAGGATTAATCTAGGGGATAAGGAGGAAACGTTTGGGTGGGAAAAGGTATCGAAAAGCAAACCCTTGGCGTATAACTCGAGCCCTACTGGCAATGGATGAACGAATTTTTTCTCGATAAGAGGGTGGGGAAAGCAAGGTTTTATGGAACGAAGCGCAAGTTGGCATGCGAATTTGGTGGGGTCTGATGTGAAGACAGGGTCATGCCGCGGAACGGGGGGAACCGTTGCAGACAGCAAAAAGTGGGAAGAAAAGGGATCGTAGCCGGGTGGCACTGGGGCCCCGGGCAGACCAGGGGCTTCGTCCGCAAAAAAGGGTTAACGAAGGAAGCTCGAAGAAATCAAAGGACACGCTAAGGACTTGCACCAAGTGGCCCAAAAACCTACAGGACCGCCAGGTAGGAGAGGGGGGGGAAGACCAATCCGAAAATGGTCGTTTGTCGTCAGGCATCATAGTCCAAAAAAAAGTTTCCAAAACGCATAGAATCAAGGGAAATGGAGCGAAATACCATAAATCTCAGTTACGGACCTTTGAAGGAAAAGTTTCGGTTAGGGGGAGCAGCCCGTTAAAATCCGCGTCGGGGTTGGAAACCGGTGCGTGAGGAAAAACAAGGGTACCGCCTAGGGAGCCAGGGGGGAAAGACGAAGAGACAGGGGGGGGGGGATTCCTTGGTAAATACCCACCAGACACCCAGAGATCGTTGCAAACGCCCCAAACAGTACTGAGGGAAAGCCTCCTACATAGCCAGTCGGGGGGTGGGCGCGGGAAAAAAGAAGGTGGGCGGAGGGGGCGGGGAAAAGGTAAAGTACCTCGACAAAAGGAAATCCGCCCGGTGGACCGTAGGAACGCCGATAGGTCCGACAGCAGGCAAGGAAAGGAAAAGATTGGGAAAAGTTTTTACACAAGCATCGCATGGGGGAAAATAGAAAGAAGGGGGGGGGCCAATTTGGAGATGCACACCGATTGGGCAAAAAAATAAAAGGGGGTTGGGGCGGCGGACGGGGGGGATGTTTTTTCAAAGCGGCCAATGCAACTCCTAGACACTTACTCGCGGGGAAACACCCAAGAAGAGGTAGAAGGGAAGGCCTGGGGTGATTGAGAAAAATTTGTCTATGGGATTCGGGGGGGGGTTTTTAGTTGGAAAGGGTGGAGGAAGAGCCCAGAAGGTCTAGAGCACTCATAAAACCGAGATGAATGGGGGGGGGAAGTGTTGCAAACTAACTGGTTCGAAAATTAATATGGGGGGTCTGGGAATCCGTTCCCGGAGGCCCGGGTGAGTGGGGGCAAAAGTATTGGTGTGGTAACGAGCAGCTTGTGGGGAGGGTGCGCAAGGGGGGTCGAATAAAAAGTAAACTTTAGATGAGTGACGCCCCACCTTAGCGGCACGTAAGTGTCGGGGTGAGATGAATGACCAACGCAAGCACCGGCTGTGGGTGCAGTGTTTGGTTTTCTAATCGTTGAGACGGGCTGAGCAGGTGGGCGCTAAAACGAATTATTGGTGATCACGTCATCACACCAAGAAGAGGGGGGGGGGGTTGGACCGTTTGTCAATAGGTGAAAATACCCAGGAGGAGACTATCCGAGACTTGACCATTTTTGCAGGGGGAGTGATTAACTGCACACGGAAGGGGGTAAACAAGATGGGGTGGGCAACGCGACCAGTGGTCACGGGTTTAAACCCTACGACCAACTGTTCAAAAAAAACCCCCACGGTACTGTATGAGTGGGGGGCGGAAGGGGGAAATTCTGGGGGGTAGTCTGGATCAGTGTACCGTTGCAGCCGGACGGGGCGTAGGAGGGCCAGCGATTTGAAAAAAACCCGACGGTGAAACTGACTTGGGAAATAGTAATTGGGAAAGGTGGTGTAATGGAAGGCGTTCTGGGGCATGAAAAAAGAAGGGAAAAAAACCTCAATTGAGAAAGTATTCTTGTCTAGACCGGGTGTCAAATTCCAGGGGGTCAAAGGGGGGGCGCGCGGAGGCCAGGGCTCTCGTCAAAAAAAGATGTCCGTTCGCAAGGGAGGAAACCGCGTGTTGCTGCCTGAAGGTTGTTACAAAGTAAACAATGGAAAAGGACCGCAACTAAAGGAAGTTTAATCGAATTGAATGGAGACTGGATGGGGTGGGGCGAAACGAACCAGATTACAGACCCGGTGAGTTTTGGTTAGTGGTGCTAGCAGAAAGCGGAACGCGGGGTGGGGGGGGGGGTGCATTTCAGAGAAATTTCTGTCGGGAAGTGAGGGTGGGCGCCGAGAGGAAAGTAAGATTCGATGGCACGGGGGGAACTGATTTTGGAGGGAGCCGCATAGTAACGGGGAAAGCCGGTAGGGCAACGAAAGGGTTGATGTCCGCTGGTAGGGGAGTGCAGGGGGTGGTTCTGGGGACGCAGTTGGCTTGGACCAAAACCTTTTACGATGGAAAAAACGCTAAAAAAGGAAACGGCGGTGGACGGAGCAACCAAAAACCACTTAGGAAGTATAGTAGTCTTAACGGGTAATAAAGAGGAGAGAGCTTGCAGGGGAGTTGGTACCAATCCAAATCAATTAAGAGTTAAGGTCAAAGGTAACAAAAAACTCTGGCTGGCAGGGGCCGAATGGAAAGAAAAGTGCCAGGACAATCAGAGGGGGAGTCGCAAAAATGGCGATTGAATGGGAAGGGGAATTGGGGAAATGGAAGTGGGTCAAACCGAGGGGTACGAGCCTTCGTCCGGAAGGGAGATAAAGACGAATAGAAGCCTTATTAAGAAAGGTCCGGGGCGAGGGGAACGGCGCTTTTGAAACTCTGGGATGGGGTGGGGAAATGGTGACGCCAGGGTGGGTTAGAAATAGAAAAAGCGCGCGAGTTCCCCAACTGTTCAAACAAGGAAGCCGAGGTTTGCATGCGCCTGGACAAAGGAGTAGGGGGTCCAAGTGACGGGGGGGAGACGAGCAGGGGGGGGATGTTAATTGATCTGAAAAAGAAGATAATAAAATTGAAAGACCCAAAGTAATATAAAATTATCACCTTTCTCCCAAAACACCTATCGCTGAAGCGGTTGTTGTTACACCGAGCGGAGGTGAACACGTGGAATGACGTGAGGGGTTGGTGGATACATGAGATGGTGCCGTAGGGCGAACGGAAAATGTTACAAAAAACACCTTCGGGGGGGGAAAAAAAATATTTGGGGATCAAAGGACGCCACACCAACCAGCGGTGAATGGTCGGACGACGCTCGGGGCAGGGGCAGAAGGGGAAGTGTGGATCGGTAGGGTTGGGGAATAGACTGGAAAGGCGGGGATGAGGCTCTTTTGGGAAAATCGCGGGGCTTGAGAATTTAAAGGAGGAGATGTCAAAACGACAGAAACCGGGGGGGGGGGGCTAAGGCAAATTTCTAAAACGCAAGGAAGCCGGTGGGGCAGGAGATTTAGGGTCAGGTATATGGTTTAATGGTTGACGGGGCGAGTGTTTTAGTGGGCGAGTAAGAAGGGGAACAGTTGGGCGAAACACGCGTAATGGGGGTAATTGGGAAAAAAAAAACTTTTCGATCAGTAAAACGGATTGGGTGGGGAAAGCCCGAAGGACCGGGGATGGTTATCAACTGAGTGGGACGGCGTTGGGGGGGAGGGTTGGGAGGAGGAAAGGGGAGTCGGTCGACTAAGCGGAGAGACAAACAGGGGAGTAGAGAATGGATGCAAAGTCAGAGTCAACGAAGGGGGCCGGGAAAGAATTTGAAGTTTCACCCGAAGCGTTGGTTGGAAATGACTTCGAGATTGGGCGTGGACCCGGTCATTGGAGAGGGGCAGGATTGCAAAAAAAAAAAGGACGTATGTTCGAAATGGGGGCACAGCGGAGGAGGGCTTAAAGCAAAAAACCAGCCAAATGTGTTATTGGAAAGAAGGTAGGGGGGGACTGGAGAAAGAGCGAAGAACTGGGACGACGGGGGCAACGCCGGGGGGGGAGTCATGAAGGTTGAAACAGGGCCAATCGCGTCAGGGCTTTTGTGGCCGAACGAGGAAAGGGGGGGGGCTTTTCTTACAGGGTTGACGTGGTGGGGGGTCGTGGTGATATGGGGGGCCGTCGTTGGGGGGGGAACCACAAGGCGGCACCGTCAAGTGGTAAATGGTCCCGCCGAGCCATAGCAGCCCCAGGCCGAACTAAGGGGTCACCGAGGGGGAAAAGGGGGGGTGTAAAGGGGTTCGAAGGAAGAGATCAAAAAAAAGCAAACACCAAAAACACACCAGGAGGAAAAAGAAATAACTGACAGTACCGGGGGCAAAGAGGGAAAAAGCTCAAGAGAACCGTCCCGCCGTGAACTTTCCACAGAGCCCTGGGGGGACCGCGGGGAAATGTCACGAAAAAGGGGAAGCCGAAGGAGCGAAAACAGAAAAAAGGACGACGAACAACACTCACAAAAAACAACCGATTAAAAGCAAAAAGCAAACCAACAAAAGCCAAACCAGGTGAAAGATTGGCGAGGAAAAAAAGGTCAAAAGTCATGACAACGCAAAGGAGCGCAAAGGTGGGGGAAAAAACCAAGGGCGAACCGCCCAAGGGGAAAGGGGATAGGCTTGACAGACAAGACGCGGTACAAAAGGGGGGGCAAAAAATTTTTGGATTCTATAAAGGGGGGGGAAACAAAAGACCGAAATGAGCGGGGGGGGAAACTATCATCACAAAAAGCAGAACGTACACGAACTACCAATCCTGAAAGGGAAAACAATGACCAAAAACTAGCAGTAAATGAAACACTATTGGGTCGGAAAACACCATTCAGGAGGAAACCGGTTGGAGGAAAAAGGAACCTAGAAACTGAGTACTCCCCAATGTGAGAAAAGAGAATGACCCCCGAATTAGGACTCCATTGAAACGCCCCACAAAACCAAAAAAAAACGCAAACGCCAAGCAACGTCGGTGAAAAGAAGTCGGGGAAAAACATTAAGTCAGTCCAAAAAAATTCACGGTTTGGGTTCAGGAAAAGAGGAAAAACAAATCACCCCTAAAGGAATTCTCCGGGCCACCTGTGTCACTTTCAAAAACCCGAACTAAAAAAACACTATCCGTCCTAAGATCCACAACAAGAAAGAGGCGTCATAGGAAAACAAAACCAATCCTAGAAAAAAGAAGCCCGGCTCAAAACGTAGCCCTTAAGAGTAGAAACGATGGTGGTTGAAGTATCCCTGGAAAAAAAACAGGGAGAAAAGCGCCCGCCCAATGGAGGAAAGATGGCGAGAAACAGCGCCAACAACGAGGCCAAAAAAAAGTCACAAAAAGTTAAAATGGGCCAGGGAAAAGTATGTTTGTCACTGAAACGTAGCAGCGTCAAAAAAGAAAAAGGACCGGGAGGGTGTGGTGAGGGGAGTCGGGTCCCAGGGAGCCTCCCTAGAAAAAGACGGCCTTGCCGGGTGGCTTGCCGCCAAAAAAAAAAACTAAAGAAAATCAGGGAGGTAATAACAAAAATCAAGACGACACGGGTACCCGACTTCCGAGAAAATCCCGGGGGGCCTTGATCGTTCACTTCCCAAAGAAGGGGCGAAAGTACGGGGACCGCGAACGGAAGAAAGGAAGATGCCGAAACAGGGGGGGCTAACTTTGCAAGTATCAGATCAACGAACCTGGAAAGGAAAAAAGTGTGTACCGGAAAGCAAAAATTACCCACGGCCGGAAGGGGGGTTTTGGGACGGTCCAGTAACTGGCTCAGAACGAAGAGGTCATTCTCGACAAGAAGAAAAAATTAAAACACCTCAGGGGGAGGGAAGAAAATAAAAACGGCGGTCGCAAGGGCCGCCGAAGGGGAAGAAGACGGGAGGGCGCGGAGTCAGGGGGTCTTGAGCTCGACGAAAAAAGACAAAGGGTGGGGGAGGGGGAGTCGACCTAGTCATAGCCAACGAGGTCAAACTACCAACGGAAGAGGATCCAAGAAGGGATAAAGGACAAAATGCAACAAGGGAATGGTCAGACCAGGAGCTCCGCTTTTTGGCCGTACAAAAGCGCTCTCAAAGGTGGACCCATGGGACAGTGGGGGGTTTGGGAGTAAAGGAAAGACTGACTACAAGATCGTAATCCTTTTAGTCAGAAAAAATGTCCGAATGAACGAACAAATACTAAGAGGGTATCGGACAATGAAAAAAATCTTTGGAAATTTCCCCAGGACCGGTTTCCGTGTCCGCTAAGGGGGGGGAAGGGTAAAGCACCGAAAAATTGGACAAGCAACAAAAGATTTCAGCCCAAAAAAAACAAAACACCGCAACTAAAATAATAATCAAAAGTGTCGCAAAAGGACCGGACTCAATGAAACAGAAAATGGAAGGCACCTCCTACAAAATAAAAAAAAAAATGGCAGAGACGAGCGCGGATGAGCCCCACTATCGTATCAAAAAAAGGAAGAGCCATCCAAACGGAAAAAAACTAAATATCCCAGAAAGGAAATACCACAAAAACCGAGCCCCAGCAAATCGGGAGGGATCGGGATCGGAAAAACGAAAGGCAAATGTGCCTCATCGGGCCTTAAAAAAAGAAGGGAAATCAAGGGGAGATCACGCAAAGAGGGAGGGTACCGTGGGGAAAAAAACATGGTTTCCAGTTGGAAACGTGCGGAAAGAAAGAGGGAAAAGCCAAGAAGCTGGGGTTTTAGTGAAGATGAAGGCCTCAGGGGAGGGCGGGACGAGGACGGGACAAAGAAGGGGTGAACGTGCCGGAGGGAAAGGAATCGGAAAGGACACCCGTTATCCATTTGGTGAGGGCAGGTCCTGGACAAAATAACGCGGGAGGGGGGACAACGGGCCAAATTGAAAGAGGGAAAATAAAACGCAGTCAGGGGGATCGAAGGTCACAAAAAGAGGGGGATGGGTGAAATCAAGGGATCAATCCCGAACAAAGATCAGAGCGGTTAAAAAAAAACGCCTTCCACGGACCCACCGACAAGCAAAGTCCGCACATCAACCTTCCAAGAAAGGGTGAAAGGGGAAATGGGGGAAATAAAAGGCAAAAGGTTCAAAGCAACAATCGTTGCGGAAAGGTCCCAGGGGAAAGAAAGCAGTTTGGGGGGGGTGAGGAAAGGAGGACAAAAAGAGACGGAGGTATAGATAAGGGGGTTCAGGTGGGGCCCAAAACCTCTGGTGCAAAGGGAAAAAAGACAAAGGGCTGACCAGAGGTCCATTTTGCAATAACCCATCAAAAGGGGTCAAGGGGGGCAAAGGGAAAGACGGGAACTGACCAATCGACCAAAAAAAGTGAAAACAGGCGTGCTAAAGGGGCAAAACTGGGGTGGGGGGGAAAAATTCATCACAGACAGAACTAAGGGGGCAATTTATTTTTAAGGGGAAAACAGCATGCAAAAAAAACGAAAGGGGATAATGGGGGGAACAAGAAACGAAGGAGCCACCTGGCAACTTGGGAGCCTACCCAAAGAAAAAAAAGGACCAAAGTTCAATAAAGCAAACGTAAATAAAACAAAACGGTAAGGAGTAATTCGCGAAAATCGATTCCTCTTCGGGAAGCCGCCTGGGGCGGGAAACCCAATAGAGGAAAAATGGAAAAAAAAAAACAAGGGGTGGTTGGAAAAGGATGCGGCGGGGGATATACGAAAGGCAATCGGGGGCATCGGAAAAAAATTCTCACGGGGGGAAACCCAAGACCCTAACCAACTGAGCTTCAATCTAAAAACACATCTCAATATAAAACCGCCGTTGATAGGAGGTCAAAGGGGGGGGGGTGGGGGGTTTGGGGCTTAAATGTCTAAGGTGGGGTAAAAAGGAGGGGAAGGGGGGTGAAAGGCACCGTCGAAAAAACGAAAAAAAACCAATCAAAGCATCAAATGGAGTTGGTCAAAAGGGTTGACTAAATTATAAAAAAACGAGAAATGAAATCGGACGAGACGCCCGTTGTTTTTTAAGAATGAGGGCTGCCACTTTTTTGTTGGACAAAGTCAAAAACAAAGAAAGTCGGCACCAAGCAGTAAGCCAAGATAATGTCAAAACCACAACGTCCGTCAAAAGGCATTTGAAAGCTTACCGAAAGTTCCAAAGCAGTTGGGTGGAAGCTTAAGGTACGTGAAAAACTTCCCCCAAAAGGGGGGGGACAAAACAACCAAAGACCTTGGGGGACTGGAGGGAAACAACCTCCACCAAAAAAAAAAAGGAATAGTCCCTGTGGTCAAAAAGGAAGGGGTTGAAAATGGGGGTGGGGCGTAGGCAAACAACGAGTCCGTGGGGGGGGAGGTGGTGGGAAAAGTGAAAACAACATGAAGGAGTCAAAGGAAGGATTTGGGCAGGGACAAGGGGGGTATTCCACAATGGATCCCTACTTAACCGGCTACATCGGACCTCCCAGTCTCCGGCCCCCAAAAAAAAGAAAAAGAAAGGGTTATACTGATGAAAATGTGAAAGAAAAAATTTAAGAAAAGCAAAAGGGGTTGGTCAAACACGGGAATCTGTCGGGTGGGAAATGGTATGTGAGAACCTCAGGGGAAGAGACCCCTGATAAGCAACAGAAAGAATGCACTGTGGGGAGAAAGGGGGGAAAAAAGTAGGAAAAAAAAGCAATCATTGTTGGAAACCCGGGCGTGGGACTAGAAGAAGAGGTCTAGAAAAATGGGAAGGGGGTCTGTAGAAGAAATTGGGCGTCTGACTAATTGAGGCGAAGAACCGTTCAGGGGGTTTAAAGACGGTGGGGGAAAGACTAAATGGGGCAAAACCTTAACCAAATGGCCCGGCAACGAATCAAGGAAACCCTTTAAAATAGGACTACAAGGAACCACTTGCGCGACGAGGGGTGGGAGAAAAGAAGGAAGTCCCCTTTTGGGGAAAGAAAAAAAAACCTCCAATCAACCTAAAAAAAAATGACAATTGGGAAAAAAAAAACTGACAAAACCACCTCAACAACAACTGACGAAAAAACCAGCAAAATAAGTCCGAAGAGGAGTGGAAAAGATTAAACTTCGCAATCACTGCAAAACCGTCGGGCAGGGGGGGTTGACAGGGGGGAAGGGGTCGGCGAAAACGATCAATTGGGGGTGAATACGAGGAAGGAAACTTTTTGGTCCCCAAAGACCTCAACAAACACGCACTACGATCCGACGGGGAAAAAAAAAGGTCAACCTGGTAACTTAGAGGTTGGCCCTGGGACCCTGTCTTGGGGCGGGAAACAAAAAAATCACGAGTCAGGTTAATCCGGGAGCAAAAAAACCAGAACTTCGAGGGGGGGGGGTATTCACGTAAAGAGGAGAAGGGAAAGCCAGAAAGAAAACATAAAGGGGGGGGGGGTTTGGTTTTGACAACAGTACACCCGAAAGCACAAGGAAACAAACACGAGGCAATCCACGGGGGAGATGGTGAGGAAAAAAACAAACAAAGTAGTCTACCCCGAAAAAAGTAACGAAACACATCATGGTTTAAACTACCCGACAAAAGGGCGAAGTGGCGCTGAACATTAACAACAATCGTTGGTAACAAATAGCGAAGAGAGAGGGACAAAACTACTCAACCGTGAAATGGTAACGCCAAATTTGCCTGAGAACAGGACTTGGCCGGGGGTAAGATAGGAAAGGACAAAAAAAAAAAAAAACTCATGATGTTGGAGGCCAGGGCCGAAAATTATAGAACCAAATGAGGGCGTGCACGAAATGGTTTGGACACTGGGGGGATAGGCACTTAAGAGAATCGTTTTTCAAAGGGACGAGCGGCCAAACTTTCCTTCAAGTCAAAAGGGGGAAGACAAACGGTGGGAACAAAAAATCAAAACAGGGACGGAGGGGAGCATTGAGCCGGTCTGCGTTTACCCGTTCTGTTGATGTTGAAACTAGGAAGATCCCAAAAAATCAATACGAGGGACATTTGAATTAGGCGTCAGTTTTCCAACTATCAAACCAACAAACAACAAAAAAATACGGAGAGGGAAAAGAAGAAAGGGGGGGAAGAAGAAACTAGAATCCTTCGAAGGGGGACCTTGCAAAAAGGTGGCGAACAAGAAAAAGAAAGGAAAAAAGGCCGAAGTGCCCACTTGAGCCAAAAGCTGCTTGCCGCAGAAAATGGATCGGGGTAATACAACGACGAAGGGTGTGGCTAAGAGGGGAAAACATCGGAGGTCAGAAAGCGGGGTCGAAATTCTCAGGGGGAGAGTTTTGGCTAGGGGAAAAGGGGGACAACCGTCACAACAAAGGAGGGGTTGGTGATGGATAGTCAGTTTAAACAAAACTGAAGAAGGGTGGTCTTCTTGGGGGGGAGGGAACGGGGAAGAAGAGGGACAGAAAAGGTTTAATTGGTAAGGACAGGAAAGTGGGAAAAAGGTTATAAAGTCCGGATGGGGTTCTAAGGGGGGCGTCCCTTGGGGAGGGAGGGGGGGGGTGTTGTTTACAAAGTCGCGAGGGGGGGGGGGGGTAAGCTAGTGTATGCACAATGGGGGCGGAAGGCAAACTTCGGGGGGGGGGACAGGGACGGGGGTGCGTGTCGCGGTAAAAACTAGGGAGAGTGGGAAAGAGAGAAACAAAGTTACTCCCGGGGGGGGGGGGGGGGGGGGGGGGGGGGGGGGGGGGTGGGGGGGGGGGGGGGGGGGGGGGGTGGGGGGGGGGGGGGGGGGGGGGGGGGGGGGGGGGGGGGTGGGTAAGAGGGGTGCTCATGTCCCGTTGGGGGGAAAAGAGGGGGGGGGGGAGAAAATTTTTTGGGGGAACGCACAGAGCGGAACCAGAGTACCCACATTCTTAGGGTGGGTATGGAAGGAGTTCGGAAGGTGAAGGGGGGTGGGGAGGGAGCGTTACGAAAAGCCCCCTGGGGCCCTCCCTAGCGGTATGAACGAAAAAAAGGGGAAGTCAGGGGAAGGGGAATGAAAGAGTGGAAAATGCGTGAATATATAAGGCCGTTGAGGCAGGGGTGAAAAAATAGCGCAGGGGTCCTAGGAAAGTTCGGGGAAAGGGGGGAGGGGGTTTGATGAGTTTCGGCCGAGTAATACGTCACGTGAAGATTTCATCTCAAAGGTAGCTTATCTGGACAGCGGAAAGGACCATTTTAAAAAAAAACATTCGGGCTACAAAATGCGTCAAAGAAGCGACTGCGAGAAAAAAAGGATCAGATTGCAAAAGTGGCAGGAGAGAAACCTTCCATGCCCAAGCCGGGAGGTGTAAAAAAAGAGGGGGAAGTGTTTCAAAGGGGCAATGGGGGCCGGGGACATCCAAGTAGGTGTTGCACGGCGAAGAAAAGGGAAATTCAGTAGGATGGGGAGCGCCAAGAAACCATAGACAGAGGAAGAGGTGGTACAACGTATTTTGCGAAGAAAGTTCGGGTTTAGAAATTCGGTCAAAAAAAAAAGGGGCTCCAAGAGGGACCTGGTCACGTAGGGCACTAAGGTTGGAGGGAAAAAGTGGCGGCCTTACTGTAGGGATCTGTGGTGGGAAGAAGCGGAAAAAAAATAACGAGGGGAGGGGGTTAAGGATAATGGCAAAAAGCAAACAACCCAAGTACTCCGTGCCGAACGCCGTTACTCAAAAAGTAAAGGACGAACGAAAAAACGTCGTGCACCGCACGCGGGAAAAATAGTCCAAGAGTGGGGGCTTCCAAGCCGGTGGGGGAGAAAGGTTGGGGAGGGGATAACAATAACGCGGGGGGGGGGGCTGAGAGGACGGGGAGGGTTGGGGGGAACGAAACAAGATAAAAACTTTCCAGCCCGACACAGAAAGAGCAAAAGGACAAAAAAAAAGGAGGTACTCAAACGGGGGAAAAAAAACGTAGAAAAAGTTGACTTGATGGGTTGGGGGACGTCTTAAAAAAGGCCCCAGAATTTTTGGGCCAGGGCGCGGTGTTGGTTCGAAAGGGAAGGGGGCCATAAACAGAACGTAACTATCGGGGTTAAAGAAAAAAAACCGGAAAAGCGGAATCACGTAGCATGTGGAGGCAATGGGGGGGGAGGGTATTCCCTAGGAAGGGGGAAGGGGATTTGGGGGGGGGGGGAAACGGGGATAAATTTTCAACGCCGACCAGGGGGTGCCTTACGGAGCTCAAGCAAAGCAGGAGGGATGTTGAAAAAAAGTGGGTAAGATATTGGGGAATGGTTTCCCCACTGCTCGGAGTACTGTCGATGAGGGGGGAGAGACTCCTTAGGACCACAGGGGGGGCGGGAAAAGGTCTCCTTTATCAGCCCAGAAAAGCGGGGGCTCTGGTGCCTCAAAGGGAATTATAGGGGAGCAGACCCCGCATTAAATAAGCAAGGAGGGTCTGTGTACAGGTTGTACCAAGAAAAAATACACCGCCGTGGGGGGGGAGAGGGTAAGGGGACTAGGGAGGGGACATTTGTCCAAAAATTGGTAGGGGGAGTAGAAAAGAAAGGGGAAAAGGAAGGGGATGTCATCAAATAATCGTTGGGGGTTGGTTTGCAAAAAGAGTTTTAAAAACCGGGGAGGGAGAACTAGAAGAGGAACACGCGAAATGTTCAGGGGGAAGTGACCTGCAAGGGAAACAAAAAGCCTTTGGCATTGAGCGACAACGTCGGGCACAGAAATTGCAAAAGGGGACCAACTTGTCCCAAGGGACGGAATTAAAGTGAAAAAAGGGTCTACTAAGGGGGGGGGGGAAGGGGAGGTAATTTGAATGGCGTTTGTAGTCGTGGCAGGTTAACACAGTAGAGGGGGGTCCACCTAAAAAAATCGAGGGGGAACCAAATTGACGATTAACGTGGGAAAGGACTTGGTTTATTTTTCAACAGAGGGGGATGGGCCCGTTTAATGTAAGGACGAATAAATCCCTGGGGGCTGAAAAAACCAAAAGGGAGGAGAGGTCGTTGTCATTATTATTCCGAGGGCAACGTTAAGCGGGAGCGGAGAGCAAGCGCCATCGGTCCAAAAAACCGTTTCAAAAGTCGCGGGCCTGGACCGCGGGGGGGGTTTTTCATGAAGGAAAGGGTTGGCCAAAAAGGGGAAAACACCTGATCAGCAAAGTCGGGGGGGGGAAAAAATAGGGGGGGAATGGAAAATTAATTTGTCGGATGATCGAAAACGGGGGGAGGGTGAGCAAGACTGAGTTTTTTCGAAAGAGAGAAGAGGGGAGCGGGGAAGAACAGGTTGGTCATGTCGGGGGAAGGGACTGAAAGGGAGGTAAGGAACCTTATATGAACATAGCGCCGTGATATCGCCGGCAATCGAGGGGGGAGGAACGGAGACGAAACTGGACTGCGCGAAAAAGGTGAGGGAGCCTTGGGAGGGGGGGGGAGATTGGAGAGCTTTGGTTTTGTGCTTGACAAGACGTGCGTGTTGGCCGGTCGGAGGAAAATAAAAAAAGGGCGCTCAATCTGGATTCTCGCCTAACCGGATGGACTAGAAGAGAGACAAGGGGGGGGGTGGGCCCTTCTGAGAAGGGAGAAAGAGATCGGGATCTGGCAATCCGCGATTATGAAACAATCAAAAAAAAGGAAAGGGAAGCGGGCTGAATAAACTAGGAATTGAAAGGGGCAGCTTTAAAGCTTAGAGTTAACATCCTCTAACGTTGCCGTCGCATCGCGGGCCGAATAGAGATAGTTGTGGAAAAAAGGGAAGGTGGGGAGAAGCAAAGGTCGAGCAGAAGTACCGGCAGGAAAAATATCACTAAAGACATAATAGACGTATCTCAAATTCGCGATAATAAAAATAAGGGGCTTTGTATGACCGTATGGAAGGTCGGTTGTAAAGGGGGGAAAGGGGGAGAAAGTTTGTTGTGAAGATGAATAAAGCGGCAAAGCCGAGCAGCGGGGCAACGGGGAAAAAAAAATTTACGCCCTTCCGGAAAGGGGACAGGCGCAACAAAACAAAGAAAGAAAAAAAAAAAAGGAACCGTTCGTTTGGACAGGGGAAGGGGAAGAATAGTCTTGTCTTGAGACGAAAGAAAAGATACGGAGAAAAAAGTGACGTTCTGGAAGGAATAACCAAGGTAGGCAGGTCCCCGACCAGCCACGGAGAAACTGGTGGCAAAGGGGGGAGGAAGGAACTGTTGAAGGCTGGGGGTGATTGGGGGGGGGAGAAAAGAAAAAAAGGTGGGGGGACCAGGGTGGGAGCGTAAGTCCTTCAGCCCAGTTCGGGGAGGTCGGCGACAATCGAAAAAACAACCATAGGGGGGAAAGTGGTCTACGAGGACATGAACGTCCGTGGAATGGGAATATGGGTTGATTGGTTGTTTGGAGCCATGGCGCGCCCACGGCCACCTGTGGTCCTTGGGAACAAGACGAGGAGGAGGTCTAACCGTTAGTGAACACCAAGCCATCCATTTTGGGTCTAAGCAAGAAAAAAAAAAATGAAAAAAACGGAGACGGTGGCTTTCAAAGGATAGGGGGGTCAGGGGGGGGGAGAAGGCCAGGAGCGGTGGAATTTGGGTGGGGAAAGGGTACGTGAGGAGGGAGGGGGAATCAGCCCTTTCTAGGAAAAGCGGTGATGGGACAGGGGGAAGTTGAAACAATCCAAAGCAAAAGTGGGTGGGGGCAGACAGGACCGGGGGGGACGGCCGGAAGGTTTTTACACCCGGGAGATTCTTCAGGGGTTTGGAGGGGGGGGGGAAAAAAGACGAGTCTACTCAAATCAAGAAAAGGGGATTGAGCGAAGAGGAAGCCGGGCAAAAGAGGGCAGTGGGAATAGGACAGTATGTAACGCCGCGGGGGCATTTCCATCGACTTCGAGACGGCGTGGGGAAAAGTGTAGGGGATAAAGGGTAAGAGGGGCCCAGGAAGAATTTAGATGTGGAGGGGGAAAGAAAAGTCTTAAAACAAAACACAGCCCAAAGTTGTAGCGCTGTAGGGGGGATGAAAACTTGGAAAGAGGGGGGAGGCTGAAGTTTTCAAGAGAGAACGGGGACGTCTACTTTGAAAAAGGAAAACGAAGATCGGTCCACGTTTTTTTGCTGGGGGTTGTGGCCGAACGAGTGGGGGAGCGAAAATTTGAAATTTTGGGTGGGTCGTTTGGGAAGGTGAAGAAAGAGTTTTGTTTAAACTAGCGGGTCCGTCAGGGGGAAGGGACAAGGGAAAGAATAAAACAAGCCAGTGCTCGGGAAAGAAGGCGGCCGGAGTCCGCGGAGGTCCCAGACTTGCCGTTTTCGAATCTCAAACAACGGAAGGGGGGGGGGGTATTGAAATCAAGCATCTCTTTCGAAAGGAAAAGGAAACCACAGGAAAAAGAGTGTTCGGACAGGGAAGAAACCAGGGAAAAGACCGGGCTCCGTCTGGACAACACGAGCCCTGGGGGCTGGCCGGCAGGGCCAAGGCGAACAACTGAGCCTAGAAAGAGGGTCGGAACAACCACCCGAAAAGAAGGGGCCAAAGGGAAGAGGAGGTCAAAACCCAAGAAAAAACAAAAGAAAAAGGGGGTGGCTCAGAAAAACAGAAGAAAAAATCGTGCCACAAAGCAACAGTGAACCAAGACTAGGGTGGTAGAGGGGGGGAGGTACAGTAAAGAAAAACACGACGGGCCAGTGTCGACAACGTAATCAACCACGACGAAAAACTTTCCCTACCCCGACCAGCGTACCCGTTTGGGGGTTCGGGGGGGGAGAAAAAAAACAAGAGGGCGCGTCAAGAAACAAACCTTGCCAGAGACCACAAGAACCTCAAAGAAAGTCACACCGACCGCGAGTCGGTCTAATGAAAAAAAAACAGAGGGCCGGGCAGGGCCCGCACCTGTCCTAAATGGGATAAAATGCCGTGATTTCCTGCTACGACCCCTGGCTCTCCAGGGAAAACTGGTCATAAGGAAAAGGAAAAAATCCCGGAGAACCAAAAAAAGGCAAAAAGACGCAAGACTGAGAACCCCTTTCCAAAGGGGGGGGGGGGACCAAATTCCATTGTCCCCCGCGCGCCCACACCTTAAAGGGAGAAAGAGAAAGAAGTCAAACAAAATGCCGGCGAAGTTCCGTCACTAAAAGGGAAAACGGGGAAACCGGGTCCCCTTCATCGACATCACTAAACAATCTCCGTCGCCAAATTCCATCAGGGGAGTACCAAAAATCTCCTCCGGGAGCCTAAGAAAAAAGAAAGGAACGGAGGTATCCTTGCACCCCCGGCTCCGAAGAACTGTCTTGATGAGGTGGGAAAAAAAAGGGAGAGAAAGGGGGCCACTGGTGAAACGCAGAAGCAGAGGAAATTAAAAAGGCCTAAACCCCGCGTCCAATGCAAAATCAACTTACCACACATCACAAAAAAAAAGCCACGGAACGTAGCGAGGAAAGGCCGTCGACCCCAAGGGCCGTGGGGGGGGGGGGGGTTGGGTTTGGTGCGTCCCGATGGTCAAAACATAGAAAAAAAAGAGGCGTGGAAGGACTTGTTGAGGTCACCCAAAGCTAAGGCAAAAATCGCTGGAAAACAACCAATCAACTGCAACCTGTGAAAACGCGGACACGGAAAAGCCGGGGCGGAGCGCGAAAGGGGGGGGGGTTGTTGACCCTGGTTCCGAGTTACCTACGTGGTTCGATTTACTGAAAAAATAGGAAGGGGGAAGAACGGAATCAAGGGGTGAACCTGCTAAAAGGAATCACAGATCATCAACCGATACCTTGCCGTAAATATTGGGGGAAAGGAGCAGGAAAGATGTCAATCCATCTGGGAAATGTTTTTTTTTGAGGACAGTGGGACTGCTGCCGGAAAAAAACAAAAGAGGACAGAGGGGGAAAAACCCAAAGTTGGCTAAAACATGGACAACCGAACGAGTTGAAGACGGAAAAAAAATAAAAGGGTCGTTCTCCTATAAGGGGGGCGCTACCTAAAACGTAGGGGTCCTGAAAAAAAAGGCTCGTTGAAAATCTCACCGAAGAAGGGCCCAACCTGCTGAGATCGCCGTCACGCCGAATAACACTCAAAAAGGTCAGACATGAAAAAGGGTCAGGGAGGAAAAGGCCACGTTACTGGGAAAGTCAGAAGTCTCAGCTTCTGTTTGCCCGTCAATAAAAGAGGGCCACCGCCCAAGGAGAAGGTACACCTGGGGGGGGTGGGAAAAAATTACAAGAGAGTTGATGGAAAGATCCGAGATCTAACAACCAGTTTCAAAAAGGAAACAAAAAAGAAAAGAGGAGCACAGCAAGGGGGAAGGGGGCGAAAAAAAAGGTACGAAAAAGAAAGGGTGAAACAACTTGTCTCGACCGGTCTGGAATAGAAAATTGATTACCCCAAAAAGGAGGGTAAAAACAAAAAAAAAACCCCACCTAATAGGACCGACAAAAAAAAAAAAGAGGGAAAATCACACCTTTCGCGCCTCCGGCCATGGGGAAAACTGGGGGGGGGAAAAGGAAATAAACAAAAAAAAAAAAAGCATGGGCAAGGGAGGAGAAGCTGAAGAGCTGTTAAGTCACTACAAAGAGAGGAAAATAACGAAAAGACATCAAATCGAGAAGGGGGAAAAGAAAAGAAAGAAATGTCCAGGAAGAAACCAACGACTAAAACACAACAAAGGGAAACAGGGAACTACGAAAAGAAATCAAACAAGATTTTGGGTCGGTCGAAATCCTACAAGATTCGATATCAAACAACAAAAAAAAGCAAAATCAGCCAAGCCTTTAGCCCGACCATTGGGGTGGCAAAAAGGGGGGAAAAAACCACGGCAAAGGGGGGGGGGGGGGGGAAAAAAAAATGGGGTCAAAAAAGTCCCGCAACCGAAAATCTGTTGTTGTGAGCCACTCGCTAGAGGAAAAAAACGATGGGATGACAACCCGCAGGAAAGAGACCCTAAAATAAGTAGAAGTGTAATGGACCCGGTCATGCCCCAAATTACGGAAAAGGAGGAACGAACATTAGGGGGGAGTAAAACAACAAGGGAAAACCGGAGAAGTTCAAGAAAAGGGATTGGGCATACTTCTTCGTTAAAATTCATAAAAAAAGGGGACAAAGGTAAGACGTAAAAAAGATACAAAAACAATCCAATTCAATTCCACAACACGCCAAGACCGTCCGGCTGTAACGTGGGGTACAAAAAAAGGGGATTCCAGGTGGAAAGGCCATCGGAGCCCCGAAGGGGGGAAGGCAGAAAGCGTTATTCCGTGCAAGAAAAAGGCCCAGAAACCGGAAAAAGGAAGAGAAAGGGGGAATATGTTTCATCACTTGGGGCCTTTGGGGAACAAAAAACCACGTCGGAAAAAAGGAAAAAAAAGGGGGAATTGTTGTGATTGAGGCGTAAGGTGCTTCACGAAAATAACACCGGAGGGGAGGAGGACGGCTCTCGAAACTGGCAAAAAGCTAAAAAAACTTTACCACCAAGGGTGGCTATCCCTGTGGCCCAAATGAAGCAACGAACAGAAAGTCAAGGGGGATTTTAAAGGGGGAAGAGCAAGGACCATCGTACTGGTGAATTTTTAGGGGAAGGTTGGCAAATACAAGCCAGAAGGGGCCAAAGCGCCTGGGCCTGCTCCAACCTGGAAATGGGACCCACGACAAGAAAAACGTGTGAAGAGGGGGAAAGCATTCAGAGTCGAAGAGGCAGGCATGGTAAAAAAAATGTTCAAACCCATATCACAAAAGGACGGGACCAATTTGGGACAAATGAGGAATCCTTAAGGAAAAAAAAAAGGACGGGCCTGGGAGCTACTGAGAAAAAAAACATTAGAAACGTTCCCAATCAAAAAGGACATCCGAAAGAAAAAAAAAACTAAGAAGAATTCTCAAAAAGTATACCAGGGAATCAAACGCGGGGACCAAAAAGGTGGGTTTTGGCAGCATGTTAAAAAGTTACTACGCGCCAGGGTGTGCAGGGGGGTCCAACACCTCTTGAAAAAAAAGCAAAGAACAGAAAAACCGACACACAAAGTTTTCTTTTCTCAGGGGGGGCCATGGGTTACAAAAAAAAAATGAAAACAGTTCCCAATCCTAAAGAAAAGACCACCATTCTTTTGACGAATGAGGGTTAGTCCGTGAAAAAAAGACTAGATCTCGTGAAACTATATGCAACCAACGTGCCCAGACCTTGGGGGGACTGCAGGTAAGAACTGGGGTCCAAAAACTCGGAAGGACTGGGGGGTTCCAGGGTGGGGCCGAGTACTGCAAATTGCACACAAAGGGAAAATAAAAGCGTAAGAGGCACTACCCCCTGGGGGGGGAATAACAAACGAAGCTAAAGAACCCTTTTAAGGGAAGAATGGGGGGCGGGGACGGGGGAAAAAGAGCAATGGTGTGGAGGGGGGTGAATGGTAGATCCCAAACAAGGGTCGAATGGCGGGTCAGGGTATTGGCCCAACATAAGTCCCTACTGGGAAGTAGCGGGGGGGGAACCCAAAAAGAAAAACACGTCCAAATAAAAAAACTCAACCACAGAACCGGTTTGACAATCTGGGGGGGCTCGAATTTCAGGGTCTAAAGAACTCTAATGGTAACGGGGGGGAAAGCTTCATTTTATTGGTGGCAAAGCTACAGCATTACGCCTGGAATCAGAAAAAACACGCTGAAAACAGGGAGGGGGGGAAAAAAAGAAACCGGACAAAACTATGGGAAATCCAAGTGGTGACAAGTTCGATTGGGGTTGGAAAAATAATCCAAAGAGAAGGACGAAGTTGAATTTCCCGAAGTGGGAATAAGGAAAAAACGTCATTTCCTGAGCCGAATTTTCGAGGGGGGGAGGGGGAATAGGGAGGAGCTTGATACGTGGGGGGAACCTGGTAAAAGAAACGGAAAGGCAGACCCGAACACGCCCCGGGCTACCAAGGAGGGGAGAAATTAAAAAATAAGGGGAAAATACAAAGTTCGGGAAGCCCGGTACCAGACGGTATGCTTCAACCCCATCTACAACCTCCCAAAGAGGGACAAACTGGAACAACGAAGGAAAAAATCGCCAAAAAAAAAACCCTCTCTCCAACCGATGCAGCCAGACCGCAGAAAGGACGCATCAAAGACAGTCCGGCCCAAAACGTTCAAACCGGTCGCCAAGCATAAGGGAAGGGGACCAGGCTAAGGACTGGTGGTGTCCCCCTCCAAAGAAAAACCAAACCACACGTTGCACTAAAGCAAGGGTGAAAAGAAACAAGTCATGGTGACTGCGGCGGCTTAAGAATGAAGGTTTGAGGGAAACAAAAAGACATCACGAAAAAAGTTGGGAAGGGACGAGCAACCACTAAAAAAAACATTAAACACGTAATGGGTAAGAAAGAGCAACGCTACGAAAGCGAGGGACCTTACAAGGAACCACGGGAGTTTGGTTAAAACATTTAAGCATCTGAGGAAAATACACTCAAAAGAGCCGACGTTTAGGAACAAAAAGAGGGGTCTCGGGGAAAAAAAAAGGTTAAGAAGAAAAAATGAGGGGCAATTTCCCTCAAAACCGCATTTTCCCGTGGTCCATGGAAAAAGGAACAAGGGGGGGGAGAAAACCTAGCAGAAAAAAAAGGGGCAGAATACCGGAAAAACAGGGGGACCTAAAAAAAAACTTTGCATTTTTCGTCTTGGGTTGAACTAATCTAAAACCAGGGGACGATGGGTGTTGGAGTCCTGGGCCTCCCTTTGAGGAGACTAAAAAAAACTGAAACTGGAGTTTCGACCGCGGAAAAAAAGCAAATAAAGATTTTCTTTACGAAAATGCAATTTGGGGGGGAGGGGCCAATTTGACGAAGAAAACGGTTTCGGCGAGGAGAAAAAAAAAAAACAGAACCAGGCGATTGGACTTTGAGACAGGGGGGTCTGCTAAAAGGAGTCCAAGGGGGGGATTGTGAAAAGGTGCTAAGCAGATCACACAGAGATGAAGGTCGGGACCCAAAAAAAAGAAAAATACCTGAAACAAAAAGAAAAATGAGACTCAACAACAAAAAAGAGTAAAGGCTAAAAAAGAATATTATTCAAACCGGAAAGGGGCGAATCAAAGGGAGAAGTGGTGGTAGGAGTAAGCCAAGTGAAGGAAAAATAAAAAGAAAAAAAGAGGGCCCACCTTCGAGGAAGCAACGCGCCTGGCTTGCCTTGCCCGAAGAAAACCAGGGGGTGGCTCTTGCCTGATCAGACTCTAAGTTTGCAAAAAACAAAAGAGGATGCATAAAAAAGCGGTCCAGTAAAGGCGAAAAGGGGTAGGGGCACCAGGCGTTGTGACGTAATGGTAACCGCCGAACAAACATCCGCGGTGGAGAGCAAAAGGAAATAAAGGAAAAGGTTTTGAGTCATGGGCTTGACTGGATTAGATAATAACCGATTAGCTCGTGGGAAATCTTAACCGAGTGTGAAGTTGGGGGGCACGAAAAGAAAAAAATCGGCAAAGGAACGAACGAGGGTTCGTCAAACTTGCAAAGGGTAGCGGGGAAATTTTTTTTTGGGGACACGTCCGCGCCCCAAGGGGGATAAGAGTTGTGAGGGGGGGGCACAAAATTGGGGAAGAAGGGCTCAAAACTCGGGGTTGCTGCTTTGAATCCGCCTCCGGCCACTCAGGAGTTGATCTCTACCATCGTTGAGGGAAACGGGGGGGAAAAAAGGGAACATCTTGGTTATGAGATTTGGGTGGGGTGAAACAAAAATCGGCGGAGACGACATTCCCCAAGGCTGGGAGGAGGGGAATCGGGAGAAAAGGGGTGGTTTGCAGAAAAAGGGAACGAAGCGCCCTGGACCCAGGGAATGCGTCTCACTCTCCAACGGGCAGATGGGCGTGATGACGACTGGGGGGACGGAATCTCAAAATAGGGAGGTGGGGAAAAATGAAGGGGGGGGGGCTGACTGATCCGGGTGGGCCAATGGTGTTGAGGGATGCTTTTGACTATATCGGTCATGCAAGCGGGAAAGGAAACGAAGTACACAGGCAAAGAGGATTAAAAAAAAATTAACCGGGAGGAAAACAGGCTGCCGGGCAACGGGGGGCATGGCAACAAGGATTAACGCCCCCAGCAGGAACGCTGAGCTCGAGAGAAAATTAGCATAAATTAACGGGGGGGGAAAGAGGACGAAAAAAGAAAAGGGGGGGCAACATGACAAATCCCGCACTTCGCTGCTAGTACCAAAGAAACACACCATCAGGTTTCAACTTGGGGAATGAAGGCCTGGTTGAATTAATCAAGCCTTCAAAAGGGGTGTCCGCAGCCTAGTTGAAAAGTAGATGTTCGTCGCCAGACCAGAATAGAACCAGTTGTGGCCCCCCGTGAAAAGGTTGGGAAAGAGGGGAAACCCACGAAAGGGGTATAATTCCGCACGTGCAGCCTCCAATAGGGTCGGTTTTGTTTGCCTTCTTCAGAAAGTTTTTCAGATTGTAGCAAGGAGGAAGGGTCCTTGGAAAGTCAAAAATGTTAACGCTTCTGGAAGGGGCGTAAATTCCAAACCAAAGCAAAAAAGAAACCCCATTATTTGCCAACCAAGAAGTCAAAGACACAGAGACTCGGCATAGAAAAAAAAAAGGCGGGGGGGCGCGGGAAGACGGGACAGAAAGGGGTGGATACACCCGCTTTGAGGGGGGAGTACTCGACAAACCACCTGGCAGGGGCGGGGAAAAGGGGGAGGTCTGGAAGGGTGCTGCAGGGTTCATAAGCAGCCGGTATATTGAAAAGTGGACAACTCCCATTCAGAACCCACAGCATGGGAGTAGAGATGACTGGAGTGGGGACAAAAAAATTAAAAAACCAAAAATTGTGCGGAAGGGCGGGCAAAAAAAACCCCCCCCCCCCCAAGTTTTTTTTCAATCAGAAACAGGGGGCAAAGGAAATAGGGGGGGGGGAAAAAAGTACGAACTGCAAAACAAAAAAAAAAAAAAAAGGTCAAAGGATCACGGAAGGGCTTGTGACTGTTGCAGAAGGGTTCGGAATGGGCCGAGGGAGGGGGGAGGACCGTGAAAGGTGGGGCAAAGGTGAGTAAGGGGGAGAAGGAACCAGCCTGGAAAAGCAGCCGCTAAGTTCTGGGGTAAAACAGACAGTGATAAGATGGGAATTTTTCCAGCGGCTCTCAAGAGGTGTCGATGCGTGAAAGGAAAAGGGGTTCCTTTGGAGGGGGGGTGGTTGGGGGGGGGGGGGGGGGGGGGGGGGGGGGGGGGGGGGGGGGGGGGGGGGGGGGTGGGGTCGCGGTTTGGAGCAAAGAAAGCACTTGGAGAAGGGCGCGGGTGGAAAAATCAATCCACAGAAGGGAGAAGGGGACGCTCCCCCTTCAAAAAGGGCGCGTAGTTTGGACTTTGATGAAAGTCCCGACAAGAGCACCCGCCTGTGGGAAGTGGGCAGGGAGGGAAAGTGAGGGGTACCAAAAAAACAGGTAAAGGGGGTTGCTTAAGCCAAGGAACGAAAGAAGGTCGCACCAATAATCGTGGGGGGTTTTTAACCGGTGGAAGTAGTGGGGAAAAAAGAGACCCAGGAGGAGAAAAAAGGTCACGAAGGAGGACCTAATGTGGGTGGAGGGGGCCAACAATTCCCCTGAAGGGGAAGGAAGGACAACCGCTTGGCAACAAAAAAATAAAACGAAAAAAACTGTCTTGCCAAATTGAGGAACCTGCAGTCCCACAGGGGGCGTGGGAGCCGGAAAGGCTGGGGCGGAAGGAGAAGTGTTTTCGACTAATAAGTAACACGGTGCGCCCGGGCCCGGGAGGTGAGTCCAACATCGATTTTCCCTCAGGTACGGTGAACTGCACTGTGGGAAGGGACAAGCCGTAATTTACCCGATGAAATTAGTCAAGGAAACTACTCCCGAAAAAGGAGGTGTCTCGAGTATTCCACATACGGCCACGTGGAAAGCGGGGGGGCGAGCGCGAACGAAAAGAAAGGGGGTCAAACAGGGGAGGGAGGGAGGAAAGAAATGATTTGGGTCAAAAAAGGGCA
>Ga0179593_1663520_pt1 | contig 27090 bp, 26 predicted proteins | sample CZODoug2_1_08_16_FD_185931 | JGI IMG/M metagenome (GOLD analysis project Ga0179593, IMG submission 185931) | Vadose zone soil fungal communities from Angelo Coast Range Reserve, California, USA - CZODoug2_1_08_16fungal (PacBio error correction) | ecosystem: Environmental > Terrestrial > Soil >...
ACTCACCCACAGAGTGAAGGGCCCTTTAGACACAACAAGGGATGGTTAAAACGTTTAGTCAAGATGGGGAGGGACTCAGGTTTTTGAAAAATAGCGGCAGATATCCAAGGGGGGAGCCTCAAAGCCGACCAACCAACTTTTCATGTGCAAAAAGGAAAAAAAGCACTACTGAAAACGCCTTCTGAGGAAGAGCTCGGCGAACACAATACGACGACCGATCAGACCACTTTAGGGGTCATAAAGGGCATATCGACGCAAAACTGCAGAGAAACATCCATCATGTTCAAAAATGGGACGCCACTAAAATGAAAAGAGGCCGACGTAACGATACCTGGGGGAATTAAGGGCTATAAAAGGTATCAAGGGATTCGAGTTAGACCGTAAATTGGGATGGAATTGACTACAACTGGAGCTCGATGGGGGAGTTAGGGCTCGTAGTAATAGGTAATAGACCGCCGCCAAATTCGGCGTCGAGTGAGGGAAGTTAAGAACGGGGAAGATACGTTTCCGCAATGCGTTAAACGAAAAGTGAAGTTGGGTCATAGAGCCAGTCGGGTGCAAAGCAATTGAAGAAAGGGAATGGAGGATCGTTTCTTCTATTCTTGTGAAAATCGCGAGGGCAAAAAGCTTCTTTCGCAACGAGTCGACGGCGAAACCCAGGGGGGCGGGTCAGGGGAACTAGGAGCTTAATCCGTTAAAGGGGCAAAAGCGATCTTCTGCGAAGATTATGTTGAACGACCTGAAACGGTTTGGCCCGAAACCATAGCTATGGGAGTTCGCAAGGATTTGGGGGCTGGGAACGGAGAACGTGGCTTGATCTACACCTGGGTGCCACGGAGAGAACGCAGGCCAGCACAACTTAAATCAGACGAATTTGCAAAAGGGAAGACAAAGAGGGATGTTCATGAAAGGGAGGGTACGGGAATTAAAACAAGGGGAAGGCTTGAAGGGATCTTTGTCCTGAGGAGAAGGCTCTTAAAGGGGGGACAACGGTGAAGGTGAAAACGAAGTGACAAGGGCGGGGATACTCACTATGAAAACACCTCTTGAGGCGACATGAAAAAGAGGACCAACCATTTGTGGAAGAGGTAAAAGGTGCCAGTGGGAGCGAAGCCCTCTACAATAATGAAGGGTAGAGGGCAAGAAAAGAGCTTCTTGCGGAGGCCTGCCACTGCACTGGAAAAGAAAAGGCACGTTCTACGAAGGGGGGCGACTGGGTCATGGAAACAACACGTTCCTGTCTCCATGTGCGCTGCGTGACAACGAGGAAAATCTCGTTGCCTCTTCCAAAGAAAGTCTTTTACAAAACCGGAAGGGAACGAGGGAGGCACGAACTCGAGTAGACCAGGAGGGGTAGAGAAAGCCTTTAGGGTTGATGCGAAGGAGGAAGGAAGGTGGGCGAGGGACATCGTTAACAAAAGAGGGCGGTGTAAGAAAAGGCGAATGTCCAGAAATACGGTAAAGGGGGGGGCAGGGGGGAAAAAAAATCAGCTGGTTGGGAAGGGAGACTGGTCACGGTAGGCAAAAAAGTGTGTTGGGAAAGGTGACGGAGGGAAGAATTGAGGGAATACAGTACCGTTGCGCGGGAGCCGGGGCAGTGGGAAAGGGGTTTCGGGGAATCCACGGCGATCAGGGGCAGTCTCACACTGAAAAGTCGAGAGAGTCAACGACTGAGACATCCGAATTTAGAAGTATGAAAGGGGATGCCACGAGTTTCGGGCCGGAGGGAAACTCACAAAAACACTCGAACGGGCGGGGTATCTATCCGGGAAAAGGTCTCGTAGAGGCAAATCCCGTTATTTTGATGAGTCATACCAAATGATCACACGATCGTACCTCACTACGGGCCAGCGCGACTTCAGGGTTGTGATCGATTTCTAGGAGCTGGTTGTGGTTTCGAACAATGACGAACAGGCAAAAAAAAAAATCTAACGTCTTAGGTTCCAGGGAGTAAGACAGGGAGGGGGTAAGATCGTTCTGGCACTGCTTGTGCGCGGGAAGAATCAGTCGAAAAGCGGCAAGGCTGAGGCGCCGAACGACAGCGGAGGGGAGATGTCACTTTTTGCAGGAATTAGCGAACAAAAAAAGGGAAGAGAGGTGGGGGTAGGGATCTCAGGATGGATGGATAGGGGTCAATTGCATCAAGGACTACACAGGAAGGGAAAAACAAAAGTGAAGAACGCCCTGGTGAGGGGGCACAACAAGGTTATCGAAAAACCAGCCGCAAAACCTCGTTTGAAAAAATGTAGGGAAAAGTCTACGGGTCTGGCAACTTATCTTGTGCATGGGTGGGAGCGCAGGGAGAGAAGGGGGGGCGGAAGCCAGATCGAGGCACTATCACACTTGGTTCCTTACTCTTCTGAAGAACGGAGGGAAAGTGAACTCACGGAAATAAAAAAAAAATATGGAGATAGATAGGAGGCTAGTCAATCCTTTCCCGGGTGGCATAGGGGGGAAGAACGTCATGGTGAAGAGGGATGTAGGATGGCGCTTCCAAGAATTTCTAGAACGAACCGGGTCCGACTCCGGAGCGGCGTGAGCATGTAAAAAAACTGTTTTACGCAGGGCGGTTTCGCAAGGGGGTTGTAAGACAGAAAAGTCGGCTTTCTTCGTAACGAGGGCGTTGGGGCGGGGACAGGAGAAAGGAAGGGACGCGAGAAAACCTCTAGGAGAAACGAACACCTCTCTTCCTTGGTACAGTGGAAAAAATGAAAGAAATGCGCTCTCTGTCGCGTTGGTCAAGAGAAAGGAGCCGACATGGGGGGGGGAAAGAAGAGGGGCAGCAACAAGTGCCAAACGATGAGGGGGGAACAAAGGAAACGGAAGAGTTATAACGCCCGGAACCTCTACAGGAGACAGGCAAAATCGCATGAACCCAAACCATCGTGATCGCACAAGATCAAAACCGTAAGAGGAAAAAGGAACCGAGTGTAAGGAGGAAATCAATTGTGACTAGAGGTAGATGACAGGAAAACCAAAGAGAGGTAAAAATTGCGGCAGTAGCCACAGTCAAGCCAAACGCACAGGACGAGGGGTTAAAGATGGGCGGGGTCCGGCTCAGAAAGAAGGGCTAAGGTATTTTCTTTGGGCCATAACGGGCTAGGGTAGGGGAGCCGCTTGTCAAAATCACGAATTCGCAGCTGGGGCACGGAAGGAAAGCAGCTTGCTGGTTGAGATGCACCCTTCTCCCCCGAAAAAAGACGAAAAAACCGAGGGGTAGGGGTGGTCAGGTCTGCTCACTGACAGAAATTCCGAAAAAAAAAGAAAAGGGTGACCAGTGGAAGGGAGAACGACAACGCCCACATAGGTACCTTTTTTGAGGGGACGTGAAAAAGCAGGGGGAGGGTGAGGTCAGCCTTGCTAATGGAAGAAGGGAAAGGAAAAGTGGTCTTACACGAAAGGGGCCCACGCTCCAAGAGAAGAAAAAAGGGAAAACACCCTTCCTTTCTCCATCCCAAAAAAAAATCTCAGACTAACACGTACAGGAGCCTCCCCGACAGCATGATGTTTTCGAAAAGAATCGGAATAAGGCAACACACGGAAGGAAGACAGAAACTGGGGGGACAGGGAAGGCAACCCACCCAACAGAGCCCGGAAATTCGGGGGTTCGATTCAGAAGTCGCTTCCACTTGCCGGGGGTTGTGCGAGAAAAACAAGTGGAGGCCGACTGCAGCCCGAGCTTAAGAAAAAAGATAGAAAGGAGGCAGCTGATAAGTTTCGCCGCCCGGGGGGGGGGGGGGGGCACAGATTAGGAGTAGTTGAACAAAATCAATGGGAGGGGAGAGTCCGAAATTGCAAACCGGGAAAAGGAAAATTGGGAAGGAATGGAGGACCTTCTTCCCTTCTTCCAAGTAGGGTACCGAGGGGGAAGAAAGAAATGAGGGTAGGCGGGTATACGGAAAAAGAGACTCGAAGCAAATTGTTTTGTCCCCAAGCGAAACAAAAATAGCCCGGGAAGAAAAGCAGAGGCCGTAACGTCGGGGGACGTTCAACGTCAGTCTGAAAGGGTGGTCAAAGCGGCTAGGGGACAGAGCGGGAAAAGTTAATCGCAAGACTTACTATAAAAAAAAGAGAGAAACCCCACACCCACAGATCATGGTTCAGAAGGGAAAAACGGTAAGGGCGGGGGGCAAGATCGCAAAACATCGAAAAAAAGGAAGAAAAACACTTCCTGTTATTGCCTTCTGACTCGCAAGAAAAAAAAAAAAGGTTGAGGAGTGACGTTTGCGCAAGAAGACTTGCCGACGAAAGATGACGGGAGGAGGAAAAAAACTCGAAAAACTCAAGAAAAAATTATAACGGTGTCCCATCGCCTTGGGCACAATGAAATTGGAAAGGGGAAAGATGCTTACAAGAAGAGAAGAGAACCGTCCACACCAATGGACAAAACAACCCATCCAGCTCCGGATTGCGCTGGGGGGGGGAATAGAAAAAAGACACCTGGCGCAGTCCGAACATCAGTGCGAATCCTATCCAAGTGGTAGACCAGAACTGATTCCCAAGAAAGCAGTGGTGCCAATGCATCACTTCTCTCCCGGGTAAAAAACGCCTGCCAAGAAAATGAAGGGATGCGACCGATTCATTTGTTCGTGGGGGGTATCTTCAGTAGGGAAAAAGAGGGGGAAGGTTTCTTAGGCAGGCGTCGAGGTGGATGGGAAGAAGGGTAAGTGTTCGTTCGCAGCACTGGGGGTGGTCAAAATCGGGGAAAAGTAGTGCCCTTCGTAAGTTCTGGGGGGTGGAAGGGATCAAGGGGGGGCGTTGAATCTGAACGTATAAAAAGGGAAAGCAAAAAACATGTATCTTGGAACCACCCCAAGGAAGACGTGGAAAGCCACTTGTTGTGCCGAAGGGCAGTTGCATGCGTTCCGCCGAAGGGTGGAGGTAGAGAGAAACACAAAGAAACGTAGGATGAGGAAAGAGATCATAAACACCACCAGAGACTTCGGCGGGGCCCTTAAAGACAGGGGCTGGAAGGTCGTCAGTCCGTGAATATTGGGTCGGTGGGGGAAAGAAAAGCGAAAAATCGGGAAACGATTGACCACAGAAACAACGTTAAAAAGAGGCCAAACAGGAAAGAACGTTAAAAAAACTTTCCGAAGGGGACCCAAAAAAAGCCGGCGACACCTACGTGCAACTAGCCTGAATGCGAAAAACTCTCGACGACCCACTTCTAGACATCCCAAGCTCATGAGGAGGAAAGAGGTAACCACTAACAAACTGAAGGGCCGGAAGGCAAAGATAAACACGGGAGGGAGAGACAGGATCGCAGGAGAAACGGGCAAACGGTTAAGGTATTTGGAATCAGCGGGAGAACAAGAAGAGTTAAGGAGAAATGCGGGAAGTTCCTTGCAATTGATAGGAAAGGCAAGACTCCTGACAGATCGCGGAGGCTTTGTGCTCCAACGAGATATAGGACCAATTCTTTGGGGAAAAAGAAAACCTGTTTCGGGAGAATAAACAATGAATAGACGCAGTCTTAAACGATGGAAACCGCGTACTCAGCTGGGGAAATCTTCTTGAGAAGGGGAGGGAGGAACCAAGCAAAGAGGAGGGGAAGAAAGAGGCAAAAGAAATGACTCCTTCGAGCAAGAATCGAAACGTCCAAGGTCCAGGGGCCTTACCGAGGTTTTGCAAAGAGAACTTTTGGAACAAGACCGGACAATTGTACTATGTGATTGAAAGGGTGGATGTGCGGGGGGTACTACACTATGGCTGGGGAGAGACATGAAAAAAAACTCAAAGGTGCGATCCGCGGATGCCTCCAATCTCTAAGAAAGCAACGTCCGAGTTCCAAGCGAGGCTTGGTAAAGGCCGGTAGGAACTTTTCTGCTTGGGGTTTAGATGCTAGGGGAAGGACCGCGAATAACGCTCTATCGAACCATTAGGGACGAAGGAAAGGGGGATACCGGAACAAAAGAACTAAGATTACACTTGAGGGAACGAACGTATCAACGGGGGGGGTGTCGAACTACTTCTTTAGTGCCATAGGGACCAGCCGCAAATGCAATACTGGAAAAAAAAAATCTCTGAGAGAGGCAAAGACAAATGTCTCACCAACTTCGGGAGGCACCTCGAAGAAGGGAGGATGAAGACGGTAAAAGCACCGGTTTAAGGTAAAAAAAAACGGGTTAAAGATAAAAAGTTTTAAAAACACGGCTGTCAAAGTCTAAGGAAAAAAACTTATTAAAGAGCCTTCCTGTTTCGACGGCAGGAACGTCAGGAAGTACGAGGAGGGATAGCTGAGTGTAGAAGAGAGGGAGCGGAGCGGGTTCTAGCTTTGCTGTTGTCGTAAAAAAAAAAGCCGGGGAGGGCGAAGCGGTTTATAACAACGGCAAAAGAACTATACGGGGTAGAAGCAATCAAGAAGAAAGTGCTTGGGGAGTGGGTAACCATGAAGGATACGGGGGAATGGGGGGTAAGGATTCTCCGGGAGCTGCAGGGGACTCGAACCAAAAAAGGGAAAGTAGGGACGTCTAAAAAAAAAGGGTGGAAGGATTCAAAGAATCACTGCCGAAAGGTCAAGTGGCCATGGGAAAATGGGAGAGAAAAACGGGTTTGTACAACAGGACGGAGACTCGAAGAAACAAGGAGCCATCGCTTCTTCTGCACTAACGGAAAAACGGAGGAGGGGGGAAAGTTCAACTCACTAACAAGATTGTACTTGGAATAAACGGCAAAGGAGGTCCATGTCCTTTAGGGTTCTGATCCAGCCATCTTCGTCCATGAAACCGCAGTCGGGCAAGCGTCACGGTCTGTGGAAGGAAAAAGGATGAGAAGGGGTTTTTTGAACGAGAAAAACTCGTCGTCTTTTAGAGGGGGAGGACTCAAAGGACGGATGAAATAGAGAAGCGGCAATTCTTTTTGCGAGGAAGAAATGAAACCAGGCGCAACGCGAGCGGAAGGGGGAAGAACTCAAGGAGAGGGGAGGTGTCTTTGGGTTTCTGGAGGATCGTCAAAAAAAAGGGACCGCAAGTGTACTAAGGCAAACTGAGGGGAGGAGAGGGGACTTCCCTTGCTTATTGGGAAAAGGGGGGAGAGGGGACCAAAAAGGAAGGGACCGAGAAGACGCCTCGGTGAGGCAAAGAAAGGGGGAGGAAAAAAGGGGTCCAAAAAAAGAATAATGTTGGTTCAAGGTAGGATAAAGCTAGGGGAGGGGACAGATAATCTTTGGGCAGTTCTCAGGAGATCGACGCATAAACAAAAAGGATCGCGCATGAGAAAGAGATAGAAGTTCCCATTAATTTCCGGCAAATTACTCACCAAAAAGAAGAAAACAACAAAAAAGAGGAGATGAAAAGATGGTTTTTGCGCTGAACAAGCCGGGGCCTTAAAAACCGCAGCGAGGACCCAGAGAGTAAGGTAACGTTTCAAAGCAAAGAATTTCGACTGAACACGAAAAAAAGGGGGACCCATCCGGAGCGGCGGAAAGAGACCGCAGGGAAAGGGTTGTAGGAGGGGGTTGGCTCTGGTTTTCATCACCGGGTGTAGTGGGTAGAGCGGGCGTGGGGTCGACTGAGTTGTTGAGAAAGAAAACTCCCAAACACCCGCTAAAAGCTGCCACAGGAAACCGGAATCGAGGTTTGGGACGATCACTTGCAACGGAGGAGACGCCGCACTGGGATGGGCGGAAAGCCTACTCTCGAGTTGAGACTGAAGGGAAAGGACAGAGCAAAAAAAAAGGAACAAAACGATACCTATGAAGGGTCAACGGATGTCAAGGATAAAAGAGAAAACTCTAAATAAAAGACAGTTGAAAAGAATGAGTCACAGTTCGAACAAACCAGCTTAAATAAAGGTAGAAAATAAGAAGAAAAGATCCCAAGGGTACGCGCGGGAATAGAAGAGGACTCACAACATCAGCTGGACCATTGAGCATGAGCCAGGAATCCTAAAAAAAGAAAGGGATTTGTTCTCCAGTGTGAAGGGGGGGAAGAAAGCAACGGCATCAGGTTTCGTCATTCAAAATGCTTTTAGTATAGAAGGAAGAGGTATCTCCGCGGAATCGGAGAAACTGACGAAAATTGTGGAAGGGAAACTGATCCAGATTCGTCCTTATGCTCGAGCCCGAAGAAGAACACTGAAACCTCTGCCCAAAAGTTTCATCGGTCCCTGCATCTCAAGGAATAAGAAAAAAAATGAAAAGACAGGGACATCATGTTCCAGGTCAATCACCGAAATGTAAGTTCCTTGGGGGAAAGGGAGACCTGACCGGTTAAGGGACGTCGTGATCAAAGCAAAGAAGAAAACAAAGAGTATCCGCTGCAAGTGTCTTCGGCCAGAAGAGAGGGAAGACAACGCAATCCCAGGCAGGGCAAAGCATAGGATACTAAAAAGGGTCCATGCCTCTCAAAGAAAAGTCACTAATTTCGGGGGGGAAAAAAAGGGAGAGACGGGGAAAGGCAACGTAGATATGGCCAGAACGTTGTCAAAATAGGAAGGTGAACCAGAACGGTTTGAAGATCGACACCGACTTCGCAGGAATTAAAAGGGACCGGGTGCGATACAGTTGATGAGTGCCAGGCAACAGGAAAAGACTTCTCATTAGTGGGAGAAACAGAAAAGCGCACCGCTGGGCGTGGAAAAAGGAGAAAAGAAACAAAGCCAGGTGCCCGTCTCGTAGTCAATCCCTAAGGGGTACCGGTGTAGCCTGCGGAATGAGGGAACTGTTAATGGAAGCAAAAGACAGAAGAGGCGGTATCCGGTCGGAGATCCCGGCCTCATGTTTGGAAGAGAAACCGGAAAAACCCAAAGAAAAAAAGACGAGAAAAAAACAACGGTTGAAAAGGGCGCGATTTTTCTGAGACGGGGTGGGCATCGAAGGCGTGAACATAAAGTCTCAAGAATGTCGGCAGCATACGTAGACGAAAAACTTGCAAATCGTCGCGGGAAGAAACCGTTACTGGATACCTCTTTCGAATAAACATCGGCGCAAAAAGGGACTCAGGGGGGGAAAGGGGCCTTGAACCCATTCCCTGGGTTGCTTCAAAATTTCTATAAGCGTGGGAAAGAAAAAAGGCGCGACAGCAAAAAAAAGAAAGTCCGGATCACATCATTATTAACGGAAAAATCAGGGTGGGATTGATTTTCCTTGAGAGAAATCACGAAGAGGTAAGAAAAGGGGGGGAAACAGAGAAAAACAAACACATACCAAGGAAAAAAGTCAGGGCGCGTTCCTTGAACGAGAGTCGATAGAACCAGAACTTCGCCGCAGTCGCAGAACAGCTCCGAGAAGAAGGAAAAGGGACCGGAACACAAACATTTTGGCCAGAAGAGCCTCCCAGAACCCTGGAAGGCGCCCGCAGTTAGAGGTAGGAGCGTCCCTATGAGTTTGGTTCGTGGGAGGGGGTGAAGACATCAGAAGGAAAAGATGGAATGGTCCTTACTGGCAGGAGGAGGAACTTGGTTCCCGGGGGACAATAACGCGGGGAGGGAGACAGTATGGAAAAAGTCGGAAAGACATATTTACAGTCGGAACATTTAGGGAGACGGGGGGGGAACGATCAAATGGGGTTTTGGTCAAGTCTTGAGGAAGTGGAGAAAGGAAAAGAACGTCACAAAACGTAGATGCCAGCCTCACCCCCAAGTAATGGTTCACGGGAGAAAGGGATTGGGAGAAGGGTCAAAAATCAGCGATGGGGGTGGGGGAAAAAAAAGGGGGATGAGAAAAGAGATATATAATCAAATCAAACCACCATAGCCGAAGGGGGAAAAGCAGGGGAAAGCCACACAACAAGTGATGTTCTCAACGGTCGTCTATGAGCTAGGAAGGTTTTGGGGTCCCACTTCAAAACGGGAAAGGAGTCCAAAAACTCCAAAACACGTGATCGGGGCAGCATCCAAATTCAAAAAAAGGGGGAAAAGCATGAGGCATGACCCTCTTTCCGGCGAACACCTACGTGCTAAACCGAGAGGAAAAGAAGGGACCCAATTGTAGAACGACGTAAAGAATAAAAACATCAAAGGGCGAGCGTGTTCAGGCTTTGAAGCTCAGGAACAAAAAGGGAGGGAAAGAACACGACCGTCACCGATCCGGCCTCTCCGGGAGGGAGGAGCCGAGGGGGACCAGAAAAACTTGCTTGTAGGGGACGACAACTTGACGGATTGGGCTCTGGGTTCTATGACTTGGAAAGAAGATAGGGTAGCCGATCTTCAGCGCCGGGCCCTCACAACGGGGGAGGGGTGGGGGGAGCCTTTAGAGGTAAGCGGCCAAGATAAGAAAGGAGACAAAAAGAAATAAACGGTGACTTGATTTTCTATTAAAAGACAAAAAAATCTGGGGGGGAAGAGTGGGAAACCGGAGTTAGAAGGCTTGGATCGTAGAAAGTGCTGCGATAAGAAGGGAATACGTCCGTAAAGATTCGGAGAAAAAGGAGCCTAGAAATCACCCTGGAAGGGAATTCCCTGGGGAGAAATTCAAAAAAGGATACGGGGTCCGGGCGCGTCCTCCGATGTGGATGGGGGGAGGGAGCCGAACGGTTTCTTATAAGACCCCGAGGTGAGAATGAATGGGGGCTGTTGTCTTTATCTATTACGAAGGGATGGAAAATTAGTAGGGCTCGTGGCAAGCTAGGGAGAAACAGGAAGAGGGCATCCACGGCGAAAGAAGCACGTTCACCGAAGTTACGCCCAAAAGGGGTTCAAAGAGGGGGGTATTGGGACGGGGTGTCTGTTGGGGACTAAAAAGGGAGAGAGGATCATTTAGACCGATACAAAAGAAAAAGGGGGGGAGAGGGGTATGTGTACAGGCCGCGTGAGAGAGGGCGAAGGAAACGAAGCTCGGAGGCAGTTCGGGACGTAGGGGTTGTTGGTTCGACTACAACAAAGGAAGAGGTGCAGGGTTCGTCGAACTCCAGCTGAGGAAATATAAAAGTTATCTGCCCACGAGGGCGTGGGAAGGTGGAAGGACACTAACCGCAAACGGAGACTTGCACATTAGCGGGGGGGGGGGGAGCAGGAGGGCATCAGGCAAGCAACCGTGGGGCAAGGTTGCGATTGGGAAAGAGGAAGGAAAAGATTCTACAGGTTCGAGGCCCGAAGAGCCTTCTTTTCGAAAAAAAGGATGGGACGGAAGGGGGGAGTCAGGGAACGGGGAAGGTAAGAAGGTGGGGGATCAAACCGTTGTCGGCCGGTAGGCTGGCTTTTGCGCTTAAAGGAGACAAAGGGGCGGGACTGATATACGTTATATAAAAATTCCTGAAGTTGCAAAAGGGGGACAGAGAACCTGCAACGTGCATCGAAAGGGGGGGGTTGCGTTAGAAGGAAATCAGGTTCTTTGTTACCACTGAATGGGAAGAGAGCAAGAATGACCGGAGGGGGGCCGCGTGTAGCTTCCGGGGCCGGCGGAGAAAAACGTGAGTGTAGAGAACCATGGCGCAACAGCAGACGGGGCTTCTAAGGTGGGAGTGGGACCAAAGAAGGAAAATGAATTCTAAGGCCAGCCCAGCGAACAAGTGGGTGGGCCTTTAGCCTTGTAAAACAATTTAAACAAACCAACAAGACGGCTACGGGGGCTAGGACTTACTGTCGCTCAATGATCACTGGTATTTGCTGACAGAATCGTACCTGAAGAAGTGCCGCGCGTACACTAAACGGGGCTAGGAGAAGCCTGGATCTGGGCATTGCCGCTGGGGGGCAAATTACGAGAGACTAAAAATAGGACCTTCTGTAGGGGGGGCGGAGGGCATAAGGACTCAGAAGTTTTGACCAAGAGAGTTTCTGAAGCTTTGGCGCGGCCAAGCGGGGAAAAGCAGACAATGGGGGGGGAGGCCAACGAAGGGAGGAGGCGAAAGACTTTTTTTGCCGAAAGGATCGGGGGGAAAAAAACACGGAGGGGTTGTGGGCATCTCCTGATGGGAGGGGGAGGAGACTTGCGCATGAAAAGGGAAGTCTAAAAAGCCCCATCCTAGAAAAAAAAAGTAGACTCACACAAATTCGGCTAACCGCGCCAAAACAGGGCGAGAGACCAAAGATCTCTTAGGGGGGGGCAGGACAGAGTTGTCATGAATTGATCAGGGAAGGGGGGCACCTTAGAGGGGGGAGAGGACGATGCGGGCCATCTGCCAAAAAGGAACAAAAAGGCAAAAACATCAAGAAAAAAAAAATGAAAAAAATAGTTTGTGAAGAGGAAAAAACTGTGCCTTGTAGATGCCATTCCAAACGGTGACGGCATAATCAGACAGGTTAGCTCTTCCCCTATTCTCACCCGAAAAACTAGAAAGGCCCATATGGGACGCGACTCTAGCAGATCTCAGAAGGATCAAACGGAGTTTGGGGGGAAAAAGGGAGGACTAATTTGGTCAGCAAAGAAAGTCTGGAGGGGGCTCGAAGGCGTGGCGTTGTCGACTGATATTACAGAGGGGTAAGACCGCCACCCTCTTAAAAAAGACGAAGTAAAACAAGAGGAGGGTCAAGTTTTGCGGGGGTCACAGGAAAGAGGAAAACAGTTAACAAAGGAGGTCCGGCGGAGAAACTCCATGCGCGAGAGGAACTGAGGCCGTCTTTCGTCAAAGGGGAATAACGATGGTAAGAAACTGAACTTCTGCTCGGCAAACAAGAAAAAAAGTGGTTCGAAATATCAAGGGGGGAAAACAACCCCGCGGCCGATCATATTAAAGCGCTAAGAGCCAGGGTAACGCACGGATCATTGAGGTGCTGGAAAGAACACTACTGACCTTACCGTTCCGGTAATAGCAAGAGACGAGCCGAGAATTCTTTTCTCTTGGGGGGTTGGGGGAAGATTGGGGTCCCAAAAACGTCGTTGCGACGCGATGAAAAACATGGAGGGAATCGCCGAGACGTTTGTCAGGACAACACTGCTGCCGGGGACTCGAGGTTGGTTAAGGAAACGGGAAAGGATCGACGGGAAACGCCCTTTCAAAAAAAAAGGCCCAAAGAAAAAAAAATGAAAGAGGGTGGCAGTTCTGCCCTGCAGCTCCGGCCGGTAAAAAAAACATCATGAGAGGGCCAATTAAAAAGGTCCTAAACACCAAAAGGGTTTTCGATGGGGGCCGACCGTATCAAGGGAAGGTTCCAAATTGGGGGGTATACACCGCCGTAGTAAATCAAACAAAGGGGGAATGCAGGGCGCCAAAAAAATAGGCCGACGCCCCTCCGGCTGGGAGGATAGGGAAAAAGGGGAAAGGTCCGGTCGACCTCCGAGAATCCGATGAGAAAATACGTGAAACGGAGCGATCGTTCCCTAAGTCGTTGTAGAAAAGGGGCAAGTGAGACCTTCGTTGGGGTTCTCATGAAAAAGGAAGCGAGGAGCACGTTCGCGAATTGGGTGCCAGAAAGTTGGGGAGTGCGGACCATACGGGGAAAAAAGCCGAGGGCACGAGAATAATTCGCAGTATGTAAAAAAGGGTGGAAATGGAGGTCGTCCAAAAAAAAAAGTGAGGGAAGAGACCACAACAAATCCAGGTGCCCGGTAGTCAAAAAAAGAAACGGGGTCAATATGGAGGAGAAAATCGTCACTTCCATGAAATGGTAAAGAAGGGGAAAAGAATATTCGGTCGCGGAACTCGAGATTGGATTAAAAAAGGAAGTACCAATACCAGGGAAGGGAAAAAAAAGATCTGGAAAGGGATTGAACAGAGAGAGGGTAAAGAGAGCGGTTGGAGGCTAGGCGGGAGAGAAAGGTAAGAGGACATCGGGGGCGGTATCGCCGAACGAAAATAAAACAAGGGCACCAACACATAGTCGGATGGGGGGTCTCAAAAACTGGCAACCCTTTCGCAAATCGGTAAGGCAAAACTGATGAAAAAGGATTCAGGTGGGAAATTGCCCACAGCCATGGGTGGAGGAGAGTCGAAGTTTTCGCGGGTTCTCAAACGGACGAGGAAGAAGGGCGAGGAAGCAACGACTCGAAGAAACTCCTGGGAAAAAGGAAAGCGGGGCCCCATAGCTTGGGGAAAGTGGGGGGGGGGGTAGGGGGTGCTTTTCCTTTATAGAAAAAAACAAACGGTCACGGAAGAGGAACAAAGGAGAAAAAAGCTTGAAGAAACCAAGGAAACGCACGAAGGAAAAAAGGGCAGGGCTCAACTATACAAATGCCCGAATAAGACGAAAAAAGAAGGAGACGCGCTCCAGTTGGAAGTTCCCAAAGGAAGGAAGAAAGGTGCCCGGAACGCTCCCCCTGCGACCTGGGGAACCTTCCATGGGTGGTGACGGACTGGGGGGGCGGGAAAAATAATTAGGGGTTCAGCTTTGCAGTGGGGGGACAAGTGAAAAAGATGTCGGGGTTCTTCTGCATGCGTCCGGAACGGGGCAGGGGAGGGCAGATTATTGCGAAAGGAGGTGTAAAAGGGGGGGAGAAAGGGGGTTGACTTATTAAAATAGCAGGGAGGGGGGGGGAGGAAGTGGGGGGGACGGCTTTTGAGAATCAATGAAACGGATAAACGTACACAAACCAGCATATGGGGATTTAAACGAAGGGTGGATAAAGAAAGGGAGTGGGGAAAGCGGTTCGCCGAATTGAGCGATGGGGGGGGGGTCGAGAGGAGGAAAAGAGAAAACCCACCATCAGCCTGACTTCGCGGGAAAAACCAAGGGGGGAGCAAAACGTGGAAATCAGTCCACGTATGGCAGAAGCAGGTGTTGTACGTATAACCAAGGCTACCTATCCCAAGGGAAAGAAGGAAAAGAGGGAAAAGTCAAAAGAAAGTCCTGCCAGAACTTCCGAATGGGGATGGGCAACCACGGCGGGAAAAGCCCATCTTCAAAAATTCAAGAAACTACCCTCTGCAGGAACAGGTTTCAGCTCGACGCCACCAGAGAACGAAAGAGGGAAAATTGGAGATCATTGCTTAAACGAAAAACAGTAAGATTGATACGAAACGACCACACCGGAAGGAATTCGAAATAAGGGACCAGGTGCTCCGGGCAAACGGTGTAAGGGGAATAGATACTAAAAACTGAGAAGGAGGAAGGAGCGGAGTGCGAAAGAGGGAAATAGGGAAAAAGATCCGATCCTGAAAGCCGCGAAGACAGGGGTTGGAGAAGGTGGTATGCTGGGGGAACCGGAGAGGCCAATAGGAGGGCCTTCGGGGGTGGAAAAAAGCAGGAAACGAATAGAAAAAGGGGTCAGAAATATGATTGGGGTAAACCGGTGGGAGAGGGAGGCGTGAGAATAGGTTCTTCGGGGCGGGTTGAGGAGACGCTGAAAAAGGGGAGTTAAGGGCACGTCTTTAAACAATTCGCCGAATAAATCGAACGTAACTAAATGAAGGGCCTTAACGAAAAGTGCAGGTCAGGAGGACACTATTTTTTGAGTTTAGGAGAAAAGCGGGGATGAAAAAGGGGGGGTCAAAGCCTAAAAACCATTACGGCTATTTATTAGGGGAGAATGGGGAAACGACGGCTGGAGGACCTAAACCGATGAACACATTCTGGGAGATCCAGCCGTCGATGCTCCAAAACTCTATAAGAAGAAAGGAAACGAAGGGAAATGCCTGACGGGCTTGTTTCCGGGGGAGGGGGTAGGGAACAACCTTGGGGATAATTGGTTGAAACAGACGCTCTGTATCGTCGTACAACAAGGAAGAAGGGAAGGGATACTCATACGGACATAAAAAAAAGAGCAACGACTACGACGAGGGAGGAAACCGGGATTTGTTTGTGTCAAAACTGGTGCGGCAAATCGTTGCCGCGTGAAGAAAGCAATGGGGGAAAAAAAAGTTCTTGAGGGGAGGAGGGGAGGGTTCCTTCAGGCCGAAAAAAGGAGGGGACGCGACGGCACATTGTCGCTGAAAGAATAATGCAAACAAAGGGAGAAAGGGGGGGGTTATCTTATTGTTGACACGGGGGAAGGGGGAGCCCGAGAAATGAGTCCACAGCCTTCTTTTGAAAAACAAACTGGGAAGGGAAGGGAAGCGGAGGTAGCAAAGCGGGAGGAGAAGACGTGATGGGCGCGTCGGAGGAGAGGTAACGTGGGAAAGAAAGGTAAACTTTGCCGCGCTACGGGAGGGGGCAAAGAAACTTACCGTCAACAGAGGGAAGAAACGTTAACATCCTGGGGGGCGTTTGGGGAAAGGGCCATGGGCAACCTGAAATGTAGGGACGAGGGGCAGGAAGTGACAGGAGTACCTTACCAAAGAGAACTGGGCGTCTTTCCGGGTCCTTGGGGGAAGCGGAAGGGGCCGAATGGTCATGGCCATTCTCCAGGAAGGGGATAGAGAGTAGGGGATTTTACAAGACTAGAAAGGAGGAAAGACCGGATAAAAAGATCTGATTCAAAACGACTCTGTAAGGGGTCGGAACACTTGAAAAAATAGACCTAGGGAAATTCAGGGGTTTCTCTAAAGATTCAAGGTCAAAAAAAAGTGGGGGCTTATCCACATAGTAAGAGAAAAAGAAGTCTGGATGGAGTATCTCTACTAGGACGTTGCTCATAAACTTTATTTGCCTGGGAAAAAACCTCAGGGACTCTCTTTTTGCTGAAATACAACAAGAAGGGAGGTTATATACAGGGGAATAGGGAGAAGGTCCCGTTGACCCAATATGCATAGAGTGCTGAAGGGCTCGTCTCTTAGTGGGGGGACAGGAGCGCTAGCATGCATTGAGAAGGGGGGCCGAGGGACAGAGCGGGCTATTCACTTGGTTTTTCGAAAAAACACTGGAAAAAGCAACACGACGAACGGGCGGTATTTTTCCATGGGAAAGGGGGGATAGGCGTCTTCCTTGCTCAAGGAGAAATTGAGAAAGAAAAAGTTCAACAATAAAAACAGCATACTAAGGCAACAGGTTCGCGGAGAACAGGGTCCGGGGAAAAAACAGGGGGGAAGACGCTGTCCTCGAAAACCAAGGCTCGTCAAGGGGGGGGGGGGTAAAAACTGGGGTCTCAATGGATGAAAAGAAGGGGGAAGAAGAAAGTGAGAAGCAAGGGTGCCAATCTGGCGAGGAAAAAAAAAAGAACATTGGTCCGGGGGCCAAATTTACTCAAGAGAGAAACAGAAAAAAGTATATTCGGAAAATAGAGATAGGTTTTTGGGAAAGACCGGGAAAAAACGAAACATCGTCCATGCCCCAGATAAGGAAATTACAGGGAGGAGAGCACCTGTAATGGAACCTTCGCCAAAGGAAAAAGAATGAAAGGGGGCCCTACTCCTTAAGCGCTGAGGCTCGGAAAGGGGAAGCAACAGGGAAGGGAGGTGAGCCGAATTGTGTAAGGAAAAAAAAAAGAAGGCGGTGTTCTTAAAGCGTAGGCAAGGCTGGAGAATTATCAAGGACAAAAAAAAATAAAAAGAGACCCGTAAAACAACAGAAAAAAAATTGTGGGGAACGAGATGGGGGGGATGTCAGGGGTCAGCTCCGCGAGTCCTTTGGGGAAAAAAGAAAAATCGACTGGGAGGGGGGGGGCTCATCATGAAAGGCTAAGAGGGGGCAAAGGGAATCTTCGCTTTACTAAACAAAAAAAGAAAAAAAAAAGAGTTTGGGGACGGCCGCACTATTCGTTCCGTTCGGGAAAAAAAGCATAGAAGGGAGAAAGGGATAGGGACTGCCGAAAGAAAGGGGCTGAGATAAGAAGGTAAAAATGTCTCTACCTCACGTAAAGACGGACATAGCGCAACAGTCGACGCCCCGATCGCACTGACTGCGATTGGGTGCATTGGGTGGGGATCCGGAACGGACCGAAACGTCGTGCTCAAAGGGGGGGCAGCGATTAAGAAAAGATCGATGTCTCCGTCGGGAAGACCCGGCTTTTTGTTGAAGGGGAAAAGGCACATCTTCGGCCCTTTCTGAAGAGGAAAAAGGCCCCACCGTAACGACACGCGAAACTCAGGTAAGGTTGGTCAGGGAGAAAAAAAGCTCGACGCCGGCAAAACCCGAAAACATCAGATTGAGGTAAACAGTCTCAAACCAACGCCAAGAGGGGGGGGGAGTGGGAGCGGCAGGAGCAATGACCGGTAAGTTCCGTCGGGAAATTAGCTGGAAAATTGGTTAAAAGTAGAGAAAGGGGGACTTCACGAGTTCAGGGGGGGGTGTGGCGCAACTCAAGCAAATCTCTACAGAGGGGGAGAAGACATAAAGAGGGAGGAAAAGTCTCAGGGCTACTCCGCGTTAGGGCTCTCCTAAGAAAGGAAAAGGTGTAAAGGGGGAAAAGGTGTAAAAAAGAAAGGCAAAAGGGAGGGCAAACTTCTTTGCAAAATCAAAAAAAAAAAGGGAAAGGGAGTGGATCGATTCAATTGAGGACTCACGAAAAAGGGGCCGTACCGGGGGGGGTTCAGAAGGAGTGAAAAATCCTTCACCCGCGCGGTGTAAAATAATAAGGAATAGGGGGTTCGCGCCCGGCACAGATTTCGTGTCGAACAGAAGGTAGTTCAGAACAAAACATGGTGCGAAAGAGAGTCACGAAAACGTCCGCTAGCGAGCAGGATGGAAGGGCCTAACTCTTCCCCTTTTGAAGAGAAAAGGTGGGGTAGGGATTGTATCCGGTCAGGAAATCCTCGGAAAGGAGGAACAACGGAGACCACACCTGAAGAAAAAAAAAGAAGAAGGGGAAAAAGCCAAGTTATTGTTCTTAGAGACGGTGGAAGGACGAAGAAAAGGAACAGGTACAAGGACAGGAAAAGATACGTTCAGGGATCGACAACACACAGAAAAAGGAAGAAATCAGTTTGGGGGGGGTGTGGGCCGGGGTTTGTTTGATTCTTGTTTTAGGGGGCAGGTGCGAAAAAAAAAAGTTACGTTCCTCCCGCTGGCATCACCCTCGGAAAACGTCCTGAACGGAAACCTTGAAAAGGGGGATGCAACTTGCCCCCTAAAACAAGGGGAAGCGTCAAGCGTTTGCATGTTTGGGAGACAAAGACGTGCGGACGATTAAAAAGCGGCCAAAACGAGCGAGAATCCAATTATTTAACAGGGCCAAAAGAAGGGGTAAAGGACTTTGGCGATGAGTTCCTTCAAAAGAAGAGGGGGCACTGAAGGGGGGGGGACAATTGGAAAAAACGCTATGAGCCCTCCAGCATACAGACGGCAAAGGGGAGTGGAGGACAAGATCGGCGTAGCGAAAACCATGGTCCACGGAAAATCGCGCAGAAAAAAGAAATAAATCGGGTCGTCCTCCTAATCGACACAGCAGAACCCGAAGCAAAAAGCCAATTAGATCAAGGAAAGAAAAAAAAATAGGGACTTGTCGTGGTATAGGAAGGAGTCGGGGGAGGAGGATTCAGGGACGCCCGAAAAATCGCAGATGGAGGTGTAAAAAGTCGAGAAAGGAAAAAAGGTTAAAGGGGCAGCTGTTGTAATTGGGGGTCGCCGGCAGGCTGAAGCAGGAGGGGAAGGAAGCGGGTCTTGCAGGGATTGCGGTGCGATCAACAGGAAAACCTGGAAGTGGAAACAGTGGAGTCGTATAAACGTCAAAGAATCATAGTCACGACTGCCGACAATTTGGAAAAAAAAAAAAACCCCGGGGGGGGGCCAAACAGTGCAGCGTTCCGCCCGGCGATGTGGGGGGGGTCAGACCAACAACAAAAGAGGAGAGAAAAATCTCCGGAACTGGGAGAAGGGGGAAAAAGGCAAACACACAAGTGCTGTTCGAACACGGTCGCATTAGGGAAGGGGGGCGAAGGGGGGTGAGGATACCAGCGGCGACGCGTGTCCGAAAAGAAGGGAAAAAACGAACACAAACAACTGCCAAACTAGCAGTGAAAAAAAACGAATGCATTCAGAAAGGGAGGTGGAACGAGAAACGCTGCAGTACAAGGCATTGTGAGAAAAAGGAAATAAACCCGGAGAAAAAAAGAATCTTCAAACAGAAAGTGGCATGGCGCAAGTTAAGAAAAAAAAAAGAGGCCGAACACCTAAAGGGAAAAAATAATAAAGAAAGAGAGGAAAAGTGGAGCGAGTTTCTCCGGTCATGCTGGTATGAAAAAGGGAAACATAGAGGGAGGGGAAATGATGAATGAAACCTTCGACCCAAAAGGGGGAGGGGGGAATAGCAGTCGCTATCTTCAAGAACCGAAAGAAGCTCTGAGAGAGGGGGCGCACTGGTAACGGGAAGAGGCAAGTAACGGTCAGTTATTTTCTAAGTCAGGGCAAATCAAAAAATGGTGCCAAGCGAATTGGTTAACCAGGAGGAGCAGGGAAAAAGTGGAGAGTTTCTTTCGAGGTGGACAGAAAGGAGACAGAGAAAACCCGAGTCCCCTTGCGAAAAAAGGACAAAGTCGCCTGCACCCTAATTTATCAAGAAGGAAACGAATGGCGCGGGTCCTCAGTCCGGGAGGTCTAAGGAAACAGCATTAAAAAGTTGCCCTCAAAGTTTGCGTCACAAAGACTGAGAAAGTGAGGGTTGAGGCAATTATGTGAAAGGGAGGGAGGACTAGACGAAGCGGGGGATCGACATTCTTGGAGTACCGGCAAAATAAGGGCCAAACCGTCTCTGAGAAAAAGGCAAAGGGAACTGGGTTAGGCACCTCTCGGAAGTTTTCGGAAGGGGGGGGTACGGAAAGCGGGTGGTGGAAAAACAAGGACGGCTTCCGAGCGGTCCTGACAAAGAAAAAAATAAACATGCTGGTCTTCACAAAGTTAAAAGGAAAAGGGACTGGAAATGAATCAGGTCTACTCAATAGAACCAACGAAAGAGGAGAGGGGCGTAGAGATCTGCGAGTGCACATGGGGGGGGGTGCTAAGAAATGGATGGGAAAACGAAAGATGGAAGCTTTTGCTTGCGAAACAAAAGGACAAAGTAAATATTCTTCGCCCCTCGCTTCACGTATTTGAAAGAAAGACAAGGGATAAAACAACGGACCCGAACATTGCGAGCGCCGGGGGGGAAGGAAAAGGTGGGAAAAGGGTGTAACTTATTTGGGAAAAAGGATATTGTCCGATGGCCGGTCCGATGATTCCCATCGCGAGCCGTCGGGGTTAGAAAGAGGATGGGACATAGCGGAGGAGAGAAACGGAAAAAACTTGCAGTTGCAGAATGGAGCAAAAAGGAGGGGTCGGCTAGAGATTGGGAGCCCTGGACATCTTGAAGAAAGGCCCGGGGGGGGATGGTTTGGAGCCCACATTCCGTCGAAGGATAGAGACGTCCAGGACGGCAGCGAACAACGTGAGGGAGTTGGCAAGATGGGAATCACTGGGTTTCTGGTTCCTAGGGGAAGGAAGCTGACATACCTTACCAAAACTGAAAGGAGTCCTGATGGGAAAGGGCGTTTCAGAGAACGGAAAATAGGATAGAAAACTTGAATTTGGGGCGCATTCGGGGGAGGGACAAAAAATCGGATTCAGGGGGAAAAACCTGTATGAACCAAGAGGAGGGCGAAACATAAAAGGGGCGAAGAGCACTTGATCAAGTGAACTCACGATCTAAAAGGATGGGGGAAGGCTTACTGTGCCATGTGAGAGGAAGAAGGAGGGGCACTTGAATAAAGAGGTAAAAGCTCTACAATAAAAAAGGAATTAAAAACGCTCGGCAGCGTCGACGGTCGTTGTTGAGACTGGAATTAGATGTTGGGGGGGACTAAACTGACATGGTAAAGCCACAAGACTGACTTGTAGATGGTTAGCTTTCGAAATGGGGAATTGACTTGCATAGCTGTCGGGACACTGCTTGCCGTAAATCGGGGGCCAGCAGCGCACGAAGGCATTAATGGAAGGAACGAGGAGCTTCTAGTCGATCACGTGGGGGGAGAGTGATCAAAAAAGCCCAAAACGGTAGCTCTTTGTGTGGAAAGCACAATCATAATTATTTAATTTTAGAGCCGGTTCCCTTGCCATGGTACTAACGAACAGGTGACCTAATAACACATAAAAAAAGCGGGTGGGGAAAAGGGCGAGGGCGAAACCGGGCCAAAAGAAAAAAGGTGGAAGAAGGGGGAGTCGCTATCAGAAGAAGGAGGGAGGGGGGCAAAATCTGGGGCATTTGACTGGTTGGCTCAGGAAGGGGAAAAGGAAAAAGCTGGAGGAGCCATCACTCTTAGGAAAAGGAACAGGACTCCCATGAGTTTCCACAAAAAGAATGCAAAAAACTCTCTCGAAAAAGTAGGAGGGGGGGGGGCTGTCAATCCGGGCCATGGAAAGAAAAAATAGGCAGAAAAACTCGAGGGGAAGGGAAAGGAGGCGGGCAGAGGATCAGTCTCTCCGCGCCACCTGAAAGGAAAAGGCACAGACAAAACGGAGGGATCTCGAAAACGCCTTATCAAACGAAAGAAAAGCTGGGGAGGGGGGGGTAACAACTGCCCTCGGTCGGCGGGGAAGAGGGGTGTTTTTTCGACTGGGGGGGGGTTGGGAAGACGCCTCCACCCAGGGAAAAGAAAAATAAAAAAAAGGGATAGGACTTGGGTGGTTTGCATTGCAAAAGGACAAACTTTCCGCGAGGGTACGTGTACTTTCTTCAAGGAAAAACTGCTAGGGGGGCGAGGGCTGGCCACGACACAGGTAGGGGAAAAAAGCAGACAGAACTATGGAATGACATTGGTCAACGGGACTGGCAGAAACGCCGGGGAAACCAAATTCGGGAAGAGGATGGTTCGGTAAAAAAAAGCGGAATCGCAATTCGAGCGCAGTCGACAAGCAGGAAAGGGAACGCAGGAGGGCGAAATACGAATTGTCAGAAAAAAACAGGAAGAGGGCGCACAGTCAGACCCAAAAAAGGTTTCAGTGGTTCCATAGTTGGGGTGGAACCTGCCCAAAAGTCGTTGACGGGGGGGGGAAGAGAAGTGGAACGATGAAAATGACGAGGAGAGTCCAAATAGCACTGTGGACAGCACCTGATCCCGCTGGCACGGAACCCCAAAAACAGAAAGAAGACCTCCCGAAAAGGAAAAAGAGGGCCCTCTGAGGTGGGGGGGAGGAGGGGACCCGGACCTCCTTATAAATCAAAAGGGAAAAAAAAGACAGGATTACATCATTGAAAGGGGAATCAACAAAAATGAGGGGACGGGGTTTAGATTGGGGGAAAAAGGAAAGTACTGGTCAGTGAAATCGCACGTGGGGAAGCATTGGAAGCAGGGAAGGGATACGGGGTCTTCACTGTCCAGGAAAAAAAGGAGAAAAGAAAACGGGGGTCGCGCACCATAAAAGAAAGAACTTCTTACACTCAGGGGGGAAAGACCGCGGTAAGAAATCCTCCGGGCATCCGGGCGTTGGAGGAAAAAAAAAAAGGTATCAGAACTGGTTAAGGTGGCCCAGCAAGCGTTGAAAAACAGAAAACCGGGGTAACCGGCTGGGAGCTCGGGAAAAAGCAGCTCTGGGAGAGGGGTAAAAGCGAAATGTGCCTGGGTCCGGGTGAATAGGGGGGACGGGAAAAGGAAAGCGTCCAAAAGACTGGATCAGTGAAGGGGGGAGTAGTTTCGCAAAAAGCAGGGGAAACGGTGTAAAGAAAGGTAGTTCACAAAAGTCAAAGAGTAGGGGAAAAACGTGAAATAACGTGGGAAACCGTATTATCGAAAAGGGGGAGGATTGGAAATTCGGTGAATGGAAAAAAGGGGGTCGAAAGGGGGGCGGGAATCGTCATGCAGAAAAGAGAGCAAACGGTTAATTGTTGTCCGCCAAAGGGAGAAAACTACCACTCCGAACGCCCAGCTGAAAGAAGCGTTGAAAGGAAAATCGAGAGTTCGATAAGGTCCTCGACGTTAGCGAAGAGGACCGGGGGTAAGAGAGAAAAAAGCGGACGGGGAAATCGACTAACAACAGACCATGGCCGAAGGTAGGCATGGTTCTTGCCGGAAAACTTACGCAAAAGAGGCCGCCAAACTCGGTAAGGCGACGAAAGGACCCGAAGCCCTTAAAAAAATTGACTTACTGAAAGGGAAGGGGGAGGAGGGGAAAGCGCTGTTTTGCGCAAGAAGACGCGTACGACAGGAAGAGGAGAAAAGAACGCTAAAGCTACATCCAAGGAGTCAGGGAAGTTTTCCAACAAAAAGGGAAAAAAAGACGGGGGCGAGTGATTTGCCGGGAGAGAGAAGGAAGGGATGTGTACACTGCATTGGGAAGCTATAGGAGAAAGAAAAAAGAACGCCCGCCTCGGACCTACAGATTGGAGGTTGAGGAGAGGGGAGAATCAAAAAGAAGAAACAAAACGTCGGAATCCTCAGGGAAACAAAAAAAGATAAATTGTCAAACGCCCCCCCCTGGATACCAGACACAGCGTTGGACGGAGAGAATACCGAAGATTTGAGGGAACACGGAATAATGGAGTGACGGGAGTGTTGAAGGTTGGGAAAGGCCGTTTGTAAGAGGAAAGGCCCAAATGGGGGATTCTCAGGGTGAGTCGGGGGGGTTAAGGGGGCCGGGACAAATTTTTTACGCAGGGGAGCAGGAGTGGGTTCTCCGGCAGAGGAGTTGCAGACGGGGGGGAGTAGAAGAATCTTGCAGGGATCGGTTGAACGGAAGGGTTAACTTGGTTCTAAAGTTTTGTATAGCCGGAGGGGGGCAAAAAAATTAGTAACACCATATCATGGAGAGACGGACAACGAAGTGTTGTGGCCGAAAAGTGAGAGGGACAGCAGACGGGGAGCTGGGTGGGGTGTCGAATCAAACAACAACAAGATAGGGGAAAAAAACGGAAGGATAAGAAAAAGACTGCGGCGGAACTCTTGAAAGGCAAATAAACAAAAACAAGGAGAGAAAAACGGTAGGACGTGAATACCATTAGGGTGAGGGAGGTTCTTAGGCGCGACTAGACAATTCCCGGGAAGAAGCCGAACAAAAAGAAGGGTCAATCCCTGCCCAGACGTTCCGCTACTACGTCAAAAAAGGGGGGAATAGCAACCTCTTGCAACGAGAAAAAAACCCAGACAACTGTCCATTGAGGCCGAAGGGAAGAAACATAGCGAACCAGGGGAGACATCCAAAGGGAGAGGATGTGCAAAAGGGCAAGGGGAATCCACGAACAAAGGGAATGAGAAGAAATGAAGGTCATACACCACCGAAGAGGCAGCAGAAATAGAAAAACAGTGTATCGCCGGAGTCTGAGTTAGAAGCAAAACGATGGGGGGGGTAAATGATACAAACTGGGGGAAGGGGCAACTTATTTTCTGAGAAAAAAGCCGAGGGGAACGTGGCATGTAAGAGTTAAAAGGAAGGGAATTCCAAAAGAAAAAAAACGCCTGAAACGAGAAGGCGGGCTGGGAGGGGAGCTGGAGGATGATAGTCGGGGTTCCCAAAGGAGGGGGAAAAAGAAACGATTTTCAAAAAGAATAGAATACGAAACCAAAGCAGGGGGGCAAATAGACAAAGTTACTCATGCTGGAGGTAGGGGAGGATGAGGATCGTAGGGAAGGATCACTGCGCGCAGAATTAGAGGAAAAGAGGGATAACGGCAACAGAAAAACCTTCGATGAAAGAACCGGGAATGTGAGGCCCTTTTAGCAATAAGAATCCAGCAAAAAGGGAAATTCAAAAACGAACATTTCAGGGGAAAGGAGATGGAAAATCTGCAAAGCAGGAGGTGCCTGGGCCATCCAAACATCCTACGAGGAAGGGGAAAGACAAGGGAGTAGTATAGGACTACCAAAGGGGTGTTGGAGGGAGGAAATATTATTAAGTCGAATGGCGATAAACCTGCAGGAAAGGACTCCAAACTAAACAGATCTACTAAAGCCGGGAGGAGAGACGGCTTGTTTCCAGGCCGGACCCAAGGTAATTGAAGGTGGGGGAATACAACAATGACGCTTCGGATTTCAAGGACCTTACAAAAGACGACGGGGAAAAAAAAAGGGGTGAGGGAAAACCGAAGGAAAAAACAGGTACTAAGAGAAAAACACTCGCGGATCGAGGGAGTCGAGGAGCAGGGCACCTGGATTGTTGAGAACAAGAAGGGTCGCCAACGGAAGGAAAAGGGCGGACGAACTCACAGGGAACTGAAGGTTCTGTTTTAAACAGGAGGGGGGACACTCACTGTATCAAAAAAAACGAAGTTTCGCAAAGGGGGAGAAAAGGAGATATCAAAAGGGGGAGAAATGGGGGGCCGCTATTTTGCAAAGAAGGGCCAAATGAAAGAGTCCCACGAAAAGCCGTCGAAAAAAAGACAGGAGACGTTTGAAAAGAGGACCCGCGGAGTGATTGGGAGGGGGACAGGGGAGGCAGACGTCAGGGGCTGGCAGTGTGGCCAAGAGGGGGGGAAAAGGAAAAACCGGACGCGGATACTACGGCTGTATAAAAAAGGGAAGGGGAAACGAAAGAAGTACCGGTCCAATTAAAGAAAAAAGGGGAATAAGCAGGAGTGTAAGGGACAATGAGGCAAGACCGACGGGGGGGTTCGGCGGGAGAATCTGCATTTCAAGAAAAAACAACGCGGTCGCTGGGAGTAAATGTGAAAGGCGGTTGCAGAGATCACGAAAGTGGGCATTATGGATTTGAAACACGAAAAGTGATTGATTCGGGATTTGGAAAAAAAGGGGGAGGAGAGGGAAAAACTCATCGTAAACCTGGGAGGCCAGAGGGCGGGCTAACTCGAAAAGACTGGGAGGGGCAGTTTAGGGAAATTTCCCTCCGAGGGGAAAAAAAAAAAAAAAAACCCACCATCTACACCGAGGTGGCGAGGGAGAGCTGTGGAGATAGCCTGCCAGGCAGGGAAGTGGGGTCTATAGGGGAACGTCCACGATCCGCGAGGTACACTTCACAAGAGAGGCCGAAAATCGGGTTGATTTCCCGTGAGAAGGTTGGGGAGAACGGAAAGACGGAAATGGCCATCGTATTAGGGGGATGGTGGGAAATCTGGATAAAGAAAAAAGAAATGGAACAATATTCATCGCATCGCTTTCAAGGGGGATGGGCAAAAAAAACATGCCATCAAGTCGCAACAGATCATAAGGAGGCCTCAGAAGCGGGCGGATGCGGTTCAAAGAGTCGCACTTGAACCAAAACAAAGGATTTGTACTTTAAAGAAAGGGAAGTATAATTGTGATAAAGCGGATTCCGGAAGCCCTCAGTCGTGACAAAGAAAAAAAGTCAGAAAATCAAACCAGATCTGTGAGCTGGAAAAAAAAGTAGGAAGATCCACAAAAATAAGGGGGGGAACTTGAAAAGAGCAAAAAAATTCTACTAGTCGGGACATGCTCGGGCGCCGTAAACCTGATAGAGCAGAAAAAGGGCCTCGCTCTCGGGGGGGGGAAGAGAAGAAAAAATGCACTTGTTCCGGGCAAGACA
>Ga0179593_1380233_pt1 | contig 27089 bp, 42 predicted proteins | sample CZODoug2_1_08_16_FD_185931 | JGI IMG/M metagenome (GOLD analysis project Ga0179593, IMG submission 185931) | Vadose zone soil fungal communities from Angelo Coast Range Reserve, California, USA - CZODoug2_1_08_16fungal (PacBio error correction) | ecosystem: Environmental > Terrestrial > Soil >...
GTCAAAAAGGCTAATGCACACTGGCAGAAACGCGGCGGGAGCCAGTAATACGCTGAGGGAACGTGGTACAAACCCACAGAAGTTCCTGGGGGGAATGAGGCCCGGGGGAAAAAAACCATTGGGGCCTGGGGAGCGGACCAGAATGGAAACCCCGGGCCATGTCAAGGGGAAAAAATGGGGAGGGCGACCCAGAACGAAAAAAGAATTGAGTGAGTGGGTCTTGGTGAGGAGAAAACAGAAAAAGAGGACGGCACCGGGACACCCGTACACAAGGAAAAGGGGGGAGCTCAAGAAACCGGCTCAATAAAGGTCACCGGAAAATGGGGGGCTGGAAAGCCACCGAAAAAAAAAAAGCGGGGAAAACCCCCCAACTAAGGAAGCCGAAAAAAACAGGGACGTTGTGGGGGAAAAGAAAAAAAACCATTAGCTTCTCCTAGCCGAAAATTAAAAACTGTATCCAGGGAGCGACGGCTATGCGGACCTGAGTTTCCTGCGGGGGGACTGGCACGCTGGAGTTTCGACATCAGGGCAGAAAACGCAAATCGTCAGACCGTGGCGGGGCTGCTCAAAGAATGAAGGCGCGCGGAAAACCCGCAACAATTGCGGAACGCAAGAATGAGAAATAACAGACCCGGGGGAGCGGCGTTCCCTCAAAGAGGCACCTACGCCCAAGGGGAAAGGTGTAGAGGCGGCTAGGTCTATCGGTGACAGTCAACACTGAAAAAAAATTATGAGGGGCAAAAAACAATGTGAGCAAAGACAAACACAGACAGGACCGCTTAATAGGGGAAAGAAAGAAGGGGGTACTAAAAAATTTTCGACAAGATTACCCAGGAACAATGAAGATCAAAAAAAAAGTCAGATTTCAGAAGAAAAAAATCTGAAAACAAGAATGGGTGTGAGCTACGCGCCGAGGCGAGCTCGGAATGAAACAAGGGAAAGAAAAAATCACAGGGAGAAAACCAAGTGTGGAAGGTGAACTCGAATCAAGAGAACAAAAAACAACAAGGAGGAAAAGAGGGGAGCACCTTCGCTGCACACAAACACTGGGTGAAAGCCACGGAGGGCGTCAGATGAAAAAACCGAGAAAACGCAGCCCAACGGAGGATGCGGCTGCGGGGAACACTTCTGGTCGGGAGGAGAGGTCGTCGGTCGTGAAAGGTGACAAGGGAAAGACCGAGGGAAGAATTGGGCCACGGGGGGAAAAAATGTTTTCTAAAAGGGTTGGGCCAACCAGGTAGGAGGAGGGGAAGGGGGAGGTTCAGCGTGAGAAATGGGGCAAAAACGGGGCCCAGGAAAAGAGTTAAGGGGTTCCCCCCGATAGACAGACCGGATAAAATGTTTAGGGCGAGTGCACAAGAGAGGTCCAAAAGAAAAAAAAAAAACAAAAAATGACGCCGTCCCACGTGGTAAGGGTTATAGAATAAAAAAAGGGGACGCAGGGCCGGAAACGGGGGGGGGGATCGACATGGTCGTCATGCTGGGCCCTAGCCCTGGTCAAATCCACCGGCAGAAGGGTTTGTGCTGAGGGGAGGGGGGGAGAAAACCAGTTGAAGATGGCGAAAAGAAAAAAATCTCAAATCCATGACCCAACTGTTAAAAGAAGGGTCCTCCCAATAGCCGCTCGTCGATTCAAAAAGGGGGAAAAAATTCTCCTCTTCGAAGAAAGAAAAGGAGACGAAAAAAAGCCGTTTCTTTCTTATTAAGAAAAGAGGGGGGGTGCACTCCCGGAAAAGAGGGGACCAGAACCTAGCACTTGGGTGACAGAACAGGCGTCGACCATTTAGAAATCCAGTGGGGGAAGTCAGTCCGCAAATGGAGTACGAGGCTGGGTACCGAGGGGCGCTGGGTGGGGAGAAAAACAAGAACACCGAAAGAACCAGCACGAATTCTGGTGGAGGGTCCTGGGGGTGAAACATCCCCCCCTGAAATGTGACACAAGGGTGAATCCCAGTGGGGGTACTAAATTGTCTGGGAACGATTCCCCACAAACCGGTCCCAAGGGGTGGAAGGGCTCCTAAGGCCAAACGGAATGGGCCGGGGTGGGAGAAACGTTGTTAGTCACGTAAGAAAAACGCGGTATTGAACCAAATGAAAAAAAAAAAAAACCGCGTACACGTTGCCGGAAAACGAAGGACGCAAGACCCCATGGCAAGCCACTCAGCCCGAATGGGAGACGAAGAAGTTCACATAGAAACCTAAAGGTTCGGGATTGGGAGGATAAAAAAGGCAAACTTCAAGTACGAGCCCGTAGTGGGAACTTCGGAGGAGGGGATGTTCGAGTAACAAATTCAATGGGGACAGCAAGCAGCGAATTAAAGCGGAACTGAAAAAAAGCCCCCAACACCTTCAGGGCCAAATGTTGCAATGCAGAAGTCAAGGGAAGAGAGCCCTAGTGTGGAAAACGGCGAAGAAAAATCGTGGGCGGTGGGGGGATGTTTTGGAGGAAAACCCTCAGGGTGGGGTTTGACAAATGAGGAAAATGCAGTCTACGGAAACACCGGTCGCCCCATAGAACGTATAGAGGGGGCTGGGGGAAGTAGGGGGATTGTTTTGGTGCCGTAATCGAAAGGTGTCAATAGGCCGCGGGAAGGTAGTTGAGGGGGGGCGGGGGAGGGGAGTGGTGGGGCCGAGACGCAAAACAGTATGATGGGGATGAGGGCGGTTCGTGGGACGGAAAAGAGCCGCCGATTGGGGGGAGAACGGGGGGGATAAGTACGAAGGGGGCACGAATAGGAGGTGGGTAAGAGGAGAAGCTTGCCAGCCACCCCCAGGAAATTGCCAGTGAAAGTTCACCGGTTACAGGCAGACACGGCGGCCAAAAAACGGGGGGTTCAACCGTTCCGGTGAGGGAAAAGCCGAAAACAAAAGAAAAAAAAGAAGCACCGGGCTGTGCTGGAAGAAGACTTGGGTTAAATCCAATCCTGACCAGGTGGGGATTTATCTACACTGAGCGGCGCCCAGGGAGAAAAAAAGCCGTATTGACGGGGGAAATTGGGCCGCCAGTGATACGTGGGGGAGCAAGACCGGAAGAACAGAATATTGAAGTGAGAACAGACAAAACTTCCAACGTGCCTGGGAAAAGTTGGGGTCAACCGAAGACCGTGGCGGGGAAACGTGAGGAATATTTCGAGGTGAACAAAAAAACTAAGAGGAGGAAAAAAGGGAAGAAAAAAAGAAGACGGTGTCACAGACGCCTACCGGTAAGAAGGTGAACGGCAGTTAAATCGAAAGAGACAGATGAACAAGGGTTACGTCTCGGGGACTTGGGAGTCCCGAGCATGAAAGTAATAAAGGGACAAAAGGACCCCAATAAAGTACAGGCCAGGGGCTACTGAAACGGGCATAAGAACAAGGGCCTGCCAGGTGTACAAAACAGACAACCGGCTGGGTAGTCAAAAGAAAAAAAAAAGCGGGCCAAATAGACTGAGGGTCCGGCAGCCTCAGAACTATGAAACGGTGAAACCGACAGGCGCACGAAGAAAAAGATACCGGAAGTAATCCTGCCCATCACAACGAGCAGCCGGAAAATCGAATAAACCTATATCGGGAACCAAGTCACGAGAAACACGGGTATGATCTAACGCGACGGAGAATAGGGACGGGTGAAAAAAACGAACGCCACGGAAGCACCAACCGCAATATGAACCAGTCAAAAAACGAAGAAACACCCCCCCCCCCCCCAAAAAATCGCACGGAAAAAAAACACAATCAATACCCGGGCTAGGGAACGCTGAAGGAGGGGGAAAGGCAAAAAACAAAACCACCATCAAGGAGCAAGCTACGCGGAGGGGGCGAAACCGGTGCCTTCCGCACACTAGTTCGTTCATAACGTAAAAAGGGAGGGGGAAACCCACCGAGCAAGAAAAGTAACGGAAGACAACCACGGAGGAGGGAACGCCAGGAACCAAAAGAAGATAGCTGCACTGTAAAACAAAAGGGTTAATCGTGGGGGGGCGGTGAAGCAAAAAAAAGGAAGGATACTGGGCAGTGGCAACCGAAAGTAATGTTTAAGAGGGAAAAAACCTCCGCGGAATCCTCGGAAAACGAACCCAGTGTCCAATCACTACAATCCAACGTAATGAAAAAAGGGTTAAAAATGACCGCGAAGGTAGGATTACGGAAAAGGGCAAATAACGAAACGGAGAGGAGGGATCGGGGTATACGCGGGACCTGACCCTTACAAAGAAACAAACTCTGTGGCCGATAGCCCTGCAAAGAAAGTGCGGGGCCTGGGATCGGAACCGCCCAAAGAAATTAAAAAACTCTTGAACCATTCAGGGGGACAAAGAAAAGAAATTTCATAGCCCTGCAGGGGGGAGTGGGTTTGGGAGGAGAACGAGGAAAAAAAAGCAACCTGAGGACCACTCGGGGACAGGATCAGGACATGGGGACTCATCATTGTACCCACTACTACTCTGGGGTCACGGGGGAAAAATTTACCTCGGGAAAGGAAGGCCCAAAAACGGCGTGCACCGCCCCCAAAGAGAAAGATCCGAAAACGGGCGTTGGGGGGAGGGAGACATTGATCATGCGAGAAAGAAAAAACAGAAATTGCGGTTTGAGGAGGAGAAACGACGAAAGCTGAAAAGGACGAAAAGGGGGATTACTTGGGGGGGATGCGGCTGTGGGGGGGGGAGGTGGGTTCGACACAATGGGAAAACCCCCGAAAAAAAAAAACAGGGAGACGGTGGCAGGGTGATAGAAATCGCGCGACCATGAAAAGAAAGAGCGCCGCACAAACGGGAAGTGACCGCTACACGACACTACACCGAGGGAGCGGCGGTCGCCAAAGCCACCTCGCCCCCTAGACAAACATTGGAGAAAGCAGCGAGGGGGCCATAGGGGGGAAAGATACAAAGAAAAACTGAAATGGTTTTTGCAAAAGAAAAAGGGGGGGGCGCAACTACGAACCAAATGGGGAAAGACCCACCTTCTAAAAAGAGAAAGGGGAAAGAAAACCACTGTGGGCAACGCCTGAACACAACCAAAAAGGACGGAGGTATTCACAAACTTTCCAAACGAACATCTCATCTGTGAAAATCACCAGCCAGTGGTAGAACGACGCGGAAGCCGAGAGGGATCAGGCAGTTGAGCGGAAGGAAAAGACACCCAACAGCTGGTGGGAGGGAGAAGGTCGAGATAGGAAACAAAAAAACAACCTGGATTAGGAAAAGAGAAGAGTCGGAAAAAAGGCTCCCAAAAAAGAGGGGGAGGGACCGGATGGAATGCAAGTCAGACTTCACCAAAAAAAACTGAGAAGAAACCGGAAGGGAAGTACGGGCGGGGCCTTGGTGGGGATAAGAGAAGATGAGATTTGACTTCGAATCGAACAGGGAGCCGGAAGGAGAAGTGGAAAATGTTCAGAGGGGAGAAAAGGTGGAGTCAAAGGAAAACTGCATAGGAAGGCAGGGATGGACGGGGGTCGACACTGGCGTGCAACCCCCAGTTCAGGGGAAAATAGGAACCCCCGAGACCCAGAGAACCGAGCCAAGTGTGGTGTAGGGGCGAAGTTGCCTCGGGAACTCGACCCACCACGAAGAAGAGAAACCAAAAGGGTTTAGAAGGAATCGGCGCGTTCGGCAAGAAACGGTCGGGGAACGGCTGGGAAGTAAGAAGGGTCCGAAAGCGGGGAATTGAACGAACACCGGCGAAACAGGTTTTGCGGAGGGGCTGCAAGGGAAGGGGCCCGAACGCAAACAAACGGAAACACCGCCAAAAAAAAAAAAAAGGTTCCCCCAACGAACTAACAACCATGAAAATTAGCCTTCGACGGGGACTAATATCCCAGAACTGGGACAAGTCCTCCTCGGGGGAAAAAAAAAAAAAGACGCATGAATCCAGTCAAGGAACAAAAAAAGACAAGGTGTAAAAATGCGGAAAGGGGGTCACGCCAAGGTGGTCAGGGAAGCAACGGTTGCAAGGGAGCATGTGGAAGGTCCTCTCACGTCGGGAAAAAAAAATTTGCGTCGGTCAGGGAAGAAAAGGGTGTGAGCTGTTGATAAGTTGAAAAAAAACCTGCAATGTCTAGTGTGAGCTCGGGGGAGACGGCACGGCACGACCGGGTAAACGCATGCAATTCCGCGTGAAGGTGTAAGGGGATGGTGTAAGCGAAACCAAAATGCAAAATGGGTAAGTGTGGGGCGCAACGGCTGGTTATCGAAAGGGTGTAGAAAAAGAGTGTGGGTCGAATCACCCAAGCCGCTGTGCGTGCGACGGTCAAGAAGAGACCAGCCGAAAAAGGAGGGTAAGGAGGACCGAAGGCGCAATGTAGTAGGTGCGTGCCAAAAGGCGTTGAAGAAAGGAAAATGAACGGCATCGAAAAAGCCCGCGGAAAAAGAGAAATGACAAGCCGTGGGTATTTTGGAATAAGAATGCTGCCGGGGAAAAGAAAGGCTTCGGAGAGGGAGAGAGGAAGAGTTACAAGTTAAAAAACAACTCACTGAAAAAACTCCAAAGCACCTGAACCAAAGGGTGACCGAAGAAGAAATGCAGATAGCACGAGGTGGGGGAAGAAAAGTCGTGGGAGGGGGCGGGGAAAAAGGGTTAGAAAGGGTGACCTGGTTTGCCTTAGGAAGACGTAAGGAGGCACAAAGGGTCCAACCCATCGCGGCTGGCAGGTACGGAGGCATTCAGGGGAAAAGGGGGGTGGTTGGGCAAATGAGGAAAACCCCTTAAACAGGTCTCGGGGGGAAAGAAGGGATGGTGTTGGGGGGGGGTCGTTGTAGAATGTACCAGGGGTGGGAGAAAGCCCAATTGGAAGTTGGGGGAGGAGGGAGTTTTGCTTTTTTGCGTCGGGCTGAAACAAAGCGAAACAAAAAGAAGAACGCTATGTTAATCCACGTTTTGTGGAGGGCGAACTAGGTCCCGACAGTGGGGTACATATAGAAGCGCGGAAAAAACAAGAAAGACGGAGACTGTTGGAAAGTGTCAAGAACACGTGGGAACTGTACCTCAAACCGCTCTCCTTCCGGAAATGCAACAGGTAAGGAAGGGCTGAAAGGAAAAAGGACACTCTGGGCGCGGGGGGGGACCTTTAAGAAACGGGTTGATAAACAAGACTATACAATTTATTATCGGATTACAATGAGAAGGTTAAAAACAACGCAAAAGGTATTGGACTTGGTGAAACTTAGGGCAAAAAGGTCGAGAAAGGGGAGAGGGGGGACGTAAGACGAAGTAAATCTTCAGCGTCCCTAAAATGGGAATTGGGAAAGCCAGGTTTCACCAGAAGTACCGTCACAGGAGCCTGGGTGAACGGGGGGAGGAAAGTAGAACCCAACAACAACACAACAGGGAGCGGAAAAGAGGCCGTGTCCACAAAGGAGACGGGGACTTTCAAGGACACCGCAGAAAAAACTGGGGAACTTGTGAAGAAAGAGGTTTTGCAAAAAAAGCACGCCGATGGCCCAAGGCCAACCAAGGCAAATAAGGCGGGCAGTCTCTTCATGGACGAGAAAAGGGAGGTGAGACCAAAAAAACCGGAAAGGTCTTCAAAGAGGCCACAAAAGAAAAAGGAGGCTTTTTCGCCGTGAAACTCCGACGGACACTGACCGCACGGCAACGAGAAAAACATATAAACCCTTTGGAGCCTGAAGGGCCCAAGACAGTCGCTTCTACAAAATTCTGTAACAAAGGAGAAGCGAAAAAACCGTGTGAGAGACAAATCAGAAAGAAGGACTTGAACCGAGAAACGGGTGACGAGAAACCGACCTCATGACAAAAATAAGATAAGGGCCCGCCACCACACAACTCTGTCACCCAAAGAAAAGAAGACCCCTTGGCCGAGGGAAAGGAAAGACTAGTAAGACCCCACAAAAACAAGGAAAATACGGGAGCCGAAGGAACGACACACGGTGCATTCGCATAACTTGCCAGGCGGCTCGGGAACGGGGACCAGCGCCCTAACATCAAGACGAAAAAAAAGGAGAAGGGAAAACAAAAACAAGGACAGGAGCAAAGCCCAAAGTAAAGCGAAAAGAACAGGATTTGGGAGGGGAGCAGAAAGGAAGGAGAACACAAAGTATTACCGAAAAAACCCGCAATCGAAAAGGAAAAGAAGAAGATCAGCGAAGGCAGGGAAGAATCCCAAATACGACAAGGAGTGAAGAATCCCGAGGAGGGAAAATCGCGTCATTGGGGATGAAACTTAGAAGGGAAATAGACGGCAGTATGAGACATTTTAACGAAAAATAAACAAGCGAGGGTCAATGGGGGGGGACAGATCGTAAACGGAACAACCCAAAGGCAAGGGATCCACCAGCCCTGGGGACGCCGGCTCACAAAAGCTGAACAGGACAATGTCCTTGAAAACCCAGAAAGAAAGAAGAAAGTTTAGGGCTGGTCGGACGGGGGGGGAGTTATGAAACACTCAAAACCTAAAAAAAGACCTCAGGGTACATAAGAAAGGTGAGATAAGGGAACAAAAAAAAAAACGGGGACACGGAAAGATATTGGGAACAGTCCAAAACCACGAAACCCCCCCTCGCGAAACACTTCCCACAGTAGAAAAAGTAAGTCAAATGCAACAATATCGAAGACACTTTCGAAAGAAAGACCGCGAATGCTATTGGAAAAGGAATGGGTTACCGGACCTGGGCCAAAATTGGGCTTAAACCAGATGTCAAAAAATGGGCACACCAAGAAACTCCGTCAGGTGAGGACCCTCCAGAAGGAGACTCATCGCAGAAAGCAACAACAGTGGCAGAGCCGCTTATATACCTACCCGATGTGAGGTAGGTGACGATAAAAAAGGAACGCGCCCTATCAAAACAGTAAAAAAATCAAAATGCTCGTAGCGGGGACATAAACGATGGTCCGGGTTTGACGAACAATTAAGACAAATAAAGAAACGATGGAATCAGGTACTACAGAAAAAGGAAGGGGGAACAAGACCCCAAGAAATAAAAAAACGACGATTTACACAGAATTTCAAGGAAGCACAAGAGAAGGGAAATCAACAAACACGAAAAACCGGCCCGGCAGGCCACTGCAGGAGGGGAAAGAAGAAGGAAAAAAAAGCTCAATAAACGACCAACAGAGGTTGGTGGGGGGAAGGCGAAAACTCCACAACAACTTAAATTTAGGGAAAAAGAAAGAGAGTCTCAAAAAGGCCCACCCCAGGTTCGGAAGAGTACAGAGTCCTCCATCAGCCCCCCACCAGATTACCAGACTGGAAAAAAACGGATAATCATGGGACTGATAGGAGCGGGAAAGTTGTGACGCATAACAGGGTTAGTTGGGATGGTGGGTAAAAAGGGGGGGGGAAAAAAGGGGGTGTGATCCCGTTACCATAGAAGCGGTTCCGGGTAGTTCGTCTTTGGGGGGGGGCGAAGGGGAAAAGAAAACAAGGATCCATTAAGTAGTGTCCCCGAAAAGGGAGAAACTTGAAGAAAAAGTCAAATCATAGGAAACAACGGACCCCCCTGGAGACCAGACGTGTCGGGGTTTATTCTAAGCAGGGGAGGAGTAAGGAAAAAAACTTTGTGAAAAAAGCCCGCAAGAAAGTACAAGGAAGCGAGAAACCCCAAAAGACAAAACCCCCCCCCACCCCCAGGGCCGACTTGAGGTGCTGGGCAGGGGAATCGAAAAAAAAAAAAACGAAACACAGCCTTGGGAACATTTGAAAAAAGAGGACAAAAGGTCCCGCAAGAGGACGTGCCGTCGAAAGAAAAAGAAAAACAACAAACGTCGCGAGGGAAAAGCGCCAGGTCACATGCGCTGAAAAAGAGAACAAAAAAACACACACTGGAAAAAGTTTCCGATGTAATTGTAATAAAAGGTTTTGGAAAAACGGGGGTTGCGCTTCGGAAAAACAAGAGGACCAAAACGGTAGCAACGACTGTTCTACCAGGGGCACGGAGATGGGAATGTTCTTGGAGGATGTTGGCCAAAAAGGACAATCTGAAAAAAAAAGAACCTCCACAAAAAGCAACCACAAAAAGGACTGTGAGTTTCTGGGGCACGCCACCCCGGGTTGTAAAAAACGGGTGGGGACAAACGTGGGGAACAAAAAACGACCCAAAAGTCAACGGAACAATCAGCAAAATGGGAGGTGGGCCGCCCAAACAGAAAAGGGTGTGGGTTCGGGGGGTATGTCAACCGGGAACGAACAGGGGTTTCTCCAGGAACGGGAAGAACGAAGAATGAGACGAAAAAAAAAAAAAGAATAAACGATGACCATCAAAGGGGGGGTTGTACGGTTGGGAGGAATGTAAGCCTTCGGGCCTCGTAAGTGAGGGGAAGAGGTCCCGGGGGGGGGGAGGGGAGTACGAAAGTTTTTTTGCCACAGTACTTGCCCAAAAAAGAGAAGTGACCGTTGGGGGTGGTGACGTCGGGCCTGACGAGCCTGAGGGGAGCAAGACTTAGGTCGTGGGGGGGGGGAAGAGGGGGGTCAGAACGCAAACGACGGTAAATTGAATGACATGAGGAAATGAACAGGGGGGGTCCAAAGAAAGCGTAGCGCGCTCATCTTGGGTGGTGGCCATCCGGTTCAATGGTTCCTCAAACAGTCAGTAGGGGGGAAATTGGGTTTTTAGGGACAGAGGGGACCCAGGGTGGGTGTTTCTTGAAGACCAGTAGTCTTTGGTTAATGGGGGGCGGGGTTCTCAACCCATCAATAGAAGGGAAAAAGAAAAAAGAGAACGGGGGGGGTTTCGCATGTCTAAAAAGTGGCCTATATAAAACTGCGCTCCAAGGCCTCTGGAAAGGAAGGGAAGGCCAGTGGGGAAAGCCTCAGGCACGACATAAGAGCGTTCAAAGTGTTGTCCAATTCCTGAAGAAGAAGCAGAAAGCGGCAGAAAAAGTGGAGTTTAAGAATCCGGGGGGAGCAAAGGACGAAGGGAGAGTTGGGTCACGAAGAGGCAAGGAAAGGGAAGTTCTGCAAGCCCCCTAGGGACTGGGATTGTCGAAGGAAACAGGATGATGGAGGAGTCCAGCTGGGAGAAAAAGATAACGGGTACAAAGTAAAAAAAAGTCCGTTAGGAAGGGAAAAAAGCACGAATACCGGGCTCTGAACAGGGAAGGAGAGTAGCTCAAAAAAAAAACGGAGGGAGGAAAGGAGGACAGCATGTTTCAAACCAGGTTGTGACCGCTGTTTTTTGCCAAAGAGACGCATGAAAAACTTGGGGGAAACGTCTTAAAGAAAGAGCCCTAAGGATCAGGGGAAGGGCACAATCAAGAAAAGCGACCCCAAGGGGGCCTAACCGGCAGTTGTCCAATAACCAAGTACGGATCAAACCCACCCGGAAATGCCAAAAGAAAAAAAAAAGGGCAAAAAAAGCTTCGGGAATGTACCTCCATCCACGGTGGACGCCGTCGGGAGGAAGGCGGACATACTAAGATCCCTAGGGCAATGCAGGTCCTGTAAAGCGAGAAAAAAACTATAGACGGCAAAATGTCAAAAAAACATGAAAAACGTGTATACTCGAGGAAAAAACGTCAAAAAACTATGCGGTGGGGGACGAACCGAAAGACAGAACCAACTGCACAAAAAACTGGCAACTCCGCCACCAAACGGCACGACAACAAAAGAAAAAACTAAACCCGCCCAAACTGGAAGTATAAGGGAAAGAACTAAATTCACAAAAAAAGCACAAACCAAAAAACGGAAGAAAAGACGAACTATGTGCCAATTAGCAGAAGGAAAAGCTTATCTCAAACGGACCAGAGATCCAAAGCAACTACGGCAGAAATCCCTGAAAAAAAAAGAAAGGCAGACAAAGCTTAAACAAAAATTGCCCAAGGGCGGTGAAGAAAAGACAAAGGGGAGGAAATTGGCAAAAGACAGGGGGGAAAGCTACCAACTACCTCAAGAGCCAAGAACAGACAACATCGCAGCATTCGTAGCAGTAAATAAAAGATGCATCGTAAGGGGGATAAAGCTTCATAGGGAAGAGGGAGGGTAGGAAGGACAAAAAAAAGAAGCATGGTAAAAGCGTAAACTTACAATAAAAACAGGGCCTTGGTTTTCTATAACGGGCACAAAGGGGGGGGTTTTTTTGGGTTGGACTACAAAATGAGGGAATCAAAATCAACATCCGTCGACCCGGACGACAACACAGGAAGGGGTGAGGGGGAAAAAAGAAACAAAGATCGTGAGGGTTATTCAATGCAGGGGTGGATGAAACAGCCCCCAAAACAGCAACAAAGGGGGCACCCGCAGCTACCTTCAAGGGGGAATGAAAGGGGGAGAAACCGTCAAGACATTGAGAGGAGAAGGGACAAAAAACGGGGGAGTGCCACCCCCCAAGAGGAGGAATCAGATCCGAACACTTGAAGGGTTCCCGCCAACTATACGGAAAAGTACTTGGGACAGGTTGGGTACGAAAACAGATGCGTCGGATGTACTCACGGGGGACATTCGTTGGACAAAGATGTGGCAAAAGGTTCCCCCCAAAGAGCAAAGCACAAAGAAAAACTAGGAGGTTGTCGTTACGAATGGAGTATGAAAGCAGCTCCCAAAAAACCGTGGCGGGACAAAGGATCAAGGACTATACCTAAAAAGGGGAAAACGGGCGGGGAGAGAAACCTCGCCCTCCTGCCAAAAAAAATTGAAAAACGAAAAAGGGCACTGATCAAGGGGGGGGAAATCCATAATTATTCCGGGGGGGTGGGGAACAAAAGGCGAAGAAAACGACGAACCATCAGAAAACCCGTCGAGAACGAAGGCTTGACCCATATAGAACGACGAACAGTCACGAAAATGACTAACTCAGAGGAGAGCACAAAAAAAAGGTAACCAAAAAAACGGACCGGGCCGCAAACGAACTCGTCTCGACAAGTCAACACTGTTTTTGAAAGGGGGGCTCGGGAGCTACAACACAACACGGGGGGAGGAGGAGTAAAATTCGAACAAAGGAGGACTCCAAACAAAAGGCAATGTTGAACTGAGGAGGGAGACAGATGTACCATCAAGACGACGAAGTCAACCTTCGTCGGCGTTTTACACTGAAATGTGATCCGTTGGGAGGAGAGCTGTGAGTGAACAGGGGGAGTGGGGGATTGAGGAAGGGGGGGTAACTGATCAATGAGCGAAAGGAGGTCCCCACCAATTGGGCGTTCCAAACCGAGAAATGGCCGGGGTGGAATGTACAAAACCGAGCCAACAAAGTAGAAATGTTGAATTATGGGAGAAAACCTGAAAAAACGACAGAGGGGCAAGCGTTAGGTGGGAAGAAAACCAAGAAACGAGACGCCACGGGGGAGGAAGCTCCTTTAGGGGGTCAAAAGGATTGGGGAAAAACGAGCAGGCGAGAAAGAAAACAAGAATGGTGGCGGTCAGGGGGGGGAGGGAAGAGAAGAAACCACAGCCCAAGGCAAGAATACATACCGGGTCCGCAAGTCCTGGGAATTCTCAAAAGCAAAAGGGGGGAGGATAACGTTATCGAACAGGAAGGGCCGAAAGGCACAACCAGGTTGAATTCTGGGGTCAAAATGGGTGTCAGGGGTGTGGGCAGAAAAAAACATAGACTGGAGAGGGACACCATTTGGGGGAGACAAGGGGAAAGAGGGGTCCAAACGAAGGGGACGGGTAGGTTTTGAGGAGGTTCATAAAAAAACGCCACAAGAAGACCAAAAGAGATCTGTTGGTTCTGGGCCCCGAAACCTTTCACGGAAAGGGGGGGGTATGGCCGTTTTTGACCGCAATGGACGAGATTCAAAAAAAAGACCTGGCCGGGAATAAATTCGAAAAAAAACGAACTTCCCACGGGTTGGAGTATGATCACGAAACCAGATTCAGGGGAATAATCCCGGGAGGGGAAACCGTTGTGGGCATGACGGCCAATGCGCAATCGAGAGTCAAAACCCGCGGTATGAGGCGAGTTGACCAGACAAGGGTTGGGGTCGGGGGCTTATTGTTTGGGGAAAGAAATGCTTGGGAAAGTGGAACGTAGGTGAGAAGAGGAAAAAAGGGTTCCAGGGGGTGAGTACAGACTGGGGGGGAAGTTCAAGGAACATGATGAAGGGAAATCCCGAAAAATTGTGAGTCGAAGATGAATATACCGTCAAGTGTGGGGAGGGAGAGGGGTTCCAGTTTAGGTGGGGAGGAAGAAGTGGGAAGATGAAACTGACCGTCAGTCTTTACGGTTCACCGTAACGCCAAAGGGCGCGAACGGGGGGGGTTGAGGGATAGTCAAAGGAAAGTCGCAAGAGAGGGAGGGGGTTGAGGGGGGGCCAGTCGAGTGTGAAAGGGGGGAGGGGGAGACGAATAGGGGAAGGTGATGAGGCGGAGGGTTTCGTCACGAATGTATCCGAGAGGAGGTGAGAAATCAAACTGGGGTAGGAAATTGTGCAGGGGGGGAGATGCTTTCCCGAAGACGGCGACTGGCATGATTTTCAAAATATCTTGAAAGGAAGGAAAGAAGGGACGTAACCTGTTTTGGGAGGGGATGGGAAAATCAGAAGGCCGACCAAAAAATCCATCTGGGGGGCTATGTTGCTGAAAGAGAACCCGGTGGTGGCAAACCGGAGAAGGTTAGGATCACAAATGACTCGGCCGGGGGCACAAAAGGGTGATGAAAGTTGGGCCGGGAAAAAGGGATCGTGAGGCTCGGCGGGAAAAGAAACTGATAAGCAAGAGGAAGTTCACGAAATCGGAGGATGAGAAAAGCGGGCAAAACCGGCGTCAGGGAACCGCAAAGAAGACACAAAACCAAGAGGGGGAAGAAAAAAAGAGAGATGCAAAGCAGGACGCGCCCGAAACGGGTAGGAACGCTTTCATCAACGCTGAAAATAGCTTGAAAAGTAACAATTGGGAGGCTTGGAAAAAAAGAACCTGGCTATCAAACACTGGCGCAAAAGAAAATACTACACAGGGAGAACGAAGGGAAAAAAAGGTGTCAGAAAAACACTGAAAATCAGTCCTTTGAAATAACAACAAAAAGAGTGAAGAACAAAGCGGCGGGGGAGAATCAAGGAAAAAGGAAGTTGAGAAGAGGGGACGAGAGACAGAAAGACTGGTAACCTTTAATGAACGTCGAAAAGGAGGGCAAGCGCCAACACCTATATAAAGGGAAAAAAAACAATGGGCTCCAGGTGAAGAAACAATAAGAGTTACACCGAAAAAAAAAGAGCCGCTCAAGAGGACGGAAAAAAAACGAACTTAAACACAAAAAAAAGAAAAAAATGCTTGAAAAAAGGAACCAAGGAAGACAAAACACCACACAAAACAACCCAAAAAAAAGAATCGGACACTAAAAAAACCAAAGGAACGAACGCAAATGAGGGAATGACGAGGGTAAACTAACCAACATCAATGAGACGAGCGGAAAAAGGTTTAAGACAAAATTCATACAAACAGGAAATCTTGATGAAAAAAAAAGTAGCCCTAAAACATAAACAGACAAAACTATACAGAACAAAGGAGTTCTAGAAAACAAAAAGAAAAGTCACCAGAGATGTTCAGCATAGGAAGCGGATTGTCACCTGAAAACAGGGGGAAAAAAAGAAGGCCGATAGAAGGAAACAGGTACTATCTGAAGGACAATCAATAAAAACGTCATCAGTACGAATCAACGGGATGTCCCAAACGCCGGCGGGACGAGTGCTGAGGAAGGGGGATAAAATAGAAAAGGAAAAAACAAGTGGAGATAAGAAACTGGCCGTGACTACGAACAAAAACGAAGTTCCTTGGGAACGACGTCCAACACAAAACTGGTAGGGGGGGGAATTCCAAAAGTAACGAAACGCCGAGGAAAACAAACCTCCTGCCGGGGGTAGTGGGACCCCTCAACAGAATTGGGCATGCGCCCACAACGTTTCGGGGTCCTCACTAAAAAAAGAACGGGTACCAGACAAAACGGCAAGAAAAAAAAAAGTCCAAGGCATAGGGGTTCACGCGGAAAAAGAAGTGAGGTCGTGGTAAACAACTTACTTCCAAAAACTCGTGCTGATAGGCCAAAAAAAACTGTGTGCTAGGGGCCTTCAGAACGGGAGGCGACTTTGAAAAAAAAGTTACAGCGACAGTGCAAGAAAGATGGGTAGTTCGGGGATAGGGAAAAAAGGGGAGGGTGGAGGTTACGAAAACAGATACAGCAGCACCTGGCAAAACCTGAAAAAAATGGAGGGAGGCCGCCCTCGCTCGGAAAACAAGGACTACGGGAACGCAAAACAGGGGGGGCGGCGAAAGGAGGGATGAACTTCCTACTAACTACCAGAATGTGGAAAACGCAGGGAAGTACAATAGAAAAAAAAGGCCCAGAGCCCACACAGAAGAAAAAGAGGAGCGGGCTAAACAAAACAATGAATGGGAAGGGGGTTCAAGCCAAATTGGAGAAAAAGGACCCCATACAGCCAATAAGAGGCGAACCCTAAAACCCTGACGACTGAAAAAGGGAAAGGAAAAAGAAATCAGACTCAAGGAAGCTATCGGACAAGAGGATAAGATAAAAAAACAGAAGTGTTGAAAAAACTACGGCGCCCTCAGAAGGGGGAAGAGGAAAAAAAAGAACATCAGAAGGGGGCACAAAAGCTGGTAGAGGGTGTTCGAATCTCGAAAAAAAACGATGGAAGGAGGATCAAAAAAAAATGAAGACAAGCGCCAAACAGCATTTGACCTGATTGAAGTAGAGGGACACGGAAGGACGGAGAAGCGTGGACGGGACGGTGAACAGTGATATCGGGAGGAGGGGGGGGCGGGGGGGAAATGGACCGTGAAAGCAGGTTTAAAATAGGGGCCTTGTCAGGGGAGACTTGGGGGGGGCAAAAGGAAGAGGAGAAATATACTGGGAAGGGTTCTGCAAAAGAAAAGGCAACCACAACAAGGGGAGAGTACCAGTAATTGAACATAAAAGAGACCGAGACGCAATTTTGGGGAGGAACGGGGGGAGGGACTAGACAGGGGCAGAAATACGGAAAACAATATGAAGAAGTTAGAGCCACAGGGTGAAGACTCTCCTTTCCGGGGGGGGTGGGAAAGTTCAAGAGACTATCAAAAACCGGCCTAAGAAAGTTGCTGCGGACTGCAAGAAAAGAAACAAAAGAACCGAAACATGGGATAAAAAGGGTAAATAAGACCGGATAGGGGCAAAGGTATCATTGATATCCAGAAACAGGGCAAACTTCGGGGACGCGGAAGCAATGAATAACATGCTTCGAAACACCAAAGTCAGACTGAAATGAGAAAAGAGGTGGGGGGAAAACCGGTGTCCGTCGAACAAAAGAAATTTTTGGGGGGTAAGGGAAAGAAGAGATGTCAAGATGGGAGGGGGGAAGGCTGTACGCGGGGGGGGTAAGAAAGGGGGACAAGTTCCTCGGCACCAAGGGCAACCGCGAAAAGCTAACAAAACTTGGTGAGGGAACGGGGGGGACAACCCCTACTGTGGGCGGGGTGTGAATCCTTTTGGTAAATAGAAGAAAATTCAATCAACCCAAGGATTGCCGTGACGAATCGCCCAAAGAGGGAAGAAAGGGTCAAGGAGTAACAGGAGGGCCCGCGGGGTAGGTACAGCGATTTCCCCAACGAGGGAAGGTTGGGCCTAATCAGAAAGGACGAAGCGCACCGCAAACTCGGATAACGGCCAACGATCTGCTGTGGAGGGAGGAATAAAGTATGCAGGCAGCCTTCGTCAAGGGGGAGCCATCAAAATGGTAATCAAAACGGCTGGAGGGGAAACATGGGTGCCAAAGCAGCAAGGCTGGGGAGAAAAAAAAGCTATATCCCAGGGGGGGTAAAAAAAGGAAGGGGGAACATATACACAACGTGAGTTGGGTGGTGAGTCCGAAATCGTGGGAGGGGGTTGATTTTGAACGGGGGGGAAACGACGGGGGGGGAAAAAAAAAAGGGTAGATAGACTTCAGTCAAGGGCCGCGGAATCACTTTGAGCCAAGAGAGGGAAGCGAGCTCACATTCTTGGGAGGGGGTGGGTCCCGTACTCAGAAACTGAAAGGTCCCGCGGGCGTTAGTTGAGGGGTGGGGGGGGGGACGAAAAGGGTGGTGGGGGAGAAAAAAAGAAATATGTCTTGGTGAGAAAAAAAAGTGGGGTCCACCGCATAAGCACTAACACTACGTGATAAGGGGGTTGCAAGGAAACGAAGTGGGAAAAAAAAACCGGAAATAGGTGAAAGAAGGCGCCGTATCGTGATTCCAAGGCTCAAGGCCGCGGGAGGAAACGGGGGTATCCCTTACAGGAAAAAATTATCAAAACGCTGGGGGCAAAAGTCGCAGTTGAAGGGGAAGGCAAAGGGGGGGTGATCGCCCCACGGAAATGGGTGGATTAATCAAAAACTAAAGAAAGGAAACCCGGCCGTTAAAAAAACACAAAAAAACGTATGTTACTGACGTGGGTACAGGAAAATAGTGAAGAGGAGGGGAAAAGGACAACTACAGACGTGGGCAGATGGGAGATTGGAGGTGAAGAAGAACGAGAACCGGCGCGGAAAACGTCTAAACACAAAAAAAAGGGATGAGAAAGAGAGATAGGTTGAAAATCAAAAGTTAAAAAAAAGAAGTGAAGACTGACAATCGCACGCCAAGACGCGGGGGGGAACGATCGGGGTACGGTCGTTGGTCAGAAAAAAGAAATCATTCCCAGAAAAGGAAAAGAAAAATAGCCACCGTGGAAGAACGGAAGCGGGGAAAAAAGGTGAATGAAACACGGGGCTGAAGGCACCCTGGACCCAAAACAAGCTTCTAACTAGGGAAGATCAGGTGGACTTCGTCCTCTCTGAAGTAGGCCACGGTAAAAAAAAAAAAGGGAGGGCCGAAGAGAAAAGATAGAAAGTTACATTCAAGAGCAAACAGCTTGACAGCCAAAAAAACGATAAGGATTCTCAATAAAAAAAAGGTTGAATCTCACCACTCACACGGGGGCCTATGAGGGGGGGAAAAAACTAACTAATAAGCGAAAAGAAAGGGTAGGGCCCCAAAACAAACCACGACATCTCACGAACAAACAGAAGCAACTCGGATATATTAAAGGAAAAAGGCTTCCACCAACACCCTCAGAGCCGACAAAAGAAGGACGAACCTGTTGTGAGAAAGCAAAGGCACAATCAGTAAACAAGAAACCACACCGAGCAAAAAAAGAACAAAGGAGGCCCACTATCTGGCCTAAACACACAAAACGACTAGTCTCCAGACACAACATCGGAAACCAGGGAAGTCTGTGGGGGGGGGTTCACCATCCAGGAAGAAAAACTGAAACAGGAATTGTACTAGGGAGAACGATACAAGGAAAAGAGCGCGAGAAAACATTCAAAAAACAGAAAAAGGGGATGGCAATCGCGATAACAGCCGGGCGAGAAAATCAAATGGAATTGGGGAAAGACTTTCGGCACGGAGGGAGTGGGCAAATAATCGGTCGAAAACGTGGGGAAAAACTACCAAAAACACCCGAAAGGGTCACTTAATCAAAGGCACCGAAACCAACGACAAAAAAAGGCGGAGGGATCGCAGAAAAGAAACCACCTGGTAGACCTGTCGAAAATTGGAAACGTCAAGGGGGACGGGAACCACAAACAGAAGTGTCGCAAGTGTGTCCTGAAAAAAAAAGTTTGGGAGATGATTGAGCAACGGTTACCAGGAAAAAACGGAAGGGGGGAAGACCCCTTAGCTCTACAATTGGGCGGGGGGCTGAAACGAAACCTCAATGGTAAAAAAACGAACCAAACGGAACCCCACCGAAGACCACGAAAAACCCTGCTGTTGTCGAGCCATGATCATGCCAGAAAAAAAAGAAAAACGGGTGGGACCTTGGAAAGACGGCCGAACGCCTATGAACGGGAAGGAGTACTTAGGGCAAGGGCGGTCGGTGGCAGGGTCGACATCGTAACAGGGGGCAGCAAAAAAAGGAAAAAGGCAACACTCAGGAACTGGGTAAACACTAGAAGAAAAGGATAAAATGATAGCTCAACGCCAAACATTGGCGAAACGTCGACCGCTTTCTATGTAACGTACCCGATGTGAGAGCGGCGGGAAGAAAGGGAAAGAAATAGAACTAACAGAACGATCGGGGGGCAAAAAATCAGGACGGGCGACGGGGGAATGCCACCTCACTAAAATCAGAAGAAATCAGGGAAAGAGGCTATAAGGAAAAAAAAAACAGGGGACGAACAGACAATGGAAAGCGAACAAACAGGGCAATTCCGAAGAACAATAAAGCAAAATCTAACTTGCTAGTCAAACCCCGGCAGAGAATGAGGGGAGGGGAAGAACTAGAAATCAGCAGGGGGGAAGGCAAGTGGGTGGAGGGGAAAAAAAAAGGTCTCAACAAACAACTAGGGAAGGAAAAAACAGATAGGCAAAGAGACGAAAACAATGTGGAAACGGGGAGGGGTGAAGACTCAAGGAGGGATCGAAAGGAAAAGGCGTGACCTGATATCGAAACGAAATAGGTCTTTCGGGAAGGGAAACGGAGGGGCATTGGGGGGGAAAAGAGGTGAGGAAAAAAAGGTGTGGGAAAGGGGCAAAGTAACATAAAGGTCTTGTCGTCTGGGAAGGTCGGGTGCGTGGAAAAAACATCAACAAGTGAAGGGGGGCCAAAGAGCCGAGCAACACTCACAATTGGGGAAGTAGGTAATCCGAGATGTTAAAGACCGAGCCGGAAAAAAAAAGAGGGGGGGGGAAAATTTGATCGAAAGGGTGAGGAAGCAAACGGTTGTGCCGGCGCGCCAGTCCAAAGGGAAAGAGCGACGAGAACAAAAAGGCTACGAGGGTTCGGCTGGTTGGGGATGGGAAGATGAAAGAAAAAAAAAACAAAATGGGGCCCTCAAATGTCCCCGACGTAAACACGGGAAGAAGAGACCGGTGCAAGGACCAAGATAAACAATAAAAAACTTCGCGTTACCATGCACGACACAGAGCCGAACCCTTGGGTCTAGGGACGCACGAGGGGGGGCAAAGCCAAGTTGGGGACGTTTACCACAAAAAAGGGGGGACGGGGAAAAATCTCTTCAGCCAAGGAGAAAGTTCGAACTAAGTGGACTTTTACGATGGGTTGAGGGGGGGGACTCGGATGGACATAACGGACAACACCAAGACCATCAAAACTATGAAAGGTGAGGGGGGTCAAACAAGGGATACAAGAGGGGGGATCCGGGGAACCAAAAGGGGGAAAAATGTGGTCCGATCCTCCAGACAAGCCCCTTGTGGAAAGGAAAAAAAAGCGGCCACAGGAGGACACTTAGGGTTCTGGGGGAGGTTAAGACCGCTAGTGGAGAAGTAAAAAACCAATACCGGGTGAAGGGAGCGAAATTTGAAGTCAAAAAAGACAATGAATCCTTCCACCCGGTTGGGATGTGTGGAGATTGAGGGGAATAAGGCTTTCAAGACTCGTAGTGCTTTGGAGGGAAGGGAGAGGGCGATTTAAAGGGGGAGGGGTGACCAATCAGCCCTGCAGGGGGAAAAACAGAGACCCGTTTTGGTGTCCGGGGAAGACCAAGGGTAGTGGGAAGGCGAAGGGAGGGAGGGGAGGTGGCGGTTGAGTCGGCCAAAAACAAGTGGTTTCAGACCGTTAGAGAGAGGGCATGAAAACGAAAAAAGGACCAAAACGGGTCCCGCCCCCAAAAAAAAACCATCGAACTAGGAGACACTGAGGGGGGCCTCCAGGAACGTACCAAGAGCCCACGTGAGTGAGGGAGGTTTGGGGGGGGAGGGGCGAGGAGGACAGGATTCGAAGGAGGTGGAGAGCCGTGGGCTTCAAAGCGTCATCCGCCTTAATAGTAGAAAGGGGTGGTGCAAAGTGTACAAAGGGGTGGGGGTAGAGCTGCGCCCCGCGATGGACAGGAGGACCATAGGGGGGAGATGGGGAAGACGATCTGTCTTTAACAATTGATCGTAAGGACGCCTAAAAACAATCTCGGGGGGGGAAAACTGGTATGTGGAAGGGAATCAAAAAATGAAACAGGATGGGAGAAATCGAAACAGAATTGAAAAAAAGAGGAAAAAGGGTCCGGGACACATGAAACACAGGGGGGGAGGGCTGTCCTCCATTAAACGTGAAAAAGAGTGGAAAAAAAGGCTAAACGTTAATCTCTAGCCAAAAAAGAGTGTATCTTCACAAAAATAAAAAAACCGTTCGGGATAGTGTCCCATCAACAAAAAAACGGAGGTAAATAAAAAAAAGGGTACAGCCGGAAAAAAACGAAAAACGACGTGGAGGTCTGGCACGCGGTTGAAACATTCCGCACGCAAAGAGTGAACGAATGACTGGTCAACACGCGGGGTCTTTTTCAGCAAAAAAGAAACGTAACAAAAAAAAACTGGCAATGACAAAAGAAGGAAAAAACAAGGGGAGAAAACTGGGGTCGGAAAAGATCGCCTGGATCCAACGCGGACAGGTAAGAACGCGAAGTCAGTGGTCGGCAAAAACGTCAAAACCGGTCCAGAAGACTCGAGAAGGAGAAAGAAAGTACAGGGAATGCTGGGCCGCGACAAGGGACGCCCAATCACTAACAGAAGGAGGCCTTTCTCCATAAACGTAAGGGGTGAAAGAAAAAATGCCGTATCCTCGAGAAAACACTCCCGAAATGAAACACAACTTGAAGGAAGAACGACAAAAACAAAAAACAACAGAGAAAAAAAGAAAAGAAAAACAAAACTATTACCGAATTACTATTGACTGGGGCACCAAAGAGCAGGACTTTAACGAAAAAGGTGATGGCTCGAAGAAAAAAATCAAACAACCAGGTGAAAAAAGCTAAGTCTAAAGGACAGACCTAAAACATCAACCGCAAAACGTGAAAACGGACGGCTGAACACCCTACTCACCCAAACGGGAAGGAAAAATCTGTGGCAGCCAACGAAAAACAAGGATTGAAAAGGGAAATGTTGAGAACGTACACCCGAAGGTCGAAAGAGCAGACGGAAAAGAGAGGGGGAAGAATCACCTCAGAAAAGAATCACGGGGAGGGAATCAGGAGTGACCCAGCCGGAGAGCGTAAGGGGGGGACGGAGGTAAGGGAGGCGGGAAGTGTACAAAATCAATGAACCAGAAGTTTCCTTTGGGGGAACGCCGGCCACCCCGAAAGGGGAGGGGGGGATCGAAAAATAAAACCAGGTCGACCCCGTCGGAGAAGAAAAAATGAAAAAATTCAAGGAACTGAAGAAACCAAAAAGGAATGCGTAAGGGGGGCGTTTTGGTAAGGATGGAAAAACCGTTACCACTCAGAGGTCCAAGGGTCTCGACATGGTTCGACGCGCGTCAAAACAAAAAGGGGGGGCAGACCTTGAAGGACAACACACGGGCCAACCCCCCCAGAATCAGAACGCACGTTGTCTCGAAGGGAGTGCAAAACCACAACGGGGACATGCCGTAGGAGGGAGTCAAAGAGCGACGGGAGAGAGGAAGTCCGGGGGGGTACATGGCTGGCCAGCGGATATCTGTGGCACCGACAAAGATCTATCTCCACGAGGGGAAGAATGAACGCCGCGCCGCCAAAACCGAAGGAAAAAAGCAGACGCTTGAAACCGAAACAAAGGTTCGCGCAAAGAAGGCAAAGGCCACTTACATTTGGGAGGAGCCGCTTCGTGAGGGGGCGTGTGCGGTGCAGCCAAAACCTGCTCAAAAAAGAAAGTGACCCGATGTCGATGCGAACTCCGTGGACCTACCAGTGAAAAAACCCGGAACCCAGCCAAACGTAAAAACGACCGACGCAAAAAGAGGTCACCAAAGTGTAACGAAAGACAGTCAACAAAAAGGGAGATCCTGAAAAAAGATAAAAGTCAGACAACCGGAAGCTGGGGGGCGTGGGGAATCGTCTCCCGGAAGAACAACAAGGAGAAATAAAACACCGGGGAACTCCGCCCACCCTGTTAAAAGGAGGGAGAAAAGACCCAAAGCAGGGCGCAAAAAGCCGAGTCGGAGTTACAAAACTGAGGGGGGGGAATATAGAAGGAGGAAACGGGGGGAGTGACGTTGAGCGCGTTAAATTGGGGAAGGGGGGGTAAAGGCTTCGGGTGTAGGCAAAGATCAAACGCGAGACGGTCCCTGATGGTGGGTGGTGCGCATTTGCCGTGCAAAAAGATTCTCATGGAGGAAATGCAAAAAAAAAAAGCAAGGTGCGGGAAGGGGGTTGCCTCCCAGAGATACCGCAGCAATCGTGAGGAAGCAGGAGAGTACCCAAAAGTGTGCAGCCTGCCCCCAATGGAAAAAAGTGTAAGATACCCAGCCAGAAGAAAAGGCGACCTGTGCGGGCAGGCCTAGACGAGTAGGAAACCAACAAAGTGGGTCCCGACGTACATTCTCAAACCGCCATGGGAGGCCAGGAGAAAGAATCAAGGAAACGGCAAACGTAGAAGACGGAAAAAAGACTGCCCTAAAAAGAAAAGGGGGGGGGGTCGTCCGGGGGGGGGGGAAAGGGCAGGGGACCCAATCAACTTGTGGAAGTACAAGCACGCGTAAACAATGCTCCGGAGAGTGGTGCGATTTCTGGGACGCGGTTTAAGGGCAGGAAAATCATAAAAAAAAACCAAAACCGAAGACCAAAGAAAACTTCCGGTTGAGTGGGTTGTCTGGGGAAAGCCCCCTGAATGGAATCTGGAAAGAGTAAACGACGAAGCGTAAATAAACCAGACCCGGGTTGGCCGATCAAACAGAAAGGAACTTCTTTTCGGGAGAAAACGTAGAAAACCGATGCATGCAGAAAACTGGGGAAACCTATGTACGTAGATAGAAAAACCTTCTACGAGAAATCCCCTCTGTTTGAGGACCAAAAAACGGAAAAAGAAGCTCGTAGTGAAAAGTCGGCAGGGGGGGGAGGGGGAATGAGGGGAATACTGTTGCAGGGGGTGTTGGGCAAAACAGAATTCACTGAACACCTGGAAAGGTGGTTGTAAGAATATTTGGCGGCGGAAAAAGAAAGATGGCGGGAGGGGAAGGGGGCTGAGAGGTGGGTTCACCGGACACCGTAGAAGACTGGGCTGCGAATGCAGGTCACTCCAAGAACCAAGAATCAGTCGGGATGGGTTGGGGGAAGGAAAGAGTGGAGGGGGTCCACAGGCAACGCGGCGTAGGTGTTTCCGGAAAGGTAGGGGTGGCGACGGCCAACAGTGAGGACATGGGGGGGGGAAAGTGCGTTGTGGTCAAAAAAGAAGAGGAGATCTAGGAGGGGGATAAAACGTAAAAAAGCAGAGGGTCCTATGAGAGACGACAGCAAGGATGGCAAAATTACAGTAAAGGGGGGGATCGGAGAGCTGCTCCGCAACCAAAGTCAACGGGTGGGACCATGTGGAGAAGAAAAAAGAAAAAAAGCTCTGGAGGCAGTGAAGAAGAACCCGGGGGTCAACGAAAGGGTTACGGGAAAATGAACTGGTCGGCCGCCTGTCCAAACGACATGGAGTTCTGGACGGCATTTAGTTAGAGGCTGTCCTGAAAAAAGATAAAGAAGATCTTGGGGAAAAATGAAGGAATGGGCGAACGATGGGGAAAGCTGAATAAAAGACAGTTCGGGGGAGGGTGAAAAACGGGGAGTGCTCTCCAGAGAAACCAACCGGGAGGAGAAAAAGTCATTCAAACGGTTTTCACTCCCGATGGGAGGGGGAAAGCTTTCAATAGAACACGCAGACTCAGGGGGAAGAAAGAGTGTCGGGCACAGCCTGGGGGGTGCAGCCTAACTATATAGGCCCAGCAAGGCCTTCAGGAGAAGTGTCTATAAGGAACCAACTGGGAAGAAGAGGAGGGGGGTAACCCGGAATTTAAGTCAATCGCCTGGGCAACCAAAGGAAAGAGAGACGGATAAAAATTACAAGGAGACTATGCAAAGAGCCTGCCGACTGGGGGGAAGGAAAAACAGGCAAGGCTGAAGCGGATAGACGGTTGGACCTTGAGAACGTGTTGATCAGAAAACAGGACCAGTCTCAATATGCTGGGGACGCCACAACGTCACAAAGCAGCACCAGCAGAGGCTTCTCAAAACACAAAAAAAGCGGAAGAAGAAAACACACAATCACTAGAAAACGTGGAGGGGACAGGTGGGGGTACGGAAAAACCACACATAAATACAGGAAAAGAGACCTAAGGGTCTACCAACTGTTGGAAACGGAGGAAAAGAATTGCACAATAGAAGAACCAGCGGAAGGAAGAAACTCCCAAATGTAGAAACTGACAAAAAAAACGAACTTTCCGCCGGTCCAACGAACACACTTACTGTGGGCCGCCCTCGTGGGTAAACCTGAAAACAGTAATTATCTGAAAAAGGAAAGCACAACCCTTACGATCGACGAAAACGTCATCAAACAGAAGAAAGGAGGCTCTTCCCTAGGGAAGGGGGGGCAATCTTCTTACCAGGGCAAAAGGGGAAAGCGGGAGTGGGAGCATGTACTACTGTCTACTGGGGGGAAGAAAAGAAAACCAAACCTTGAAGGGGGACGACGGTTCAAAACCAGACCGCGAGGGGGGGGACACTACACAAAGACACTGACTACGGTTACCCTCCGGGGTTGCAGGGGAACAATGACCCAGAAATAAAAGGGGTCTGGGGGGGGACGGGGGGCCAATTAGTGGAAGGTTGATAAAAGCCAAAAAAGTCACAACTCGCCAAGGAAAAATCGTACACACCAACTTGCTCTACATGGAAAAAAAGAAAACACAGAACAGTAGATGGGTGGAAAAAACCAACATGAAAACCAACCCCCTCCGTAAAGAAGAAAAAGGGTACGTATTCAAAGGAGAAACAACTGTTTTCTTTAGGGAACAAAGAGACCGGCAGTGAATGCATACCGGATGAACGAGGGGGGGGAAGGCGTAAAGTTTCAGGAACGAGGCACCCAAAACTTCTCCTGTGGATTTAACGAAGAATGAAGCGAAAGCTGCAAGAACGGTGGGAGGGGAGAAACTCCGAAATAGAGAAACAAAGAAAAAAGTGTCAGCGGTCGACAAATTCAAAATATCTTCCTGCGGCGGAGAAACAAAAATGAAATCCGGTTCACAAAAGGGGAAGAAAACGACGCCAAATTAAAGGTGACACGCAGTTATAGTCTATCCGACTAAAAACAAAAAAGAGAAACAGGCCAAGGAACTCGATCAAGGAGCAAACACTATGGGGACGAACAATTAATCTCCGAATTCACAATCAGGTAAAAAGAAAAAGGGATTGTCGAGCCTGCAAAAGCTGGGCAGGGGGGAAGGACTCACCATGCCAAACTGGAAGTT
>Ga0179593_1534539_pt1 | contig 27089 bp, 37 predicted proteins | sample CZODoug2_1_08_16_FD_185931 | JGI IMG/M metagenome (GOLD analysis project Ga0179593, IMG submission 185931) | Vadose zone soil fungal communities from Angelo Coast Range Reserve, California, USA - CZODoug2_1_08_16fungal (PacBio error correction) | ecosystem: Environmental > Terrestrial > Soil >...
CTGTAGAATACCGGGAAAGACCGAAAAAAATCTACAAGGGAGACGGCTCGTGAAACAGGAGGCGCGAGTCTCCTTCCACGAAAAAATCACCCGGCAAGGACGTAGTGGCCTAGAATGCGGACTTAAGGAAGGACGAAAACGTCCCAAGATACTAAAAGAGTTGAGGACGACCGCACATCGTTAACGCCAGAGCATATCAATTGAGTCTGGGAGGAAGACATATCCTAATCCCTTGAAGGGGTTCAAAAGAAGGAGCGAAGGACCAAAGGTTTCGGACCACCGTGGACCGGTATAGTCCTCTGGGGGGGTAAGACCCCGACCCGCTTATCAAAAACTGCAAAAGGGAAAAGAAAAAAAGATGGGGATGGCCGTAAGCATCTGAAGGATGGGAAAGGCGCGGATTACTTAATTATCAAACGCCGACTTTATCCCTTCCAAAAAACCGTGGGTCTCGACCCTTCTCACCTGTAAGCCAGGGGTCTCTGTTGGGGTTGAAACCATCTGGAATGGGGCTCATCCGTACTGTAATGTGGGGAAAGGGTAACTAAACGGGTCGGTGACTGTAAAGGAACATAAGGCAACATCCCTTGAACTGTCGGAAAGGTAAAATTGTGGTTTACATTTCAGGTCAGCTCAGTCAAACCGGACTTTCGAAAGAATTCCTCAGGAAAAGGGAATTCAGAACCATCTTCACCTTAGTGGGCGAGTGGTCAGCTCGATAGGGGCTAGTAGTCTGGAGAAGCCCTGGGGGGGGGCCGTTTCTACATGTCCTAAAGGGAGGTGGACATAGTCAATTTTGACCTTTATATTCTAAGTACCGTAAAAAATCAACAACCGGAAAATTACGGAAGTGAAAGGAAAGAAGGGATAAAACCTACTGCTGCAGAAAAAGCGAGTATAAGTGACCTTATTCAGAGAAAAAAGGGTTCAACCTTTTTTGGGGGGAAAAAATGGGATTCGAGCCAGGACAGCCGACGGGGGGGACGCACTGACATAACCTCAAAACGTTTTCAGGGGGGGGAATAGAGACTATTCCGTTAGTCGAATGGAAGGAAAAAAATGCGTGGGGCAGGCTGGCGGGTGTGGGTGGGAGGGGGAAGACTTAAAACCACGGGAGGGACACAGGGAAACACACACTCCTTCTTTGAGCGTCACGCAGTTTAATTCAGGCCTTGAGCTATTCTCGACTCCCAAAGAAAAACGAAGGGGGAATACCTGACATAATGTCTAACGGAAGAGTTAGAGACCCGAGTCGTTTTGTTCACAACAGAAGGGATTCTTAAAAGTCGACCAGATGCTTAGTACACTAATTGTTTTCACCGGGAAAGGGACTAGGGAGAAAGTGGGGTCGACAACCAGGGGAACACCACTACTGGAAGGGCCGGCCAACCTCGAGATAGAAGCTTTCTGTGCCATAAGAGGAAGGGCGGGGTATCCGACAGGGAAGCGCCGTTGACACATGTCCAACCGTCAAAGGGCAAGCGGCACCGCCATTTGACCGCAGGGAAGGAACAAAGGGGACGAGGGCGACCACGGCCAGACTCTGGGGGACAGCACCCCATTTGACGGAAAGGACCGGGTGGCAAGTTTGTCATAAAGAAAAGGAACTTCGCCACAACCAAAAAGAAAAAAAAAAAAGAAACAAAATGCACCAGGACCTTCAGGAGAATAGGAGGCGACCGGAGCAAAGGGGGTCCTATTACCAGGTCCGTATACGGGAGAGTAAAGGCCCCGGACTGAAAAAAGTTCATCGAGTCAAAGGAAGAAAATATGACGGAACCGTACCAGGACACTCCGAGGGAGGAAAAAAGGGTATGAACGTGCTCTCGAGCGGGACGCCAGAATGTCAACAAACAGATCCCCGAGGAGGAAGGAGCAAAAAGCTCAATTTCCCATCCATAGCGGGGGGGGGACGCAGGACCGAAAGTCTATGATCCTATAAAGCTACCGAGTACCTGACTCGGCCAGGAAGCGAACGCGAAGTTTTTCCTTGAAGAGGGAGAAAGCAAGAAGGGGGGCCGGGGAGTCCCCGAACGCCATTGCGCGAGATTCAAGAAGGGGCAGAGTGAGTGACCTTATCAGGGAAGAGAAAACAGGGAAGGTCCCGTCTGCACTCTACGAAAGGGCAAGAGGGGCCCATAGGGAGAGGGCCGGAGGACCAAGGGGGTTCAAAAAAACAACGGAAGGATAAATATAGATAGGGGAGACTCAAGCCTCTCTGTCGAGTGCACTTTCGGGGGAGGAAAGGGAAAAACCCGAGTGGCCTTAATTGTAAGTACCCTTGGAAACCCTGATGGGTGCTGGTCCCGCAAAGGAGTAGAGAGGCTCGGCCCCGGGTGAAGGAAAGAGACAGAAAAGGGGGGAGGGGAGGAAAAGGGCAGAGGCAGTACGGGTGGACAGTAGAAGATCGTCATATTCGGAAGGAAAAGAACCAAGTGAATTGTTCAAAAATTTGCTGCTCTCCTCAGCTTCGGATTTGGTGGCTCGTCCGTGAGGAAGAACCGGGTCTAAATTCCTTTCGCTCGAAAGGGTGGGGGGTTTTACGATCGGACGTACGGGGGTGCGCTCATTAAAGGAACTGCTGCTCTTCCCAAGAGGAGTGGGGTATAAGGAACAGGGTAATCGACTGTCGCTCATTGAGAATAATAATGACCTCTCCTTTCATGGGGAAAGTGAAAAAAAGGGAAGGTTGCGCATTGGGCAGACCACCTATCCACGAAGGGGGGGGGAAGCCAGGGGGTTCGGGTTGGTTCAAAGAAAGTTCTGGAAGGAGGTGTGGGGAGTCCAGTTCGTCCAGGCGGTTCCGTTTCGGAATGCCGTGTGGGGAGCCTGGTTAAACTGTCGTATCCAGAACCCACGAGAGGGTCTGGCTGACCTGACCTTTTGGGTGAAGGAGGCCAAGGTGCCGGGGGAGGTCCCAAAAGAGAGAAACGAGAAGGAACCCGTTGGGGCAACGGATGTGAAGGGGGTCGAAGTGGGCATTACCTTACTTCGGGAATCGGGGGCGTTTAACCAACGATAGCGGTCAGAAGTATGTAGACGTTCCTGGTCAAGGGTCGGAAGTTAGGGCACCGTGCTCTTAGCCGAGGAAGAAAAAATGGGGCCTTAATGAATGGAAGGACCGTAAGGAGCCGACGACCGGGGCGTGGGTCTGGTTCACAAAAGGACCTCTGGTCAATGGGTTGGTCCCGGTTTCCCGAAGGAAACAAGAAAAAGGGCCCCAATGCCCACCGACAAACTGAAAGAAAAGCAAATCTGTTCTGAAGGAGTAGGAAACCAGCGCCGTTAAGTTTATGAATGATAAGAGAGGGGCTTGTCCTGGCCGGCGGGAGCTTGGGGGCACAACCGGTTTTCAAGGAAAAAGGACGTACCATCCCGGTCCAGCCAAAGGCGCAAGGGCACCAGTCGGTTTGGGCCCGGACGATCGGGGGAAGTTACGAAGTCCCGTACTTGCGGAAGTAAGACACGGTCCAAAAATGAGGGAGGTGGACCCCTTCTGTTCGAAATTTTGGAAAAGCCCCTGCAGAAGGGGGTGTCATGCGCATTTCGTGCATTGGGAGGACAGCGGCCGGGAACCGGTTTTTTTCAAAAGGGGAGCAGATGCAATGAAGGGTGGGCGACAGGACTGGGGGACGGGAAAAGGTGTATTCAAGGGCGATACTTCTTGACAAAAATCACAAAGACCAAGGTTCTAAAGGGAAAGTTAAAAGAACAGCCCTAATGGAGGAGGTTCCAACCGTTGTCCCCCAAAAAAAAGAAGATGCAGAGCCGGTTATGTCATTCTCACAACGGAAAAAGTAAGCTAGGGGAACCGGGACTTCTAAAAGCACCAAAATTCTCGAAAATAAGACAACTGCCGCTAACAGGGGAGAGGTTGGGATGAATACCGGCAAAAGAACCATGGCTCGCAGAGGGTAAACCCTGGAGAGAGAAAATTGAGGCATTCCAGACCCGGGAGCAGAGGGCAAACTGCCCAGCCTGCAGGAATTATGAAATGGAAAGGGGAATCAAAAAAAATCGCGGTCCCCCTTGACGGCTCTACCCGCCGGGGGGGGGAGTCACTGGTTGCCTCGGGTGGAGGGAAAGTGCTATCCTCTCTGAAACCTCTCGGTGGAGAACCTTAGGGCTGTCTTCGATCATGGGGGAAGCCGTTGAGTCCCTGGAGGGGCGGCCGGGAACAGTGCGGGCTTTCCTTAAAATCGGGGGCCCTGTCGGAGGCAGTAACTAGCAGGAAGGATGACATGAAATCGGGTCGTCCCCCTAGTCTACAAGGGGGAAGTTTGGGTCGAATAAAAGTTATCATCCCGGCACCAAAGTTTCCCAGCGACAAAGTCGGGTTGGGAACCGGAAAAGCCGGCAAAAGAGAAAACGCGGGGAATTTCATAGCAATGCCCCTTTTTCGAGGAAAAGAAGTCAGGAGGGGGCCGTTGTAATGCATGATATGGCAATACCGGGACGGCCTGCGGGCGTCCCTGTTTGCCCCCAAATGCGAAGAGGCACCGTTTCGTTGTCTTTGAGCGAGGATTGATACTCCAACGTCGACGGAAAAGACCGGAAAAGGGCAAGTGCTGCGGGGTGTTGTAGAAGACGAATCCATAGAACAGAAGAAAACACAACGTGAAAGGAAAAAAGATCTTTCTTCTTCCGATACAAAAAAACCACTTAGCAGCAATACCAAGCGAATGTTTTCCCAGAGGGCGGAAAGCGAATCTGGATTACGTACATCTTGCTAACACCGCGGGGGGGAGAAAGGACTATGGTTCTCCGACTTGACACAAGCCCCGTTACTGGGGCCCATATACACTGCACCACCGCAACCGAACGCTCCATCGCCCCCATTCGTCAGAAAAAGGACAAAAAGGGAGTAAACGCTTTAAATTTTTGGAGAAGTAAACCTTTTTCTCTGGTTGTCCACCTGCGGCGCGTTCCAATATCATCTACTACTCACCAGGCATGGACGGATTGGCCGCCTCTTCTGCATCAAAGAGGAACTGAAGCACCGAGCGATCGGGGATGAGCCCGAAATCTCCGCCTGCTACCGGGGAAACTCAGGAGTGAAGATCAAGCCAAATACTTTTTGCCCGAGGCTGGATTATCACCTGTGCCCAGAGCGAAGCCCCTTTTCTCAAAAAGAGGCCACCCGACAGGCAGGTCGGCCTCGGGAAAGCAAGCCGCCGAAGGACCAACGCGTCCAGCTGCCGACCTCGACTGCCGCCGAAGCTGAAAAAAGGGAAAAAAACAGAAGGGTGGGCTCTTGACAATCTTCCCGGTCGGCGTAGCCCAGGGACGCCGCGGCGTGCCCGTAAAGGGCAGACGAGCCACCGTCGCCCCTGCTGTCCAGGGTTCTCTGGAGTCGAGGGAGGGCCGAGTTTGTCAGGCATCCTGCTCCGCAGGGCGTTACAAAGTGATCACCTGCGCCGCAAAGTCAACGGAAGGAAAGAAGGGAAACCTGCAAACCGCATTTCTTGTTTGGAGGACAACTGGACCTGTGTTGCAAATGGCACGGGCAAAAAAGAAATGCAATACACCGGACACTGTTCTACAAAAAATCCGTCACGTTAGGAAGGAAAAGGCCACGGAATCTGCTCCCATTAGGAAAAGGGGCGACAGCGGCACTCAAGGACCATTAGGGGCGCAGACCGGGAAAGGAATTAAGGTGTCGACATGGAAAAAAATTGTAGAAGAAAGTTAAATGGGGTACGTTTGGGAAAAAGAAAGGGGGTCCCCGGGGTAACAAACCACCTGGCCTCGGGGACGAGGGGGGAGCACGACTGCTGACAGCGCATTACAATGCTGGGGCAAGGGAGCGAAAAACGTTTGGTGCACCGATGAAAAAGGCAGCCGAGCGACATACGGGGAATAAACCAAAGGTGCCCGGGCCGTCCTATGCAGAGGAAACAATGAGGAGGAAGGGTTACGTTTACCTGAAGATTGGCGGGCCAGGTGTTGTTTGGGACTGCCTGGGGGAACACCGGTAAAAGAGGGGGGGGCCACAAAGTCCCCTCCCAACGGAAAAGTCCGACATTGTCCATGCGGACCGCCTTCAGAGGCTCACGACAGGAACGCCCTCCATACCGGACGACCGTCAGAACATTCAAGGGGACGAAATGGGGTCACCCGCACACGATACAGACCATTACCGCCGGACACTACCAGACGTGCAAGCCCGGAAGCTCCTCGGGTCTATGGGAAACTGGGGACTAAAACCCCAAAAGCCTGCGTCCAACAAATAAGATCCCGCTAGGTGGACATAACATGTTCGATATCGGGCTAGGAAAGAGGGGATAGCCGGGTCCTCCACCCGGTCACCGGCAATCCGCGACAGGCCCCGCGAAAAGGAAGGTAAGAAAACCAGGCGGCCTCATCGACAACCTGGCCAACCGACCCCCATTTCACCCTGCCCAGGAATGTAGTCGGGGGGGGTAAGAAAAATTCGCCACTCCCTTGCAAACCAGGAAAAGTCAAAATTCATGAGAAAAAAAGGAGGAGGCAAGATCGGAGCTCCATTTGGGGCCGTATACGGCACGCCTAGAAGGGAAAGAAGTGGGGGGGGGGGCCCCTCTTCATAGATCGTCCCGAGGGAAGGGGAAAGCTACTAGAAGGGACCTCGTTACCCCAGGCGTATTCATCGCTCGACGAGCGACGACAGGGAGGTAAAAAAGTGTCACAACTTCTCCAAAAAGAGGGAGTAGCAAAGTGGAGACATCAATTCACATTTTTTGACCGCACCTCCCTCTAGGACACGATGACTCTGAAAAAATTAATACTGCGACCAGTCAGGGAACAGAAAACGCATGGTGGTTCTGGACGCCGGGGCAGAAAGGGCTGTCCCCGAACGCAAGCATTGCGCTTCGCAAGCCAATAAAAAAAAGAGGGACCCTACCATTCAGGCCACCGAGTTGTTAAAAAAGATAAAAGAAAAAAAAGGCGGCGGAGGCAACCGGAGAAACCATGCCACAAGGAGGAGGAAAAAGAATAGAATGGGCACCTTTGTCCTCCGGCCTGTACGCTAAAGGGATAAAGAAGCCCGGGACCATCGGTTGGGGGGGGAAAAGCCTAATCTGAACTGCAAACCTCATCGGGAGAGAGAGCTGGGGATGCGGGCGTTCGGTACAGCGCCGAGGGGCGCCCAAAAAAAAAACGGGGGGGGGGTGGCTGGGTATTCTGAGAAGTGCGTAGGAAATTTCCTGAAGGTAAGGGGGGGGCCGTATAGGAGCCTCGTGACATGAGAAGGCCCAGAAACCTCCCAAGTGTAAGGTAAGGGGAAGGGGAAACGGCTCGGACGAAAGGCAAGTTTTGTTTACAATGTCGCTGAGCCGTCGCGTCCGAGTTAATACTTTCCTTTCAATTCCCGGGGGGGGGACTTGGCGTCCAGGGGGGGGGAGCTGCCTTACGGTGGAGTCCATAAAACGAGGTCAAGTACCCGGAGGGGGATCGGGTCCCCATACTCCACTGGCCAGATCGGACCCCTGGCCTCTTAACGGGGGGGAACGCAGAAAAGGTCCGGGGGTGACGATTTTCCTTGCTGCCATTTATTTGCAGGAATTGGGTGATTACCCAGGGATGTGGGGAAAGTGGGGTGGATTTTGGTTCGTGGGGGGGGTTTGGAGAGTGGGCATTCTCCCAGGGCCTTCAGCGTCGGACTGGCCTGTACGCTGTTCAGGTGGCGGAGTGCCTAGGGGGGGGGCTTGAAAGGCTACTTCCACGCTGTCCTTAGAAGAGGACGATAAGGGGAACTAGAGGAATACGGGCTGACCTACCGGTGGGACCCCCCTGGTTCTCCGCCAAAGATCGCAGCCCAACGTGCGGTGGTCCGTGTCTCGGAAGGGTCGAAAAAGGACGGAGGGGTCGCAGGGGTGTTTCTTACCAAAGAATCCCCGCAGGATGGTTTCAACCGGTCCTGCCCGTTATGCGCTGGTAAAGGCGGTGAATGTCTCGTTGAGAAGGAGAAGAGTGGCCTGATACCAATGTAAACTCGACGGCCGAGGGGAAGCTTTCGCGTTGAAAGAAGGGACTTTAAAGGGGGTCCTGCCGTCCACAGACCTGAACGAATGCAGGCACATGTTTTCCACTCCACAAAACAAAACGAACAAGCTGGTCGTAGGGCCTCTCAAAAAGGGAGACTCCCCGGTAGTTTACTTGATCATCTCAGGGAGACAACAGCAGTTTGACACAACCGGTGGGGGACCTAAAAAAAAAACTCATCAACAGACTGAGAAAGGATGGCAAGCGTCTTTTGTCTCAGACGTCGGAAATTGACGTGACTAATCAGTTGGTGAGTTGACAATACAGGTATACCAAGGTCCCCAAACTTGAGGGGGGAGGGAAAAAGGAGTTCGCACTTGCCGCACCGCCTCCGTTGGGGTGGCTGCCGGCCCAGAAAATGGCAACCTAGGGGCGTCTGAACGGCCCCGGGGGGGAAAGGCAGGGAGGTCGCCGATTTAATTCCTGTTTCCGGACGAGGGGTAACAGTGGTAAGTGTAAGCCGAGGCTCTGCTCGTGCCCGTGTGCCAGGGAAACAAACTGGGTATACCTTTCGATTGAACTGACCCCACAACAAAAACAGCCGACAATTCGGTGAGGGAGGGACCCAAGTGCCATGTGCCAAAGGGGAGTAAGCTTCCAAGGACCGTCCCTGCCAAAGGGGGAACGCCTGGTACGCCACTCAGAGCCCAACGGCTCAAAGATCAGCAACTTTCCGGGAAAAAAACGGTGGGCGAGATGGCCTCGTCAACAAGCCGCGGCCCTGGCTACGGGCGTAGTGTCAACCGTTGTCTGGAAGCAAGGGAACTCTTGGCGGACCGGCAGCAAAGGACGTACGAGGGGGGGGAGGTCGGGTGGCGCCGGGGCACCGCGGGCTCGCGGACGGCTTGTACCTCTCAACAAAGGAAAAAAAAAAAATCCCACCGCGCCTGGAAACGTGGCCGTGAGCAGAAACTCAGGGGTGATCATCATTATGAGGGCGATCCACTTGAATTCATCATGTCGGGGAACATCGGCGAAGTATTAAAGACTCGGAAAAAAAGTCGATGGACGACTCGTAAATAGGATGCCGACGCTAGCCTTAACTCGGCAACGAGGAGAAACTGGAGGGAATGAGTAGACAGACGCTCATCGCGGAAGGAAGGTCCACGAGAAAATTCGGGGTTTCCTAGGGGGATAACCGGAAATCGACTTTTATCCCTCTCTAGTATTCGTCCTCCATCAGTGGAGGTTATTCGGGGGGGTGCGGAGGAGGGGAGAAGCTTCTCTGTGTTAAGGTTTCCTCTTTTTCACGGCTAACAAACTAACCTTGATTGGAAGGAAAGATGAGGTTGTTCGATTAAGCAGAGGCTCGGGCGTCGCTGCCACCGAAAAAAACTCTTGATGTCAAGGGGTTTTTGGGGCGGGGGGGAGCCATCTCTCTCAAAGGGAAAAGATAGTATGTCTTCGTGGCCCTCGAGAAAACTTCAAAGCAAGCAAAAACCGAGTGTGCGACGCGGCGGGGGGAAGGGGAACGCGAGTATCACGAATTGCTCGAACCTGAATACCGCCGAGGAAACAAACAGAGGTGGGCCGTAAAGGAGAAAAAAAGGCCCAGCCTGCGTTACTGCGCACCGGCCAAAGCAACCTTTAGCTCCGAGCAAAAGGTTGCTCTAAGCCACCGGGAGAAAAGATTCGGGCAGGAAAACTGACCCGAGCGCTCGGGCCAAAGCCGCGCTGGAGGCCTCTCAGATCATCAGAAAGTACATAGACTCGGGAAAGGGGGCCGGAATCGGAATCCCTGCCCTAGGAAGAGACGGTCGATCGAGCTGGGGCGCACGACCGCTAAGCAAACGGACGTCATATCGTTTGATCATGACCAGAATAGCAATGTATTCTAACCTCATTGTCCTTATTAGACAACCGCAAAGAGCTCTCACGGACCCCCCTTTGAAAGAGAGTCCAGGGGAGCGGAAAGGTCTCTTTGGATGTCACATAACCCCGCGAGCCAAGCGTCCATCAAGGGACCCCCTATCAGACTGCAGACTCGCCCTAGGAACGTCACCTCGGCAAGCGGTCCGGGGTTTAACCTCAAAGGCTTAGGCGAAGGGAAAGAGTGACAAGTTTGAGGGAAGTAGAAAAAGAGCACCATGGCACCGTATCGGGAAAAGCGCTGGATCTGTGGACGTTGGCTAGTGTTAGTAGGCTTTTTCCGCACTGGCTTCGTGGGTAAAGGCCGGGGCACCTGCCCGTCAACTATCGGTGGGGAAAAGGGAAGCAAAAGAAAAGGCCTGTCTTGGCTGTCTTTCATCGGCTGGGGTTCTTTCCAGGAAACGTTCACGGCAGACCAAGTCAAGAAAAGTAAGGGTCTAAAACCAAGGAACATGAAAGGAGGGGGCCAGCAAGAAAACGTCTGAGAACCTCTCTCCCTGAAGGGACGCCGTCGCGGCACTGCATTCACTATGAGGGGGGCATCCAAAGGGTAATTTTTCGGGGGAGAACAGAAGTGGAAAAAACTCAAGGGGGGTGTTATCCTTCGACCAGTACGGTCCAAGGGAAAGTAGAGGTCATTTCCGAGAAGGTCCCTTATCCAAACCGAAGAAAAGCAATGAAAATGCTTGTAAGTGAGGGAGGAAGAAAAGTGTGTCACAACTGCTGTTGTGCTGACCGCCGCAACAAGAGCAACTTACATACGAACCTGTCGGCTCGAAGGAGGTCCTCTAAGAACACGAAAAGCTGGAGTGAATGTGGAAAGCACGGGTTTGTCAGGGAGGGGCAGGTGAGGGGGGGGTTGACTTGATGGAAAAAAAAAGGGGGGACCCTAAAGGGGGACACACGCAGATGAGGACGCAAGCACACAACCCTAGTCCAGGGAGGGGACGAAGACAGGGGCTCCAGTAAAAGCAAGGTAAGGAGGGGGAAGCAAAAGCTACCTAAGAACTCTGCATACCGGACAGACACCGTCTAAAAAGAGTGAGGGGTGTCGGAACCTCTAGGCTGTGGGGGAAATCACAGGAAAGAGGAGTGACGGTTGATCGAGATCGTCTACACGAAACGCACTGGTGCACTGACAATAAAATCGGTTGGGAGGAACAACTGAGAACCCGCACTAGTCCTTAACCGGGAGGGGAAAGTTGAACCTATTTCTAGGAAGAGGCTCGGGATAAACGAAAGCGGAAGAAATGTGGACACACCCTGAACCCTCAGACCAGTTCCCACGGAAAAGGACCGGGACACGCGGCAGCAATCTGTACCCACACCCCTAACATTTGGGAGGGGAAAGGGAGGAGTGGCGAGTTGGTTCCCCAAAGGACCATGCATCAAAGAAAAGGGCAGAAAGGAAAATTCCGCCATGCAGGAGCCGATCAATAACAGGAAGAGCAAGGGACCAAAGACATTTCACGGAGGCAGGCCAAGGTAAGGAAGAGTTCATCGAAGGAGGAAAAAAGGGCATCCTAAAAAATACACAAACTATTCGAGAAAGGAAGATCGGCGCCCGAACGACTCGACAGCCAATTGAGTGAAAGAAAGACATAAACGAAGCGGAGGTAGCAGGGGACGAGCAATGAAGGGAAAAGGTCAGGTATTTCTTGACCGCGATTACGCCAATGACGCCCATCAGACACACTTAACTGCCTCGGACCATTAAAAGGTTGGCACTGTCCCAGGGCTAACCGAAAAGGGGGGGGGGGGAAGACCCGCGAAAAAAGAAACTTGTCCTCGCCCAGCCCCCAATTGATGAAAAGTTCAAAGATGTAGGCACCTGAACCGGTGTTTTTTTGTGGTGCCACCAGGAGAACCAATCAAAAAGGGCCCTTCGCCAGAAGGCTGACCGGCTGGAAGGAGGTGCGAAAAGAACACAACAACGAAAGTGGAAAGAAGAGAATGGAGACCGTCCTGTAACGAGCAGGGCGAGTGAAAGTGAGGGTAGATTGGAAACGGGACACGAAGGAAGAAAAAAATGGGTCAGGTCCGAAAGATGCCCGTAAAGAAGCTAAATTGGCATGAAAAGGCGCAATGAAGAGGGACAGACGGCCATCAGTCGCCAGGCGGACAGCAACAATAGATGAATTGCAGGGGAAGGGTAGAGTAAAGTAAGAAGACCGGAGTTGATCATCGGGACAGAGAAAAAGGGGGGGGCAAGTAATGTTGGCATTAACGCAAGATGGGGAAAGGGCGAGTCCCAAAATAAGCCTCTCGGACTCGAAGGGGAGAATGGAAGAAGTGGGTCTGAAGAGGTCGGATCGGGACGAGAACGAGAGAGGCCGCGAAGAGTGGTGTTTGGTACGGGGTCGAAAAAAAAGGTCGGGGAGCTCGAAACGAGGGGCAGTAAAAGGAGAAATAAAAAGGAAAAGGCCGTCGGAACGGGAACCTGGGCCAGGAATGGCATCGAAAAATAATTCTCTCCGAGCATGGGGGAATTGGAACCCCGGGGGGAGGGGGGGGCTTATGAAAAAAAAAAAGAGGGGAAAGAAAAGGGAAAAAAAAATGTGGTTGTCGGGTGGTCCCGAGGAGATCCACGAGGTGGTGGAGACCTGCCGTCAAACTGGAAATAAGGTTGCGAATGCAGGGGGAACGGGGGGACCCTGGAGAAGGTCCAGATTCTTCCCGAGGCCGTAATCGACAGGAAGGGATCGCGGAAGGCCCGCCGTGGCGACATGCATTAAGTGGGTCGGGAAAAGGTAAGACAACGAGCCTTCAAAAAGAGGACCTGCAAAAAACGTTCGGGACGTGTCCAAGAACCCGTCAGAGTGGGCCGCCAGAGGGACGTAAAAATTGTCCTAATAACGTCAAGAAGAGCTGAAAAAAAGGGAAAGAAATTCGGGGGCGGTCAGCGGGACCTTGAGCCAGGGCGTACCCGGGGGGGGAAGGGGGGGCATGAATGAGAAAGAGGGAGGCCGACGGGACCTGCGTGGGGAGGGGGAAAGAGAGGCTCGGGGCATTTTCTTTAAGTTTGGGGACCAGAAGGGAAACACAAAAAGCCGGAACAACCGCACGGTTGGCCGATAAACTTCAAGACATCGAGTAGATGGCCAGAAGTTCGGGTTCACACCGGCCGTGGGGATTCAAGGGAGTGAAGACGCTTTCTGACGAAAGGATATAAAAAATTTCACACACAACCGGGTTTGGGAAATCTTTCCGCCAGCCACAGCCAAGATAATGCGCCTGCTGGAAATTTGTTAGAAGAGGCGTAAATTGGAAAGGGGACGCAGAGGGTGTGCGTTGGTGTTCGAATGGTATAACCAAACGGGGGGAGTGGGACAAATTCCATGTTAGACCATTTCGACACCGGCAGAAAAGAGGTGGACCCGAAAAGAGGAACTGGATGAAGGGAAAAGAGGCTGCGGTAAAAAAGAATTCCCTAGGCGCAGATGGTTTTCGAATGTGAGAGGGGACGGGGGGGGACATTGAACAGTGTCACGGGAGGCATGGCGAGAGGGCCCGGAAAAAAAAAGCACCGGCCAGGTGTATCAATGGAGGCATCCCAAGTCTGGTCGCGGAAAAGGCCCTTGGCCGTCACCACAAAGAAGGGGGGGATGCGCAGGGGGAGGAAATTTAACGACGCGCTGCGAGCCTTAACTAAAAAAGGACTATCCACGGCCCAACGGAATCTACCGGGAGGGGACTAAAAGGAAAGCCCCACGCAGCCGGCAAAGCGGATTTAAAAGCCCGGGATCAGACCGGGCGGAGAAAAAACTAGGCATGGCCGGAAGGGGGGACCTCCTGCGGAAAAAAAGGATGGGACCAGGGGCTGATATTCGAAAGGATTTACTGATATACCCCTCACCGCCGCTTGCGCGGGAACCACTGTGGGCCTTGAAGCAAGGAGGGAGGCCTCGGTTGATCATCAGAACTGGGGGATGAAAACCGTGAGGGAACTGCTTAAAATCACCCTGATAAAAGATAAGAAAGTGGAGAGGTCGGGCTCAAAAAGAGGAGGGAAATTCAGAGGATTAGTCAATAGCAGCAGGGTTCCAGAGAGCCGCTGTGCGGCCACTCAAGGGAAAGATTCCCGTTAGGGGAATGATTAGCGGGGCCGAGCACGCGTCCGCGTCTGGCTGGGTTAAGGGGAGGGGGGAGGCCCCTACTCGGTCCGTCCGTATGCGCGCACTGTACCTGTTGGCCAGTGGGAACGGCGAAGAAAAAAGGACGGAATTGAGGGTGTTCATGATCAAGGGCTGGGAGTGCAGTAGAACGTTTTGCCGCACGGTTCATGCGGGAGAAGGAACCGGGTAGTCATGTTATGCAGGGTCATAGCATCGGTAAGGGAGACCAGCAGGACCACTGCTGAACAGCTCGGGCTGAAGTTGGTTGGAGGAAGACGAAGCAAAAGCTCTGAGAAGGGAAAAGAGACAAGGAGATTAAAAGAGATAGAGGGAGGTTCGGGAATGCGGAAACAGAAGGTCAGCGCAAGATAGCTGTTCGAAAGCGGCAGGGGAAAGACCTGAGCACGTAGCTTTCGCTGAACTCTCTACACAAAAAGATGGTAGCCGTTACTTGCGGGACAACGGGGGGGGGAAGAAGCCAGAAAAAAAAATGGGGTCCTATCTGCTTGCACCGTTCCACCAAACCAAAATGTATGGGGGAGACCCCCACGATGTCTCGCCAGACCACCTGGGAGTAGTTAAAGGGTCAACAAGGCCAGAGGTTTGAGGGCTCGTGCCAAAGGCAGAGCTGCTCGGAAAAAAGAAAAAGAACATCGTACTAACTCACCCCTCGAAAAGAGGGGTCCGTAGCTGCTCGGGAATCCTCTGACCTGCACAAAAAAAATCGAATTAGCGGAGGGGGGATCAGAACCGCAACCACCGGGAAAATCAGCGGCTCAGGATGAAATAAAATGATAGAAGCCCCAGGAAAAAAAGAGAAGGTAAGGGCAGCCGAGCGGAGGACACGGAAAAGGGGAAAAGAGCCAAGAAAGGGAGACCCAAGTTGGAGAGGTCGTAGCCGGGCGTCGGGACCCGCGCCACCACAGATTCCGACGACGGAAAAAAAAAGCCTAACCATAGGTGGGCAACGTCTGAGGGAAAAAAGAAGCACCGAAAAAGGACTCTCGTAGCAGCGGCCGCGGAGAAAGCGAGCCGGAACTCCGGAACACCTTCTCAACCGGCGAAGGATGTAAAGATCCGGGTTGGGAGAGGGGAGTAAAGAAATACAAACTGGGCAGCGCGGAGGATATGTACCTCACCTTAAGGCAACCGATCGGGGACTGCAGGAAAAAAGGAGCCGGAAACCGCCCTTGGACTGTGTAAAGGGGAAAGGCGGGGAAAACACTGGACTTGTGCTGGCCAGGGTAACGGAAGCGCCACAGAAAGAAAGGGCCGAAACCTTCCGAAAGAAACACCGGGAAAAACAGAGGAGACCTTAGTGGAAAGGCCAGGTTGGGGGGAAAGAGGACTCGGGCAAAAAAAAAAGGGTGCGGGCGCCCCGACGAGGCGGGAAGGGAGGCGACAAAGGGAAACCACAGCAAATAAGGCGTTGGACGTTTTGCCGCGACCAGTACCGGTCCCGTACAACCACCGATGCCAAGGGAAATTTAAAGGGGGGATCAAAAACTGGGCAGCAAGCTTATCATCGTTAGAAGAATAAGCTTGGTCAAAAAACCTGTTTGTGGTGCACATAAGAAAAAAGGGTAATGCCGCCGGAAGAAAGCCGAAGGCACTAAAAAGAATTGAAGCTTCCGGTTACCGGTCACACTAGGGGTTTCGTCTAATGTCGGAAAGAAGCAGGGGCAAGGGAGGACAGTCCATGGGGAGGGAGTTGTTTAAAGAACACCTAAAGCCATGCATTGCACGCTCAAGACCGCACAAAAGGAGGAGCACGAGACTGACATGTCATAAAACAGCAGTGAAAAGGGAGCAAATCAACCACGAAATGAACCGCCAGCAAGACCGTAAAAGACCGAAATTCCTGCGAGAGATGGTTTGGGGCCCAAGGAAAAGAATTCACCGCAGAGTCACGGGGGGGAAAAAAACTCTCAGCACGAGAAAAGAACAAAAGGAGGACCGGGCCGTTGAGCGGGAAAAATCAGACAGGGTTCGCCCCAAATACTTGAGACAACCGAAAAAAAGGAAAAAGGCTCTAGGTCCTAAGGCTCTGGAAAGGAAAACAGCGGTGAGGAACAAGTCCGCCCCCCGTTCCGGAAAAACGCCTACAAGCCATGTCGGAACAGTCGAACACACCGAGGCCTAAAAAAGAGTGCACAACGACCCCCCCTTGGATCCGTGGGGGGGGGGGGGAAGTAGAAGTTGGGGGTTACCATAGAAAGAAAAAGAAAAGGGGAACATCGAAAAAAGCGGAAAAATTCAATAGAATGAGGATGACGAGCAATGGAAAAAAAAGTGCCGGATGGTACCCTGTTCCTTATACGGCAAGAGGGGTCCTAAAAGGGCCCTCGTGGAATCGATCTCACCCCGTTCCTAACAGCTAACCTGAAAAGAGGAGAGGAGTCGGGGGTAAAGGAAGAGGCGAAAAATCACGAAAAAAATTGTCACACAACTGCGACCTCCGGGGACAAACGCGAAGGTCAGTAGAACACAAGAATTCACCGGGGCGTCATTGGAAAAATGAAAAAACACGCTGCAGAAGATACGAAACATCCAAAAAAGGAACGATCGGCAAATTATCCGGGCGCTTGGGGGCCGCGGGATACCCGTCCGCCCCGGGCTGTCCCCAAAAAAAGGGGTGGGGTCGAGGACCAGCCCATAGTCGGGCGGGGGAAATTATAAAAAAAGAAAGCAAAATGTTGTTTCCCGGCGGGGGGAAAGCCGGAGGAGGAAAGGAAGAAGGAAATTCTCCATCCTCGACAAACAAGGAAGAAAGGGGAAGCCGGCCTTTGGACCCCCCCAGGCTAGGGAAAGGGAGTCAAAGACCCTCGTTGCCCTTGGAAAATCCGTGAAAACGCGACGAAATGGTGTGCGGGGGCGACGGGGACTTGAAGAGGGTACAGCGGCCTCACTTCAGGCGAAATGGAGAAGAAGAGACTGTAGTGAAATGCCGGCCCGAGAGGGGAGGGTCATCGGAAGGAGAAGAGAGAAATCGTCAAGTATTGGAGGTTCATTAAGAAAATGGGAAACGTTAATTGGGGAGGTATAAAGGGAGAGGGTAAAGAATAGAGCCGTCGATTGGTAGCAAGTGACCATGTAAATGGGATGGAGAAAAGTCTCTAATCTTTTAAAAAAGGGCTGCTGGACCTCTAAGAAGGTGTTTGTGGGAAAAAAAAGTTTCCGTGTACGGGGTGCGCAGCATGGGGCTCGGAAAAATACTCTGAAAACGTGGGCCTTCATACGTAAACAGTAAGGGAAGGAAAGCTCAAATAGCATAATATTAGAGAAAGGGAAGACTGCCGATTGTCCTTTAAACTGGGATAAGGGGGCCTTGAACCAACTCGAAACTCAAGTTCCTTTGCCACGAATGGGGAAAGGTTGAAGAAATGGCCTGGGGTGGTAGAGAGGAGCTTAAAAGAAAGACTTCGACAGCGGTGGGACGGCCGGGGGAGGGTGGGCGGACCTGAGTACTTTCCCCGCTTTCGTATCACGAAGAGGTCAAAAATGGAAGAGGCACAGCCGCACGTTAAAGAGGGGGGGTGTTCGACCCCGTGCGGGGACAGGTGAGAAAAGGAGTGCTTCAATTTCAACGGTTCGGGGAGGGAAAAAAAACGGAAGATTAACCCGGAATAGAAGTCATAAGAACAAACGCTGTCCCGATCCCGAGGGAAGGTGAGAATTGAGGTCCTGGCTCCTTTCGTACAGTGCGGAAAGAAGATGGGAGCCTCTCAGATGGGGCAATAGGAAAAAAAAAAAGTCAAGCCGAAGGGGTGGGGAAATGTGGATATGTAGTAAAATTGAGGAGGTAAGGGGGCCAGTGTTCCCGCCGGAAAACAAGAACTTAAAAAAAGCCATGCCCACCGAAGTGAAAAAATTCATGACGAACCGGGCATCGTTTCGTAGATGAAAAGGATTAAAACGGGCCCCGAAGTTGAGTGGAAGGGAGAGGGAATTGCCTGGCCGGCGGCAAAAGAGCCAAAAACCTTTGGCCCACATCGTCAGACTTGAATCAACGGACAGCATGAATAAGGAGGGAGTCTTCTGAAAAGGGTATACTACCTCGTCGGAAGAAGGAAGCCGGAGGGGGTGTTGCGTTCGGAAAGGGAAAGAATTGTTAGAAAGGAACCAACGGAAGGGAATGGAAGGCTGTGAAACGGACATTTAGGAAAACACCGGAACCGCAAAAGGATCCAAAAAAGAAAGGGGATGAAAAAGGGAGGCCCCCGCGCAGGGTCCGAGAAGGGGGGGACGGGTTGGTCACTACGGGAAGATTTGGGAAGAATGAAGGGGGGTGGGCGAAAGACGGGGGGGACGGGAAAGAAGGGGGTGCCAAAAGGGGGGCGATGCGCTGGAAGAAAAAAATGCAAAAGGACAAAGGGTCCCAGGTGTTCCCTGTGCGCGAACAGGGACGCAAGGCGGTGAGGGAGTCCCCGTGGGGAAAAGTGGGCCGGCCAGAAAAGACGACTGAGGGGCCTACGGGTAAGAAAGGAGGCCAGTGCTGAACGCCTGGACTCAAAATAGACACAAAAGGCTGACGTCAGCACGAAAAAAGGGGGGGGGAGAGGGGGACGAACGGGCTCGGAGTGCGAAAAGTCACGGGAGGGACGATTTGAGACTCCTTAGGCAAAAAAGGGGAAAACTGAAGGGGAAATAGAAAGGGTAAAGAGAAGGAAGGAATACCGAAAAAAAATCGATGACTTTGGCGCCTGAAAGACCCAAAAGTTGATAGGAAAGGGCTTTGAAACTACAAATAAAAAAAGATGTGTCACTGGGTCCGAGAGAAAAACGAAGGGAACGGTGCCTCTTTCAATGACCTAGAGGGAGGGGGATGAGGAAAAATTAAGGGTTTTTACGTGTAGTTGTAGTAAGAGGACTGGAATTGCGGCCTTTATAATTCCTTAGAATGCAGGGAAGGGGGACTAGTATCGGTCTTTGCTCAACGCAGCAAAAAAAGCGGGACCTATAAAATGAATGCCAGAAAAGAAAGATAAAAAGAAAGGCGATCCCGATGCTTGAAAAGGGTGAAGAAGTCCCGTGAGCAGACTCAAAAAAAAAGGAATCTCAAGAAGCTGGTTAAGCTTGTAGAAAAAAAAACTAAGGGAAAAAAAGTTGAGGTCGACATCGCCTGGGGGCGAATCTTCCAAGGGCTTATGGGCCGTTGTTCAGCATAAAAGGGACTTAAGGGAGGGCCAGTCCAGGAACCGGTTGAAGATTCACAAATCGGTTCATCGATGGGTCTTAGACGAAGGAATAGACTTTTCCAGGGGGAAAAGCCAAAAGGACCCGAGCTGACATCTCGGAGGGAAGGATGGGAGTGGTTTTTTGGAAAGAAGAGTCTCAACAACAACAGAAGGGGAGGGAGGAGGAAGGCTTATGCCCTTGGTCTACAAAACACGAACAAGGGAATGGTAAGGCCTTCTGGGAAAGAAAAGGGAAGTACGAGGACTAGGTCTCACCGCTACATAAAAAAAACCCGCGGGTTAGAAGGGAACGTGGAGAACAAAAAGGGTCAATCTAAAAGAAAGAAAATCAAAGGGGAGATCCTTCCAGTTACAACGTGCCCCAAAAAACCAAAAACCCTCCACAACTTATTTTATTCTCCGCCTCGGAAGAAAGGGAAAATAAAAGAAAGGGGTTCGAAAGCTACTTCGTTCCCAGCAGCTCCCGCTAAACCCTAAGGGGGGGGAAAAAGCAGGGAAACAGGAGGGCTCATTTCTAGGAGGAGAAAAAAGCCAGAGAGAACTAAACACTTCTCGAAGTTCGACGCTGGGAAAGGGGGGCTAGTAACGGCAATCACTCTTCAACTAAGGAGAAGAAGGAAAGGGGGGTTTTCCAAGCCGCTAAAAAAAAGGGAAGGTCAGAAGGTAAATCATCAGAACACGGAGGGAGGAAAAAAAAATGGGAGAGGGAAAAAGCACCATGTCCTATGATCACCGGACGAGCGAAAACCCCGTGGCCATAGAGTCCCAGTTACTCAATCAAAAGGGTAAGTGGGTCCATGTAAAGGTCAAAAAAAAATCCAAAGGAAAACCCAAAAAGCCCGCGACGCCGGAAGCCCTAAGTGAACCCGTGCGGAGGATGACCAGACAAGCCGGAGCCCGGTTTTAAACGAGAAAGGAGGGGGACAGGGACGTCGTCGGGAGAGCGCACTAAAAAAGGGGGCCCAGTTTGAGCTGATCGTCGAGCCGGGGAAAGTACCCGTTACAACCATCAGGGCAAGCAAAAGCCGAAGAGTCCTTTAAGACAAGAAGAAAAAATACGGAGTCGGTGACTGAGAACTTGGTAAAACCTAAGCGACCCTGCCCGTTGGGAATTGGTGGTTTATCGAAAAGGGGAAAAAAACCTGAAGGGGAGGCATCGGGACGATCATAGCCCATCTGGTCGCCACGTCAGGGGAGAAAAAGGAAAGTAAGTCCCAACAACGGAAATATCGCGAAGAAATTAAAAAAGGGGAGGGGAAAAAAAAAAGGTGGGAACCAATTCAAAACATGAAAGAAAGGAAGAAAAACCACGGTAGGAATGCCGTGGGGGTTAGGAAGTTGGTACCTCAATTCAGGTTTGGGGGAAAAAGGGGGTACCTTGAACCAGTCCGGAAAAAACAAAACCGAGGCCCGTCACGGGAGACGAGTCGGTAAAAAAGAAGCTGCAGCAGCTCATTAATCTTAAGGAGTTAGATACGAAGAGCTGGAAAAAAACCGGTCACAGAAGGGGAACCTGGGGCCAGCAGCCAAAGCTTACCTAGCAAAGGAAAGAAGGGGCGAGGGTAAGGACCCTTCTTAAACTACAAAAAAAAGAGGGGGGTTAGTAGAAAGGTGGACGGTGGGGCCACCTGGGAGGGGGGCAGGGTCGGTCCATGTGGGTTGAGGGGAGGGGGAACACCGAAAACCTCAAAAATTAAAAGACAAGCCTGTTCAAAAACCACACAACGGAGCATTCGGAAGAGAAAGTCAGGCAGGCCCCAGTTTAATGAAAAAACCGACGAAATAAGGACGCTCATAAAAGGGACATAAAAAAGACAGAGAGGCGGGATTCGGCCAAAATCGGGTGGCACCGAAAAAATCCCGTACGGGTCGAAAAGGCGGCACACTAACCAAAAGTGCCACCAAGGTTTTGGGAGAGGGTGAGAAGAACCCAGGGGGAGACTGCCGTAATCCACCGGAAGTCAATTTCAGGCATATACCTGGTAAGAAAGTGGGGGGGATTTAAGAGTTTCTTGATGGAAGAACATGATGGAAAAGGACTCCACGGCACCTGAAATCCCAAAAAAAAAAAAAGAAACCTCCGGAGAGCCAGGTTCCAAACACCGCGTCCTCACTAAAAGAAAGAAAGCAAAAATGGTAACTGAACATGACAAGTGGGAGGGGAGAGGTTTGGGGGGAAAAGCGCCACTCACCAGCCAGGAGGAATGCAAAAAGATAGAAAAAAAATCCGGAAAGTCCGATTCCCCTGTTAAAACGTGAAAGAGGTAGAAGGAAAGCCGAAGAGGCCTCGTGCATCCGTAAAAAAAGAGAGTTCCGAGACTACCCCAGAAACTCTTCTATTAAGTGATCAGGGAGGTCCTCAAGGAAGAAAGACGCTACGCCAAGGCCATTGGACAGACAAAGGGAAAAAAGAGAGATCGACGGACAGCAATTTCTATACAGGGGGGCCGGGGGAATGGAAAAAAAGGGGGGCAAAGAAACTCCATCTAGGAAAAACGAAGTCTCAGGAGGCAGGAAGTACGGGAAGCGGAAAACATGGGATAAGCCCGCATGGGGGGAACGTCTCCGGCGAAATGCCGCACTAAAGCGAAGAAAGGGACACGGGGGAGGAGCGCCCATCCAGTCTTATGAGGGCATATCAGAGGTGGGATCAAAAGAACGGCTCTCCACCTACGAACACTCTCCAAGAGAGGAAAACAGGCGGAATCGCAACACAAAGGAGGGAGAATTATGAAGAACTCCGAGGAAAATGCAAGGGGGGGTCTAGTTCCCTTTCTTGATTTGAGGGGGAAGACTTTAAACGAGGGGGGAAGGAGGGCAAGGCTCCGATCGACACGGGGAGAAATCCGAAGGGATGGTCAGGACTCGAGTCTTGGCGTTTCGGGAAAAGAAGGGGGTCGCCGGGGCGGACATCAAACTTCGTTCTGGTAATACTAAAGACTTGGGAAAAGGGTCCGTATATAGAAGAAAATCGTGGGAAGAAGAGGGCGGTTCGAAGAAGGAAACGGTGAATTGAATGTTAGAACTTTCCGAAGCTCGCTTCTAGTGAAACATTGTGCTTTTGGGCCTCGTAGGGCAGAAAAGACGGAAAAGAGGGACCGGAAAGGAAGAGTTTTGTTGTACGGGGGGGAGTAAAGGTAGGGGGCAGCGATTAACGAAGGGGATACCCGAAAATGAGAAAGGAGGAAGGGACGGGTTAAGGAGGAAAACAGGGAGAGTCTCAGAAGTGCTCGCCATAATTAGAAAAGAAAAAAAAAAAAGAAAGAAAACTATGGGGAAGGATGGGCCTGGGGATTGCACCTTGTTTTGCTAGGGTATGAAAAAAGAAAAAACGAAGGTGTACTGGCCAGGTAAATGGGGTTTAGGGGGGGGGGTTCAAGAGTTGGTTGGGCCGGGAGGTGTTGGGGCAGACATAGGGGGACGCGTGGACGGGCTGATGCCCGTGGACAGTTTGAGGACGATTCAAAAGGGGGCGTTATCCCGTAAAAATCGACAGGATGGAACAATCGGATTCGGATCCCTTCGCCGGGGTGCCGGAAAGGGCGGGGGGGTAAACAAAGGCTTTTCAAACACCTAGAAAGAAGAGGCAAGAAAAGGGGTGAGGGCTGGGTGGAGAGAAAATTGTCGATGAAAAGCTTAAGAAGGGGAAAGTGGGTCGGAACAAGAGAACTATCGGCGGAGAAGAAAAGCAGGATCTGTGGCAGTTTCCTGTAACGTCTTCCTCGGGAGGGAGGGAGGCGTGGAGAGGGGGAAGCGCAGGGCTGTTCCGAATGACAATGTGCTACGACGAAGGGAGTGGAGGGTGGGAATCATTATCTTCTCGGGGGGAGGGACCGGGGAGGGTTCCCGGTTCCCGAAGTAAATAATGGGGAAAAAAGGATTAACATGCCCCACCGATGGGAACGAAAAAGGCACATTCAAAAACCAGGGGGAAGGGGTTTGGGTCCAACCGGCGCCCGATGGAGATGGTGTGGAAGTGTGTGTTCGGAGCGACAAACGCAGTTGTTCACACAAAAGGGAAAAGAGGGTCGGAAAAGCAGCCCAGATTAGAGAAACGCAATAAGGGGACGGGTGGTATAGGGACTCGAAGTTCGTTGACGGCCTCGGGTGCGGGAAATTTTGAAGGGTACAAAATGAAGCTTGATTGAGGATGGAAAAACAGGGGCGCAGGGGGGAAAACCATCCGACCAAGATTTTTTGAGGAAAATTCGGGGGGAGATTGGAGTGCCGCTCGCGGGTCCAAAAAGGGGTTTGGACAAGAGGGGCGCAGATGTGAAATCCAGGGAACGGGGGGATAATTCTTGGGCCTTGTGGGAAATCCCTGGAAAGGGAGGACTTGCTGTGAATCCTTGCAAAAGGCAGAGGACAGTTGTTAGAAAGTTCGGTGGACACCAAATCCTCCAGGCGGTTCGCCCCCGGGGGGGAAAAAAGTGGGAACTTCCCCTATTGTGGTTACCTCAGGGGGGGGAAAAAAAAGATAAAAGCCGTCCTCGCGGGAGGGCCAGTGCTGGACGACCTTTTAAGAAAAGTAATCGAAACCAGCCACTGGCCGCTACCGGGCAATGAGGAAGGGACTAAAATTCCACTCTCTTAAGAAAAGAATACTAGGAGATCAACCCGTGCTCCGGCTTGAACGGGAACAGGTTGAAGCGACTGGGGGGAGGAGCCCGTAGAGAGGAAAGATCTTTTTTGCTACTTAGGGGAGGAGAATTGTTGACGCGACGCTGGACGGACCTCTCAAAAGAGGGCCCGCCCCGGTCCAAAAGGGGGGGGGAAGGAACGGGTGGCCTTTTCAGCGAGAGAAAGGGTCATCAAGATGCTGTTCGGGGAAATCTGAGGAGCAGTTCAGGATGATCCACCAAAATTCGGGAAGGGGGGGATGGAGGGGAGGGAAGCAATCGCGAATCTTCTCTTTTCGTACGAAAGAAGAATGAGAATAATAACCGAGGATCCAGTAAAATTCATGGAAAACGGACTACGACGGGAAGGAGTAGTAGGTCTATTGCTTTGAGGAAAAGCCGTGAGGAATCTCCGCAGTTGGGCCAGAAGGGGCCGATCACCCCCCCCCTTCAGGGGAAAGGGGACCGCCAGGGTGGTAACCTTCAAAACTACTCGTCTCAAGGGGGAAGGGAGCATAGGACGGAAGGGGAAGGGATTCCTCCATCAAGTTTCGGGAAAAACCGGGAGCTTGACAGTCCGGGAGGGAGTCGGGCATGGAGGGGGAAGGGGGTGGAAGCAACTTTCAACAACAAACGTCTAATGGTGAACCAAATATGGAGAGTTTCTAGTCGTCAAAGGTGAAGAAAGATCGGGGGGATTAACCGCCTACATGAGAAAGAATCTTGCTGCTGAGTGGGCTGTAGAAGAGCCAAGCCAAAAAAGAGAGGAGAAAACAAAAAAGGTAGAGAAAAAGGGGAGTGAGAAGTCCAAAAACACTTGGAAACATCAATACCTAATGTGGAGGGGGAGAGGGGCGGGTACGGAGGGGACAAGGTTGTCACGGGGGGAGGGAACTAAGTCACCGCAGGCATCAGAAAGGGGAAGGATGGGCGCCTTGTAAAGTTCTTCACAACCGCATAAGTGAAGTCAGAAGGAGTTCCCAGATCCTGCTGAAAAACAACAGGGGGGGGAAATGTTTTGAAGACGCCGCCTCGATGGGGGACGAAAGCCACCGGTCGCCTAACCAATGAAGTTCGGGAACGGGGACTAGTGAGACTTGGCCAAGGGGCATCGCAGGGGGAAGGAACACCGCCAAGCTAAATACTACCGAAAGAGCCTGGAGGAAGAGGTGGAAGACTATCGAGAGGATTCATCCAGGGATATTGCGACGAATTCTATCGATAGAGGTGCTCCCGCGAGATCACGCTAAAGGAGTCCATTCAATCCGGTTGAATCAGAGGACCCTCACGATAAAAAGGCATCAAGCCCCTCAGGGGATCAACCTAAGGAGAAAGGCTGGGAAGGAGAGGGTGAAAGGTCCAGCTGCTGATCAAAGTGAACCGGCTTCGCTCTTGTAGAAAAGAAAGCCTGCCCTTATCACGCGTACCTCATGGAAAGCAAAATCATCCGAAAGGGGACGTCAGTCAGTAAACCTTCAAGTAAGGGAAGGGGGTAAAAGGAGGGGGAGGCCGCAAGAGTCCCTGGAAAGAGCCCTCCCAGGACCCCTCTTGAGTAAGATACACAGAAGAGACCTTGAAGGACCTTTGGTTCTCCTTATCTGTCGACTTTGGGAGGGGGGAAAAAGGGGAAGGAGCGTGAGGTACATTGGGAAGGCAGGAAACCTGACACCCCGTCACAAGAGTAGGGTGGGGAACCCAGAACGCTCCTCGAAAAGACTTGCCACAAGTTCAAAAAAGATACCAGGGACCTTGGTCTGGCCAGGCAAGGAAAAGGGACAAAAATAAAAACCGGACACGTACACACATCCCTGGGGGGGGTGGGTGGTTTGTGGGGGAACGAAGAAAGGAGCCAGGGTGACCGGGCCGGGGGAGCAAACGGAAAAGCAATGAAAGAAAGTCTTGGCCGGCAGAAGACGTAGGCGGTGAAAATCCCTAACATAAGTGGTAAAAAGAACTGATGGAAAGGGGGGGTATACCTTTCGAACCGAGCCGGTCCGGAAAAGGAGGGACCGGAGCATTTCCGACAGCTTATACAAGATTGCGAGGCACAGGGAGTTCGCCTGTCGGAAAGAAAGGGAAAACCGGTGGGTGCACACGGCTTTTGAGAAAAGGGAAAGAAATCTACTGAACCTCTCTGTAAAAAAAAGGGAGGCAGGGGGTAATTCTGTCCATCTCCTACAAAAGCGTCGGGGGAAGGGAGTAAAAGGACTGGGAACTGGAACGGGCAGGAACCGGGCAGTTGGGACTTGGGGGAAAAAAGGGGGGAAACCGTGAAAACGCATTAAATGCCCAAGAGAGCAAAGCACGGCGTCGGAGCACCGTGACATTTCAGGGGGACAGTAACGTTCCAGCAGCGCAATAACCGCCGAACAAGCGCAAGGAAAAGAAAAGGGCATATGGAAGGAGAAAAAGGGGGGGTTCCAAACGATGACCACTCGCGTAAATCATCGCAAAGAGGGAGGGACCACTGCCATGCCGAGGGGAGAGGGAAGGGCCCTTCCCGTGTGAACCCACCCACTGAAGGAAAAAACCAGAGAATCAAAGAAATCGAGTGGTACATAATGTCGATTATCGCGGGGGGAAGTGAGGAAAGTCCTCCACCATCACCGGGAGAAGTTCAAAGAAGGAAGACCATGAGAACACAACCTCTTAGCAATAAAGAAAAGAAGAGAGACAAAAGAACCCCCATTTCCAAGCAAAGGGACCCGTGATGCGAGTGTTGACCTAAAGGGAACGTGGTCCCCCTTGAAAATCGAATATATGGGGTTTCAAGCACTACCGGGGCTCAAAGGAGGGAAAAAAAGGTCCGTATAGAAACTCCCGATTATGGAACGAGAAAAGGAATCGAGCGAAAACCCAGGAGGCTACAAGAAACCCAGAAACAACTCCTTCTATGAAGTGAAAAAACGATCGACGACGCGAAGCCAATGACGTCACGAACCTGCATAAGGAAAGAGAGACGGAAGGAAGCTAAGGGAATTATACAGGAACGAGGGTGGGTCGGCACGCCAGACCTGGAAATTGGGAAAAACGAGAAGTAAAAAATTCACACGTAAGGGAAACAGGCAATTTCCGCCGAAGGCGTTTCCGCCAGAGACCCGTCCGCCGAGCCAAAAGACTTGGAAAGGAAAAACATTACGAACCACCCTATGAAATGGGAAAGATGGAAGAAAAAAGGAAAAAAAAAAGGAGGGACACCGATTCCAGGCTGAGGAAAAAAGAGAAAGGGCACTAAGAAAGGGGAGGGACAAAAGAAAACGAGA
>Ga0179593_1339882_pt1 | contig 27088 bp, 15 predicted proteins | sample CZODoug2_1_08_16_FD_185931 | JGI IMG/M metagenome (GOLD analysis project Ga0179593, IMG submission 185931) | Vadose zone soil fungal communities from Angelo Coast Range Reserve, California, USA - CZODoug2_1_08_16fungal (PacBio error correction) | ecosystem: Environmental > Terrestrial > Soil >...
TTCTACTAAGGAAGAGGAGTGGAAGGGTTCCTACAGAGGGAAAAAAAATTAATATAGATTCTACCGACCTGAAAACTTCTAAGACTGGGAGAGAGAGAGGTGCTAGAAAAAAGGAAGGGTAGGTGAAAGGTTTAAATGGGGATAGAGTCACTGAATATAAGGTGAGAGACGCTCAATACTCGAGAAGAAAGCTTTAGAGGGCGCGGCAGAATAAATCTCCAACTTATTGCAGTAAAATGGGACGAAATAGAAGAAGTGAGGAATGGCAGAATGAGAAAAAGAGTAAGGGGGATGATGATCAAGTTCAACTTGACTGGAAAAACTAACATCAAAGAGTAGGTATCGTTTCGCGGCCTTTTTTTTTGAGTAGGAGCTACCCGGAGAACATTAAAGAGAGTAGAGTGGAAGTAAGAAAACAAAGGATCAAAGATCTATAGGGATGAAAGCGTCGAGCGAGTCGTCACAGGGCCTCTATTATTCAAGGAAAAAGGGACATTCTTTACACTACGGAGGGAAAAGTGACAGAAGACGAAAGGAACGTAGAGGAGGTATAGATCCTGTGAAAAAACGAAGCCTGGAAATCTTTTTCTGACTGTTGGCCTAGGGAAGGAGGGGAGGAAAGATTCAATTATGAATTGATCTCAGATCCCAACATCCCATGAGGAGCGGAATCATATCTCTAGACATCATACGTGATAGAGGGAAAGATCAAAGACCAGCCCAAACTCTTTTTAAGGCTAAATTAGTGTGGGGTCCTCAGTAGATAAGAGCCTAGGAGGGAATGCCGAGTGGAGTGGTTTTTCAGCTCTTCTGCAAAGACGGAAAGGGAAGACTAGAGAGGAAGAAGACCGAGACTCCGGAGAAGAAGAAAGGACCCGATAGAGGGGGAGGGGGATATTTTTCTTCCGTAAAAACCAAGAAAAGATAGGAGTCAACGTCGTAGAAAACAAAAAACAACGGATGGCCGACGACGACATCCGGGTTTTTATGGGGGAAGCCGTTGAAGGAGAAAACAGTTTTCTAAAGAGGAACAAGGGACAGAGAGGTCGCTAGGGAGGATGAGGAAGAAGTAATCTAAAAAGACCAAGCGACGCTCACAAGTTTCTCTTGTACGGGAAGAGCAAGAAGAGAAGGAGGAGGTTGCTCTGGAGAGGAGGGACTCTACTCTCACAGGAAGGCGAGGAAACTCAAAGGGAAAAATTAAAACCGAACGACGGTTTTAGAGTGGTTAAAACCGAGAGAGCAGGAACAGGAGTTTCCTCTTAGGGAAGGAAGGTCGTTAAGCCTCGTATCCGTTGGTTTGTTGGAGAGAAGGACCCAGGGTGGCCTTAAAAGGAAAAGAAGGAGAAAGAGGAGAACGGATACAGGTGGTAGAAGAAGAGGAGTGGGGAACGGTAAAGGGTTTGAACGAGAGAGGGGGAAGCCCTCCTAGAGAAAAAATGATGCTTTTTTTTAAAAGGGAAGAGTAAAACGTATTCCCGTCGTACGCGGGTGAGGCGAATGGGAAGAAAACCGGGGAACAGAAATACTGAAGAAAAGATGAGGGGAAAGGATGTAAGTGAGGACGGGAATGAAGAAGACTTTTCATTGCGAAAAGACTTCTGATTGATAGAAGGGAAAGGGGAGTCGACAGAAAGTGAAGACATTGGAGAAGGAAAGAAGCGGAATGGGAGGGATCCTCAATTGGGTGACCGAAGTCCGCCGTGAAAAAAAGGCAGTAAGATACCGAAGGTTGAGTCGATGGGGTAGGGATGCACCGGAATAGAGAAGGAAATCAAAGGGGTCAGGAAGACGAGGAAAAAAAAGGAGAGAGGGGAAAGTGACCGAGGCTTAGCTCTTTAATTACGCTTTTAGAGATAGGTTAATGTACAATGAGGTAATAGAGAGTCAGTCAAAAAAGCAACTGAGAACAAAAAGAAGGTCTGCACTGCGTGAGGATGGCTCATTAGGAAGCGGGTAGAACATTCTGAATCTTATAAGAAGGGAAGTGACCCTGAAATAAAAAATGCAGGGAGCAAGATCTGGAAACAGAGGTGACTCTCTTAACAGGAGAAGAAGGGCGGACTGTCTTATACAACTACAGTAAGGGAAAAGAAAAGTAAGGAAAGATATTGAGATAGAACCGGGGAGTAGTGAAGGAAAAAAAAAAGAGAGATTTACAAAAGGGGCAATGAAGGTGAACTTCTCAGTTAACATATCTAAATTGCAGGCTTCTCGAAAGAATTAACGTCTACTTAGAATCGAGTCACTACAGTGGGGGGAAACCCATGAGAAATAAAAACTAAGGGAAGAACCGAAGGACCGCTATAAACGAGACAGTTTCTTTTATTAGGAGAAGCAAGGTCATTATCAAAAAAACGGTCGCGAGGTATGTTCACGTTGATGCCGGATGTATCTCTAGGAAGATTTTACTAGGTGGAAAAGAGAGGAAAATTGAGTCAAAGAATTCCCCTAGTGGGAGATCCTGATTCTCAGTCTCTAAATTTAGTCGGGGAATGCTAGAGCACCGGGGGAGTGGGACAACCTCCAATGGAAGTGAAAAGGATGGAAAAAAAGGAAGAGGACGGCGCTGAAATGGGAAGTCCTTCAAGACGACTTAACAGAAAGGAAGTGAAGAATCCAACAAGAAAGCTATACGCGGGGAAACGAAATATTTAGAGAGGACGAGGGAGACAGGCGAACCCAAGACTTCAAGCGTTGAGGCCCACGGAGTAGAAGTGGCAAATCTAGGGAGCAAAACTCGAAAACTGCCGCCGCATGGGGAAAAGCACCGAAGGGCAAGACAATGCCAACATAAAAAATCAAAAAAGTTAGTCAGTATACTTGGGAGTAACGAAGGGACTTGGGAATGCGGGGGTAAAAGGATCCATTCAGGCCCATCCGGGAATGTGATGTCATGATTTTAAAATTTGAAATCGGCAAGGGGCGGTGAAGGGAGGAGTCCTCTCCTTCAAAAAGTTTCGAGGAAAAAATTCTGAGGAGAGGAGGAGACCCGAAAGCTCTTTTTTGAAAGGGGGGGGGGAGGCCAATAGGGAGCCAAGCTAGGTCCGCGGAAAAAACGGGAAGAAGTCGAGGTTGTAGAACGGGCCTTTTCTGAAAGGAGGTGTCTGACTCAAAGGTAATTCCTTCGAGGGAGACGACTAAGGATGACCGCTTCAGCTTGCTGAACAGAAAGAGCCAAAATCATCCAAAAGACACATCAGTGATGCAAAGTAAAAGAGGAGTTAAGCCTGGATAAGGAAATTTAGATGGGGCCAAGTCACCACTACCGAGGTTAGTCTATCCAATTGTCTGAAGCATAGAAGTTCTCGAGAGCTCTCCATTAAGTAAATCAACACCGGCCATGCGACCCTACTGGTGGAGGACACGAGTAACGAATAGAAAGTCTGAGAAAACACGTACCAGGGTATTTACTTGATGGTCCTCATAGGCGATGGACGGGTCTAGGCCGGCCGAGGATATAAGAAGGAAGCAAGACAGGGCTACTTCAGGGGGGGGGTCACTTCTGGGGACATTGCTACTATGGAGGGGAGAACTAAGAACCAGGTGAGCGAGTTAGTAAGGGAAATTCTGATGTAGTAAACGAACAGGGGAGAAGAATGCTTTATAAAGGATTCAGGGAGGGCAGTTCAGGAGGGTAAATCCGGGGGGGAGCAAACGAATAAGAGGGGTAAGAATACATGCGAAGGGGAAAGTCTTCCAAGGAGACTTCTCTTCCGGTGGTAGGTCTAGAAGACGGACATCCTGAGAAGGCAGGACTATCAACTTTTAGGTTATATTCCAAAAGCGGAAACTTTTAGCACCAGGACGAATTTGTGTAGTATAAAACTCAAGAAAAGCAAACTGGTCTTGCGACAAGTTGGGGAGGGGAGTTATATGATTTTTGTGCAGTTGTACTACCAGGAACCGAGTCCACGACGAAGTAGACGGGAGGGCAAGGAAAACCGGGACCTATTCCCAAAAGCGTTGGGAGAAAAGGGTTTTAGAAAGGGGGAGAGTCTTCAAGTAGGATTGTTGTCCAACTCCTGTGGGGGGAAGATTCGTCCGACGGGAAAATGCCTTCGGGGCAAGGGGGGAGGGAAAGGATTTATGTAAAGAGGGGAGAGGAATCCCGGCAAGATTCTGTCACGTGCCGATAAAGACCGCGTAAGCGGGCCCAGCGAGTGGGAAGGCTGACTATCTCTTGGGGAGAAGAACCTTAACCCCCTGGTTATTGCAATTCGAGAAAAAAAGATAAGCGCTCGACAGAGAAGGGGGGAGAAGGGGTTGAGGGTGGCACGCAGAATGAAAAAACAGAAAGACGGGGACAGGACGTCTCCATCAGGTGAACTCCACTCCCTTCACGGCGCGGAAGGATGAAAACTCGTAGCCGTACTTCTCAACAACTGAGGAAGCATAGATGGGGACTCAGAAGACTGATCTACAGGAAGTGATGACAAGGCCAGGGGAGCAAGCCAAGCTGATAGGGTGCGGGTGGAGGTGTCAGAAAAGACGGGAAGGAGAGATCTCGGATAAAGACAAACTTGATAATGAAAGAGAATCTCTTCCAAAGTCGGAAGGCCTCCAACGCCAGAAGAAGGCGGCGGTAAGTTAACATGGGAAGGAGGAGCATGAATTCCAGGTGAGAGAAAAGATAACTGGAGAAGGGGGGAGGTCTTTCAGAATACGGCTTTCGTCGAAGGCATGGGGGTGACAGGGGAAAATGCTAAAACCGAGGGGAATGACGGGAACTTCTGCGGGAGGGCGGAACTCAATCAGACACCACTAAGATCATGTCTCTGATCCTGGAGAGCTTCCAATAACCCGGGCTACCCCAACAAAACGGAAGAGGGGCACGCGAGAGCTTCCGACTGCAGGCTGGGGACTGCAGGGAGACCTAGTTCTTGGGCTTACGAAGACGAGGATCGACAGAAAAGAGAGTGAGAATCCAAGGAAGAGCCCGAAATACCGCAACTAGTCTGAACACCCACGTGGGAACAAAAACGAAGAAAAGATGAAAAGTTTCATCACAAGCGAAAAGACTACGGAAAGAATATATCCAAAACTCCTGGAATAGGCGGTTACTCCTTCAAAGAGAAGAGAAGGAGTCTGGGATAGGGAGATAGTGTCTTTGACGCAACTTCACCCAAATCACTCACATACATCACTACACCTTCTGCAAAGGAGAAGGGGGGGAGCTTACAGGGCCACTCGAGAAGGGACGACAAGTACGTCCTCGGTGCGAGAAACCCTACAGGGCTACTGGAGGAACTGTCTCTCCAGGAGGAAAGGATCGGAAAAACTAACGACACGACAGACGACAATAAAAGAAGGTGGCAGTTATGAAAAGAGATGACCCCGCTAGCCGGCTGCAGACCAAAGGGAACTAGGAAGTAACTTTCTAAGTCAGCGCTTTCATCCGAAGGAGGGAGGATGGCCGTAGAGAAAACTACGACAAAAACCAACGACAGACACAAACAAACAGAGACTACCAGGAGAAAAATTTCAGAAGGAAGTTTCTCCGAGGGGCCCGTGCAAAAAAAGAAGATCCCTGATTGAGACTGATGCCCCATAGAATACCGGCTCATCAAGCAGATGAGGCCCCAACGAGGAACCTTGGAATGTTCTCCTCAAGTGTATATGATTATCGGGAGTCACCTCTGGAAATGGGCAGTCGCAAGTATAGGAAAAGCAGACGCTCAGAAGGACGAGGGAATGCCAGAGAAAGGGGAAGATAGGAAGAAAGACCGGAGGGTGTATCGCATTGGCAAAGCCAGGGTGAAGTTGAATAAATCACTGACCGAGTATTACTACAGGGAGGGACAGGGAAGATGCAGCAAACAAGAGCAATAAGAGCAAGTGAGTAGAAGAAGGCAGGGACTGCCTAAACTACACCGCTGGCGACACGCCAGGAGACGCGGAGGGTATGCACGTACTTCTGGAAAAACGGGGTCCCCTTGGGAGGGGAGAAAAACAGAAACAAAGATCTTGAGGTCTCACTACGACCTATCGTGCGGAGCGAAGGAGAGAAGTTAGAGGGAGGACGTCAGACTTCACAGGAAAAGACCCGTGTCGCCAGAAAGTGGAAAATTCTTACTTCGGGAAGACTACACTGGGCTCCTCTAACCAGTACCTTCCAGGCGACGTGAGAACACCGAAAAAGCGACTCATTGAAGAAAATTTCTTGAAGGTATTGTCCTTGCGGGAATAAAGGGAAGGTTTCTATGAGGGACGAGGCGATGGGGAGCGGGTGAGAGGGGACAGGGGGAGGGGGGTTTTCAATCAGGATTCCGTGTCGATGGAAGGAGAAAAGAGTGGATTTAGGAAGAAGGAGCCGTTGTCGAAATCGGACTCGTCGTCCCCGATTTAGAGTCGGGTGGCAAACGGATTGGGAGGAATCGGTTCATTTTAGGCTGCCAGGGTGGAAGGACATTGGGGCCCGGACCAGGGTCGGTGGAAACAGTAAGTTAAGCGCCGCTCAATTCCTATCAGAGAGAAGTTTTACTATAGGATAATAATTACGGAAGCCTCGTTAGGAGGCATTGTCACTCCTTATCGACGGACGTCACGACATGGGTCCGACAGTTCTATTAATCGGCAGCACCTACAGAATCTGCGACGTAGGCTCAATGACTGGCGGATAAGTAACACGACACTTGGTCCACATCAGGAAAGTTAGCCGCAAGGCGGTCCTTCGGGGGAAAAGAGGATTATGGAGCAATGTTTCCCATCTTTTGCGCGCATTGCTATTAGCGTCGAAGGGAAACATTGGTGATAGGAGGAACTTGAGCAGGCATTTTTAAGAGACAGATTCACGTGAACTCGGGTGGACAGCAGGCATTTGGTCAAGGACGGCGACTACCTTTCGGAGGGTATCATCGTCCAGAGACGACTGAAGGGGGGGGGAGGGGGGGGGCGATGAGAGATACTTGTCTAATCTTCTAAACCTAGCTTGCAGGGATTATAAGCTGACAGTACCTCTATCTGAAAGGGATGGCGTGACTTGTCACGACAGGAGGGGACCTATCGCCTTGGAAGAAGGTCGAGGAGACAGAATCAATCTAAGTCTCGCCTGCGTGGGAGAGGAAAGAGAAAGGGGGAATGGGTTACTTAAACCTAGGACAGACTACTACCGAGGACCAAGACGAGGGAAATTAAGACAGAACTGAAATACAAAAGAGAACCGTGACTGACGAGGGAAGGGAATTCGGACGGAGGTCATACGAGGTGCAGCCCTTTAACCTTCGAAAAACCGGCTTCCTACTTGAGGCGGAACTGCCATGGGTGAGCGGATCATACGCTTTCAACACCACAAAAAAAAAACCCCACCACAACCACACCACCTGTGGCATACCGAAAGAGAATCGTTATCGGCCTAAAATATGGAGGGAAGCTGAAGGAGACTGAGAAACTCAGAGGCCGGTGTCGCAGTAAATTCATAAAGAAACCAAGGACCCGAGGGGGCAGCATCTGGGAGGCGCCTAGGGAAGGCTTGAAGAGAAAACAAACCGAAGTAAAACTCGGGGAGTCTTTTCCAAAAGGGGCTCCTGGGGCAGGGACATGATGGGCGGCCGAAAAGTAATATCTAGTTTCAGCCCCTGGGGGAACCGGAACTGAAGTCTTACTTACACAGTATGGAGTGAGAAAGGATAATAGGATTCAACGGTGGAAGGGCCACGGATTCGTAAAACACGACGGTGCGACACACTTCTGAACTTCGAAAACAACCTTTCGAAGCAGAATCTGGACGCACTCGAAAGTCGGGGAGGGGAACTTTTACAAACCAGGGGATAGCTGCACAGGAGAAGGAGACTCTAAATCCCGAAACGAACGCTTGGAAGAGCGGGCGCCCGTATAGCGTCGAGGGGGGAGGTGAAAGACGGCCGGGTCCGGGAAGGGGGATCAGCCTCGAAGACCTCTATTCCTGTTGTCGTAGGGGTAAAAAAGGAGGAGCTGGAAGGAAGCAAAAACATAAAGAGGTCGTAAGCTTCGGGCGGCAGGCCTGGGTGGTTGTCTTCTTCGGGACCGTGAACGTAGGTCGAACGCCTGGGGAAAAACTCCCCGTAGCCCCAAAACCCCTTACCTTGGAGAGAGGGTCAGGCGAAGACCCACAAAAACCCACTGGAGAAGGTATCCGTCTAACGCGTGGCCGGCGGTGACACGCGAAAGGGGAAATGGAAAAAAAAACCACGGATCTTCTTCTGTCCTTCCTGGGAGCGTAGCCAGAAGCTCCCAGGGTCAGCTGTAAAAGGCTTTTCTAGAATGGGAAGTTAATGTTTAAGATCAGATACAACAAAAAAAGATTAGAAAGAGAGAGCTCAAGGAAGGCAATTGACTCATAAGAGTGCCGACCCAAAGAAGCAAAATCTTGTTCACGGCTGATCATTTTCACGCGCAGACTCAGGACGTGCAGACGACCGGCTTGGGGTCCAAGGGAGGGACTCGGGGGTGAAAAATCCAGTTACGAGACGGACTCATTAACTGCCGGGAAAGAGGGGAAACTAAGTCCTCTAATCCTAAGAAGGGTTCTGGACTAGAGGGGCGTCGTGATCCCGAAAAATGGAAAGTTCTTCCACTGAGGATCCAACACAAAACCTGCCTCGAGACGCCTGAGGAGACATACTTCTTTGGTAGGGGGTGTCCAGGACGTGGGAGAGAATTCTACCTCACAACGCCGAGGGGGTCGCGAGGGAAACTTACGCCTCAAGTAACGAGAGTTCACAACGGGCCAAAGGAACTCACTCAAGGGGGGCTTTCAGGGAAAGACCAAGGGGGCTTCTATCCGAGGGGACGGGGGAGAGAAACAGGATCGTCATCGGCACGATAACAATTGACAGGAACCGACCAACAGTTTCTCTTTTACAAGAGAGGCGCGACCGACTTGGTCAGAACCGGAGACGCCATGGAGGGAAGCCCGATACGTATGGAAAAGAGGTGGGTCCCAGCCGCGGAAGGAAGAGAGGCACGAGCCTGCAGGGGGGGGGGTGAAAGGAAGAGAGTGGTCCTCAAAAGGGAGGCATGCTGTAGTCCGACGCATCTTAACACAGGGACACGGGGGGAAACGATCAGAGTCTTGTCCGTCCGTAACGTTCTTAGATTTTGTCAACAACTCCGTCCCGCGAAGGAGAACAACGTGTAACCATGCGCGGGTCATGGTCGGAGAAGACGTTGAGCCAGCCTGGTCCTGAAATAGGAGAGAGAAACAGAGGCCAGGAAGGGAAAATAGTCGAGGAAAAATGGGGGGGAATCCCGTAGAAAAGCAAAGGAAACCCATGTCTCCGAAGACAGTCAGGGCATCAGGGGTTGGAGAAAGGTTGGGGGATTGAGGGGGAGGCCCTGACTAAAGAAATCAGGCGCAGTAATAGAGTCTCGGGGGCCAAAGGTCGAGTTGGAGACCGGTCGTCCCGTAGGACGTTACCTTAGAGTTTAGAGGGTTGTCTTTGCCCGAGTTACTAGAGAGGAACCCCATCCATCAACCCGACCACTCAGGGTCGCGCCTTGCGGTGGTGGGTCGAAGTGGAAATAAAGGATCCTTCCAAATTTCTATGTAACCTGGAGGGGACCGTCACGCCCCTTATGGAGATCGAACCGAAGGGGGGCTCGCGTATGAATAAGAAAGCATATTGGAGCGTAAAAACATGCGCGGGAACTACCCAGCACGGAAAAGGGGTTAGACGGACTATGATAAAAAGCAGAAACCTTATTAACCGCAAGCGCAAAACAAAAAACGAATGGAGGTGGGTACAGACTAGTGGCAGTATCGTCACATTGGCTCACTTTCGCGCGGACTGCCAAACACCTAGGAACGGATGAAGCTTCAATCGAAAGGGGGATCGCAGAGCTTGGAACTAGGAGGCAACAACTTGAGGAGAAGGGACATACTGAAAGAGAAAGGCCGCCTGTGCGGGCTCCATGGGGCTAGGAAAAAAGGGGTCAGTGGTGCTTCAACGAAGAAGTCCGCCGTCATTCAGTCGTGAGGTCAAAGATGGATCGCCAAATGAACTGAGAGGATGAAGGGAGCAGCACGGCACATCAGCTGTCCGCCGCGGGCATGTCTACGAAGGACTCAGTCTCTTGAAAAGTCTTGGACGGCGGAAGTCGGCGGGGCCGCCGGTACGGGGGGAGATGGGGGGCCCATTCCGAAGGGAGTGGAAAAAAAAGGGCTTGGAGCCGCAAGGGGGCAAGGCCTGAAAAACCTCAGAGGCTGCCACGCATGGACGTAAGAAGGGCCACAAGACTCTATAACCCTTTACTAAAGAGGAGATGGAGGCCATACTGCGACGGCGACTAAATCAACAAGTCTTAAGGATCCTTAACGCCACAATGTCGATCAAACGACCATAAGGAAAAGGGGTGACCGGCGATACATATAACCCTGTCTGCCCAGACAAACACAGGGAAAATCACACTACCTTGGTCGGGGGGAGGACTGCTCTAAGCTTTGGAGGGAAAGAAAATTGGGGTCCTTAAACGGAGGCCCTTGGACCCTCATGAAGAAGGGATTAGGGGGACACCGATGGAGAAACCTCGGGGCAAGGGCAGCCAGAGCAGGGGAACTCCTTCGTCTCTGAGCGCGAAAGCAGGAGTCAGGAAAAAAAATCTCTCTGGTGGGGGTACAAGTTTTTTGGGGGGTGGGCTCCAGCCCCCTTTAGGCAAGGATAACCAAGTCAACCAGGACGGGAGGGACTGATTTTCAAACGATTTTGGAAGTCTCAAGAGGATGCCGAAGAATCCAACGAACGCTCATTTGGGAGCGGCAGGCTTGAGAACAAAGGCTACGCAAAACACTGGGACCATACTTTATTCCTACAGACGGCGGTATCGAAATGGGGAAGAAAGGCAAACCGTTGGAGACCTGGTGACAGGATCGAAACCACTCGCTCAGTAACGGCTTCTCTACAAGGTGCAGTGCTATAGCTTACGTAAAATATCCCAAGTACCAGAAGAACCCGGGGGCCAGCAGAACTAATTTTGGCCGCACGCGAACATATAAGTAGGAAGGACACACTTAGCAGTAGCTAAGGCTCGGAGGGGGGCCTGTTTAGAAAATAAGATCAAGGCGGTCATGTGGGCACTTGCAGTGGAAGGAGATAATCATGACTCAGGGGGTCATTCTTACTGGTCCGTAGTTGTGCGAGAAAAAGGGTCATTTGGAGAACATGTCGGTCACAAGAAAGCCGGGGGCGGGAGACGGGGTGTCGGGGACAGTTCCATTAGAGTAGTATAACGACAGCGAACGAACGATAGGGGATAAACAAGCGATAGGAGGCACGTCCCTGCAAGCTTTATGGGGGGTCTGGGGGTCCTAACCCCTGAATAATCCTCAGAACCTGGGCCAAGAGAAACAAGCGGGGGTCGGGTAGGCTGCTCGGGTAGTTAGGGTCTTGAAAAAACGACGGGGAGTACGAAAAGCAACGGGGGGTTGAGGGACAAAACTAACTAGGGGGGGATCCACTAACAGGTGTAGAAAGTACACGAGAAAACGAGTTTCTAGACGAGGGGGGGTATTGGGTGGTGGAGTTTGAAGAGGGAAACTAAACTAAAAGTCAACTCCCGAACTGTCGAATGCAAGAGGCACCGGCGAGTCAAAAACTGCGTGGAATCCGTCGGTGTACGGCACTTATGACCGGGGAGAGCAAGGGTCGAGTAAGTTTTTTTTGAAAGCCTCGGGGTGGACATCTTACGTCAAGGTAAGGGACTATGTATTTCAAGTGGGCGGAAAGACTATTTCTCATAGGGGGCGAGGTAAAAACCAGCAAGATCGCCTTAACGAGGTGGTCGAAGGCCGAAAAAACTTAACGGGCTTACTCGGAAACAGCGAGTGAAGAAGGGGAAGGACTGCGTGTTAGCACCGAGGCAAAGGCGTGGCAAGTCGAAGAAGAAAACAGAGATCATCAGCGCTGTGTAGAAGGTGGGGAGGGATGCCAATGGAATTTCAAACAAAAGGAACGAACTAACCTGCTAGATGAAGGCTTCAGAAGCAAAAAATTCCTCAAAGACTTGAAGGGTAATAAGAATCAAAGAAGGAGCAGCCTTCGGCCGCCCAGTAATGTTGGAATGAAAGAAAGGACAAAGTCACGTTAAGTCCTGACGCCAGACAGGAGGATTGTTTCGGGGCCGGGGGAAGAAACATGCCGTCTGGTCGCAGAAGGAACAACCAAAAAGGAAGAGGAGAAGAGAGAATCTCTTCCAACGGTCACATGACAAAACAAGGCCAAAAGCCAATAAGAGAAGTTCCAAAGGTGTCGCGACGTGAAGAGACAGCGGGTTGGAAGGAAACTAGTCAATACTGGTTCCCGGGGGCCAAAGCTACGTCAAATGACGGTGCAAAGGGGGGGGGAATCGGACCTGCTCAAAGCTCAAGAGCCGGAAGTAGGGGCCTGACTTCCCTACAGAAACTAAAACTTCTACCAAATCTGAGGGGAAGGCTTTCTACTCTGCCAAAGGGGCAAACGTAAAAACACAGCGGAAAGAGCGCAGGCAAGAAAGAAAGGAAGCTTCCGCGTAAGGGGTGCAGGGGGCCATGTGAGGAAAAATGAAAGCGGGCCTGGGGGGAACTCGCAAAGATAGAAGAACTTTCTAACAGAGCTAGCCCGGAGCATTAGGGGCGAACGAAGTCTTTCACACCCCGGGAGTTGCACACCAAAAAAAAACATGGTCACCGGAAGAAACCGCTCCGGGGACGACCCAACGGGGGGAGAAACGGGAAAAACTTAAACCTTCCTTCGAAAGACTACGCGTGAAAAGTGGGGCTCGATACTTTTCTTGGCCGCAAACGGCACCCCCTACAGGACAACAGGAAACTACCGTCTTCGCCAAAACTGGGAACCAACAAAACAAAAAAAAAAATACCAAAAAAAAAACACACCAAAAAACCACACCCCACGGATAGGTTGGCTATTCGAACAGACACGCTCTAAGGGGAGATACCAGAAAACGTACCGCGGGGGGAAGAGGGGACCCCCCGTAGCTTTCAAGGACCTATACACAATAATCGCTTGGAAGGAAAAGGAGACACGGCAAGTGGGAAGAAAAAAAAAAGCAGGGGTCGCTCCGTACAAAAAGGAAACTGGGACTTACGAGGCGATCCTACACACGGATCCGAGGCCGAGTGCCCTCAAATCGCGGGGTACAGAAGACTGGTGGCTCTTTGCGTTAGCTACTACGATACTTAAAAGGAACACTACACAAGCTTAAGACGTTCAAGACATCAGTCGCCAGGGCCAGAACTCAAAACCAACAAGCCGGCTCCCGCGGCGGCATGCTTATCAAAGCAATAAAAGCAGACAGACATGGTCAGCCACCGGCATCCCCTTGGAAGGGGGGGTCTCCATAAAAACGTGTACAGGAGTCTTGAGCGTCTGCAACAAAAGGATTCTCAGAATGGTGGCGTCTGACTCTGGGGCGGATAGCTGCCTCTCGAAGAAAAAGAGCCTGACCGGGAAGTGCGAAGAAGGAGTGGAATGGGGATTTGTGGGGAAGATCGGGCAAAAATGCTCCATGGAGTATAAGTAGTAAAAAAGTAAGTGTGCCAGTAATATGGGTCCGTGATATGGCCGATGCTTGTGTGAGCAAGCTGAAGATCCGGAAAGGCAACCTCAGGCTCAAGGGGGGCTTGGGGACTCCTTCACCACGGACGGAAGAAGGACTTCTAGAGGGAAAAAATGACGGGGACGGGTCGACAGAGCAGTGCCTACCGGGGGGAAGCCAAAAAAAAACCAAAAACCCAAGAGAGTGCGTGGTAATCACGACTCAACTAAAAGCAAGCAGGTCATCAGGTCGGAAGACTAGAAAGGACAAAAATTAACTGTCCAGGAGGGAAGAAAACAGGACACACTGCGGGACTGGACAGTACTCTTGACATGGAGAAGGCACCCAAAGGACATGCTCGTGAATCCCACCGACATAAGTACGCGCCCCGGTCGTGAAAAGTTATGGCGTGTCAATTTCCTGGGGTGAGGAGAAGAGGTGGTGGGTGGCACTGACATGTTCTTGTGAAATATAACTTGGACAAAGGATCGCGCTACGTCGGCATGTAGTCCGTCGCCGCATAATGGAGGAAAGGAGAAGCGTCGGAAAGGATTGTACTCTGGAGGGGGCGGGGGGTGGACGAAAGGCCCGGGGGCGGAGTCTATGTCAGGGTGAAGCGCCCACGGTTGCCGGCTCGCCCGCGCTAAATGGAAAAATCAGGGTCAGGGGCAGTCACCGGGGGAGGGAGCTTCCTCCAAAGCGAAAGGAAGGACCTGAGAAGGGGAAGCGGGGCAAAAATCCCGCTTAGGAAAGTTCAAACTAAAAAAGACATCAAAACTCATGTCGCCGGACATAATCGGGAAAGCGGCATCACCGGCCCAAGGCGAGTTCAGGCTTGAATTATGACAAGCACTACCTGGGGAAAAGAAAACATGCGGCGGTCACGTCCTGCGAAAGGGATGGCCTCATGGTCGTGTGCCGCGGTGGAAAAAAAACGGGGGAAATGCAAAGTTCCTACGGGGAAGCAGGCGTTGTAAGTGTGAGACAAGTATCTTGGAGATCCACGCACTGCACCGGGGGGTCACGCCTGCGATGTGGACGACAAAAAGGAGCGCTGGGGGGCATCTCGCCAAAAGGGGGCTCGACGTATGGCCGACGAGATTGGGGACTCCTCCGTCTGACAAACTTGGGTAAGGGGGGAAAAACGAGTCCCCCGTTAAAAAAGAGCGGACCAACTGAATGGGCGGAAAAACCGCTTATCCGATCGGCGGAAGTAGAAGACAAGAGTCGCAACAGCGCAAGCGCGACAGGGCGTGGGGGGATGGTGGCTAGGGGGGTGTCTGGCCTGAAGATATCCGAACCACCCGAGGAACCAGAAAGGAAAAGACGGCCGACTAACGTCATCAAGGCTCACCTGAAAAGGAAGGGGAACTACATGAGGGGTGACGCGAAAACGGAAATGAAAACAAATCGTCACCGGGGAATACACCCTTTCTCAGACGTTAAAGTCACGGCGGGGGGCTCTAATAAAAGGGCACCACTGTTTCAAAGGCATCGACGTCGGTATGACCCACAAGAGGGGAAACTGCAACTCATTGAGGAATAAAAAAAAGTCCATTGCTGCACGTAATTCTGAAAAAAAATAACACGCGCATGGAAAAAGGAACGTGGAAAATCCTCGGGCCGTCGTAGGAAACAAAAAAACCGAGACACGCGGAAAGACGGTTACAATCTTGGGAAAAATGTAAAGGAAAAAAGAATTGAACATAACCGGGGACACCGTGGAAAAAACAGGAGGTCGGACCACCGGAGCCTAGTGCGAAGGAAGAACGGGCGTGCCGTGGCGAAACGTCGGAGCAAAAACGACGTGATCGCGGCTAAAGCCACATCAGAAAGAAACCGGGGGTCAGCAACCGTGTTCCACGGAAAGGTAATGGACGAGGTACCCCGGGGTGGGGATAGCTGACCGATTATCCTGTGATATCAGCAGCCCTCCTAGGGAAGAACGCCAGCTTCCGGGGCGAGAGGGGCGAAAAAAGCCAACGTTATGTGCCGTGATGTCTTAACTCAAAACGTACTTGGAAGGAAAAGAAGCAAAAGAACTCGCAACCTAAAATTGTGCGGTAGAACTCCTTGCTCAACATGCAACGTCCGGAACCGAAACACGATGTCGTCGGGAAGGGAAACCGCACGAGTGGGTGGTGTTCTTCGAAGAAACGTGTGCTGACCACAGGATATACTAGGGAAGGCGAAGAACGAAAGACCCAAGAACAACACGAGGAAAACGGGTCGCGCGGCGGAGAGACGCCATGATTCAAACCGGGGACTGCGGGGGAAAAAAGGGGAACACAAAACTGGGAAGCGGGAAGGAACCGAGGCGAAAAGGTACCCGAGCCGCTTGCAAACAACGAAAAAAATGGGAGAACTGGGCATTCGGGCACTTCAGGTGGATTCAAACAGGCTGGATCTCGAAAACAACACAAACGTAGAGGAAGATATAGGATAAAGGAGTGGATAAAGGGAAGTGCAGCCCCACGTCAAACAGCTGGGGACACAGGGCTGCATTATTGGGGAAAAGACGAAAGAACGCCTACGGACTGGAAGAGAAGGCTTTCGGGGGGGGCTACACTGTCGCGAAGGAGTGACAGAAAAAAAGATCCTCAAAAAAGAAACGAAAACCCCGAAACGCCGCTGAGCCCGCAGGAGTTAGGAAATACTGGACAAAAACCCATGTCTTAACGACGCCCACGACGAGACATGAATCGCACACGACGTAAACAAAAGAAAAGGGCGGCAGACGCGACATCTGTGAATGGGGTGGTGTCCAGCGTTGAACAATGAGCAGCAGGGCTACCTGAAATCCGGTCGCGAGAGAATCGGAAAAGAGGGCGAGTAACTCAACATAATACGAAGTCATTGAGCTTTAAAGCGCCGCCGCCTAGATCAGACAAAGGGGTTCGCGTCGGTAACGAACGGATCGCACACGATCGACCATCGGCAGCTCAAGGGGACTTCACCGACGACGTTGGCTCATGGGAAAAAAAGCAGATCGGCCAAATTTCCAAGTTAGAACCGTTGCAAGGGGCAGCGAGAGGAGGGTTTGGGGGTATGTGAAGCCAAGGGAACGCAGACGGACGTAACGCCCATCCGCTCATTGGGGCGAAGAATAAAGTTGGCCGGTAAGGGAAAGCTAAAAAGTTCAATTTCAAAAAAAAGGGGGAAATTCATTGCCCGGGGACAACGACGTATCGGAATTTCCGTCGGTGCGGGGGAGGCATGTTGCCAAAATAGGCCGCAAAGGAAAAAGGGGGACGAAAAACAACTTCTTGAATGAAAAAATGGTCAGGGGGGAGGAAGACGTGCTAACCAGTCTGGATTGTCGCAAAGAGTGGGCTTCAAAAAACAGGGTAAGGGAAAAAGAAAGACGTAAAGAGGAAATGGACTGCAGGGCTGCCGGCCGTTTCAAAAAACATAGGGGCCGCCGACCTCTGCAGAAAACCGGGGGGGAAAAGTATCGGACGCTGTAACCTGAGGTCGAACGATCGCCAAGGGTCAACGCTCGCGTCCAGGGAATGATGAAATCTAGTAAAGGAGGGGTTCAACTAAAGGGGACTCGTTTCAGGTACCAACTCGTCGAGTTACACCGAAGAGGATAAGAAAAATCCACTGAAAAAGCAAAAACGACTTCGCGTCTGCGATTAAGGGAGGGGAAAAGGTAGTCGGGCGTCGACTGAGCTGATCCTGGCGGAAACCAAGAAAAAGTCAGACCCCTTCAGAAAAACTCACGTTAACCGAAGGGGGGAAAAACGAGGAGAAAACTGCAACAAGAATCTTGCTAACAATATGACTCGGCAACCCAGCCACGTCAGCGACGGAAGGGAGATTTAAAAAAAGTAAAGCGGGCCAAGTAATGACACCATCGCCGTCGGTGAACAACGTGTTCAAGTTGCACGCTCGTGGGATCTACAGGCTTGCGCGCCCACCGCAAAGCTGAAAGGGAGGAAAGCCTCGAGCGCAATACCTTGGGAACACTACAAAATGCACCAGAAAACCTTTCGCCTGAGAGAACAAGGCGGACCATGGGCCGCGACAGGGTAGTGTATGGCGAAAAAAGTCAGAGCCGCAACGGCGCGAGACGGTTGATTGCCGCAAAAAAAAAAAAAAGGGAAACTGAGTGGAGAGAGCCAAAAGGGGAAGTGAAGAACTGCACAGGCGAATCAAAATGGAAAAAGAAACAAATTCGTTTAGATCAAAGAATTCGGGACGAGAAAACAAACTGGGCACAGAACGGTGCGCGTAAAGATTGGCTGCAAAAAGCCCAGTGACCGGGGAAACACAAATGCGAAAGGGAGCCCGGCTTGTAAAACGTCCAAATTAAAACGCGACTTCCCGAAGGGACGCGGGGCCGTCCCAAAAAAAAAAAGAAACCGGGGAATTCGAAAAAGCAATACTTCTAGGGATACTACAAAACTTGAAGATTGGGCCGAACGAAACGTAAGGGAGGGGTGGCAACAAAACCATACGGAAAATGCGACCAAGAGGCGGGTCGCCGCTTCTAAAGGCCATCTTGCCCCAACCTTCCATAACGTCGGGAAGTGTAACGTCGGGAGAAAATTGTCAACGGGGTCACGGAGAAAAACTTTACAGTTATGGGGGGGGTTCTACGAAATTGAAACGCTTACGTTTGTCAAGTAAAGGTCAAAGGGAGTCGAAAGCGAGAAAAGGGGGCGCGGCAGGAGACTCTCATTCATCGTCTAGGAACGGCGAGGGAGGAAAGGAACCGCAGTCTTAAGGGGGTGGCAGGGTGGTCTACTCCCCCTGGAGCCACGGCGGAGGCTCATACAATATATAATGCTACGGGCGGTCTCCAAAAACTCGGTCCAGCTCACGGAACGGTTCCTAGGGGAAAAAAGACAATACAAAAAACATGCTAGGGGCAGCTGCTGAACAGTCGGATCCCACAAGTACAGGGGCCCTACCGTAATCTCCGGGGGCGAACAAGTGGCGAAATGTTGAAAAATGGGGAAAAACTAAGGCTTCCAATCTATCGCAAGTCGCGTCGCAAAAAAAAAATCGCGAGAAACCGGGACCTCCGCATACCGAGAAACACACGAACCAACGGGGGGATGGTTTTGCCGCAAGGAGCTATAGACGACTCTGATGGCGAAACAAAGGACCCTTGAGGGAAGGTGGGGAACCTATCATCGCGGGGGCGAAACCGTGTCCTAGGGCGGCCGGGGATAAAGAGCCTCAGAATGGCTACGGATGTGTTTTTCTACTTTCGGGGGCAACTTTTCGATGTCACTTAAAAGGCGGGGCTATTTTCGGTCAGGGGTGCATGAGGAGTAGTAGAACCGAGATCGAGATAGGTTCCCAGGCTTAGGGGGGCGGGTGAACAACTTCCTCTTAGAGTGTTTGGAGGAAGGACGCACAAAAGTCTGCAGAGCAAGGGAGGACAAAGAGGAAACTAAAAAAAGCTGTTGATAAGAACCAGCGTGTCAAGTTCTTAAAGGAAGCGAATCGGTGCAAGAATACGTGGGAGGGGGGAGGGGAAAACACCTCTTTACTGGAGGGTTCTAACAAAATGATCGTGTAGTATACGCACCGCCTAACAGATGGTCTTGTGCAAAGATGTATTGTTGGGGGATGTGGGGTGAAGGCACACGGATCTCCGAGAAAACCCGGAAAATGGGGAAAATCTGCTGGATCCTGGCGTACAAACCGGTAAGGAAAAAGGGAAAACGCCGTGTTGAACCGACGTGAATGACTCTTTCTCAAGGTGAAAATATCTTTGGGGGAAAAAAGCCGGGGTGTGAAGCTTCGGCAGCGCGTGCTGGGGGATGAAAAAGGTGATCGTCCCTTTTGCGGGAAGCATTACGTGATGAGGGATAGTCATATACCGAACACGAGCGCCTAAAAGATGTCGCACTGCCGAGAAAGCTGCGGCGGAAGCAGAACGAGTGCCAGGCGACCGAGACTGTTGTTGTGGAAAAAAGTGCCTCTTGCCGATAGTAACCGATCAAGCGCCGACCGCAAGGGGGTATTTGTATTCGCTGTAGGAAAAACTGACAAGGAGAAAGAAAAAAGGAACACCGAAAGCGGCCGAGTCACCAATAACCCTTCACTAGTACTGGAACTCTTACGCCTTCGTGACGCCTACCCTCTGGAACTCCCATTAAGAGAGGTGGGAGAAGAAACACCGGATCCGAAAAGTCAGGATTACATTCACGTGGAATAAAAACAAAAAACTTCTGTGGAGTGAAATGGGGGCAGGAAGGGGACCGGGGATAACTCTCAACAAAACCGTAAGATGTTGAGGAGCAAACTTCATGCCCAATGCCAACGAAACCAGAAGCGTCTGGTACCCGGGCAATTGTCAAACACAAGGGACTGTTTAAAAAGAGGCCAGGCTTCGAAAGCGACTAAGGAAAAAAGAAAAAAGAGGAAGAAGGGGGCCTACGAGGGGTCAGGACAGTACGAAGGCTCCCAGTCGGAAACCTGCCAAAAAACGGAGCAGAAACCGTGGACGTGTCGGGAAGAAAACTACAACTGGAGATAGTCTTCGACTAGAGACCAGCTACCTTTGTCGCACAAGAAGCATCTCCCAAGAAAGAAGGGGGGCGCGGAAAGAAGTCACTGGTCAAAAAAGTGACGAAACCGGAGGAGGGGGGGGCCTGGGATGAACATCCACCGTAGACAAAAGTGAGACCTCAAAGGGACAAGGCGTACCGGGCGAAAAAAAGAGGCACAAAAGGCGGAAAACAAAACCCAAACAACAACATACATTCAAAGTACCCGCACCGAAAAAGGGGCCCAAACGCGGACGGGCCACGTGAATGCTGTGAATCCGGAGAAACCTCAAGAATGGGCGGCGTGGACGAGATAAGTGACGTTCCTCAACGAACCCAAAATCCAGATACACCTACTCCAATACCCCATCCCCAAAGAACTCAATCGCGTTAGGAAAAGGCTCAAGGGGGAGACGTAAGGGCAGCGCACCCCTAACACGCGGGAGTGTAAAAAACTTCTACGGAGCGTGAAGACCTACTACAAAAGCATCGGACAGAACAGGGTAACACGTGTGGACCTCGTCGATGGGGAAGTGAAGTACCTACCACAGATCAAACCTGCACGTCAAGACCAGAAAAAAAGGGAAGAGCCGATCGGACATTCGAGGTGAGTTCTCGCTAACCGACTAAAACCTAGAAACCCGTCTACGAACAACCGGCTAAAAAAAAGTGTCAGCAAGGACAGAAGTCGCACAAAACGAAAGGCCAGCTGAGTCACGGGGGGGATACAAAGGCGCATAAAGGGACCTGAAAAGCAGCGAGGCTTCCATCCAAAGAAGCAAAGGGGAAGGCAGAAATGTCTATGCGTCGAGGGCAAAAAACACAGTGGACGTGCGCATTGCAGTGGGCAAAAAAAAAAAAAACGGTAAAGGGGGGGAAGCAGAAAGCGAAGGGCTGCGACCTTTGCATAGAAAAAATTCGTGTGGTGATCGAGCGGCAACATTCGCCCGGTAGTATCCAGTAGGCGCAGAGTAAGGCCTACCGTATGGGAACGTTGGATTCATGTAAAAAGGGTGGGGAAAAAAAAGAAAGCATGAGCCTGCTCGCGTCGCCAGGAAAGCCCCCCGGGGCCTGCTGAGCCCTGACACCGCGGGAGACACGAAAAACGAAGGAGCCGGGTGACGTCGGACGAGCCTGAAGCCCGGTGAGCCCACCCCAAAAACAGGAGACCACCCCGCAAGAAAAGTCTCCGAACTCAGATCAAGCGACGCAGTCATCAGAATGGGCAAGTGATGACCGAGGACAACTTAACTGGGACCGAGGGGTTCCATAAGAGGGGGTACACGCAAGAGGGGGAAACACGGGGGGAAATACCTTTTCGGGCGGCCAAGACGTAAGCTCGTGGACTAAAAAAACAAAGGATCGCCGCAGTAAGTAAGCACTGTAAAAGGTTATGTCCGGGGTAAGGAAAAAGGTGAAAATGCAAAGGAGATGTCTCGGTTGCAGTCGGTGGGGCGGTTTCAAATATCGGGGAAAGGAGTTGAGAAATCGACGAGGGATTCGGGGACTTAGTCTCGCAGGTCAGGAGGAAAAAAAGGGGTCAAGCCAAGGGTAGAGTGGTTGGCGGGGACCGGGGGGAGTGGGCGGAAATCGATTCAGGGGGTAAACCAAATGGCGGCGCGCGGAATCAATGGGTAAAATTCAAGGTCATTGTCGGGTGTTCACCGTGTTCGCGGCCGGGGAAAATTCAGCGCAAAAAAAGTGCTGATAATTACCCACGAAAGCGGAAGATCATGTGAAGGCTGCCTCGCAAAAAGTCAACGCATGGGTCGAACGGAAACTTACCGTAGAAAGCCACTAGCGACGGACAAATTCTCAGCTTTGCCAGAAAGACACTGGATCCACATGGTAGCCGAAGAATCGCGTGACGTCAAGGGGGGCAAACAAGGGGCTCATGGTAAGTGGTTCCCATCGGGGGCGCGCTTGCTATGAAACTAAAAAGGGCATTCATTAAAGGGTGGCTAATAGGCAACGAGCTCACTTTGGGAAAAAACCCACAATTTCTCAGAAAAGTGGTGCAAGACGGCGAAGGGAGAAAAGGGTCGTCCGGACCACAACGCTGACGTTGAAAAAAAAAAGAGGTCAAGGAAGAAAAAAAAAGTCAGCCCAGAGCTTGCTGAGAGCAACGCTCAACCCTTCGAAAAGCGTCTTGCAAGGTCAGGGGGGGGGCCATAGTATCCGAATAATCAAATCGAATAGGCGAAAAAGACGGCAGGCAGCGAAAAGAGGGGTGGAGGTTGATCAGTACCTCTACGTCGGTTACAGTACCCTAGACCAAGAATTAAAACTCTAGGGGAAACATCTAAATAACCGAGAAGGACATCGGGCCGACGTCAAACGGGGGAAGGGCAGCAAAAAAAAACCGTCAAGCTAACAAGTCAGAAGAAGGCGAACAATGAGTCTGTCATCTACGGAAAGTCAAATAACTCACGGAGGCGGCCCGACCCCTAAAAAGAGCATAAAGGGGTCGAAGAACCAAGAGAAGCCGTTGGAAACCTTGCACGAGGGTGGTGGGTTGGGGGAAACTAGGAAAAAGAACACAAATGGCCAAGAGTTCAAGAAAAAATAGGGCCGGGCGGGGGAAAGAGAACAACCTCGCATGATTACGTCAGGGTCCACCCGGGCACCACTAATTGAAATGACCGAGAGTGGCAACCCTTGAAAAGCAAACTCGACTTAGAAGGGCAAAGCAAAGGGCGACGATCGGAAAGGCTGGAACCGTGGGGGCCGAAAACTAGTAGAAACCACGGCTCGGCTTATCCTGCCCTACTTCTCCGCGGAAAAAGCCTGTCGCGCGCGCGGGTTGCCCCAATAAAACCTAAGGGACGGGTTAGTTGGGAAAAAAAGGTATCTGCCAGGACGGCCGGAACGCCGGCGCAAAAAAGAAGAGACCAAAAGGCAGCACGTAAGCGCCAAGGTATTGTCTATGAAAAGTGACTCGGGATACTTGTAAGAATAAGACCTCACCAGCGAAAGGACAGTAAACAAAGACAGAGAAAAAGACGAGGGAGGAAAGCGCGCAAAACACACACCACAAAAAAACCCACCAACCAAACCAACCAGCAAAAAACCACAAAAAAAGAACCACCCCCGGTGGGTTGTGGTCATCAAAAACGGTGGTCAATCAAAATATCCGTCTCGTCCGGGGAACGAAGCCACATAACAATATGCGGAATCAGTCGCAACCGGGCGCCATGAGTCCGCAGACCGTGGCCGCTGGACACGACGAAACGAAATCCGTCAAGGCAAAAAAGGAAAGAAAGGGAGCCGATCCGCGTGCACAAACGAATGTAAAACGTGGGAACCTTGGCTAAAAACGGGCACTCGGATGGAAATGGCAAAGGTCATGATCAGCTCAAAGGAGAGATAGAAACATGACACAGTGAGGTCCGATCTCGCAGTCCCGAGACACGGCGGCCCGCTTACCGGAAAGAAGGGGGGGGAAAAGCGCTCGGGCGCGTCTCCTCGGGACGTGTCCGACTACGTAGGAAGGGGGGGTTGATCACAGACGTCGCTCGTCGTGGACCAAAACAACTGTCAAAACTTCCTCATCGGCGCAAGCCATCCCAGAGAAAAGCTGAAGAAGCTAGGGGTCTGGGGGCTTCTGGTCTGATCCAAAGGAATATACGGGAAGTCGCAGTCTGAATAAAAAACCCGAAGCGGGCGGCAGAAAGAGGAAGAAAATCGTTGCAAGGTGGTTAGTGGTCCACGGAAAAGAAGAAAGAAAGCACTAAATAACAACTCAAAGGAGGTCACTTCAGCGACCACATACGAGGGTAACCGCCCCCATCGAAAAATAGGGGGGGCACTTTAGCGACAGAGAAACACTAAGGGCGGGAACCTCAGACGAAGGAACGGGGGGAAAACGGAACACGAGACCAGGGCAATCACCAAAAAAACGGTTTAGCGGGAACAAACGCTCATGTAAAAAGCGTTTCACCTCAAAAAACTTGAGGGAGGGCTAAAGTCTTCCGTATTGGTTGGGGAGACGAACGTGTGGGAAAGCCACGAAACAACGCAGAGGAAAGACGCCATCATCCGGTGGTCGAAGCAGTTGGCGGTCGGAAAAAAACATCGCTCGGTTCCGTTAAGCCGATCGCACATTCATTATTCCGGGTGGGAACTTACAGCGTCTTGGGACGTCCGGGGCAGGGATGCGATTTTAAAAAACCGAAGAAAAAGAAGAGGCTGACACCAAAAAGGGTCAAGTGGGGAGGCATGAACTGAGCCACCGAAGTATATGAGGGCCATCCCATTCTTCAAAGGCAAGCAGAAGCCGGAAAAGGGGTGCAAATATACCGAAATCCGCTGGCAGGGGGAGGGAAAAAAAATTGGACCGTAGAGGCGGTCCGTTAAAACCGGCGCAGACCGTCTGAAAGAAACATGTCGGGTGACAGCTGTGAGTTTAAAGTAAAGGAGTCAACGACGCGGCAAAGTCCGGAATCGCGGGGAAAGGTCCGAATTTGAAGATTGGGGAGTAGCGCTGGGGAAACTTCTTGTGGAAAAGGGTTTCAAATCAAAACGGAGATTACCGGCTCTTCATTAACAGAACTGGTCAATCCACCAAACGACAGGTCGAGCACGCTATTCGGCGTGAAAAAAACTGACGGAGGAAGAGCTAAGCAAGGAGGAAAAGTCACGCCCTTCATAGCTCGCGCGGACCTGTACGCAGCGGAAAACCGAACAGCAAACGCGTCGACTGAGGGTACCATGAAAAGAACGACACCAGGCGAGACGCTTGGGAGAACGCGCAGCCCGTAGGAAGTGAAAACACCAACTCCGCAAGGCGGGGAACGGATTTGCGGGAGACGTCGCGTCCAATACTCACGTGAGTCGCAACGACTTAAGACGTCGACGGCGACGCAAGGCAGCATAGCTGGAACAAAGAACGGGGACGTGCGCCTGGACGACAAAAAGACGTCCTTGCGTCTAAAGGGCGCGTACATGTGGCTATTCTCAAAAAGTTAGCAAAATGGGTCGCGAGGTTGTTGATTCGGGGGGAAAGCGAGGATGAAAAGGAGCGGGAAGGGCAGTAAAAAACTGGCAGCAGAAAACTGCTCGGGCAACGCCAGGATGGCGTTAACTCCTGTCTTTCTCATGACAGAAATGGTAAGTCTAACGGAGTCAATACGTTCTAAAGTAGGTTGACACCACCAAGGACCTTATGGGGGCGGGGGGGACAAGGTAAAAATTACAAAGGCAAGAGTTGTAAACGCGGAAAGCAAAGACTTCCCTCATGAAACTTGAAGCAGCGTCCAACCCTTGGCTAACAGAACTACGACTAATTGGGAAATTAAAAACTGACGCACGGACTACAATGCAAAAATTCAAGCTCTTTCACCAAAATATCGATATGGGGAAAACGCCCATGAAAGAACCCTGGAGAAAAATCAGATAAGCGGAAGGGGGCATCGGAAGGCCCTTGGGGGAAACAACTGAACAAAAAGAGAAAAAAAAAGGGCAAGTCGTACTTCTACGGCATTTGAGTCACTAGCACCGGGTTCTTGTGTTGTAGCGGCGCCCTAAACCCAAGCAACTTGAAGGAACGCTGGGGACAATAAGGCTTTCGACTAAAACAAAGAAGGGAAGTGGCCAGGAAAGTCCTAGCAGTGGTCGAGGAAGAAAATAGGCGTCTGAGACCAGCGCTAACAGTGGCAGTTGGTTGGTTGCACTACCCGCCACGGGGCTCGGGTCGTCACCCGGAGTCCTCGACGTGAGAAGGGACCTGTTAAAAAAAAAGCACTCGAGGGGTAAAATAGACAGAAGCCGCGCGGGTCAGACATTGCAAAGAGGGGCGCTTCAATTAAGAACAGCTTAAACCAATAACCCACAAAAGAGTAGGCAAATCCAAGCGTGAAAAGGGGTATCAGGTCACCGTGAAAGGGTCCAGAGATCCAAAGCCACGAAGAACTTCGTCGGTCGAAGGAGCGCGAAAAGAAAGCGCAGATATTTAACTCTAGAGTAAAAGGGAGACAAACCGGCCTGGCACCCGAAGGGGTGAAAGCCCGGAAAGCACACAGGATGGCTCACACTGAACCGGGATGCCGGGGATGAATTCAGTGCTTAGCAAGGTGAGGCGGCCTGGAGGGCTAAAAATGCCTACGATACTGAAAGCAAATAAACGGAGGGAACGGGGCGCGCTATCGGGGAAAAGCTTAAGCCGTATGGGAAAAAGGGTCGTCAGTGAAAAGTCGGAGTATGGAGAGAAGCGAGCGATCGGGTGAAAAAAGCCTGAAGCCTTTCAGCGAGGGGTCATGGTGGTTGCGGCAGCCGCAGAAAAAAAGGTCCTAATCCAAAAAACGAAGGTACAAAACCGATCAGGGGTCGAAGAGTTTCGAGGGTCAAACAGACGGGACCGAGCGGCCGCGACGTGGGTGATAAAAAAACCAATAATGCGAAAATAGCGGTAGTAACTCGAACTCTAAACCCTAAGTTTGGAGAGAGGTGAGGGGGATGTTTTTATGATTTTGTGGACCGGTGCAGGGAAATAGCTCAGCCCCCCCGAGCTAGACGAACAAGGGCGTCAAAACGAAGTCAAAGCTTGGAACTCACGGGTCAGGCAAAGTCTCGGGATGCAAGGTCGGGTACGTGGGGAACCAGGGCGGTTGTCTGCATGGGCGGATCGAGAGGTAAAACATCTCTGGGATCCGTAAAGTGGCGGACACTGCAAAGGGGATGTCTAAAGGGCAGTAATCCCAGGCAAAAGAAATAGAAAGGAAAAAGAGTGAGGGGGGCTGTCCGGACAAAAAAAGGAAGGCGCCAAAGGAGTGAACCAACGCATGGACTGCTGGGGGGTAAAAAAGGGAGTAGAAGGAGGGGCAGAGAAAAGAAGCTAAAACGAAAACACAAGGGAGAGTTAGTTTAGGCTGTAGGGGCCGCAATGAACGACCTAAGAACAGTAAAGCGGCCAGCAGGGGGTAATCACGAAACGAAGTCGGGGTACTCATGACATATAAAGTAGGAAGCGACCATTCCAAAAAGGGGGGGGAAGTCAAAGAAAAAGCCTTGATAACCGTCAAACCAGGATGACCGGGAAAAAGCCAGCCACTAAAAGGTGGTCCGGGGGAAAA
>Ga0179593_1321745_pt1 | contig 27087 bp, 50 predicted proteins | sample CZODoug2_1_08_16_FD_185931 | JGI IMG/M metagenome (GOLD analysis project Ga0179593, IMG submission 185931) | Vadose zone soil fungal communities from Angelo Coast Range Reserve, California, USA - CZODoug2_1_08_16fungal (PacBio error correction) | ecosystem: Environmental > Terrestrial > Soil >...
AAAAATCGAGCCCGGGGACGTGGACTAAGATAGGAGATGTCTTCAAAAAGCAGGGCAAAAAAGAAGAGGGGGAGAAAGCGTGAAAGAATCAGCAAAAAGAGGTCAACGGCAGGATCCGGAAAACATCGGACAGCACTCACCCAAGGACAGCGTGGATTGTAACAAAAACGAGGGAAACCTGTGCAACGCACAAAAAAAAAATAGGGCAAGGGGGGAGTGGTGGGAACACGGGCGCACACTGCAAGGAAATATACGTGTCGAGGAGTGAAATAAGAAGAAAATTGCACAAATACCGGTCCGGTCCGGCAATCTTAGGGGCAAACGAACAAGGAGTCACCGACCGCCCCAGGGGCCAGACGAAACCATTCTCCGGGGAAAAAAAATACCCGAACCACAGAAAAGAACTTAAAAGCTGTGGGGCCAAACTCGGGTAAGACAAAAAAAAGTAAACATAAGCGCGGCGCGAAAATAGAAGGACTGGTAAACAATCCTACAACCGTTAAAATTAAAGTGAGGGCGAGACCTCATGTCAAAAAAAATCCAAACCAGTAAAAAAAAAGGAAAAAATGCACGAGGCGGGTGAAGGAAGCCTAGGGCACGCAACTGAAAAGAGTGGGGGTTCTGGCCGAGTTTTCGGGGGGGGGAACTTTGAAATGAGCGTAAGAACACAACAACCGAGGAGGAAAACTGAAGCGCTGAAAAGGGACCCGGGGCGGGGAAAGCAGGCCACATCGGCATTTGGTGCAAGTGTGAAAAAAGACGCGTTCGCTCAAAAAGGAAAAAAAACGAAGCGAGACGTGGAACCTGTCGGGAAGGGTGGGACCTGGTGCCCTGTTGAGACTAAATGGAAAAATGAGAAAAACTCCGACCGCTGGGTGTCCAAAAGAGGTTGGATGAAAAACAAGTCCTGTAGAGAAAAAACGAAAAAGGACGATTAGGTTGGGGGACCGGAAGAAAGTTCAATCAGACAACCGTAAAGGCTCAAAGGAGGGCCGGGCACATGTGGAAAATAGAATGGTTGGATAAAGGAAAAAGAGGGGTGCAAAGGTTGGGGAGAGTGTGACACCGGGGTGCGGGACCTCACAAGACAATTTTATGGCCGCCGGGACTCTGTGACGTGTGGGGGGGGGGGCAAATAAGAGGTAAAGATCCCCCTTGTTCATGGAAAAAAAAAAAAAAAAGTTAGTGGCAAGCGAAAAAAAATGGTAAAACGCAATGGGAAAAAGAAGATGGTACCGGGGGCAAGGGGGGAAAAATTAAAGGCACCAGCACGGTGGGGGCACATTTGACTCAAAACACACGGACGGGGGGGGGTGGGGTGCCTCCTAAAAAGTGACAAGAGGAAATGTTTGCCGGAGGGGTCGGGTCACCCGTAAGTTCAAGTTTCAAGCCGGCAGAAACCTTCGCCGTAGGGAGGGCAACAAGCCGATATCTGGGTGGCAGGGCCGGAGGAAAATTAAACAGCACGTGGTCCAAAGGGTGCAACTCTCTAAAAAACTCGGAAAATTTTTCAGCCGGGGGCCTTCGAACAATTGGGGGTGAGAGGGCGGAGTGAAAAGAAAAAAAACCGAAAAGTTCACTGAGGTGGTGTGGAGAGTTGGCGGGGAAAAAGAACCAGTGAACAGTCGGGGCCCGGCCAAAAAAGGGTGGTTCAAAACAGGAACCATCGGGTCTAGATGGGGTGGTAAATGGGTCTTGTGGAAACGCGAAAGGCGGTGAAGGAAGTGGACAACAGGGAATCCTAACGGGGGAACCGACCACTTAGAAAGAAAAGGAATCCTCGGAAAATGGTGTAGGAAAACTGAGAAAGAAAGATCAATGGGCCTGTAAAAATGCCCGGTCGAGGAAGGGAAGGATCGTACCGGAAAACGGGTGGCCCCCAATCAGGGGGAAAGAGGTCCAGAGGTGTATGTTGGCACAAAACATCAGAGTCCATCCAAAGGCAAAACGGGCGGGTAACCATCCAACCGGAGAAGTCGTCCAGAAGGGCGGAACAAAAGTCGCCTGGGGGGGGAATCCAGAGAAGGAAGAAACGATGAAAACATTGCACACGCACACACACACACAAGAGGGGTCCCACACCGGAGGCAAGTGGCCCGTCGGGAACCAATACCAGGCCCCACGGTCCGGGGCCGTTTTAAACCGGGGGGGGGGGACGCTGATGACAGCTTACGTTGCGGGGGAAAAAAGGGAAAACTTGGTGCCGTGCCTAAATGGGTTATTTACCACCGCAAAAAGGGGGGGGGAGTCTCTGCGCCAAAGGGGGGGAAAGTGGGATAGTAAGAACGAAGCGGGAGGAACCGTACAGCCTTGCGATGACCAGTCATAAGGGTCTTCTAAATAAGTGAAAGGTCTGACGAACGGTGGCTTGGAGGGGTCGAATGGTTGCACTTGGGAGTGATTGAGGAAGGACCCAAAGAAAGCATGGCGAGGGGGGAACGACGTTGCCTTCGGCAAAGGAAACGAACAAAATGGCTAAACTGAGGGAAGTGGTGCAATTGGTCCTAATACAAGTTAAGGTGAGCCCATAAATGACTCGACCCTTTCACTAAAAACATGATGGCAAAAAAAAGGGGAATTCAGAAAGAGGCACAACAAAAGACAAGACGCTGGGGGAAAGATGGGCGGGGTCTGAAGAAGAAGGCCGGGCAAAACTCACGAACAGCCGGGCTAGAAAGAGAAGGGAATCTAGGCGAAATCACAGAAAAGGGGTTAAACCTATGGGAATCTACGGATCGCCCCCCAACTACCCTCAACGCACAGTACGTAAAAGAGGGGATAATGGGGGGTAAAAAAAATGTCACTTTCGCAGACGCCCAATTAGAAAGGAGGAAACTGTTGATTGAAGACCGGCGGGGCCTGTGCTCCCCGAGGGGGGAAAAAAACAGGCATTGAGGGAAACTCACCATGAAGTCCGGTTCACCAGGCTGAAAAGCAGAAGGAGTGAAGTCTCGGAAAAAAATGCCTCCACTAAGGTACGAGTCATGAAGGTAGCAGAGAAGGGAAGAGGGACTAGGGCTGATGTGGGGGGGAGGGTGAAAACCCTGACGACACATAGGTTGGGGCCATAGGGGGGGCGGAGCAGGCGAGAAAAATAAAAAACCGCAAGTTGTGTGAGACCAGGAAAGGTAAAGGGATCTGTCTCAAGGGATAAAAGACAGTGAGAAAGGGGGGACGCAGGGGACGCTGTGCAAAGGAGAAACGGGGGAAGAATGTCCAATAATGCAACGCCCCTGGGGGGAGAAGAAAGACAGTGGTGTCGGGTGGCAGAAGTCAGGACTTAACGGAAAAGGCAAATGGGACAGCGGACCAAGAACGACCCTTGGGGGGGGGGGAAGGTGGTCAAAAGTAAAAAAAATGGGACAAGGCCTGCACGGATGGGTGTCAGGGAAACGGGCCACATAGATGGGAGTTCCACCCGCGGACCCTTCCCAGTGAAAAAAAATGAGAAAGGGGGGTTTCTCAAAGCTGGATCTGTGGGGTTCCTACCTAAGAGGCATTTGATGAAATTGGAAAGACCGGCGGGGAAGGTGAAGAAAAAACTCTTCCATCAAATCCAAGGGGGGGGGAACCAGACGGGAGGCAGATGCACCAGTGGTCAAAACGCCGCAAACGTGTGTGGGACCGTTGTGTAGACGGGCTGGTGAAAGCGGGGGGGAAAGAAACGGGAGTGGACAAGTACGAAGAGTAGGGGCGGTTCAGGACCACTTTCAGGAAAACAAGGGTCGGAGGGAGGGGAGGCGAAGTTCAACAAGGGGCCGTGTGAGAGGGGCCTCAAAAAGAGGATGTTAGGGTGACGATTGTGGGTAGGTCGTTGGGAACGCTAAGCGTGAAAGAGGGGTTGGGGGTGCGGTGATGTCAAAGAGGACGGAGAAACTGGTGGGGTGGTGTGGTCCCACCTTCGGGTGTTGGGTGCAAGTGAGTTAACGTGGGGGCTTCTTGACGTCTGCGGACGAATAGCTAGTGAGGTACTCGAAACATAAGACCGAACGAAAAGCAGAGCGAAGACAGAACCCACACCAAAACCGGTCGGGAGGGGGTAGATTCTCGGGGGACTTAACACCTCTTTTTGAAAGGTTCACCACGAGACGGTGGAAGCCAAGGGCGGAAGTATTGACGAGTAAAATAGTAAGGAAAAAGAAAAATTCGGGAGAGTTCGAGACAACTGGGGCAGAGAAAAATACTTGGAAAAAACCTAAAGGTCGGCTCGGGGCAAATTAAATTCAGAAATTGGTACGAATAGGATGTGTGGTTTCGAAGAGGCCACAAATGTGGGTGGAAAAAGGGCCAAGGAAGGGCGAGATTAGAGTCTTGTGAGGGTACAAAAAAGAAAAAACACAGGAGGAATCCACAAAGGGGAAATAGAATAAGGTAAAAACACTCAGGAAACGGTACGGGGGGGTAGACCCTGCTGCAGACAAGTGCAAAAAACACAAAAGAAGATAGTGGAAGGGTAGGGGCGTAGGAAAAAACAGGGGGCGACGAGCACCACGTCCAAATCCCCAATGGCCCAGCCGGAAGTGGTGGGTACACCGTGGGCTGGGAAACAAACCGAAATGCGGGAAGACCAAAGGCCGCTGGGGGAAGAAGGCAGGGATGGAGGCCCCCAAGGTAACTACATCCAGTGGACGATGGGTCAGGGAAAAAAACAACGTCAAACTGCGGCGGGGACTTACTTGTTCCGAACAACTCGACCAGGGGCATCAAAACAAGCCGCCCAAGCGGTCGAAAAGGAGATTAAAGAATTTTGCAAAAAGGAACTAGCATCAGGGGGAGGGGCAAACCCTAACGGATGGTGCGAAATCCGGTGAAAAAAAAGTGGTAGGAAGGATGGGGGGATGGTATTCAACAGGAGTGTGGTACTGATCGACCACTGCGGGGGGGAAAAAACACAGAAATGAGGATTGTGGGGTCAGAAACGAAAAAGGCACGATACGGGGTGCTAAAAATCGAGTAGACTCAAACAAAACAACTTATAGGATGAAAAGAAAAGGTGTCTGGACCGAAAAAGAGCGGGGCAATCTCAAAATACATCCCTAAAAGGGGCTGGGGGTTAAAAAGGAATGAACAAGAGTACCCAAGATTGGGAAAAGGAAAGTACAAGAATAGAAAACTCAAGGGGTGAGAAAGGGATTGAGGGGTCTACAAAATATAAATCCAAGAAGTCAAATCGGGCCTGCCTCCGCTGTGCCCTGGAATGAGGGAAAGAGTTGGTGAACAAATAGCGCAATCACCTGCAAAAAGTAGGATGCAAAAGCCAGAAAGTCACAGGGGGAGAAGAAAAAAGGCGCTTGAAAACAAATAGGGATCCAGAACACAGAGGACAATTTTCTCAAGTGGGCGGGGGTGGGGGTAAAAAATACAAAGGCTTCTGGGGAACAGAATCAGAGACAAACAATAAGGTTGAAAACTAGACAAAATAGTGCACTCTGATGAAAAGCGCCAGTAATCTCATAGTGGGAAGCGCGTGCCTGTTTCGAACTCAATGAGGGAACCACGAGAACAGATCATATAGCCTGGAAGCACACGGTAAAAAACAGTGGGGGATGCCGATTACAGAAGGGAAGACTGGAACCTTAAGCAGGGAAAAACGGGGTGGGTACCTGACGAGGCAAGGTCTCTGACCGAGAAAAAGACGAGGAAAGAGATTTATTAAGAGAAGCCCTAAGGAACTCCAGGGAAAAAAAAGCAAAAACGTAATAGGCTTAACTTACAACAGGGGTGCAGCGCGGATAGCAAAATACAAAGGCCAGGTAGCTGAGAAATCGGGATGATCATCCGGGGTAGAGAGAGGGTACAGGAAAAAGACGGAGAACAGGAGACGTCAGCAAGGAGGACCTAGAAAAAGTCAACCCACAGGCGCAGCAAAAAAGGGGTGGGCGAGTGAGGGGAAAAAAAAAAGAAGAAAAACCCTGGTCCATTCACTGGGGAACTGGGGGAAAGGTGTCAACTCCGGAGGTTGGATGAGAAAAAAAAAGGAAAAATCTACTAATCAAAAAAGAAAAATGGGGGGGCTCGCACTTGGAGGAAGGCCTACCTACCGCATGAAATTGGGGAAACGCACGATTTCCCCCTTTCACCGAAAGTAGGCCAGTGGGAAGGGGAGACGAAATCCATGATCAACTTTCAATTGGAAAGGGGGCCGTGGGGCTCAGAGGGCTGCGTATAGCCAGAAAACCATACGAGGGGAAATGAAACAAAGAAAACATTGGTAGAAAAAACTGCGCACATGTGCCCTGGGGGGCGAAGGATCCCAGGGGAAGGGAACGAAAAAAGGGCAGGACTGACATTAGGGGTTCCATAAAAAAATTTCACGGTCATGACGGGCCCCCTGGGGGCACATGAGGGATTGGGCACCAAGACACAAAGGCAGGTTCGGCAGACATTTGAAGGCCCGTTTTCATATTGATTTCACGGGCGGGTTCCGTGTAAGTCCCGGAAAGTCAGACCGAAAAGCAGGACAGTACACGATCAAACAGGGGAAAACTAGGGACGAGAAAACTTGCAAAAGGAAATATGTTCACCAAAAGACAACAAGGGCGCAGGGGGTGCCAAGCCTTGCGGGGGAGACGTCAACTCTTAATCAGGGACAGGCGTGGTCCGACCACATTGGGGCGTAACATACGGGTACTTGGGGGAAAGTCGATCCACAGTTCATTACTGGGAACCGAAGAGAAACCCGTGCGGGGAGAGTTGGCCGCAGCAGTGATTTTCTCAAGTAAAAGCCGAGCAAAGACTGAAGAAGCAAAGAGTACCGGATACCTGGGGAAATGGCGCAGACTTCTACCTGGAAAGACAAGGTTACAACTTGGGACACAAGCCAAGGGGGGCGGCTGGAGAAACCGGGGAGTTCCAACAAGGGGGAACTGACGTCTGGTTTTTGGGTGGGTTGAAAATTAATCAAGGAGCTAGCAACAGGCTTGGGTGAGCCAAAGGGGCACTTCGGAAATGAAAAGCCCCAAAATCCGATGGACAGGGGACGAGTGGAAGGGGGGGGGGCAGACTTCTTATCTAAAAAATTGTTGACTGGATACAAATGGGTCCGGTTTGACGAAGGGGGGACTTTAAGTAAAAAAGTGGTAGGTTTTGTGGAAATGGGCAAGGGGGGGGTGCAGTTAAAGGGAATCACGGCACACGAGTGTTTATTCGGTGGCAAAAAAATGCTCAAAATTACAAGAAAGGAACACCGGGGGAGACGGGAAAAAGGCCGTGTAGACCGCAGTATTGAAGCGGGGAACGTATTAAGAAATTGACGCCAAAAACCCCAACGACGGGGTGACCAGACGATACCCCGTGGACAGGCCGGGGGAGCCAGAATACCAGCAGGGTTGTAAAGAACAAGGTCTGCCCTCAATCCTGAAAGGTGTCGTGAACAGGGCAGTCCAAAGAAGAAAAGCAACGACATTGGAACAAACGGGCCCAACGGAAGGCGGGAGGATTCCAGGAATCTTTGCCACTTAACATGACCAAGGGTACGGGCCCGGTGGGGTGTCAACAAATCTTCTGTCAAGGGGGCCTGAAAAAAGACAGTGGATCCAATGCGACTTGGGGGGGGTGCGTTACCGAAATCCAAAGTAACCTAAAAGGTCCGAGGTAAAAACAGGTGTGAAAACTTTCTTGGATGGCGGACGGCGATGGGGAAAGACAAAGATTGCCAGGTTCTGGGCCCAGACGGAACCAGGAGGAGGGAGTCTAGAAGTACCCTTGACGGGGGTTCGATCACCAGGAAACACAATTAACGCCAGGGTTTGGGGGGTTAAAAACCCAAACAGCAGACAACACTAACACGCAATGTTAAACCAGCCACGACAGGACCCAAAATCGGATAAGGGGGCGCGTGGGAAGGGGTGGGAACTCCAAACCGGGGGAGAGAAAGGGAAAGACACAAGTAGGCCGAGCGGGAAAGAGCGGGGGGAGGAGGAGAGGGGGCTGGGAGCGGGGGACGTGGGACGAAGCGGAACAGGAGGCAGGGAGGTAGTACGAGGTGGCGTGGAGGATGAACAGGGGTAGGCGGAGCTTGATGGGGGAGAAGGGTCGATTAAAGATGGAAAGGAAATTGAAAAGAGGGGCGGCCGGCAGGGGGTCGAAGGAAGTAGGAGAAGGTGAGGGGTTGAGAGAGGATAGTGCAAGGCGAGAGGACGCTGAGCGCCTGGAGAGGGGAGGGGGGAAGAGGACATGGGGAGGGGCTGGTAGTCCAGCGGGGGGGCGGGGGAAAGATGGCTATGGTCCAAGAGGTGGAGGGAGGGAGGGGAGGGTGGAACGGAAAGGGGAAGAAAGTGGAGCGGAAGAAAAAAAACGGTCGGGAGTCCACAATGGCGGAGGATAATAAGAAGCAGGACAAAACGGCAATAACAAACGAGTGCAGTGGGAGGGAAACGTAGGGGAGGAGGGAGGGGGACATATGGGGAGTCCACTGAGGGGGGGAGGAGGTGGGATGTCAGCTAAGCACACAATGGTGCAGGGGGGGGCGGGGAGGGGGGGAGAGGAGGGGGAACCAGGCAGGAGACACCCTTAAACGCTAAGAATGGGGGAGGGTGGGGAGGAGGGAGGGAGGGACGGGGAAGAGGGGAGGTGGTGTTGGGGGACGTTGGGAAGAGAACTGGGAAGCAATAAGAAGGAGGTGGGGAAGAAGTTAGGGGATTGAGGCTGAGGTGAATAAGATGGAAGGAATTCACCAAATAAGGAAGGGAGTTAAGACCACTGGGGGGTGAGAAGGAGCAAAAGGAGGTGGGGGCGGGGGGAATAAGAGGACGGCAGGCAGAAAGGGAGAGAGATGCGGGGAAGGGGAGATGAGAAGGCAAGTAGAAGATGGGGGGGTAGAGAAGGCGTGAGGGGAGGAGGGGGGAGAGGGGGGTGGAAGGAGGAGTAAAGAACTAAGAGAAGAATGGAGGAGGAAGGGGCACGAGTAGGAAGGGGAATAAGGAAACGGACGGAGGGTGGGAGGGGGGAGGGGACGAAAAGGTAGAGTGACTATAAATGAAGGGCACGGCGGGAGAGGAGGTGAAAGGAGGTTATCAAAGGGGGGGGGGGGAAGAGGTGGAGGGCGAGAGGGAAGAGAAGAAAACTAAACGGTGCGTGTAGGGGGCGGTGGAGAAGAGGTGGTGGAAACGGGAGGGATGAGAGGCAGGGGATAGGAAGATAATAGCGATGAGCGCTTGCCTCAGGCGACGCGAAAGACCACAAAACAACCCCAAAAACGAGAACAAAAAAAAAAAAAAACACAAAAGTGGGGGAGCTACCGCTGGACCGATTTGACATATTTGGCCCAAACGCCGGAACTGGAGTCTTTGGGTTTTTATAGGGTTCTTGGGATCCTTACACAATAAAGAGAAGAGCAGTCTTGGCTATTGGAGGGGACGGTTTTTCAGGTGAAGTGGGCCGTGAACATCATCAAATTACGAGTCCTCGGGACTGATCGGGACTTAGTGACATCTCTCCGGGGAAGGTTCAAGGCCAGAAGAGGAGTGTTTGGGCCGCGGTGGGCGACACAGTGGAGAGTCAGTTCGACCAGAATAGGTTTAAGCATCACACGTATTGAGGGAAGATCAGACCCTAACCGTCAGGGGAACTAGCACCTCAAGTGACCAAGTTATCAGGATTCCCAAGGAAGAAGCGCATAGGGTGGCAGTCCCATACCAATCAAGAGTCATAAGGGAGGAGGCAGCAATTCAAGACTCATGCATGAGTGAACAGGCGAAGTATGTCCACAAAAAGAAAAAAAAGAAACCGGAAGAGATGACGCTGCTTTGATTGGAAAATAAGGCAGCGGAATTACTAGGGGCAAAAGAGCCGGAGGGACCTCGCAGCCCAGGGGAAATGGGGAGCCTGCTGAGAAGGTGTAGGGTTGAGAACAAGGAGCTCCTCGCGATAAAAAAAAAAAAAAAAAAAAAAAAAAACTGTTTTCCTCGAAGTCCAAGACGAATCGGAAAACGCGGTGTAGTGTATTGGGTGGGGTACATAGGGAGGGGACGCTGTTCACTGCTCGGGGGCCGCGTTCCGGGGGGGTCTGGCATGCGATGTCGAAGCTTTTTCGTTCTGCATGAAATCAGGGGAAAAAAAATGAAGGGGTGTAGCCAACCAAACAAAACAAAAACCAACAAAAACCCCCCCAAAAAAAGGAATTGACGGGCGGCCCTGTCTCAGTGGGGCATTGCGAAAAAGCCGAGCGTGGAATCCAAAATCGCTAATTCCCTTAACCAACTTCCGGCCCTTTGGTCATTAGATGTTAATGCGGCAGAAGAAATTCCACTCCGAATCTGGACCATGAGACGAACAGAAATGCGTGCGGTAAAAATGCAGCCCGACGCGCACAACAAAACACCTGCTCATGTAAGCCAGGGCTAATTCGTCAACGCAACGCCGAGGGGGAGACGCGGGGAAAATCAGCAAAGGGACGGGGCAGAAGGAGATCGGTAGAAGAAACTCACGAAGATTTTTAAAAAAAAAAAAAAAAAAAAAAGTCATGGACAGGAAAGGGATAAACATGTATTACATGGGTCTTCTTCAAAAAAAGGCACATCACGAAGGACATAGTGGGAGTTTGGATGTGACAATTAATAGGGGGACGGTAGTCATTAATCAAGGAGGGGGGTCTGTCACGGGAGGTAAGAGGAACACAACAACGGGTGGTTTGGAAAAGGCAAAGAAAAAAAAACTATGTCAATTCTACGAAAAACAGGGGGCGACCGAGGACAGCGCACAATGCAGAAGCCCTCAAAAGGCGGAATGCACACAGTTACTTCCGGACAATTTTAATTAGGGAAGGACCCTTACACAATCGCTGCAAGGGGGGGGGGCAGCGTTGGGGACCCGTAATTATCTTGGGGGTATACCACGGGGGGGATATACTGCAAAATGGGTCATTGTACATAAACCGGGGAAACCAGGGAATTTTCTAAACGATTTTCCAAACCAAGGGCCCCGGGGGGGGGCCGCTTGGGGTTTAGCACCTTCGACAAGACACCTCGGACTGGTATTGGTTAACAAAAAAGTACGAACTGAAGCACGCCACAAAGAGAAGGTCCGGTCAAGAAACGTGGAGGCGCAAATTCAAAGAAAAGGCGCTTCCAGGGCCAAAAGGGGGGCTTGGAAAGTGCAAAGAGGGGGTGGAAGGGGGGCAGTAATACGTCTGCAAGTCAAACAGATAAGTTCTATTGATGAAACCAATTCTTTACAGAACGAGAGTCGCTCGCCGCAGGCAGCAAAAGGGAGGACGAAAACAAACAGGCCATAAGCTAAGAAAGAACCAAGGAGATTGATCCCAAGCCGCCGGCAATGATCGAGAAACCAAGATTGCAGGAGGTAGAAACCAGGGACCGGAAGAACAAACGCGCAACCCTTGTTATGGTGATATGATCAGGGCACAGCAAAGGAATGGGAAAAAGCAAAGCGGATCTTACGACTCAAAAAAGGTACAAAGAGGAATCAAAATAACCGAAGAAAATCGGGCCAAGTACAAAAAATGGACATAGCAAGGACGGAATTCAGAAAAGAAGAAAGGGAAATCAACACTCAACGTGCTACAAGAAAAAAAGTAAAAGGTGTCCCAAGGTGACTGTGTCGACGGGCAAAGTGTCGAAGGAAAATCCTCGGATTATACACGCTAACCACTACAGCAGGGGGCACACCGGTTGGGTTATGGGATTGGGTGGGAAATGTGCACGGAGAAGTAGTAAACGCTTGCTTGACTGCAAGAAAAAAAAATTCGGAAATTTCGGAAGTATGTCTGCCCGCAGATAAGACGGGGCGAACCTAGTCTTTCATGCAAGGTTTCAAAAAAAACGGCAAAAAAAAAAAGCACAAGCGCATGCACTAAAGTTCCCAAGAGAAATGAAAAAAGGCGGTGCAGTCGGAAGCACTGATACGAACAGGTCGAGAGCGCAGAATACGGGGGGGAGGACAAAGGTGAGGCACGAGGTGAAGACTATCGACAAGGGTGGGGAGGAGGTCTCGACAAGAACACGACAATAAGAATCGAGACAGTGGCGAACGAATGAAACACACACTGGGTCAAAAAAAAAAAAAAAAAAGAAAAAAAAAAACATGCAACACACCTGGGGAGGGGATTATTGCAAAAAACCCGGTGTGCGGCGCCATCAGGGACTCAGTCGATAAAAACTGAAACGCGCCCTTATGATAAAAGAAGCTCGAAAACGGGGGGGGGGGAAGCGGAAAAAAAAACCATTCCGAGGGCCAGAAAATCGGTGGAAAGGCCGTGTACCCATCGGGGGGAGGCAATTTGACCGCGTACTTACCACATGGGGTGTTTGAGCGAGGAAAAAAAAAGCAGGGACAGGGCAGGAAAAAAGTAATCGGGGGGAAGAAGGGATGGGCAAAATATCAACGGATTAAAAAGGGTAAAAACGCCCAGGGGGAGGGGGAAGGTGGGTCGTCAAACATCCCAGCCGGCAACATAAAAAAGGAAGAAGAAAAAAGGGCCATCGGACAAGGGGTCACGGAGGGAGTAACGATTGCGACCTAGCCGGGTCATGACACCAAATACAGGGAGGGCAAAAAACGGGGTGACAAGCATCAGAAATCGAGTGAAGAGAAAGAACAAAGAACCAGTAGAGTGTTGGAAAAGAGGAGGAGGGATGCAATGAAACAAATTCAATTACAATGGCTTAGACAGTGGGGCAGGGTTGCGGCGGTGCACGGAGCGCAAATCCGGAAGTCCTGAGGGAAATTGGGCGCGTAAGGGGGATATAGGGGTACATAAGGGGGATGATAACTTGGGAGTAGGGAACAAAAAGAACAAAAAAAAACGGTGGGGAAACTGGAACAGTTCGTTGGAGTATATGGGGGCACACGCACTATGGCTCGATCAGAAGTCCCAATACTAGGTGCTCAAGAGACAATGGGGGGAGGGAGAAACAAAGATTTTAGGCCGCCGGGAAGTGCAGAATGAAAAAATTACAAGCATTTGCACAAGATAATATTCAACCAATCGTAAAACCGGTTGTGAAGCCAGAAGGGAGAATTAATATAATAGGCCGCGTGTCAGTTTTGGCCGAGCTTTGAAAGGGCGAAGACAAACTGGGGGGGGCAAACAAGAACAAAATGGGGGGTGTGGAGGGTGAAAAAACGGTGCCGTTGAACGTTAGGGATGTGGGGAGTTTGGGGTATGCAAGCAAAAACAGGGGGGCCCGATAAAAGTAAAGAAGCACAATATACGGGGGGTTGGCAAACCGTGGTAATTAAGTTTAAAAGTGAAAAAGTTAGTCAGGAAAAGCTGGGGGGGGGATCCGCTCACACAAGAAAATATAAGAAAGGAGTTGTAGACTAAAAATAAACAGAATCAAAGTGGGAAAACTGGGAAAATCCTCCTAGTTGTAAGAAAAAAAAAAAAAAAGGGATATCAGAATCGGGTCGGTGTAGGGGGTATAAATTTCAGGAAAAAAAGAAGCTACAATAGCGGTAAACTCACAGTCAGGGTAAGAGTCGATAGAGACGGATAGACAAGGTCAAATTGCAGTGGAAAGGGGAACGGAAAACACCTCTTACGCAAGGTACCCTGGGGTATGAAGGAATTTAGAAAGTATTGAAAAGACGGAAAATTACCGGTTCAGAGTGTTCAAGAATGGAGGGGAAATTAGGGCGGAGGGGGATGGGTAGGCGAGGCTCCAGAAGAAAAGACGGGGACCTAAGAAAGGGATCCGGATCACAAATTGATGGGAACCGGGATAGAAAGCGGAGTTTGGCGGAAGAACCGCGTCCGTGGAGAACTTGATCTTTGGCAAGGGGAAAATAAAATGTACGAAGGAGCGCAGGAACCCCCCAAGGTTTGGGGGGGGAAATTGTTTTGCCGGGGGCTAGCGGGGGGGGGGGGGAAGGTTGGGGAAAGGGAAATGTTCGGAAGACTTTTGGACGGGGGCGGAAGTGGGAAGGCTGGGAAGTTTGCCCCGAGGGTCCACATTGTTGGAGTGAAAAAAACCAGAAAGAGGATGAAAAACAAGGCTCGACCAGGGGGCCCGGAAAGAGCCTTGGAATTTTGGGGTTCAGCCGGTCGTGGCCCGAACGACTGGGGATTAGGACAGGCAGCGGTTTACCAAAAGAACATATGAGCCACAAGACCAAAAGGGGTACAAGGGCTTCAACGAAAGTCGGGAAAGAGCAACCAGACCCATACAAACAAGCATGAATGAAATCAGGGTGGGGGGTAAAAAAACAAAAAAATTGCAAAAGGAATATGGTTCAACCAACCAAAAAGTTTGTGGAAGTGAGATGGTACTGTGGAAGGAAGGGGGCAAAGTAATGACGTCCAAAGATTGATTAGGAGGGAAAAATATAAAGTGGGTTCGAGGAACCAAGGAGGATAAAAATTTCAAAAAAGAAGACAACTTGCAAAACGAATGTAAAAGGGGTCCACGGTGGGGAAAAGGACGGGAAATCAAAGTACGGAGGCCTGTTGACGGCGTTCCCAAGCAAAAAAGGGGGCGCAAAGAATTTAACGGGGGCGGGGACTTCACACAAAATATGAAAACATGCGCCTAAAGACAGCACCAAAGGATCAAGACAGAAAAAAGGGGGGGGGGCAATGATCTTAGGGGAAAGAAACAAGGAAAAATAGAGAAGTGACAGAAAGGTCGCTGGAAAAAAAATCAAGGCATCCTGTAGAGAAGTGGGGGAAAGTCATGAAGAGGAAAAAAAACTAAGTCTAAGCAACACTGGCCATTCTAGAGAGTAATGGGTAAAGATGAAAAAGTGGGCAAATGCAATTAGGAGAACTATAACACCGGCCAGGGAAGGAAACCAAGCGGTCTAACCCCATCTTCCGCTCACCGACGAAGAAGAGCACGCTTAGGGAAGTGCGTGACATGGGTAATTTGCGAAAGCTGTCTCGAAAAAATCCAGGGGGAAAAAAGAAAATAAAAAAAAGTATGGGATCGAGGTTCGGCGGCCGAAATACAAACACAAGGGAAAAAAGCGGGAAATCCCGGAGAAGGACAGGGGGGATGGGAGTGAAGGATGAATCTCTTTGAAAGGGTCACAATAAAACATGGAGTCTACAGAGGGGAGGGGGGGGGTCCCGCCAAGGTCAGAGAAAAGTGGCCCGTGGGTGACCCCGAAGAAAACGGCAGGGGGTGGGCTTAACAGAACCATATTGAATAGGCAATAAAGAAAGAAAAGAATCTTTGGGACTGGGGAAAAGAAATGACAAATAGGGCATACAAAGCGGTCAGAGGGGGAGGGGGAAACTGGGGGAAAAGAAAAACCGAGCCGAAGGGAGGGGGCCGGTCCAAAGACAAATCAGGTATAAAACATACAAAATAAAAAAGTCACGTCCTGGGGGGCCAAACATCTACGCGAGGAGGGTGAAAAAAACTAGGAAAAGAAAAGAGTATAGAGGGCGAAAGAATAATCAGACCACATCCTGGGGACTACATCCATACAGAAAATGATAACAGAAGAAAATAATTGTCAGGGAAAAGCAGTGATAAAATCACTAGGCCCTTGAAATATGAAGGCCCAAAACAAAAAGCCGCAAGACTTAAAACAGGAATACGCAAGGTTGAAAGACGGACAAAACTCGTTGAGAGGGGTCAATGCGAGAATTGAAGGAGACCAATCGTGTGGTGGGTCTACATAGGAACATTCACGATCAAGATCCGAATAAGGAAGATGAATTTGCGTCGGCGCGCCCCAGTTAGGAAAAAAAGACACAGAGAGAGGTGGGGAAATTGGGTGGGGGGGGGACAGGAACCAGGCACAAAAAAAAAAACTGGTGAAACAAAGACAAAAAAGGTCAATACAGGGGGACCCCCGCGGCGACGCGAAACCAAACGCCCTGAACAAGGAGGGAAGGAGACAGACGGAAAAAAAGGGACTTGTAAAAGATACACGGAATCTTGGGGAACATAGCGGGAGAGAGAAGTCAGGGTAACAGAAAAAAAAAAAAGGGGGGGCCGCATTACAGGGCAGATTTCTCTACGTTGAGACAAGCGTGAAACGTTTTTCAGTGGGGGGGAAAAGGAGTGGGGAAAGGCAGCACCGCCGAACGGGGGACGGCGAGAAAAGAAACAGGCGAGAAAAGAAATGGAGGCGTCTCGGGGGGGCGGCAGCCCGGAAGAGGGGGGGAAAGTCCACGAACCACATCGAGGAACAGATCAAGATTCAAAAACAAAAAACGAGGAAGAGGAAAGAAGAGAGAGGTTCCTCGATTGGGAGAAAGGGGGGGACACAACAGAAACGCGGGGCCAGACGTCACCGATATACCGAATAATCGCACGGGAGTTTATAGAGAAGGATATCTCACGCGGTCCTGTGTGGGGGGGGGGTGGGTGTTGGAGTGACATGTCACCCGATGTTACAGAAGAATAGTGTAGGGAAATCAAATCTCTCACATAAGTCGAGAAGGGGCCAAGGGGGGTGCTCCAAAAAGTGAGTCGACGGATCATAAATCACTCAAAAAAAACTGGAAAAGTTGCTGGACTCACTGGGGGGACAAAGGGGGAAGGAACGTTTTTCTGCTAAGACTCCAGCCCGCAAAAAGTCGGACTTGGGTCTGGTCAGCAAAATTTTGGGGGGGGGACTGGTGTGAACGCACAACAAAAAAAAAAGTCAAACCACGGCTGACATTTCCGGGATTGTGGTTTGGATAATTTCCCCGAGCTACGATCAAACGTCGACAAACATTCTCGGATATGAAACAGATTGAGAGCAAGAATGCAGAAGGAGTGAACATGCGCGACACTTTAAAAAGGAAGGTGGGTGAACACGAAGGATTGGGCATTGTGGTTTAAAAGAAAAAACAGCAAAGAAGAGTGTCAAACAAAAACGGCTGAAAAAACACATCGCTACCAGTGAAGGAAAGCCGGGGGCAAACGAGGGTGGGGTGCGTTTTTATAAAGCAAGACGCGACAGAAGGGGAAAAAAAGAAAGGGCAAGATTAAAAAAAGACGGGGGTTATTTAACGCAGGCAGGTCAACGTCGAGGGAAATAAGGGAGGGAGGGGGGATGGGAGGGACCAGGGGTGTAAATTAAACCTGGAAACTAATCGGGTCTGGAGAGGGGTGTCCAAAGCAGGACAGGGGGGGTCAGTTTGTCAGGGCCGGCGATACTTGAAGGAGAGGTCGGGTAATCGAAATAGAATCGAAAATAGGGGATCAAACGAAAAAACACACAAGAGAAGAAAGGAGGGATGAAAAAACCGAGGATCTGATATGCCTTCTCGGGGAGAAAGAAGAGAAGAACGCCTACTACAGACCAACAGAAAAAAAGGTGCACATTTGACAAAGTAAAAGAAATCAAGCGCGAAAAAATCTACAATCACGAGGAAACTTAAACTCAGGAAAGGGGCGGGGGGAAAATTGGTTAATGTAGGCTTGTAAGACAAGGGGATAGGGAGAAAGGGAAAAAATGGAACGAAAGCGGAGGGTTACGGCGTACGGGGGGGGGAAAAGTCAGAAAGAAGACGGAAATTGTACGGAGGAAGTAGGGGGGGAAGAAAGGAGGGTGGGGAAAAAAGGAAAAAAAAAAAAAAAAAAAAAAAATAAATAAGGTGGGGGGGGATGGTATACCTAAAACGCTCTTTTCGGCTAAAAAGAAACTTGGTAACGTTACAAAAAAAGAATGGAAGCACGAATTGTGGGGGATGGCGCACTTGGTTAGAAAAGAAAATAGAAAACTGGGGAAAAAAACGAGGTTTGGGTGAACCCACCTCTAGGCGCTCAATGCAGGGGAGCTGAGGTAAACTTTTGTTGTGCGGGTCAGCAATGAGTTCAAGAACTCCTGGAGGGTATAAGGGGGTAGCACAAAGGAAGTTGAAAGAGCAAAAGAGGCAATGGTAGGGTGCAAAGGAACACATTACACGTGAAAAAAAAATGCATCAAGGACGGGGTATAGAAAGGTCAAAATAAGTTCAAGGACCAAGATACAAACGACGTGATAAAGACATGGTGTGGAGCAAAAAAGGGAAATAGAAGTCCAACAGAAGGAGAGACAGGACGCAATATGAAGAAGGAGAGAAAGAAACGGGAAAAAAGCCTACAATAAAGGAAATGGGTGCAGGGGGAAGGGAACTGAGCCAGACCATTTCGCTAGCGGGGCACAAAAACGCCGGGAAAAAAGAAAGGACGGGGAGAATAAAGGGAGAGGATGGTGTGAACGGTGGTGAGGGGGGCAGGGCAGGGATAGTGGTCAGGGTTATAACCAAAAAAAAAACAAGGGGAGAAAAAAAAAGTGAATGTGAGCCAAAGAAGGGATTAGGATCAGCGCCCGGGCACAAGAGAAGAAAAGGGACAGTAAGGAAAAGAAGTAACAACAAAGGACGGGGGAGTAAAGGAGTTTGTTAAGGGAGGAGCGGATAATGGAAAGCAGTGGCAGGACGAGTACTTTTATGAGGCGGGGGGGGGGAAGAAAATTAATAGATTGTAAAGTGGGGAAGGAAAGAATACTGCAGGAGAAAAAATCTAAAGAAGGGGGGAACAGAGAGTGGGTTTTGTTTAAGAGAAGACCTACAAGGATCATAAAACCATAAAAAAGAAAGAAAAGGGTGGGAGAAAAAAAAGTCAGGAGGTGAAGTTGGGCAGCATGGGTGTGAAAAAAAAAAAACCGGAAAAAGAACAAAGGGCATGGGAGGGATAGGGAGACAATTAAAATATCAAAGGGCATACAGACAGAGCCAAGAGACAGAGAAGATAAAGTAGAAAAAAAAAGACGGATAACTGGAGTGAAAAAGGGGAGGACATCAGACAGGGGTGGACCAAAGGGAAAAAAGATAAAAGAAAAGTGGCTGACATCTAAGTGTTCAAACATAATAAGTGACCGAGTCAAAGGGGGAAATCAGCAGTCCCCAAAAAGTTCCTTCACTAAAAGGGAAAAGACCCAGGAACTTGTACCAAAGAAAAACACGGAGAAGTAAACCTAAATGGGCAACAACGTGCAAACAAAAGGGCTGTCCCCAAAAAGGCAGTCGGCATATGCGGCACAAGAGGTGAAGAGAGGGCAAGGAGGGGCGGGAAGAAAAAAAGGCCATAAAGGAAAGACTTGAAGAGGGAAGGAAAAAAAGGAGTTTGGATAAAGAAAATGGGAAAAAACGATTCAAATGGAATGGAATTCGGTGAAGAGAAAGGATAGGGAAGGGGAAAAGACAAGAGATGTGGGGGAACACCAAGGTTCCAAAAAAATAAGGATATGGAAAAGGAGAAAGGGGCATTGCCTCTAAAGTAAGACAACCTTGAAACAGGGTTGTGAGGGGAAAGAGAAGCTCAACTGGGGTTGAGAAAAACTTGAAAAGGATGAGAGGACAAGAGGGGTATTGGGGGGATACTATCGACTTAGAAACAAACAGAATTCAAGGAAAAGACTGTTATGTCGTGAAAAAATTTGGAAGATAATAAACTACGACTTGAAACTTCTAGCCCAGTAGGGAAATGTGACGGTCAAAAAAAAAAAAAAAAGAAAAAGGGACCGTGGCTCAAGTCAAGAGAGAAAAATGCAAGAGAGAAGAGCGGGTGAGGGGGGGGAAAAACAAGAGGAGGGAAAAATCAAAAACGAGGGTTTGCTGACGAACGCCAAGGCGCAAAAACTAAACTGTTTCACGTTACACAGGCAAAGGTCCTAAGGAACCAGTGTGCACCCCAATCGGGAGGGTACAAGGAGGGGATGGGGTCTGGTTGTAAAAAAGAGAAACGCGGACCGGGGGGGGGGAGGGAAATGGCATACCAAAAAAACAGGTGAAGCAAAACGATACATAAATCCACAGGCCAGAGGAAAAAAAAAGTGTTGGGGACAAGGAACAGGGGGGAAGAAAAGAAAAACCGGCGAAACACCAGGGGGTGGCGGGGACTTGTGTGGGGACTCGGACAAACGGGGGAGGGAGGCGACAAAAGGGGAAAGAATCACAAACGAAAGCCACAAACGATAGAGACAGACACAGGGAGCCTATAGAAAAACAACGGAAATAAAGTTTATTCAGTGAAAAGAGGGGTAAAAAAGGGGTGGAAAAAAACATGCGTTTGGGGGGGCGCCAGGGGGGAAGAGAGGTGGGGGAAATAACCATTGGCGGTTCATTAACTACACATCGAAAGGGGATGGAAAAAGGTAAGAGAAACACGGGGCTTCGGAACGGGTCAAGGGGTTCTGTAGCAAAAAGGAGGGGTGGGCACACCGGAAGCAAAGTACTAGGGGTGTTACCAGTTCAAAGAAAGAAAAGAGAAACACCGGTGTGGTCAAGGGTCGGGGGGGGGGGAGGAGGGACTGAAAAGAAAGATCAGCTACATATGACCGAAGGAGAGGGAAGAGGTGGTGGCAAAAAAGCGGCCAATGACAAACCCCTCACTGCGAAGTGGGGGGTTGTCAAGGGAAATTAATTCAACAAAACAAAAAAAAAAACAAGGGGAAGTAGTAAATATCGAGATTGACGGAAAAGTGAAGGAAGGGATGAGGGGGGAAGAAACGAAGCAGAAAATCGGGACGGATGAGCGGTAAAATAATGTCGGGGCTGCTAGGGAGGAACACGTGGGTGTGGTCTGGGACCGGAGGGACAAAACTCGATAATGAAAAAAGCCATTTGTATATGTGGAAGAGGAGGAAAGATCAGGAGGAGCAGAGGGATGCAAGGTGCCGAGATGCAAAACGAAGAAGATTTCAGCCGAGGGGGGAACCGGTAGGTCAACGAAAGGAAAAAAACTCATTGAAGACGAAGATGGGCCAAAAAAGAAAAAAGGGTGGGGCCGCCGGTAGATATCGATAGTTCCGCAATGTTTCGGGGGGGGTGCCGAAGAGGTGGGGAAGTGGGAAAAGCAGAAAAAACGGGGGGGGGGCAAAGATGAAGAACCAAAAGTGTGGTGTTGTTGAAAAAGGGGGGGACGGGGTTGAAAGTCTTTGGGTAGAAACGGAGGTGCAATGCGGGGGTGAGTGGGGGGGGGGAGGAAGAAAAAAAAAAAAAAAAAAAACAAAATCTACAGGGGGGCATAAAAGAGGACCAAAAAAAAAAGGGATGGTGTGACAAACCTGGTATAAAAGGGGACTTACTGGCAAGGGTAGGAAAGGCGAAACATTAATAAAGCGGAAAAAAGAAAAACCGTCAGAGCAGAGGGTGGGGGACAAGCAAAGCGCGGGGAAAGACAGGCGAAAGGGATTGTCCGAATGGGAGCATAAGCGTCAAAAGTGGAAGTGATATAGAGGGGATTGTCCAACGACAAAACACTCGGGGGAAAACGCAACAAGACTGGAGTTGGGGGGGGGAAGGAGTAGTAGAAAGAAAGCGGGGAGGGGCAGGGAACGATTCATTGATACTGGGAAGTGCACAAAGAATGAAGAAAGGGAAACCAGAAATCACACGAAAAACCAGTGGTAGGGGAGGCGGAAATGGGGGGAAGGCTTCATTGCTGGGGCAAGAAGGGGGGGGCCAAGGTTAGAGCGAACTAATTTGAGAAGGGGACAGAAGACCCGCCAGAGGGCATTTGGTCAAAACTTAGGTAAAGGAGAAGGAGGGGGGTGGATGGACTGGGCCGGCTTCTATTCGAAAAAAAGCTGGGACAGACCAGTTAAAAGGAGGGGAGTGGGACGCAAAAAGGGGGATTTAGCAGAAGGAAGGTCTGACCAGGTTTGTTTCGCCGCCTGGGGGAAGGTCAAAAAGGAATGCAGGTAGGGGACGCGAGGGATAAAAGTGTGTTGGAGACCGACGAAAAAAAACGCTGGCAACTGCCTCAGAAACCTGGGGAAATATGCGTAGGGGGGAAAAAGGGCATGCAGTCGGGAGAACGGACGGGGGACGTGAGCAAATCAAAGTTCACTGGGGGAGACCCAATGCAAGCAGGAAAAAGTAAGGCAGCCCCTGGGAAAGAGGTTTTGAAATCGTTGTAAACCTGCGAGGTCCAAAAAGTTTTTTTGAGAAAGGACCGGGGGGTAATTCAGTGAAGGGGGGAAGGAAATTAAACGGGAAAAAAGAACGTTGGGATAAAAAGAAAGTAACTGGGTCAAAAATCAAAGTGGGAAGCAAGAGAATACGGAGAACAAGTGGGGCAAACTAATAAATGTCAACGGGGTGGTAGAACAGTTAAGGGGGGGAAAATCTGAAAGGCCACGGGGATCGGAAGAGGGACGCCAACAGTGAGGATGACTGAAATGGCCAAAAAAGGGGACTCTCCCCGGGAACCGACCAGGTTCAAGCACAGGACAAGCGCGATAAGTGACGAAAGGGACCTCACAAAAAATACATCCTAGAAAAACCTAGTGGCACGGCGGGGTGAAGTAAAATCAAGGAGAAAATTTCACTTTCCAACTAGATGGGAGGGGGGAAAAAGGGGACCGTGAAGAAAAAGAAAGCTCCACGCCGGGAAGAACAAACAACTGCGGGAGAAAGGCACGGGGGGGCACACCGACGAAAAGTTGGAAGTAACTATGATCCCGAGGAAGTGGGAGCCATGTGGGGAAGGGGGAGCGAGGCGGAAGGTCACTCCCAGAAAGTGGGAACAGGCGGCGAAAGAGAGAAGGTAAAATACGAGGCGAAACTTCACGGCAGCAAAAGGAATAGAGAAATAACTCAAGACAAAGAGCACAGCAGAGGGGGGGGTCCCGAAACAATCCGAAAGGGGAAACAGGGTGGGAGACAGGGGAACACCGCTCAAAAAGTGTGCTCAGCGGGGGGGTGTGGGGAAACAGAAGATGAAGGTGTGTGGAACACGAAAAGGGTCCAGGCATGAAACGAAGGGGAGTAAAGAACATCTAACAAGGGGAAAAAAAACAACAAGGGGGGGGAAGGAGAACGGCCGGAGGGGGAGAGAAGAAGAAAGAAGAAAAGGTCTACTAGGATCAAAAACAAAATGAAAGAAACCATTTTTTGGGAAAAACTAAATGTCATCTAAAAACCTAGGGGGGGGAGAGGGAGTCGCCGAGGAAGCGGGAACGAAAAAACAGGAGCAATCGCAGGCAAAATTGGAAGGGAAAGGAAACTGAGCTGGAAGAGAGACCTGGGGGAAACCTGATTCTAAACACCCAAGAAAGACAGAAAGCGTTAAGGGGTTAAAGAACAAAGGAGCGCACAGGTGGGGAATCCTAATAAGTGGACTAAAGAGGGGCATTCCTCAAAAGTCAGGAACTTCAGTAGGGAGAACGAGGGAATAAAAGGGGAAACCATAAAAAAAAGAAAGGGGGCTGGTGTGTTTGTGTGTAAAATAAAAAGACCAAAAAACCACCGTTGGCTGTCACCAGCAAAAAGAAAAGGGGGCCCCACGACGCTATATAAAAACATAAAAAAAAAAACCGAAAAGGAACGGAATGAAAGGGGAAAGGAACGGAGTGGGAAGGGTGCTTGTTTCAAGGGATTAGTGGGAAGGTGGACATTGTAACAAAACCAAGACTGAAAAGAAGTGGAGTGACAATGGGGGGGGGCGAAAGAAGCGGCAAGAGTTGGGCCTCCCCAAAGAGCTTACGCGGAGAATGGGGGGGAAAAAAGAAGGAGGCCACCTGCGGGTCTTGAAGCAGGGGAAAAAAGGCAGAAAAGGAAAAAGAAAAACGGTTAGAAAAAGCTAGGCGATGCGGAAAAGGGGCCAAACAAAGGGAAAAAGAAAGTCAGTCTCGTGGAAAAGGGGCCACAACAGAAAGGCCCCGCCTGACAATTACGCCACCCGACAAGGCCCTGAAAGGTAACATCTCCCTCTCAACAAACCACAAAAAAGGGTAAGAGAAAAAAAATAATATAAATGTGTGAAGAGGGTGGGGGGGAGGAAGGGGGCGACGACGGACTGCAAATACGACGCAGAGAAAAAAAGGTCAACTTAGCGTCCAGGAAGGAAAACGTAACAGGGCATCGGGGGGGACTAAGGGGGAAAAGCCTTTCAAAAGACGCCATCGATGGGGCGACTGAGAAAAACAAGATAAGAAGAACGAAAAAAAAAGAAAGGGGGACGCAAGAAATGGGACGCCAGGTAGACAAGAGATTATTCTGAAAAAACTGAAAAAAGGACTGACGAAAAAAGCAGGGGGTACCTTCTGACCTGGGTTGGCGACGACTCAACGGAAAGGGCCAAAGGAGGAAGAAAACTTTGGCTAAGGGTCCAAAAAAGGAAAAACAACCAGGGGTTAGTGGTTGGGGATAGGGGTCAGAAAAAAAAAAAACACAGCAAAGGAGGACAGGGGGGAAGGGGAAGTACACGTCGGAGAGCCGGGCTGCAAGGGGGGGTCAGAAAGGGGGAATGGAACGCGGAAGAGGAAGTTCAGCAAGGCGAGAGCAGGACTGCATTGGCTGGGTCATGAACTGGACTGTGCACTTCTGGGGTGTCAAAAAAAACATTCACCGGGAATGGCAGGGTCCAGCGAGACATGAGAACTTGAACTGGGGAACGATTGGCTTGGGGGTAGGGGGTCGTAAACCAGGGAACGAGCACTGGAGGGGCAATAGTAGCAAAGGAGGGGTCGAAGCAGACAAAGAGAAAGGGAGAAGAGAGGACGGAGATTTCGCTCTGGCTCAACAGAAGAAACTCGTTGGGGTGTCCATCGTCGAGGGTCGATGGACGCAAACGTACCAAGGAAAGGAGGGGGGGGGGGTATAGAGGACTGCAAGATAGATCCTTAAAATTAAAGGGGGGAAATGTCGGGAAAAGAAAGAAGGGAAAGTGATGTGTGGCACACAACAAGGTTCAACGTGGGGCAGGGGAGAAAGGGCCACGGGAAACGGAATTAAGAAGAATTGGCGGCAGTGGGGGCCAAGAGGGAAACTAAAAGAAATTCATGAACATACAAGGAACAGGGTACGGGAAAAAAAAAATGAATTGCCTAAAAAAGGCAAAGGTTCATGAGGGGAGATGCAACGAGCAAGAATATAAAAATGAGAATTACACAAGAAGGGCGGGCACGAACCAAATCTGGCTCGCACCAGCCCAAGAAAAAAAAAAAAGAGGAAAGGGGGGGAAAAGAGAGGGGGTCTCACAAAAACCCATCTATAGGGGAAAAAATAGAGGGGAAGCATGTGCAGGGGGAAGGCAAAGTATACGGGGGGGGGTGAAAAATCACTCAAGGGGAGAACCTTTAAAGATCAAGAAGGAATGATACGAGGAAGAAAAGGGATCGGGACCGTAAGATGGGAATTTGTCCACCAAAATCACTCAGGTACAAAGATCAGATACTTAAGGAAAGGGACAATACGGCCATAGAATATTAATGTTGAGGGGGGGGGGGAAATGGGAGGACAGTCGAGGGGGGGGAGTGTCAAACGCGGTTAGGAAAAAGGGGGGTTTGGGCTTGCGTCGTACAGGGGTGTTGCGATGCAAAACGACAACCATTTGCGGAAAGAGGGGGAACGAAAGGGGAAGCCCAAGATGGGGACGGACTGTTCCAAAAACATTTTGGGGGAAAAGGCAAGGTCCTCACGAAGCGCAATCTGATTTGACGGGGTGAAGAAAAAGGGGAAGTGATCCGGGGGTAGGAAAAAGGTGGAAAAGGTAAGACTGGCACTGAGGAACAGAAAGGATTAACCGGTGGGTCAAGGAGTTTTTTTGAAAACGAATTCAAAAATCCGCTGGGACAAAAGGGGTGGGAGCATGGAAAAAAAAAACAGCCTCTGGAAGGGAGGGGGGAGTAGGGGGGGGCAACAAAAGTAAGAGCGCACCGACCATCGGCGGAAGCGACCGGAAACAAAACTGGAAAAGCGTGCAAAAAAAGGCCAACTTCAAAAGCGCTAGGGGGGGGAAAGGCGGGAAAACAGTGAAGGGGGCAAAATGTGAACCACGAGGGGGGGAAAAGAAAATCAGTGACCTCAAGGGACGCAGGGCAAGCCCGACAAGGAAACACAAGAAAAAAGGGAAAAAGTGGAAAAAGCCAAAAGGGGCGGAACAAAGCCGAGAAAGGGCTGGGAAAGAGTGAGTCAGAAGCACGGCGGCACAAAAAAGGAAAACAGCAGTGCCGCTTTTGGATTATTGGGGGAAAAAAAAAGGAAGAAATACAAAAAGGCCGCGGGCAGGGGCGTCAGAAAAAAACAAAAAAGAAGGGAAATATACGCCCATGGCACAAATCCCGGAGGAAGAATAAGGTGCAAGGTCAAAAAACAACAGCGACAGGCACCTGAACTAAAAAAACACGTGAAAAAAAAAGGAGGGTGAAAGGACGGGGGACAATAAGAGTCAAAGAAAAAGAACCGGAAGGAAATGGCGGAACATACATACACCAAAACCGTGAAGGGGAAATGGGGAAGGTGGGGAGGGCATGGGAAAATTTTCCCAGAACAAGGAACTTCAGGACAGAAAAACAAGATACAAAAAACAGGGCAGGGGCTGTTCACTGGCAAAAAAAACATATCAATCAGAAACTATGAAAAAAGGAGGGCCCATACAAAAAAAAAAAAAAAAAGAGGGTGGTGGAGGAGAGGAGTCCACAGGAAAGGGGGACGTTGTTCAAGATAACTTTCATCATAACCGGGTCCGGGGACAAAGCCGGGGGTGGAAGGGGAAGGGACGGGGGGGAGGGGGGGAGAAAAAACATATCGTCTGCGGCAGAAGGGGGGGTGGATAGAAGGCGACAAAAAACAGATACATCATCAATAAAACGAACAAACTGGGGGGGGGGGGTTCCAAAACAAAAAAAAAAAAACAAAAAAGGGGAGGAAAGTGGGTTCCCAAAACCTTAGGATGAGCAAAATCGAGCCAACCAAAAAAAAAAAAAAAAAGGAACAACGACCAAAAGGATATCGCTGGAAAACGGGGGCGGAAAATGGCACCCAACAGATTAGAGGGGGATAAAAAAGAACCAGGGGGGGATGAAATGCGGGGGGAAAAAATCACAAGGGGAAAGAACGAGGGGAGGAACAAAAGAGGGGTTTAAAAAGAAAAAGCACAAACGGGGCCCTCAAGAGCCAAAAATACGGGAAAACGGGATAGGCGAAACACCAACGAAAAAACTGAAGTGGGGAAAAAAAGGGAAAACGAAAGTTTGAAAGACTCCAGAGAAAAAAAAAGGGAAAAACAAAATAAACAAACCGTAATCAGTAAAGAGAAGAACAAAAAAAAAATATGAAAAAACACAGGGGGATAAAAAGTCACATGAAAAAAAAGAAACGAAAGCCAACCAATGAGAAACCAAGCAAAAATAGGCGGGGAACTGTTTTGGGGGGTGGGGAAAAATTGTGTTCAGTGGTGAAGGGACAAAGAA
>Ga0179593_1381030_pt1 | contig 27081 bp, 35 predicted proteins | sample CZODoug2_1_08_16_FD_185931 | JGI IMG/M metagenome (GOLD analysis project Ga0179593, IMG submission 185931) | Vadose zone soil fungal communities from Angelo Coast Range Reserve, California, USA - CZODoug2_1_08_16fungal (PacBio error correction) | ecosystem: Environmental > Terrestrial > Soil >...
TAAACGCCATATAGAAAAAAAGCGGCAAGGAATCGCGGCAAGGTTCACAACGAGTCAAAAGTAGAATCTATCTTCAAATCCGCCCCATTGCGGGCTGGAAACGATAAAGCTCATAGGCCTGCAAAGAGGAACGGCGAGCGGGTTCACGGTGTTAGATCATCCGGGCAGAGAGAAACGTTTTAAGAATACGATGAGAGGGGGGATGGACCCGACATTACCTACTTCTAACGCCCATTCGTACTCGTACTGAGGGGTACGCAAACGCTGGCGCACGTGCAATAATGACTTGGGGGGCGGCGCTTCGACCAAGCCACCATAGAATGCCGCGGGCCATGTTGTAGAGGAGTGGGTCAATAAAGAAACGCTCAACTCAAAGATGTGTAGCGCGTTCGGCGGAGCAAAAAGGGCAAGAGAAGGCTCGCGGAGTAGGAAGTCTGGTTGAAGGGCCATCGGGGGGTGGGGACACACCAAACTTTGTTTTTTTGGCCAAAACAAAACACTAGGGGGTTAAAGAAAGGGCGCATAGGGGATGATTGAACGACGGGAATCAAACAAGATAAGACATGGCTGCGAGCGATCTCCAGGAAAAGGAGACCTCGAAATCGAATGAAAGGGGAGAGCTTGATAAGTAAAGCTTTTAAATCAAGCAACCACACTTCGGGAGACAACATTTCTTTAGCCGCGGGAGGGGAGTAAGCAAGCATTCTGGAACGTCTGGAGGGGGGGGCCCGAGCGCGAAAACCCGTAGAGAGCGTAATAAGGGGCGAATGCGATATAAGAGGAAATCTCCGCGCGCTCTTTTCCATGGTGAAGAGAAACAGGAAAGATCTCAACGGGAGAGGTCTCATCTCTTTGGTAAGAACTCAGCAGCCATGAATGACAGAAAGTGCACCGCCTGAGCCTCAGAAAAAAGGGGGGGTCCGGAGGGATATGACGGACACTTATTTACATTTCCCGAGCGGAAAAACAGGGTTATTGTGCGGTTTTGGACTAGAAGGGGAAAAACGCGAGCAGCGGGAGCAGAGGAATAGATAGAATGGCTACTACCGAAGGAGTGGGAGGATCAGTTTTCGCAATGGGAGAACCGGCAGAACGGACTCTGATCGACACTTGGAAAAGTTCGCAAACACGGTAAAGACCGCCATATTGAATGGTGGGATCGCGGTGAGAACCAAGCGATTGGCGGCCTTTCCCGTCTCAAGACGTTGTCAGGCCGCCGCGGGAGCTGCATAGACAGGCAGTGGGAGAAACCGTCATTGTTCAACTAGAACGAACCTCGCAGAAAAAAAAGCCGGCGGGCGGTGGGGTGGCCCAAAAGACGGGGCCGAGGGAACCGGTGTAGTAGGATGGAAATTAAAAGCTTATCATCACACAGGCATTCAAAATGGTCTAGAGGATCAACCAATCAAAACCAGAACGCGCCTCAGAACGGGGTGATCGCGTAGGCCGGTTTAAGGGACGTCTCCAGGCAGGCCTGTCCACCTTTGCGAAAAAGCGGTCAGAAGTACGGTGTGCCTCGAAAAGGAGGGCGGCTTACGGCGGCAAGAAAGGGGGAGAACGCTAACCTGACCAGGGCGGCACGGGAAACAGAGCGTAACGGGAGAATTCAAAAGCCCAGAGCCTAAGGAGCAGTACTGCATCTAAGGTCCACCATAGACGGTCGTAGTGGACCATAGAGGTAAACAACGAGGGCCGTTCCGAAGGGGAATGGGTTTCACAAACGAAAAGAAACGTTATTTGAGGGTACTACTGGTGCAGGGAAAGAGCATGAAGGGGAACCAAAAAGGAGATTGGGAGTGCGTTCCTGGAATGATGAGGGCCTCGAGAGCCCCTGTTTCCAAGGACTTGCTTCTGGCAAGGCAGAGACGATCGGTGGTAGGGCAGACACAAACGCCTTAATGAAAAGGTGATCACGTCTTGTAAGGGGCAAAACAAGTAACCCTGCTACCTGACAGGGAGGCCCCTAGGACTCACGCTCTAACATGGCTCCCCAAAGTGAAGATTGTCCGCCCTGGAACGCTGGAGAAGAAAGTGCGCTACAGAAAACCTGAGGTAGTGAATCTCGCCCAAATTGGCGGACGGACGCGAACTCGTCGAAGATTCAAATGTAGGGAGCGTCGAGATCAAACGGAAGGGAAAAGAGAGGATCAATCCCGCAACTTGGGAGAGGGAGGGGGAACAGGTCCGACGAATCCGCCAAAAGCAAACTTCGGGGCGCGTTAACAAGGGACAACTCACGCGCTAACGGCAATCCACGAACGAATGGAGGGAGGGTCCGGAAAAGCTGCACGTGGGTCTAGCCAATTAGAATCGGGAATATGGCTTGGAGAGCATGAAAATTGGGCACCGTGTTCCTCGCGTTCTAAGTGGTTCGTGCGGCAGGTCAATAAACGGTGGACACGGGGACTTGGGAAGATCAAGGCGAGGGGGGACAAGTACCATAAGACGCGTATAGTAAAGGGACCGAAGAAAGAAGTGTGCTTGGTTTCAGAAAAGGATTCAAGCATCCCCCATCGGATGAGAAAGACGCATCCTTTGAGATGTAACCTTATTGCTCAAAATCTTCGAACACTAGTAGAAATAGACAAGAAGGGTCTGGGGAAGTCGTGTGGAGAAGATAAGGGGGGAAAGAGGGAAAAGGACTCTTTTTTGTAAGGTCTACGTGGGAGGAGTGGACATAGTCGTGCAGGAAGTCGGGCTCGAGCTAAATGGGTGTCGGGATGACAGGGAACGTCCGTACTCTTCGGAAGAGGGAGCAATTTAAAAGAATAGGAAGATCAACCCTAAAGGAGGGAGACGAGGCAAAAGGAAGAGCAGTACCCATGATAAGCTGGTTCGAGCCACAGGGGGAAGGCGAACCTAAACTAATTCTGGAAGAGACGGAAAAAACCTGACCTTAGGCCTAGTAGCGCTATCGGACGATGCGAAAGTAGCGACGCAGGGGAACGGAATGCCGGGGGGGGCGAAGGGGCAGACAGAATACTACAACCTAAAAAGCAGCGGACACACAGGAATTTGCCGGGTAGCAGGGGAGGACGAGTTGAAAAATTAAATTGGGTCTCCCACTGCCGGGATCAACACTCACCAAAAGGACGTTCTAGGAAAAGAAAAAGAAGGGAGCTGGAGCCCCGCAATCCTGGATTCAATTGGATTGGAGGATAGGACTTCAGACACCAGGTGTCTGCGAAGGAGCTAGCATACCAGTGAGGGGTTAGCAGAAAAAAAACATTGGGAGGGGAACACGAAGCGAACAAGGCCATTCAAAGGCCTCTTACGCGACGAGTAAGAGAAGACTCTCAAGGGACCGTTCCTCAGGAACAGAAAAGCAAAAGTTGGAAGCTGCCGGTCGAGACCCTGTCCACTCGTCTAACGGAATCTTAAACAAGGGCCGATGTAAGGGAAGAAAAGGACAACTCAGTCAAATTGGGACACCGTGGTGAGGTCTGGGGATTCAACCCGGATGACGGGGGCTGATAGAGGGAAGTTCTTCAAGCAACCTCGAAGTCGAAGCTGAGCCTCGACAAGTCGAGATCTCGGATCTACCAAAGTCATGTTTTGGGAAAAAGAGGAACTTTCTTCAAAGAAGAGAGTGCAACAAGAACGGACGGAAAATCGGAGAGAAAAAAGTGCCGCCTAAAAGTCCCCTAAGTGGCCGGTTTGAATAAGTGAAGGATACAGGGGAAATAGGAAAATCGGGAAAGTCCGGGGAGGACTTCAGGACGGGCTATGCGAAATGTTCAGCTGGGAAATACTGTTAACCTCTGAAAAGTAATAAGGCGATGGTCTAAACTCTCTCAATGCAACCTTACCAGCAATTCTGTAACAAAGAATCAATAGCGTCTTTGCCAGAAGCTAGGGCGTAAAAAGGGGAAAAAGTGGAGAGGTATTGCCTGAATACGGACGAAAAAATTTCCCAGTTTCCAAGAATCGGTGAAAAGAAGTAATGGGGGGAGATTTGTCAGAAACTGGAAGATGCTAAACGGAGGAAGAGGATGGAAAATCATACAGTACTAATGGCTAATGTAGAAGAGAACGAACGAAATCGCCAAAAGAGAAGAGTAAATGAAAAATCTCACCCTTTGGGGAGAAGCTTAAGTTTATCCGCCAGAAGATGCTGTAGGATTTAAAAAGCCAAATGGAGAAAAGATGCCCAGGCGCGGGATCTTACTATTACGACTCTTTGACGGTGTCTAAGGCCCGCGCTCACTGTCTCTTAAAGGGAATATGTCTGTTCAATAGAACAGGATTAAATAAAAGGGAGATAGAGGTCACAGGAAAATAGAGAGAAAGGGGGGATCAGTGACTAGGAAGGAGAGAACATGGGGGAAAAGAAGGAGTTCAATCTGAGCCGAACACTGTCGTCGAAAGCTGGAGTATATACTTGAGAGCTATAGAGTCTGCGAGGGATCACGTTCTCGGCGTTTCCACAAGGGGGTTGGGCGACAGCCTTCCGTAGAGGGGAAGGGTAAAGAGCGGGAAAGTGACACAGGAGGAGGACTTACGCGAAGGTAGCCTAACGTGAGGAAGAGAAAGCTTTTGCAAACAAAGAGAAAAAAAAACAGAAAGGCAGAGTCCACTGGGGGAGGACAGCTTGGGGAAGCTGGAAAAAAAAGACCGGGGGAGCCCTTAGGGGGTGAAAAGAGGGACTGGAAGTACGCCCTTCTCAGAGATCGAAAAAAGATTGCAACTGGGGGGCACGAAAATGCTTGTGTGAAGGTTTTACAACGCCGAGAGATTGTTTATCGATCAATATGAATTGTACGGACTGACTCCAAAGCATCATAGGGGGGAAACAGGGTTACGTCGAGCGAGAGCATTCAACGGTCCACGAGTTCGAATCGCTGACGGCAGACCGAGAGGAGGGGGGCACATTGGGGAAAACCGCCACGCAGTTGTGGGGAGTTATCACCGCCTAATGAGGAGGTGAAGATTCTGCAAAGCCTAGGGGGGGGGGAAAAAAAAAGACGCAGGATAAAAAAAAAAACCAAGGATCGAGGAGTAGGGGGAAGCACAGTGAGGAGGAAGGGAAGCGTCGACGACTCCCAAGAAAGGCGTGTAAGGACAGAAGAAGGAACGACTCTGCAGTTTTTGGGAGAAAGGGTAAACCGAGAATCCAAGACTGAGGGGGCAGTAAGGCACCCTTTGCCTCCCTTCTCTATAAGACGTCCTTCCCAGTACCACTTACGGAGAACGGAGACGCCCTCTGGGAGGTGGGGTTCGGTCGGGCGGCGGCAGCTCCTGAGTAGAAAGCGTCCACTCTTGTAGGAAGGCCGGCCCGTCCGTGATGGGTGTTGCGTGATCGTTCGCGAGACACGGGGTTTAGCCCTGCGGCCCGAAGTGGCCGCTGTCAAACAAGAGAAGAGACCTGGAACTCGTCTAAAACGCGTAAGTCGAGGAGAGGGCTAATATCATCCACCTTCCGGAAAGCAGTGTGGGGGGGAGAGTGTCTCCAAGACGGGGAAAATTCGTCACTTGACCGTCTCGTTTACAGGCCGAACATCGTTGGAGATTTACAATCCCTTCGTTGAAGACCAAACTTACATTGTCAAACGATGAGAAAAAAATGGTATGAAAAGGTACAAGGTGTTTGGCCCAGGGAGAAGGCCGACCGTTTATTATTAGGAAAATTAGGATAGTAGTTCAAAAAGAGGGAAGTGGCATTAGGAGACCGATGGGTAGAAAATATCTCCTAAAGATAAAGGGCTCACTAATTTTGGTGGCATTTGCAGTTTTCTTGAGCGGATCATAAAAGAGGTCATTGGTCTCCGTACAGGAAAGGAATCGATCTGAGAGGATTGCTATAAGGGGGTGACCCATGAAATTGCTTCGGGGTTAACAGGGGGGAGTCGGGCGAACCGAACCGCGTTATTGGAGGTCAACGTAGACTTTGGAACCTTTCATCACCTCTAGCAACTTTACTTGCAAGAAGACCAAAGTCAGCTAGCAGTATGTCTAGATGTAAGATTAATTAAAAAACAGTAAATTTTCCTCGTTGAGGTTCAGATTGTTTCAGGGCAAAAAAACATCTGTCAAGAGAAAGGGGTTTCTTTGGGGGGGGGAAATTGACTGCAGAGACGACTTCAAGCCTCCAGAAAAGTTACATCAGACCGCTGACAGTGTCGGAGAATCAAGTTAGCGGTAATCTGATAAGGGCCGATCAGGGGGTCCCAGGAAGCGGTGCAAGAGGGCGAGTACTATAAAGCAAGGGGGTTTGGGACTAAACAACCGCGGTAAATGAAACATCGGTTCTATAGGTCCCACCGCGCTTTACCTGGTTCCGCAACCAAACTCCGTGCCAAGAAATGACCTCTATGCCTGAATGACAAGTATGTCATCTGGCCAGCATTTTGTAATGACTAGAAACTGTTGAACTTCCCTAAATCCCAACTGTGAATAGGTGGCCGTAGAGGCCTTGAGGCGGGGTGCGATGCCAAGGCACAAAACAGTTTACGGGCCGCCATGACATTTTAAACGGACTACGCCCCCCAGGAAAAGGGGGGGGAGTTTTCCTGCTGGGAGGAGAAAGCCGCTAATATGCAAATGGTTGCGTTTAGACGATCGCGATACAAAACAAAAAAACTTATAGTATGGGAAAAAATAGAGAGATTGAAACTACAAAAGGTTGTGGTCCTCTTTCGAAGATTGAGAATGGCTACAAGGGACGGACAAGGAGGGTCTTCGAGGAACAACTCACGGGGAGTGCAAATAAGTTCATACACAGTAACACGGAACCGAGAGGGGGTGAGTGTCCATGGGGACCAAGCTTCCCCGTGTGATTTGGTTAGAACAACCAAAACACAATACGAAAGAACACAGTTCTGTGACAAGCGGCAATCAATTTGGAAAAAGTGGTCGCTCCGCTGGGAACTCTGGTTTGGGGGGTTTGTTTGTTGGGTTTAAGGGGGCGGCCGGGGTTCAAAAATCACCGGGGTGTGGACTATGTAAACCCGAATGTAACATCGGAAAACATGAGGGGACACACAAAAAAAGGGGAAAAAGAGAGTTCTAGGGGAATCACTGCCAGAGAAGCTGTTAAAAAAGGGGGACACTAGAGGGGGAATGCGCATAGGGGGAGAGAGCCTGCGCAAGACACTACTTTTGATGTCACACATATTTCTCGGGAGCTTCATAGCACACAGTAGTGTAATCCTGAAGGAACTTCAGTACATCGGTGTGGGGAGAAACACCATCTGGGACGCCAAGGAAAACCTGGCCTAGTTGGGGGTCATATCGACCGACGAAAAGACAGATTTGAGAGTTGGGGGAAACGATTTAAGTGCGAGGGAGGAGATCTAAAAAAACTTGGGGGCACTGGGGTGAGGAAACCATTAAAAATAGCGTCTAGACCCGCAAAGAAGTGGAAAGAAGTGATAGGAGTGAGGGGTAAGGGGAAGGGGAGGGGTGGAGAGGGAAAAAGGGTTGTACTCTGGGTTGGAAGGAGGGGGGAAGAAGCGCGGGTATGGTGGTCGCCGACACGAACATGACCGATGGGCACGCCGACATGGCATGAGGCTCAGCACACCTCTATATCGTGGAAACAGCGGATCCAAGGCAGGGGACGAGGCTAACGGTGGGGGGGGGGGGGGGGGGGGGGGGTTGGGCCTTTCCTAAAAGATCCTTAAATGTCTGAAAAGAAAAGGAAAAATCAAAGAACCGTGGACAGGTGACAACACGGCTTTAAGGAGGACTTTTACGAGGATTGGGCACAGATGAGGGACGAACAAGTTGAGGGGGCGGGAAAGGGAGGGTGATTCCACGGATCTTTAACAGGACCAGAAAGAATACGCGGAAACCTCAAGTCAACGACGGGTCCAGTGGTAGGAAAAACAATGAAGGGGAAAGGGGGAGACGCACGCAACGTGGGACAACGAGTGAAAAAAGGTACGGGGGGTGCACGAAAATGGGGGGGTCCACCAGGGGGAGGCCCCAAACACAAAAAAGGAGGGATACTCAGTGCCCCTAAAAATCCGCGCGGAGCCACCCTGCGCAAGAGAAGACAAGTGTGTTCCGGTAAAGACGGGGTTTAGGGGAGACAGGCAATCAATAACGTGGTAAAAGAATGGCAACATTGAATCAGAAGAAAGGCCGTCATCACCGGTTTTATACGAATGTTGCGGTATGAAAAAAAGACCTCCAGGCCCTTAATTAATAATTGCCTGCCGATGCATCAGGGGATCAATCAGGGTCGGAGATCAAGCATTCACGCCACTCCGGGATAAACCGACACACCAAAAAACAATAGCGGGAACCTCCTGGTTAGGCACAAAAGAAAAATAAAATCGCGAACGGAGTAGCCTTTCACCGGAGGGACCATACTTACGAACAGGCTGAAAAACAAGTCCGTAAGGTATGGAAACCAATTGAGTTCAGGGGGGGCAAAGAGCGGAGGAAAACGTATGAAAAACGGGGCCTTAGAAGCTGGTGGACTTGGAAAATTCAGGTGAACAGAAAAATATCTCCCGCCCCACAACGGCAGGGCTCGCCCAGCGCAACTCAGCTTACAAAGTCCGGGTCGTCTCCGCATCTAAGATTCGAATCCCAACATCAGCCTGGAGGGGGTGGGCAGATCGCTAATGGGCTGGCCACGCAGAGGGTTAAAAGAATCTCCGGGGGAAGTTAAAGAAAATAGGATGAAGAAGTTTCCTGAAGGTCCACGGGGGGTGGGGGTTGCCCATGGGGGGAATGGCCACGCTTCCGTCTGAAAAAAAGAATCATATATAAAAAAAAGAAAGGTCACGTGCGAAAAGGGAAGGCGTCCAGGCAACAGGACGAAGGGGGGGAATGGGAAACTCCGGGATGGAAAAGACGGGGTACTCGGCCCCCTGACAAATCGTGCGACGGGGGAACGGAACACTTACTGGGGAAGAACGGAAAAAGCATTGGGCGAGAAGAAGTGTTCCCCCAAAAATGTCCAGAATCTCTGCGAAACAAAGACGAGGGGGAGACCGAGAACAAACCGCCAGCTCCCCAAGAAAACGAGAAAAAGGGGCCGCTGGGGGTGGGGAAAACCAATCTACCGATGGGGAACATGTACATGGGGAACATTTGCAGAAGCTGGCAGTGAACGGTCACCGTGTCAGAAAAGTTCAACAAAAAAAAATGGAGCGCTCAAACTTTGGCCAGGGGGGCAGCGGGGGCTTGACTCCATGAAGAAAGTAATGGAAAAGAGCAAGGGGGCACGGGGGTAGACCGGGCCCGCGAAAGACAACCGGGGGGTACAGAAACGACAGTATCCTCCGGGTGGGGGCCAGGGGCTCGTATAAGAAAGGTGGATTACCAAAATACGTGAACTATAACGTTTATCTAGAAAGGAGAAACGACTTCCGTGTAGAACAAAATTGGAGACGATGTCCGGAAGGGCATCTCGTTAGAAAAAGGAGCTTACTATCCGGTGGGGTGAAAAGTTAAATGTGTACTCAGGGAAAGAAAAGCGGTGCACATTGGTGCGCGGGGGGGGAGCATATGTGGGGGGACAATTCCATCCTAACAACAAAAGACAGGGATTATAGTAACTAGGAGTTAGAAAACCATATGAAAAAGGGGGGAAAAGCCAAAAAGTTAAGAGCGGAAGAAGGGGGGAACGTACACCGGAAAAAAAAGGGCGGAATCTTCATCAACCTGTGACCGGATCTGCGGCCAGGAAAGAAAGAAAGGTCGTCTACACGACGGAAGGAAATAAAAAAGACGAATCGGGCCTAGGATAAAAAAGGGTCAGATGCAGGGGGGTTATCATAGGGGGACTGGCCGCGGGAACTAACATGAGAGGGCCGTGGGGATCAAAGCTGAGAAGGGACAAAACGTATGGGACAAGAGACAAATTTCGGAATGACTGTTCGGGGGGCAGACACCTTTCGAGAGCAGAGAAACCGGGGGGGGGATTTGGTGCGGCAGACGACAACTCGAAAACAAACAAAGATGAAAGGGGGGAGGGCTGCCCACTTGTGAGGGGAAATCCTCGTTAAAAAGTGGCACATCTTCTAGGATACCGCGCCCCTAAAAGGTGGACTGGAGGGGGTTCCGTGGTCGAGCCCAGGGGGGACAAACGACAGCAATGAGAAGGGGAAAACTCATTGGAACGATCCGAAAGGCTTGTGGGGGGCAAACGCATAAAAAGAGGTGGGAGAAAAAAAAAAAAAAGAACAAATGGATGGTGGACACGAATTCTCAGGGAAAGGAAAACAGGTTCCGGGTCACTTGTCCTCGTCAGGGAGCAAGCCCTACAAGAGGGCCTGTTCGAAAGGTAACTGTGATGGGAACGGGGAAAAGCGGAAAAACGTTTACACAAAACAAAAGTGGCAAAGTACAGGGGGCAAGGGGCAAAAATTTAGGATCCTCAATTCGGGAAAAATTCTTGCAGGCAGGGTCTAACGAGAGTGGGAAAACAGCGTCAGCGCGAAAACAAGCCATGCCGACGCAGATTAGGGATTCAGAAGAGGGCGAAAACGAGACTTCGGGTAAGGGGAACGAAAGCGTGTAAAAGGGGGAACACACTAGTCCCACGAATGGCCACTTGGGGAAAAAAACACGGAAAAATCGGGGGGGTAAAAAACACCTGCCAGGTCCGGACGGGAAAAAAAGACGGTAGGGGGGTGCCAAACCCGGGAAAGTTACCTTCACTTGGGCCTCCGGAACGTAAAAAAAGATAGGCCCAGAACTGGGGGAGAGGGCAAGACAAAAAGGCAGAAAAATGCAATCGTTTAAGGTGGAGGGGCTTCAAAAAACGCCTTCAAAAAAAAACCGAGAGAAGCAAAAAGGAGCTAGAATTACCGTGGCAAATGAAAGGGAAGGGGGTCTTACTTCCAAGGGACAGAAAAAAATCTGGGTGGTACGCCAACTATCGACTGGGGGTTGCTTACGGCCAAGCACGTACTAAATGAATCAAACAGTGGAACCGATCAGCAAGAAACGTTCTCTGGAGTCGAGAAAACGATTAACAAAATGGAAAAAGAGAAGAAACTGGGTGTGGGATAGGCGGGGGGAGAACACCTATCTTAGTTGCTTGGTCGGGAAGAAAAATGGGGAATTGGATCCAGAGCAGCTGAAAGGTGGACAAAGAAACGCAATTACCCACCTGAACGGTTCACTGGGAAAAAAAAAAGAAACTGGGGGCAAGGGCCACTGCAAAAAGGGAACGTTCCCTACAAAAAAGAAGAAGGAGCACAAAAAAAAGTTGTACCGCGGAAAAAGCGGGGTTTATGAAGGGGGGAGGGGAATACCGGAGCGTCAGATCACCGTCAAAGGGACATAACAGTACAAAAAAAAAACGAGAAGACTCGAAAAAGGCTCACGAAAAGATCCAGTGTAAAAGCGGCGTCAGGCAACAGGTTTGTTGATTGGGCGGGCGAGAGGTCCAAACAGAAAAGAAAAACCGCAAGGCGCAAAAACCGACACCGGTGGGAGCCAAACGAAAACGCGATCCAAATCGGGTCTTGGATGATCCATGTGCCACAAAGCAAAAAAGAAAAAAAAAGGAAGTTGGACCAGGGGGCAACCAGGGAAAAAAAACAACGAGAAGGACGAAAAATCGTGACGGAGGGTTCCCCAGAAAAAAAGGGAGTCTTTAACTGGACACGAAACAGAGAAAAAAAGATAGCACGCAACTGATAATTGAAACAAAGATAAAAAAGCAGGGGAGTAAATATGTCAAAAGGAAAGGGCCAAAAAGGCTGTCTTCTGTAGGTAATAATGACAAAAAAAGACTATTCGGGGTGGCAAATAAAGCAAAAGGGGCGTTGGGGGGGGGGTCAAAAAACACAAAAAGGTGAAAACACGACCGTGGGATGTCGACTGTCAGGGGGGGAGAAGAATTTTGCAAAAGAAAGAGGACAAAGTCAAACGTGCAAAGCAAAAAACCGGAGGGATTTGCGGAGAATTTAAGACTCAGAACGATGAAAGTGGATGAGGGGAAAAACCAAACCGAGCGAAAAAAAAAAAAACGGTAGGGGCCAGGGGCCTTGTCACGTGCTGACAAGAAAGAACGGTGCTGGGGGGTCGGGCGCACCATCCAGAAAGGAATGGCACAAAAAGATGGAAAATGGTGGAAAGATCAAACCAAGGGGCCGAAAAAAAGGGGGGAAACCATGGACCCGACTGAAAAAACAGAGTACGCAAACTGAAAATTTTAAAAGGGAGGATGCCCGGCAAAAAAAAATTTGAAAAAAAAAAAGCTGGACACTGGAAGGGCCCTAGGGAATGGGGCGGACAAAAAAAAAGGCCAAATGGGATGGTGAAAAGCCAGTACATCAAAAAAAACTAGGAAAAAAAAAAGTTAAAATGGGGCGATGGGAAGCAGAAAAAAACTTCGAAAAAGACATTCGTTTGGAGGGGGGGTGTCCAAAAAAAACGAACGCAGCAAAAAAAAAAAAGGGAATTTGGAACCGGGGAAAATTTTTTTCGGGAAGAACTCGGAAGGGAAAGACAAAATGTTTGCGGAGCGCTAGCCCAAAAAAAAAAAAAAAACAACGGGAAAGGTCGGCGCACAAAAAATGGGGAGGAAAGGGAACAGCGTTCGGAAGACAGATCATTCCAAAAAAAACTCACAAACACGCGAAAAAGGGAAAAAATCAAAAGGAAAATCAAACGGGGGATACTGTGGCAAGCATCCCAAACTAATAGAAGTTCTGCACTTAAAGGCCAAAGGGCACCCCAGTTGGATCAAAAGGGGGAGGCAAAAAGTGGAAATCGGGAGCAAGAACGTTCAAGGGCAGTCAAAAAAAAAGGGTGGGGACACCTGTGGAAAAAATCGAATATCTGTGGGTTTTTTCGTTGGCAGGGGGGAAATACAAAAAGGGGGGGGGGTACTACCAACCAAAAAGGCCGGGGGGGGAACAGGGTCAAAAATAAGAAGACGGTGGAAAGGGGGCAAGCAAGGGGGAAAAACAACAGAACTATTCGGAACGTAAAAAACGGCACCAAAGGAAGCAGGTGGAAGAAGGGGAAAAGTTTCTAAGGAGGGTCAAACCTCAAAATAAAAACGTCTATCCTCAAAGTCACGAAAAAGGGGAAACAAGGTGGAACGGGGCTGGTCAAGGGGGGAACCTCTGTAGGGAATTCTAAAAAACACAGTAGGGAGGGAAAGGGATCGAACAGAACGTCCGTGTACCGGTGTTGCTGAAACAAATGCCCAAACCAAGGACGGGCCGGCACCTCCGTGGGGTGAAAGTAAGCGGGGGGAAAAGACGACCAGACCTGTTTGGCGGGGGGGGGAAAACGGGTACTGATGGGATATAAACGTGAAGAAAAAGGCTACAAGGTGGAGTGGGGGGATGCACCATTTCAAAGAGAAAGAGTATTAATCGCCGCGCACTCGGGGGGTCCCGGTGTAGCGCAAAAAAAAAGGCCCGCAGGGGGGGGAAAAAAAAAGCCAAAACATCATGAAAAAGACTGGGAACCAAACAAAAAAGAAAGATGAAGGAAAAAAGATCAAATGGGATCACGCTTGTACAGCCTCACAGGGGGTGGTGGAACACCGCGTAGGATAAAAAGAGACGAAAAGGAAACCTGCCTTAAATTCCCCCCGGGGGTCCACACCCATGTAAGGGATCAAGGACTATGGAAAAAAGTTTCCACGCGAACCAAGGGGGCTTTCAAAACAGGGGGGGAATGAAGTGAGGAATAAAATGCTGGGGCAAGAACAGTGCCAGACCGGATTAAAAACACAAAGAAGAAAAAGCGGACCTTGCAACAATGGACAAGGGTTGCCGGATAACAAAAAGGGAACATTTCGTGACGGAGGTTTTAACGTGGAAGTTGGTGGGAGAGAAAACTCGGGAGAGGGGAAAGCCTCAAAAAAAAAGGGCGGGGGAGGGCCGGGAAAACGGATTACAGGGAAAGACAGGCCTCCAGCTATCAAACCCGAAAATAAAAAGGGATACCGGAAAAAGGATGGGGAGAAGCGAAAGGGCAGCAGCACCGTGGGGGCGACGGAGAGGTCCAAAAGTTGCTACTGGATCAAAAGAAAAAACCCAAGAAAACGGGCAACAGTCTCGATGCGGTTAACCGAAATCAAAAAAAAAAAAAGTAAGGAGGGGTGCCTGCCATAGCTCAATCAAGCGGACGATGCTCGCCCAGTCAAAAGCTTCCAAAGAAGGCAAAAAAAAAAACGACCCGAAAAACAACAAGAAAAAAAAGGATGAGACCGTGCCAAAAAATCAAACGGGGGCCCCTGGCACTCCGTGACGGGAAAAAACGCGTAAATCGGCGAAAACAATTAAAAAAGTAAAACAAAGGGACAGGAAAAAGAACAAGCTGCAACATCGGAAAAGTCGTGATGGCAGAGGGAGGTCGGCCGACAGGATTCGAAAATACTTAAAAACGTGTAAAAAAAAACTAGAGCGGGAAAAAGTGAATGGGCCTTAAAGGATCGAATCGAACCGGAGGGGCGACGCGTGGAAACGCCGGAATCCAAGGACGAGAGAAAGAGCCTCAGCCAAGACTGTCCTCAGGGGAGGGGTTGCAAAAATTGTCCCAAAAAGCAAAGACTGGGATGTAAAACCAAAATCAGAGGCGTTCCAAGATCTCCTGGGAGGGACACGAATACTTGATATCATTAAAAGGGGTTGCCAAAAAACCAGAGGGGTGCAATGTTAGAAAAAGGGGGGTGCCACCACGCAACTGCATATACGTAATGAAAATAAAGCTTTATTTGACGACACAGTCCTGAACGAGGCGACTTGGGTGCAGCCGGGAAAAACAGCAAGAAAGTACGAAAAGTGGTGCAGACTTAATGGGGGGGGACTGGAGACCGTCGCGTAAACTTCAAATCATGGAATCATGTAAAAGAAAATCAACGCGAGGACGTAAAAAAACAAAATCCATGGAGAAGAGGTTGTCAACCCCAAAGGGGTCCCGATAAAAGAAGGGCAACGGGAGGGAACGAAAAAGCAAAAGCCGGGAAAAAAACCAAAAATACCGCCTCTTTGGCACAAAACGTGTAAAACAAAAAAGGAAGGTCCGTGAATGAGGAAGGGGGGGTGCACGTTGGGTACCCACCAAAGGCTGTACTAACAGTGGGTCGTCTTCAGGAAGTTGGGGGGGGGTCACGCGGTCGAGAGGTAACGGGCCCAGCAAAAGGGGCGGAAGAAATCCACAGAGTTTGCGCAAGCTGCAGGGAACAGCCAGGGTCCGCTGACTAAATGTCAAAAGAAGAAACGGAAGGCAAACTGTACGAAAAAAAAGGCCCCAAAAAAAAAAATCACGATAACAAAAAAAACCCTTGGGGCAGAATCTAGGAAATTTTGATAGAAACACGTTTGAAAAACCGTCTCTAGGAAAAAGTGGGGGAAAACCAAGCGCCCCGGTATCGTTATCGAAGACAGTAGTTTGGGGGAAATACGTCCAAAGGGCTCGGAGAACCAATCGGGAGAGAGAGGAATGATAAGCCGCAATGGGTTACGGGGAGCGAAGGGTTCCAACTTGCCAAAACGAAGAAAAGAAAAAACCTTAAGGGACGCATAAGGGCGTGAAGGGAGGTCCAAAAAACAAAAAAAACAACGGAGGGAGGGGACAAGAGAGAAATGAAAGCCATAATTCGTTCAAGGACATTGGACAGGAAAGGGAGTCGAAAAAAAAAAAAGGGACAAAGCGGCCTCGTACAAAAGGGAAAAACGAGACAAAGAAAAAACCCATAACAGCTACCCAGGTTGGGTAAAACCTTCGGTGGAACACTACTAAAGGTCGTCTCTTATAAAATCCTCATGCGTCAAGAGGGGCGAAAAGAAACGGCACCTCTATCTGGGGGGAAAAAACGTGGAAAGCAGCCTTCAGAAAAGTGTAAAAACGTTCAGATTTTGCACCTTTGAAAATCGGCACGAAACCCAAAAAAAGGGCAGGAATATTGAGAAAGGGGCCCATGAAAAGGACCAACGGGAAAGCTGGTCAGTTCACCAAAGGGGAGTCGCAGTTGAGAAGGTAAAAATAACCCCCGGTTGATTGTGGGGGCAAGGCGAATGTCTACACAGACCAGTAAAACCAGTGGTCAAAAAGGAAAACGGCCGGAAAAAAAAAACAAAACAAGGGTTTCGTAACAGGCAGGGGGGAAAGGTGCCAATCGTCAAGATTAGACACACAATCAAAGGCCCCTCGAGACGTTTAAGCGCGTCCTTTGGGGAGAAGCAAGGCTCGGGGGGAAATCAGGCAAGGAAGGACGCGAAGGGAAAAAAAACCTCAGGGGGAAACAAATCGACAAATCTGTAAAATGGAAAAAGAAAAAGCTTGGGAAAAATAACAGAATGATTGAATGGCGGGAAAAGTGGCCCTCAACATCAGCATCCCAGAAACATTCCGTAACTTTCAAGCCCTAAAACGGGAGCAGGAAGACGAGAAAATTTCGAAAAAAGAAAAGGATGGGCAGAAAAAAACCGAGCAGCGTGGGGAATCCGGGGGTCAAAAAAAAAAAAAGGCCACGCCGGGCCGGAAACACGGAAAAAGTGGGGAAGAAAAAAACAAACAAAACCACCAATTCGTCAGTAGAATCTTTTCAGGGGATGGCCAAACAAAAAAAACGGGGGTGGAAGCAACCAAAAACTCACCGGGCAACCCACCAGGGACTGAGGGGGGGGGGGAGATCCAAAAATCTGATTTCAAAAAAAAGCCCTCGGGGGGAACTGAAATAGGTCGACTCTTAACCAAGAGGGGTTTGTCGTGGTGGAGCCCGGCAAGACAAAAGAAATCAAGGCCACGGTTTCAGCAGGGGGACGAGTAGGTGGGTAAGACCAACCTCAGCCCACGGGGGAAAAAGTATTAATTGGAAAAATAAGGGCAACGGGCCGTCACACTGGCCTCCTGAACGGGGGGATACGACGGAAAATTGAAGGCGCCGAAAAACCAGGCAAGCCTCAAGCGTTAGTGCAAGTCAAGGTCCAGGTCCGGGGCAAGCGACTGGAGGAAAAAGCTAAAAAATGAATCCGTGAATGGCAGGCAATTCAAAAAACGGGGACAAAAGAAGGGGAGTTGGAATGGACGGTTAAAACAAATCTAGAAAGGTGGGAAGGGGAACCACACTCAAAAAAAGGAAGAAAAAAAAAAAACTAACGATCGCACAAACGGTTGGGCGCCCAGGGAGGGGGACGGAGGACACCGAGGTTCCAAAGGAGAATGTGGTCGCGGGCTCCCCAAAAAAGAGGCGGCCTGTTCCGGGTCTAGAATTGGTGTTTGTCAGGACAAGGCCTCTTGGGGGAGCGGGAATCAACCGCTGGGGGGTGAGAAACAACGGAATTTTACGCGTAAACAAAAAAAAAAATGACGTTGCGGCCGCCACAAGGAAAACGGTGTGTGGGCACAACTAAGACCGGGACCAGCGGAAAAAAGCCCGTTGTGGGGCCCCATGAGTCCGGGCACCAAAGGTTTCAATGGCATACAAAATTCCAGAAACAGCAAGGGAACAAAAAAAAGGAAAAAGGGCTCTTCGGGGGCCCGCAGAGTCACCAAAATACGCGCAAAAAAACAAGTGGGGTGACAAAAGCGGCGCTGAAATCCACGGGTTGGTGGAAAAAAAAAGTCGTCACTACCACCCCGGAAAGGTCCTAAAAACCTGGTTCGCCAAAAGGGACAGAGCGTTGGAATGAAAGAGGAACGGTAAGATGGAAGAAGACGTGGACGAGACATTAAATGCGACGTGGGGGGGATGCAAAAAAAAAAAAAACGCCGAGGGAAAAGTCGCAAAAAAAAGGTAAGACCGCCACGGAGGAGGAGGAGGGGCCTAACGGAAGCAAAGAAAAGAACAGTTTCAACCAAAGCACTCAAACACCGAGCAATAGGACAAACGAAGGGGGTTACAGAAAAAAAGAGGGAAAAGCCAAAAGCGGGGTCTGCGTCTGTCCGATGAAGGAAAAAAAGTAACCGGGCCCCGTCGGTGAAAGAATTTTACCAGCAAACGGGGAACACTGGGTGGGGACGAAATGATAGGAAGAAAGTTTGGGGGGGGGGCGAGAAAAACGATCAAAAGATCCGGGGGTGTAAGACCGGGATTGGAACATATGGGGGAATCGACGATGGGCCTGGGAGAGAACTAGCGAGCCCCGGGCGGTGCCCCAAAAAACCACGGCTTAGTAGTGCAGTCCAGAAAAAAGAAAGAGGGGGACGTTACTTAAGGGAAAATAAAAAGCTCAAAGAAGAAGGCCTGGGTGGGCGACACAACCACCGGGGCTCGGTAAAACCCAAGCGAAAAAAAACAAGTAAGCGAGCGAACCCGGAAGACGGGATCGCTGGACCACATCGGGCCCAAAAACCCGAATCTAACTGTGCAAATCAACGAGCAAAAACTGGGAAGGATGTGTCCTTCCAGTAAATAAAACCTTCAATCGGGGAAACGGGGGACCATTTGCCCGAAAGGAGGGGGGGACGAACTTTAAAGGGGATGGGGCCAGGGCTGTCCAGACGGGACCCGCCCCATCCAATGGTGCGTCAAGGGGGAAGGCCTTGAAAACCGAATGGCAATGGTTGGGTCAGGAGGGATCACGATAGGGGTGAGGAAAAGACTGAAGATCATCCCACAAAAAAATTGGGGGGGAAGGGCTTCAAAAAAGGGAGACCGAACCGGCCGGCCAAAACAAGGGGGGGGAAAGGAAAAGCACGGCCACACATATTGTCAAAACAGAAAGAAACAACTGTTAGCAAGCTGGCCAAACAAAGATAAGGTACCTGAGTCCGGGCGACGCAAAAAGTTTGAAGAGGAAAAATGTAAAAAAAAGAAAAAAAAAAAAAAGAAAAAGGCAGATGGCGTAATCACGGCCAGAACGGGGTTGCAAATTTGGTCGGGCAAAAAAACCTGGGGGACACTGGTGGGCAGTTGGACGAAGTTTCAGGAGGTGTGGTGTACAAGTGGACAACGGGGAAAGCAAGGGACAATACAGTCATAAAAAGGGGGGGGCTTCAGGATACCACCACTCTGGATACTCAAAGGACAAGGGCACCAGGAAAGACGACTTTTCAAAGATGCCTGGGAAGGAAAAATCACCCTCGGAATCGTAATCATCAACAAAAAAAGCGCAAAGAAAACGTCGGGAGGGTCAAAAAAATAACAGGGTATCTCTCGCACAAGGAGAATCGACGGCACAAAGAAACGTAAAAAAACCCGGTAAACTCACGTTGGGGGTGGGGTCGGGGGAAAAAATCCAAACAACAAGGGCCCCCCGTCGGAAAACAACGGGGCCCGGAAGGGGTATTCAAAACATCAGGACAAAAAACAAACAACACCGGGAGAGGGGGGACCATAGTTCGGGTGCGAGTCACGTGGGCCCAAACAAATGTGCAATCTGGTGATTTGGAACGAGTTTTCACGCGGCGCCTCAGGCGAATCGCCAACGGGGATACCAGGAAAAAACCTATCAAAACGCCGCACCTCGGGGGGGGCCACGCATGTACAAACATGACCACATGTCATGACAAGGGAATGCAAAAAACAAAAAAAGCGATAGATGAAAAAAGGACAAGAGAAAATAAGATCAGGAGGGAAGAACACCTGTGTGACCTTGTAAACCTCCGGGAGTTAACGGGTAGAAAGCGAACGAAGAAAAAAACAGGGCCTCATTCTCAAACGCTTTTACCAACATTCGTCGCAGGTGAGGGTCCCACGGGACGAAAAACCCGAGAATGGTTCAGGGGGAACCAACTGTCTGGGGGTAAAGGGGCCGGGATCTTTTGGGAAAGGGAAAGGTTAGCTTCCCAAACCTACTACACGCTGAACCACGACCATGGACCAGGGGAGGGGGCCACAAAACATGTGGGAACTTTAGGTTGGAAAAAAAATCTGAACGCAAGTTCGAAGAGTGGTTAAGATTTTGGGCTAATGGGGGGAAAGGGGAATGGGGACAATCACGAACACAGAATAAAGATAAGAGGAGGCGCCATCCACAAAAGGGAGCAAAAACCCCTGCGGCAAGAAGGGTTGGGGGGCTTGTAAGAGTTTTGAGGAGTGAAACGCAGATCAATACCTGTTGGGAAAGAAAAAAAAGGCTTCAAATCTTTGCACCTGGGGGGCGCTGGGATCATAGGGGAAGGGAAGGTAAAGGTGTCGAAAACAATGGTGAACTCTATGGTTCTTAACCCGGATTTGGATCAAACTTCAACGGAGTAAGAATAAAATTGCCAAAAAAAAAGCCTCAAAAGTTCATAAGAGGTGTCGGAAGGAACGCAGAGCGAAAGAGCCGGGGGGACGAAACACGACACGCAAACAAGAAAAAAAGGAGGCGAACAAGCGCAACAAAAAAGCGACCTGTCACTAAACTGACCTGGGGAGAGAGCGGAACAAGTGGGGTCCAAGGAAAAGGTAAAACAAGGGGAAGGACAAAAAAAACAAAAGGCAAATCGTGAAAAGTGATTGAAGCTGGGTGAGGGGGGGGCGAAAACCTCAGGACAGATCAAATCAGGAAAAGAACATTGCAAAAAAATTAGAAAAAGAGGACGGGCGTGATAAATTACAAAAGTCGGAATAATTACCTCAACTCAGGGGGGTCCCCATCATCCCAGAGGATAAAGGGAAAAAAAAGGACGAATTAAAAAAAGAAGAAAAAGCGCGTGAGCCAAACTGGCTGGGGGGGTCATCAGAGCGCCCTCCAGGGGGGGGATGCAAAAGAGCCTGGGCCAGAATCGCACTGGACGAGGGAAAGGGGAAAAAAAAAAGATCAAAAGAAATTGTCACGGCCCACGACGTTGAGGTGGGAAAAACGCACCAGGAGGCCACGCTGCCACTAAGGAGTAAACAGGAACTGTTCAAAATCCCTCGGTGAAAAGGGGGCTACTAGGGAGACCACTGGAACGTCCGCTAAGACGAAACAGTGGGGGGGAAAAAATGTTGCGGGGGGGGACCAGGGGCGCCAACTGAGATGTCACTGAATTGGGGCTAAAACAAAGAAAAAAAAACGCGGGGGGAACAAGACAACAAGAGAAAAAAGACGGTGGAAAAAAATAGGTTAAAAAAACAAACTAAAAACCTCGTCCGGGCGGGGCCAATAGGAGGGAAAAGGCCGGCACTACTCAAAAAACAACAAAAATTTAACACAAAGTCAAAAAATGGGACTCTTAATTGGTCCCTGAAAAAGCACAAGTGGGGGGGGGACAATTACACTAAAAACAAACCAAAAAAGGTTGAAAACAGTTTAAATTCCAGACTGGGGGTCGGGATTTAGTAATCTTAAGATAAATGTAAAGAGAAGACTGGAGATACGGGGGTTGCTCAAAGGGTACAGCCAGGGCAGAGGGTATAGGGAGGGGAAGAACTGCACTGGTCCTTCCGCAAAGACCACACCCCCGGAAGCAAGAGGTCACAACTTCGAACGAAGAGGCTCTAAAGGGGAGGAAAAACCCTGGTTTGAACCAAGCTATTCGTTTTTGGATGTCAAGTCAGGGGTGTAAGAAAGGATCTTAAAAGCTACGAAAAGTATGCAGACCGCCATTGTGAAAAAAAAAATACTAGTGGAGAGCCGGGGCCTGGGAAAAACGGATCTGTAAATAAGGACCTCCTGGGGTTTGGGACGGTTAAGCTACTTCCATCACCTAAAAAATCGAAAATGGTCGTAACGATCAGGGGGGAGGTAAATAAAGAAATCTCGAACAAAAATGGGGCTAGAGATATATTGTCACGGAAAGGGTGATTGTTCAAAAAAAAGGAGAAAGTGAGGAGACCGTTAAAAGTCGATCCACCGTCACCAAGGGAGGGGGGGAAGACGTGGACAGCATCCGTGCCACGAGCCTGCCGACCCTCGCGCAAACACATTTTAATGGAAGGACACGAAAAAGGGCGTCGAGGGGAAATAAGAGCAATCTGAAAAAGCGAGGGGAAATCAAGTATGGCAGAAAGTTCGAAGTGGTGGAAAAAAAGGGGGTTGTTAGAAGAGGGAGGGAAGGGGGAAAATCAGACCAGGGGGGGCGAGTGCCGGTTGGGGGAATATCTGGCGCAAGCCGGACCGTGTAAAGAAAAAAAGGGGCATTCGGGCAAAAGACGGTACGCCCTTTCAAAAAGCCGCCTGCACCGTGGGAGAAGCAAAACGTTCATTGAAAAAAAAAAAGGGCAGCCTGGGGAAAAAGTCGAAAAACAGAAATGAAGACGCTTGAAATTGAGAAGCGAGTAAAACGTGAAAAATACCCGAATGGCACGGAATACGGCGTCTCAAGGGTGAAGCGGGCACCCGGTCAGGGGGAGCTCCGGCAGGGCCTGGGGAGGGGGAAAACGACCGAAAAGAAGGGAACCTAGTGGGGGGAACTAGATACCGTTAAAATTTGGCCTTTTGACCTACTGAAGAGAAAAGTGTGGAAGTCGAATCATGAGGAAAAATTGGAAACGGGTCAGCACACAGAGATGAAACCGTTAAATAAGACTGACGGGAGCAAAGGCAAAAGGTCCGCAGAGGTCCAAAAAGGAAAACAAAAACAAAACAACCGGGTCAGGAAATAAGCTGGAGACTGTAAGACAGGGAACATGGGGAAATATGGGTCCCACCGGCAATTAGGGGGGGGGGACTTTAAAGGCGTGTAATAAAACAGTCCCGTACATTTCTGTGCTATCTGTCCGGGGCAGACAAAAAGAGAAGCGCTGGGAAAAAAAAAAACCAGGGACGGACGCCGGAGGAAGGGGATTCGTCCGATGTCGAAAGGCAAAATCGGTGGGGAACGGCATGAGTCCAGGACCGGGGTATTTTCGTTGGGAAGGAATCAAAGCATCACAAATCGGGTCATTCAAAACGTTTGAAAAAGGGGGTGGAATAAGGCAGGGGTGGTCATAACCGACCCTACTCCAACTAGTTAAAAAAGGGGGACGAAGAGAAAGGGCCGCTTGGGGACCTGCGTCAAAAATGTTGCCCTTCAGTTAACGGGGCGGAAGCGGGCCGGGAGTGAAAGGGCCGGGAAAGTCAAAAAACCGGGGGGGACTTCTCTTGTTAGGTGTTTGCACGGGGCGTGGTTCCAGACGCGGATGGGCAGAGACTGGCAGAAGGGAAGAAACTAAATTGAAATTGATCAGGGCAGGCATTCATTCTCACGGAATGTATGTTATTATGATGGGTTGAAAGACAAAAAGAATCAACTGGGGAGGGGGATACGGGCGGAAGGGTCAGAGAATAAAAAAGACAAAAGGGGAACATCAAAGACCGGCGAAACAAAACGCGGGGTTGAAAACGCAAGGGGCGATATCAAAGGCCCCTGACCAGCGGTAAAACAGATGGGGATGCGGAGGCCATAAACCAAGGGAGGAGGGTGGCCCTGTCCGAGGGCTATTGAGTTGTGCAGGGGTCCGAAAGAAAGGGGAGGGAAAGAATCTGGGGACAACGTTAAATTGTTCAACGATGCAAAACGAAGTGCGTTGGGGACGGTTTATCATTCAAAGTGTTTGTGTCAGAACTCAAAGGTACGTAGGGGGGTACGGGGAAGGCGGGGGGTGGGAAGGACGGACAATCTCCTTGTCAGCAAGAACCACAAGTCCAAAGACATGGGACAAGAAAGGAAACCTCGACGCCATCTCCGGGAGAAAATCGCGACCCGAAAGGGGTGAAAAAAAGCGAGGAAAGCACGGGAATTGACGTCGATAGGGCCAAAAAAAAGACAATGTTCGAAAAGGGGGAGCCATAGAACATCCACGGAAAAAAAATCTACTGAAGATAAAAATGACGGGGGTGGTGGTGCCGACGCAAAGGGAAAAAGGAGGGTTGGAACTGGAGGGAAGAATTTCTTCTTCATGATAAGAAACCCTTAAAAGAGGGTTTTGTAAAAAAAACCTATTAGAAGACGAACTAAGAACCGGGGTCCATGAACCAGAGGAGAACATCAGTTAATCAAGGAATGGCAACGTCTCATAGACGAAAAGAGGGGTCAAAGCATACAAAAAGTGCAGGGCTGTCAATGTGGTTCCTTATGGAACAAGACTGGAAATTTGACGGGAAAGAAGGGGCCTGGGCTATGGGGTTTGAAAAGGGGCAACAGAGGGTGAAACTAGTGGGGGGACAGTTTCCGAGGGTCTACAAAAGTTGAGACGAAATACGCCGCAACACGGGGAACAACTAAACACGAGATTTGGGCTGAGATATGGAAAGCTACTGACTGAGGGGGAGGGGAGAGGGACAGGGACTCTGGAGGGGGCCCTGGCATAAAGGTTCAACGGGGGACACGTTTCAAAAAAAAAAAAAAAAAGGGGTTGACTAGGAAGCTGTGTGGCTACTCAAAGCGCCTTGAATACAGAAAGGTGTCCTTGTCTAGAATTCAACCAACCACCAGCTCTGGGGGGGGAAAAAACCTTGGAGCGAAAAAAAAATGCCGTAGAAGAGGCAGGGTAAATAACCAACTTTGAAATATGCTCCATCTAACCATTGGGTGCATAGTAAGGGGGAAGCTTGGGGGGGCAGCAATCGACCTCTTCGGGGAAAGTTTGGCGATTGGCAAACAACATTCGGAAGATGTCGGGGAGTGTGAGTTAAGGAGGGGCACACGACCAAGCAAAAATGGTGCGGTAACCAAAGCCTGGCTTGAAGTCACGGCCAGAAATGGGAAGATGAAAAAAGGTGGGGCCTGGGGGGGATAGGCCCGGCCAAAAAACGGAGGGGGAGGGGGAAAAAGATCAACGCACACGAAACAGTTTACGGGCAACCCTGTTGCAGAAGAAGCGGAAAGATCCCACCTGGCTTGGGCAAGAGCGCACTCACAACATCAGGAAGGGGGAGGGGGAAAAGTAAATTCGCAGAAATCCAAAAAACAAACGAGAAGTTGAGGGGGGCCCTGGGCGGAAAAAAGATGCACAAGGGTTAAAAAATTTGCAATTCACAAAACAAAAACACAAACCCCACACCAAGACAAAAGCTGAACTTTTCAGGCTTCCGTGGCAACAAGGCCCAGGGGCACCATGTGGGGTTTTGTGTTGGGTTGTTTTGGGGCGCTGAAAAAGGGGGAGGCGTGTGGGTTTGGGCGTGAAAAAAGAAAGACGAAGGGTCAAGAGCGTGGTTGGGGGACGAGGCATCCACCAGAAAAAACCTGGAACAAAAAAACGCTGGGGAGAGCCAAAAAACTCTTGAAAAATCGTCGAGCCCGTTACTAAAGAAGACCCTGTGGGTATTCGAGCAGGAGGGCACTCCTCACCTGCCCATCCGAAACAGCATCGCAAGCCGTCGGGGGAAAAACTGGGGGGGGGGGGGCAGTTTCGAGAGAAGAAAAGGCATTCTTCTTATACAAACGACAATACGTCCGTGCCGCGGGGCTGGAAAACCATTCGGAAAAAAAACCCGAAAAAAAAAATGAAGGAAATCGGCCAAAGTGGTTTGTTCCGGCAATCAGTTACATAAATCAACTTGGAGCAGAAATCTTTAAAAAAAAAAAGATGCGAGTCCAATGAAAGTGGAGAAAAGGAGAACTGGTGCTAAACAGTGTTGATGGACGAATTCACGCCCGTGTAGCCTCGTCGACAAACGCGCAAAAAGACCGTGAGAGAAAACTCAACAAAAGCGAGGGGAACAACGGCAAAACAGAAATGACAAGAGGACACACCGCAATATCGTGGAAAGGGTAAACCTAATTAGACAGAGCCTGGCAAAAGTTCTAAAAAATGGGAAAGAGTATAACATGCGGATTAACTGAGATCTACTAAAAACAAACGGGAGAACCTACCAACCGGTCTGGGGGAAAAAAAAAAACGGGCGGTTGTATAGCTTTAGTAAGTCTGGTTAATAAAGGAAGAAAGATGGTGAAAAAAGGTGTCTTCCTTCGAGAAAAAAGAGGGGGTGGGGAGGATGGAGTGGAAGTGTATGGAAGAGGGAACAGGGGTTCACTCCTTCAAAGGACCATACTCAATACAACTCCGTTCAAAAGTAAAAAAAAAACGGCCTCCCCTTTGGGAAGCCACCAAAGGACCAAGTTTGGAAAGGCGAAAAACGGCCACTAACAGGGGGTAAAACAGGCCTTGGAAAAAATGTAAGTTTCACGGAAAAAAAAAGTGCCAAAAAAAGGGATCCCTGGCCAGCTCAACCAAAAGACAACCCTCAACGCAGATGGGGAGAAACGCATTCCGCCAAATACTTAACTGGTGAGGAAAAAAGCCCGGGAAAAAAAAAAGGGGTCCAGGAAGACGGGGGATGAGAAATAGGAACAAGATCGCAACAAGTGTTTCCCAGTCTCTCGGGGGTTGCAAAAAAAGAAAGTCATTCAAAGGGAACGGAAAAAAAAAGCATCAAAACAGTGGGGGGGGATCTGAGGGACAAACCATTCACAAAACCCGTGGGATGAAAGGGAGGATGCCGGAAAGCCAGGGAAAAAAAAAACACAGTGACCAATCGCGGAAAGAGGGGTCTCAGTATGCTGGGACACACTGAAAAAACGTGGGAGAAAAAACTAAAAGCACAAATTCAAATTTGAAAAGAAGGGAAGGGGGGGCACCAGGTCACGAAACCGTCTCGGCCATCCCTTACGCTCCAAACCGTTCCTTACTAACAGCGACAAAACGAAACCAAAACGGGCGTCAAAGTATGCCGAAGTCGGCCGAAAAGCGGGCCGTTAGAACACCTGGACCTTTAAAAAACTAAAGAAAGGAAGAATCAGGGGATGCGTGTGCCTGGTACCAAAAAAAACGAGGGAAATAAAAAAAACGCGGGAAAAAGGTAAAAAAAAAAAACTTGTTCTGCAAAAACACTCATCCAGTCAGCGAAAAAAAAAAAAACAAAGACACTCTAAACCCCGTAAACATCAACTCACTAATCAAAAAGAAGAGAGGCTTGGGGGGGTTGGCAGAAAAAAAAGGGCGCAAAAAACGGCGGGCCCACGAAAACGCGTTAAAAAACCAGCAAGAAAAAAAGCACCTCGTGACGTATGCAAGGAGCATGGGAAGTCACAAAAACAGGCCGGGGGGCAAACATGGAAAAAAACAAAAAAGCTCAAAAAAATGGAAAAAAAAAGAAAAAAAAAAGAACCATTCATCTATTTGGGGGGAGAAAAGACTATTGGAGCCTGGAAAGACGTGACAGGGGGAGCGACACAACGACTGTGGAAGCCAAAAAAAGGAGGACAGTCTGAAAAAGTGCTCGATTGGGGTAAAGGGGCATGACGACTCGGGGGGAAGGAAACCAAACCGAAAACATGGAAAAAAGGAAGGGTTGTGTCAAAAAGTGCCTAATC
>Ga0179593_1655750_pt1 | contig 27078 bp, 41 predicted proteins | sample CZODoug2_1_08_16_FD_185931 | JGI IMG/M metagenome (GOLD analysis project Ga0179593, IMG submission 185931) | Vadose zone soil fungal communities from Angelo Coast Range Reserve, California, USA - CZODoug2_1_08_16fungal (PacBio error correction) | ecosystem: Environmental > Terrestrial > Soil >...
AACGCCAAAAGAAAAATTTGAAGCAACGCGAGAACGCCGAAAAAAAAAGGACGCCGAGGAAAAGAAGATGGGAGAAGGAAAAAAAAAGGGGGAACAAAAAACTCCAGGAGTTGTTCTTTTCCGGTCCAAAATTTTCCGCTGAGGCACCGCCAAAAGCCAGGTTTGCTCAACCCCTGGGGGGGGGAAGGGGGACCGAGGAATAGGGAAAAAAAGAAAAACCGGTTCCGCCCTTCACAGGGGGGGACCTCTTGTTCCTCCAAAGCACCCTTCGAGGACGAGGAAACACCTGCAGGGAAAAAAAAAGTCTCCCTGGGGCATCCGAAAGGATGCACTTGGAAAAAGGGAGAAAACCCTTTCGGGAAAAGATAAGAAAAAAAAAAAAAAAAAAAAAAAAAGGAGCAGGTTTCCCCCCCCACCCCAGGGGGGAACTTATTGTGCATTGGCGGAGCCCTTTGGGTTGCAAAGGGAAAAACGCGAAATCCGCCGGGGGAAGAGGACAACAGCAAACAAAAAAAAGCGGGAAAAACCAGAAAAGGAAAAAATGGGGAAGGCCAAACGTCATGTAAACAAGGTTAAGACGCTGGGTGAAAAATTTTGAAGGCGTTATCCCGAAAATAGGGAAACCCAGGGGAACCCTCGTAGAGGAGATGGGTCCCCGTGCAAGGAAAGGCCTTCAGGGGGGAATAAAAAAGAAAAAAGAAAGTAACAATTCGGCAAGGGCAAACCTGAAAAAAAGGGACGGGGGCGCTCGTCAAAACACCTTCCAAACAAAACGGCGGGAAAAAAACTTTCAGGACAGGCGTTTGACTCGGGGGAAAAAGAGGAAAAAAAGCCCAAAAAAAGGGGACAACTGAAGGACAGGAGTTCGGGTTTCTAAAAGGGGTTTCTGAATGACAAACCCATAAAAAAAGAACATTCACCACGCCCCAAGACAAGGGGGGGACAAGGGACGGAAAAAGGGGTTTTTTTTTGGGTTGGTTTTTTTTTTTGGTGGTAACTCCGATTTGCCCACCCAACAACAGTGCGCTGGAAAATTGGGGGGAAAGGGGGAGGGGGGAAGCAGGTTTTTTGGGAAGAACTAAAACAACACAAGAACTGTGGGCGGCCTTTGTGGAACTTGGCAAGTTGAAAAGAAAACCTGAAAAAACCCCCACCAAAAAAACTTTCAAGGCGATACTCCCTAAGGACAGGGGCCAACGAGTCAGCAAAGCTGCGACCCGACCAACAAAAGCCTCCCCAAAAAGAAAAAATCAAAAACCCGTCAATTCCCCCTGGAAGGGAGCCTTGTGTCAGAAGAAAAATGGGGAAGGACCAAAAGAAACAGGGGTTTTTAAAAAAAACGCAGAAAAAAAGCATTTTGTTTTTGGGAACTGGCCATCGAGCCGGTTGGAACGGAAGAAAAGAAAACATCGTGTCGGAGAAAGAACCATAAGCGGAAGAAGAAGGCCAAGCAAAAATGCCGAAGAACGTGAGCAATTCCAGGGGTTTTATTCAGGCCGCCCAAAGAAACAACCAGTTTAAGGGGTTTCGTTCGAAATCTGAAAAGCAAGGGAGGGAATCCCCTTAAGGGAGTAAAAAAAAAAAAAGGGGAGAAAAAAACGGGAGGTAACAGCAGCCCCTTTTCAACGAGAAACTGGTCCGTGGCAGGAATTCAAAAAAAACACCCACTGAAAAAAAACAACCTTGGTGGGGAATTCAGAAGAAAAAAACTTTTTGTCACCAACGGACGGGGCCCTGCTTTAATTGAAAACTCGGGGGGAAAGTTCTTATGGCGAGATGAAAGCCATAAAGGAAAAACGGAAAAAGAAGCACTCGGCCTGGCGGAAAAAAAGGGGCGTCCAGTCAAGAATGCGAAAAAGCCCCAGAAAGGGCGCATGAGCTAAAAAGCCGAGCGAGGTTGGGGGAAATTCACAGAAAAGGAAAACAGCTCGCGAAAAAAAAAGGGAAAAAGGAGTGCAAGATGAGGACACAACGTGCGTCCAAGTTGGGCCACCCCGCGGTCCCGCAAACGAAACCCGATCAAGGGAAAAAAAACTGTGAGCAGGGCACAGAAAAGGGTGACCGAATGAAGGGGGGGGGGAGAGGCATTGTAAAAGGGGTTAAAAAGTTAAAAGGGCCGAAGGTGAAATTTCCTCCAATCGAGGAACCCATACGCAACATAACCCAGAGGGGGAACCTTTCCCACAAGAAGCCTCAGGGGGGGGAAAAAACCTGAAAAAAGGAGGAGGGGGGGGAAACCATGGACTGGCGAAAGATGGGGAAAAACTTAATCCAAACCGTTTTTGTCCCAACAACTGGCCCCAAAACGAACAGCTGGACAAAGAAAAAGACCGGAGAGGAAAAACCCCGGGAAATAACTAGGAAAAAAACAACGAAAAAAAAAGGAAAGAGAGAAGATCATATGTGGGCTTGGGTACCGAAGGTTGGGGAAAGGGGGAGAAGTTTTTCGGTGGAAAAAAAAAAAAAAACAAGGGGCAAAAAAAAAATTCCGATCCTGAGGTTCAAAGGGAAAAGTTTTGAAAGAAGGGCAAGAAGACTTTTCGGAAAACCGCGACCGCCGCACCCTCAGGGGAAGGGGGGTGGTGCTCCAGAAAGTTCTGAATAAAAGGGGGGGGTCATGAGGATTCAAAAAAAAAAGAAGGGAATACAGCAACAACGCTGCCAGTCCTCAGGTAAAATCCGTCCCGCTCAAAAAAGGAACTTCCAATTGGATGAGTCTGACCTACAAGGAAAAAAACTGGCAGAAGGGGTAGGCGAAAGAGGGGGGGAAGAGCGCTTGTGGTGATTAGGGGGGGGGAAAGTCGAAATGGGGTTGGGGAAAAAACGAAACACTTTGTTTCATTCTAAAAAAAACCCCCCGGGGAACTGAGACCCGGGGGTTGGGAGGGGGAAAAAAAAACCGAAAAGCGGCGGATTAACTAGTTGCAAAGAAACATCAAATTAAAGAGAGGGAGAGTGTTGAAGCGGGGGGGGGAGTTGTTTTTAATCCCGTCAACCCCTCAAAGAAAAAAAAGGGGAATTTCCAACACCCCAAAAAAAGCTTGGGAGAAAAACTTGGGGGAAGGCGAAAAAAAAGAGGGGAAAGGGTGTAAGAGCAACCAGAAAGTTTTATTTGAACTGAAAGCTACTTTTAAAGTTATCTAAAAACAGGGGGCTGCCAGAAAAGCGAAAAAAGTGAAAAGATGCCGAGAAAAACGAAAAAAAAAAAAGGGAAGACATTTCGGGGGAAACTGCCCTCGATTGGGGTTGGGCCCGTTGGGGGACGGACGGGGGAAAAAAAATAGGAAACGTAAAACCCCGATTGGAAAAAAAAAAAACCGCAAAAATGGGGGGGAAACAGGGGGAGGACCTGCAGGGAAAAAAACGGGGCAGAGCGCCCAGAGGGGGTCAAATTTGGGACAAAAGGACCTTCCCCAAAACGGGAGCAACAAGAGAAAAAAAAAAAAATGCTCTACCCTGCCAAGGAATTGGCACGGGAAAAGGGGGGGGCCCCAGAAAACCGAAAAGACGTTTGACATAACTCCAAGAAAGGGAGTCAAAAAAGGGCCTGCAGAAAGACATTCTATCAGCCCACAGGGGTGAGCCCCTGGAATTCCAACCAAACCAGTGAAGAAAAGCCACAATCCTTTGCTGAAAGGAGAGTTGGGAAAAAAACAACAAAGGAAAAAACACTGAAAAAAAAAAAAAACGTGGGGGAAAAGCAAACTCACATGTTTTCCAGGGAGGGAAGGAAAACCCCGTCAGTTCAAGAGGAAACCCGAAACGGCAAAATTGGGGGGCGGGTGGGGGAAGTGAAGGGTGAAAAAAAAAAGGAGGGGGAAACATGGAGTCAAAAAAAAAAACCCAAAAACTTTTCCTTAGGTAGCCGCCCCGCCTGACCCAGACCACCGAAAGACAAACCTAAGAGGAAACAAACGGGGAAAAAAAAAAAAACAAGTAACGTTGAGGCAAGAGGGGGGGTTTGGCCAGGCAGGGTGTCTCCCGATCTTGAAATACAGGGACACGACAAGGGAAAGGGTCAAAAGAAATTGATAGACTTGCAGCCGCAAAAAAAGAGAAGAGAGGAACAAATGGGAGGGGATCCTTCAGGGGGAAGGGACTTTGACCGCAATGAGGGGGGGTACCTACCGCTGAAAACGACCTGCAAAAGACGGCCGAGAACCAGGTGCACGAAACCGGAGAAGAGGGAGAGAGACCCGCCGGACAACGCGGGGGAAAAAGAACCAAAAAAACTTCCGCAAGCATCAAAGCCGTCCCTGGTGACTGAGGAAACAAAGGCCCGGCGATTTAAAAAATCTAGGCATGGGAAGAAAAGTCGCTTTGCCGGAACCCGCCCTGGTGAAAAGAGAGAGGAGGAAGTTCAAGACAGAGGGAAGAAAGAACCAAGCTGCCGGCACTAGGGGGGGCCGTCCACACATTGAAACTCGAGTCAAGAATTTTGACAAATGGTCCGAGAAAAAAAAACTTTTTCAAACTGGAAAAATTTTTGGGGAGGGGGGAGTGGAGCAAAAAGGCAAAAAAAAGGGGGGGGGGAACAAAGAAGGAGGCCGAGGGCCGGTCAAGACCGGGGCGGTGCATTCAATGAAAGAACGCGGAGTTCCCCTCCGGATTTTTAATAACCGGCGAAGAAAACGGCCATCGGGAGCCATGATCCTCTCTCAAAAAAAAAAAAAAGTGGGGGGAAAGCAAACCCCGAAAAAAGATCAACACCTCGCCAAGGAACTGGCCGTGAAGATTCTCATAAGGAAACGCCGGGGTAGACCCCGCCTCCGTGCGAAAAAGGGTCAATCCGGTTTTTGTCAAAGCCCGGGGGGGGAAAAAAAACGCGCAAGGGGGGCCCCTGGGGGAATAAAAAAAAAAAAGGGTGAAAATTTGCCCCAAAAATCAGCCGGACAACCTTTTTTCGAAAAGTTCGCTTCCTCAAGTGGTAAAAAAAAACTCTTCATCCCCCGTCAGAGGGAAGGATGAGCGGCCCAGTCGAAAGCTTCTGGCAAAAAACGCTGGGAAAAAAAGGCCTCAGAAAAACCCAAAAAAAAAAAGAACGCAGGAGGGGGTCGTCTCATTACCCTGTTGGACGCGGCCGTGAAAATGGCCAACGACCCCGGGATTTTGCACAACCACAGCCAGCAGTATCCAAAAGGGGGCGTCCCACCAATGCAGGAAAACCAAGGAGGGCGGAGAAGGATTTCACTTCCGCCAATTTGGAACCCCCCCCCGCTTTGGTCGACAAGGAAAAAAAAAAAAAAGTAAGCCGTTGCATTTTGAAAAGTAAAAAAAAAGAAAAAAGAACAAAGACAAAAGGTAGAAAAAGAAGAGTTTCTGGGCTGTTCCCAAAACTGGAAACTAAGTCCAAGCACAAAAAGGGTTGTGGGAAAAATCGTGTACGGGCCCCGGAGCTTAGGGAAAGGCCCCTGAAAAAAAAAACAAAAGGACGTCCCGCAAAAAACCGGCCACGTGAAAATTTGCCAGCAAAAGTTTTTGTGTTTTAATCCTCGGGGGCAGAGCCAGGATAAAAAGGGGAAGCTCAATAAATCGGCCCCGGACACGTGAGGGGGGCCTTTAAAAGTAGAAAAAAGGAAAAAAACCATAAACCCCCAGTTGGAGGGAAACTGGTTCGGAACGAAGTGGGAAAACCGGACGGGTTTTTCAGTCGTTTTTGGGACCAAGAAAAGGGACTTGCCCGCGCCTGGAAAACGGGGGGTTTGGGGGGACGTTAGGGGGGGGAAAGGAAAGAGAAAAGGAAAAAGCGGGGCTCAGGTGGGGGCACTGGGCAAGTGAAGCCTTCAGCTGCTTTTTGGTACTCCACTTGGAAAAAGACCTGCGTGAAATACGAAACCTGGAAGAGGAAGGGGGGGGGGTAAAACAGGGAAGAGGGGTGTCAGGAAAAAACCCAAAAAAAAGCAAGGTTCGATCCAATTCGGTTCCTCCGCCTTGGAATGAAGTGGGAGTCCCTTCGAAAATTGGAACGGCTGGGGGGAAAAAAAAAAAAAAAACTGGAAAGAAAAAAAACAAAAAAAACAAAACCAAAAAAAAAAAAGGTCAGGAATTGTCATCCGAAGAAATTGGAGACACAAAAGCGCCTTCCACACGCCGTTCTAGGAAGAAAAAACATACAGGGGGAAAGCCACAAAAAGCAAAGGAAAAGAAAAAAAAAAAGGTCCCGCAAAAATTCGGGGGGGGGGGAGTTTTCAGCCTCGCCCAAAGCGGGGGGTTTCCCGGGGGGGGGAGGTCGATCTGCCAACAAGGGAGGGGTGCCCCTGAGTGAAATATCAAGGGGAAGGGGTAAGCATCCCTTTCCCCCAACAGAGGCAGGCAGGGGGGGGAAGTCAGAACGCCCCAGCCCCTGAAAACAATTGGGTTGGGTTGTAAAATCCCCAAATGACAAAAGGGGAAAAAAAAGGGGGGGGACCCCAATTAGGGAAAAGAACGTACCAGGGGCTGGCGAGCTCCCTTCAGGGTACACTTTGACAAAGCAACGCCGGGGGGAAACCCAACCTCGACCCAAGCGGGAAGGGAAAAATGCAAAAAAAAGCGGAGGAAGAGAAAACGGAAACCTAATCAGTTTTGGGAACCAGTTTTTTTTTTCTCCTTGCCCACCCAACCGGAAATACAACTGCAAAGAGGAAGTGAACCTCAAAGGAAAGCGGCAGTGGGGGGGACGGAAGAAGAAAGAAAGGGGGGGGGGGGAAAAAAATGGATCCGGAGGGAACCCTAAAATGGCAAAGAAACCATAGCCGGTGGGGGGGGCCTGGGGTTTCAAAAAAAAAAAATCCCCGCCTCCGGGTGCGTACCGGGGAAGGGAAAAAGGGAAATGAAGGCCAAAAAGAGAAGAAAAAAAAAACCGCAAGAAAAAAGGAATGGGGGGAAGTTTGGGGGGAAAAAAAAAAAAGCCTGGGGGGTGGTCCCGCCAAGACCATTAGAAAAACGGTTTTCAACCGGCAACGGTGGTGGGGGGTCGCAAAAAAGGCAAATAAAAAAAAAAAGGGCGGCCAGAGATGTCACAACACATGAAGGAAAAAACGTTTTTGGCCAAATCGTCGAAACAAAAAAGGCCAAATAGACCGAGGCCGTAAAAAAACGCTAAGGGAAATAAGAAAAAAAGGGGGGGGGGACAAGGAGGGGGGGAAGGAAAGGAGAGAAGGTTTGCTTGGGAAAAGACGGTAAGGGGCGGCTGTGGGTTTCGGGGGGGGGGGGAAACCCGCGATGGGAGGGAAAAAAAAAAGTAAAAAAACACTAAGATTGAAAAATGCACAGTTTTTGGGGGTGAAAGCCACCGCTTAAGAGCCTTTGGAAAAACAAAACGGGACCGCCTTTTTTGTGTCAACAAAGAAGGGGGAACCTTCCGGGGTCAAAAAAAAAAAACCCGAAAAAGGGCCAGCCAACGAGCAAAGAGGCATACACTTTCCAGGCCTTTTCGCAATCCACGGAAGAAAAAAAAAAAAAAAAAAACGCCAGGACCTCATTGGAGCGGTGAGACGACGAGGGGGGGAAACGAAGGGGGAAATGTCAAAAAAAGAAACCGAAAGTGACCACGAGGGCAACAAAGGGAAAAAACGGGGTTCAAAAAAAAAACTTCAAACTCGTTCCCCAAACCGGCAAGGGTGGGGGTTAATCGCGAAAAAAAAAGTCAGCGCAGACTCGGGGCAAGGGGGGGAAAAGTTTTGTAAGCAAAAGGGAAAAAAGCGGAAAAGGCCCCGGGAACTGGACCACAAAAAACGGTCAGGTAGGCGGCGATCGTGGTGAAAACAAACGTTTGCCCCAAAGAAAAGGGACTCGGGAAAAAAAAAGGAACCCAACGCAGCAATAAAGGGGGGGAAAAAAAAAAACCGGAGGGGAAAAGGGATGGAGAAAAAGTCCTTTTCTTTGTTTGAAGAAGAAAGGCTACTTAAACGTCAAACACGAAGCCTGCAAAAAAAAAGGAGTCGGACGAAAAAAGGGACTCGCCTTGGGGGGAAAAAAAAAAAATTGAAACGAAAAATGGGAAAAAAGGAAAATTGAAAAAAAAAGAAAACTTTCACTTTGCCAAAAGGTGGGGGACGTACCTGTGGGGGGCGCTAGGGACCTTGTTAGTAACCGAGGGAAAAGCCGCCGGCGAACACTCTCCAGGGATTGGCCATGGAAAGGGCTGAAAAAAAAAAAAAGGGGACCAAAAAAGTCCTTTCCCAGAGAAAATTTCACTGGATCGGGGAGAGACAAACAGGCAAGTGGTGGAGAGAGGCTGAATGGGGAAGCCCCTGGGGGGGAAAGGAGCTGCCCCGAAAAGAAGTGGAAAGAAAAGAATACAAACCTGGAGGTCAGCAAGAAAGGACGCAGCCAGCCCAGGGGGCTGTGAAATTTTCCACTGTACCAAAAGTAAAATCCAAGGAAGAAAAAGCTTCCTTTTGAGCCGACTTATCGGCCACAAGGGGGAAAGACCAACTTAAAAACAGAACGGCGGAAGGAGGGGGGGGAGGGGAAACAAGAGGACAACTCGTCCGAAACCAGGGGGCAGGGTGGATGTTTTTTTGGGTCTGTGTAACCGGTTTGTTGAAACAGACCAAAAAGGAAAACAAAAAACCCGAAAGCCGGGGGTCCCGCAAAGGAGGGAAAGAATAAATTACATAAAAGGACAAAGATAAACCGCCGCGGTGCAAAAAAACACGGGCCGCCGTCCCCGGTTTGGGGCAACCAAAACCCCCATACCCTCCCCCAACTTTTTGGAGGAAGGGCAGAAGAACAGGAGGACCCCAAAAGGGACTTGCCGACCAAAATACCCTCTACGAAAAGACAAGGCCCCCTTCAACGAAGAGGGGCGAAAAAAAATTCATCACTCGCCTTACGCGATTGGGAAAACGGGGTTGGGAGAGGTAGCAAAAAAAAGGTCAGAAAAAAACGGAAAAAAGGGGGAACTCCGGAGACGTTTTGGAAAGCCAAAACCCAAACGCGAAAGACCACGCAGGTTTCGAGAAAAAGGCTTCGCACAATGCCACGCTTGGGGACTGGAGGGGGGGGAAAAGAAGGGCGGCCAGAGGGAGAAAAAACGAAAAATGGCCAAAAACAAAACGCTCTCAGGGAGAACCAGAAGCCTTGTTTAGACAGGCCGCTCATCGTCCCTCGGGAAGGTGCAAAACGGACACTAGGAAAAACACATACAAAAAAAAACAGGAAAAGAACCTTTTCAAGGGGTCAAAAAGGGGTGCGGGGGGGGATCGGGGGAAGAAAAGGGGCAAGAAACACCTAAAGAGGAGAACCCCCTCCTCCTGAAAGGGGAAAAACGAACACGAAACCCAACTAGACCGTTCCGAAAAAAAAGGGCCCATCTTTCACGCAGGAAAAACTAAAGTTGGGGGGGGACGCTTCTCTGGGAAAAAACTCTAGAAAAGGAAAGAAAAACCCAGCGCCCAAAAAAGGGTGCCTGGCCGCGAGCAGCATCCCACTCCGTCCAAAACTCGGAGAGTAAAAAAAAAAAAAGAAAATTGGTCAGCCAAAGGCCCCGCGAAACCCCAAAAAACTAAAGTAGAAAGTGGGGAAAAAAAAGTCAAGGAAAAAAAACGCAGAACTCCAGCCCAAAGCCCGAACTTTTCACGGTGAAAAAAAAATACCAAGGAAACAAAAAGCTGACTTTCGAAGTTCTTTGGACTGGGGGGGGAACCCTAGTGACCCGGAAAAAAAAGATTTCAAGAAAAAAAAACTCGAAAACGGGATGCCATCCCTAATGGGGAGAGAGCGCAGCCAAAAAAAAAAAGGTCCCCTGACCGCCAACTGCCGTAGAGAAAAAAAAAAAAAAAAACCTTTTTTGCGAAAAAAAAAAAAAAAAAATGGGAAAAAAATGTGGTGGGGGCCCGTGGAGTATTTGTGCCTTCCTCAGGGCGATTCCCGCGGGGTTAACGGCGCCAAAAAAAGGGAACACGGCCCCGACGATCCGACGGGTGGGGGAAAAAAAAAAAAAAGGGGAAAAGGCGCCGAAAACCCGGAAAAAAACTGAGGGGGGGGGAAAAACCTCATGGAAACCGGCGTGCAGTTGAGGGGAGGGAAAAAGCGAAAGACCCAGGGGAAAAAAAAGAGGAAGGCAAAAAAAAAGTCCAAAGGGGGGGAAAAAAACCTCAGGAGAAGAGGGGTCAGCTGAGATACAATGGCCGCCAACCAAGCCAAAAAAAAAGGGCCTTCCCCTTAAAACCAAAAAACGAACGGGGTGAAAACCTGTAATCAAAAAAAGGGGAAGAACAAACCTATGAGGAGGTCGGCCTTAATATACGGCCCGCAAAAAAAAAAAAAAAAAAAGCGAACTTGAAATGGCCTTTACTACCGGAGGAAAAAGAACAACCGGGAAACAGAAAGTTTGAAAAACGTTTTTCGAAAAACGAGGACCCCAGGACCGGTTTTTGTCCGCCGGAAAGACGGATTGGGCCGCGGAAAAAAAGTTGTTTTTTTGGAAGTGGCAGGGGAAAAAAAAAAGGGCTTTGTTAAGAGGAAAAGTGGAGAAACGGAACCTTTTTCAACTGGGCAGGTGGAATCCACCAAAGTTCAAAGCTTGGCCCTTAAGAAAAGACCGGGGGGAGAACCCTTTGCCAGGCATGGGGATAAAAAACGCACAGAGGCCACTAAGGAGTTTGGAGAAAGACGGAAATCAAAGCCAAAGAAAAAAGCAATTCCCTTGGGCACTCCCCTGGCGATCCGGTGGTTTCAAAAAGGACGGAAATGAACCCGAGGGGCGACGAAAGTTGCGCTTGAAAAAAAGGCATCACAAAAACAATGGAAAAAAAAAAAAACGGCAAGCAAAAATCAAATCGGGTTTCCTACCAGACGGGTCCCGGTCCAACGGGCCAAAAAAAAAATAAAAAAAAAAGGGTGCCCCAAACTCAAAAGGAAAAAAGCCAAGGTGGGACAAAGAAGCGCAACAAATCACACTGGTGTTTTTGAGGAAGGGGGCCGAATCTGGCAGCACGGCCGAGGTGTACCAACCTGAAGGTCCCTTTTAAGTTTTTGGAAAAAGGGAAAAAAAATTTCCAGGAAAGAACGGGGAAAAAAGGGAATGCCAGGGTGTGAAAAAAAACGCGAAAGGCATGTCCGCAGCAAAGAAGCGCCCCAAGCCCCAGAAAGCAATCCGTGGGGGTGTGTAATTTCAAAATGGGACGAACGGGAGGGGGGCCAACGAAGAAAAGGCGAAGAAACCTGAAAAACGGCGGGGGGCCCTCGTTTTTGCTGGGCGAGGCTCCCCCTGGCATGGTGGAACGAGGACAAAAAAAAAAAACGGGGGTTTCTCTTTCCGACAAACGGCCCCGGTCACAGTGAAAAAGAAAAACCGCGCCTGAAAAAGTTTTGAAAAGAAAAGGCAGGAATTTTTTGAAAGAAAGGTGGTTTCATCCCTGGGAAAACCGTCGGCCCCCGCTACAGCGCCAAATCGCCCTGAAAAAAGTCCTACACGACCTTTCGGGCCCACAGGGGTTTTTTTTTGACACGAAAAGGGGGAAAAGGAGCGAGGAGGAGGAAAAACCGAATTCGACAAAAGCTTTCCAAGGGAACTGCCCCCGATAGACTCGTGGAAACCCTGACGGGGGGTGTAAATTGTTAGATTTGGGACCACTTTGGAAAAAAAAAAAAAAAATACAAAAAAAGGCAAAAGAGTTGAAAACGCAGAAAAAAAAAAAACTTCGGAGTTGGGGTGTGCTTTCAAGGATAATCGACTAAAGTACGGAACAAAAAAGCCTTGCAACATTTTCCCGTTGTGCAAAAGAAAAAACGAAACAGCGGGAAAGGGGGGACAGGAAAAAAAAAAAGTAAAAAGAGAAAAAACTCAACCAACAAACACGAAAGAGAACAAAAGAGAGAGAATTTAAGCTTGGGGTACTTGGTCTCGCTGTAAAAAAAAAAACGCTGTTTTTTCGGTCGAAACGGTCAAAGGGAAGAAAAAAGGGGAGAGCGGAGGCAACGCAAAGAAAAAACGCGAAGTTTTTTTGAAAAAATAACACGCCTTTAAGAGCACGGGGGTGGTCAAAAGTCACCCCCCTCGAGTGCTACATTGGGGGGGGGGAAAAGAGGAATTCCCTGGGGGGACGTAAAAAAAAAAACGCAGAAACCGGTCAGGCAGGAGGACGTGGGCCCATACAGAAAAAAAACGGCTGCCCAGTCCCCAAAGACAGGAGAAGCGGGAAAACAGAAAACATGTAACTTCCCATTGATCATGTCCAGAGAAAAAAAAAAACCCTGGAAATTGGGGAAAAAAAAATTGGATCCGGCCGGAGCAAGGGGGGGAACGTGTTCCCCTTCCAAAACAGGCGTCCCGGCGGCCCGTTGGGGGGGCGCGGAACCCAAAAGAAAAGATTAAACATCGTCGGCATGCTCCCCGGGGACTGACGCAGGGGGGGGAAAACCGGCCAAAATTGAAGAAGCGGAAAAGCAGGAAGAAAAAAACGTTCCAGTATCGTCCTAGGAGTGGTTTTGTTTGAAGTCAAGGGGGAAGGGGGTTTTTGGCCAAATCCCGAGAGAAAAAATGAAAAAAGACTGGAAGGAGGGGGGACTTTTGTCTCTAAGAAGGCCTCAATCTCGTAATTAAATTGGTGATCCTTACCTGCCCGTTTTTTAGTGGGGGGGCCCCCTGGGCCCAGAAGGGCCAAGGGAGGGAAACAAAAGACAGCCCTGCACACGAAGATTCGACGACCAGGAAACTCGCTGTGTGGGGCTTCAAAAAGAATGGCACTACCCCGAAAGGACATGGGGGGAAGGAAAAAAAATTGCCGGAAAAATGCTCGACCAATGGGAGAAACGTAGAACAAAAACACAACGAATGGAAGAAAAAAAAACGCCGCCGGCGCACGCTCGATGCCATAAAGCGCTGTCGGGGAAAAAAAAAAGAACCGCAAAAGGAAAAAGAAAAAAAGAGGTCCCAAGGGGGGATGGGCAAAAGGGGAAAGGAAAAACGGGCCCCCTTGGCGTCGCAGCTGCTTGCTGCGTGAGGCGGGGTAGCAATGACCAAAATGGGAAGCACAAAAAAAAACAAAAAAAAACTTGAAGGGCGGAAAAGAAAGGTCCAGTGGAAAAAAAAACTTTCCTTGGGGGGAACTCTTCTCGTGCAAAAAAAGAACTCACGCACTTTAACAACTGGTGCAAAAAAAAAAAAAAAACAAATTCCCTTTCCATTACGGAGGAAAACGTCGTCCCCGAAAGAGGGAAAAGAACCACATAAAGGAGAAAGGGGGAAGAAATGTGAAAGAACAAAAAGTCTGAAGGGGGCAATTGGTCCCCAAGAAGGTGGGGCCAGGCCTATATTTACCGCAAAAAAAAAAAAAAATAACATCGTTCCGTACCCTCCAACCCGAAGGGGGGGGGGAGGGACAACAATGGGAAACGTGGGGAAAAAGCGCTCCTTTTTGTTGAACGGCCCCCATGGGCACCAGAACCTGACGACCGAATGACTGAAAAAACAAAAATGAAAAAGCCGAAACGACAAGTCGCCTAATTTTCTGGGGGGGAGCCCCCTTCAAACGGGCCTGAAAAAAAGTGTTTTTTTTTTTGAAAGGCGGAAGGAAAACGTCCCGAAAGGAAAAAAAATCAAAAAAAAAGGGAAAAAGAGAGGTCCAGGGGGCCGCCTTGCACGCGATCAGCCCACTGGGAGGGCGCAAAGATCAAGAAGCACCTCAAGGCCCGGGACCCCCAAGGACTGACGAAAAAAAAAAGGAAGAGTATCTCCCAAAACAAAGGGGCGGAAAAAAGAAAAAATCAAGCAGAGGGGTTCCGAGCAAACCAAAGCATCCCAATGTCTTTAGACGGGCTTCCGGAAAAGAGGGGGAAAAAAAAACAAAACAGAAGTCCGAACCGGCGAAGGAAGGGAGGGAAGGGCGGCGCCAAGGTTCACGAGGGGGAAGAAGGCCGGGAAGCGCGGCCCGGCCTAAGAACGATTGGAAACGAAAAACATCCGACCCCCCAGATGGCCCGCGGTACAAGCGCTGAAAATGGGGAAGGGGAACAACGCTGAATTTTCCCGCCGAGGTTGGATGATGCAGAAAAACAAGGAAGGCCCTAAAAACTCAAACACCAAAGAAGGAAAAAGAATTTAGCGGCCCGAACTTCCGCGCGGCAAAAGGACCAAACTCCCCCTATGAAAAATGACGTACGAGTGCGGAGGCAACGCCCGTAACCCGGCCCTCGGAAAAAAAAAGGGGGGGAAAGTTCCTTCAAGGTCCACAGAAAAAAAGACCCAAGCAAAAAAAGGTTCAAAAAGAAAATGGCGTAAAACTTTCCAAGTGTTGAAAAGCCTATGGCCCGCAGCCTGAACTTGAAAAAAAAAAAGAAAATTTCGCTTTCCTGGTGGGGGGGCCCGAGGGGAAAAAAAAAAAAAAACGGCAAAACGAAGGGAAAGAAACCCCTGCCCCTAACATGTATCTGCCATCCAGCGCCTAGCGAGCAGACTCTTGGGGGCTGACAAAAAAAAAGAGAATACTACCTCGCCAAGGCCCTTGTCGCGCAGAAGTAAAACCCCCCCTGGAATTTGAAAAAAAAAGTTGGGCACGCCCAAGGCGAGAACAAAGGTGTTTGTCCAAATCAGAAACCACCTCCCAAAACTAAGAAAAAAAACTTTATGGCTCAACGACCCCTTCCACCAATTGAAAAAAAAGAAAAACCCCCGCAGGGGGGGGTAAAAGCAAGGAACTTGAAGGAAGGCCCTGAATCAGAAAAGCCATTGTCCTTTTTCCGAAAGGAAAGCGGAGGGATGGCAAAATCTATCCAATCTGGGGACTCAGAAGGGGCCCCCCCCTAGTAGAGGAAAAGAACAAAAGAATGGCCGGGCGGTCCCCTTTGGGAACGGACCGGAGGCCCCCCTGAAAAAGAAAAAACAATTCTGTTTTGGTCAGAGGGGGGGGAAAAAGGAGAAAAAGACAGGGAGGGCCCAGAGGCCCAGAAGGAAAAAGAGAAAAATTGGCCCTTAAAACCGTGTTTCCCTGAAAAATCACTCGGTCAACATCAAAACCCTCCCAGAAATTTTTCGAGAAAAGGGAGAGGAACGGTGAGAAAGAAAAAGAAAAAAAAAAAACGCAGAAGAACCTTTGGGGGTAAGGTGTGGCGGTGGAGTGTTTTGACCCCCTTTTTTGGTCCAATAGAAAATAAAGATGTTTGTGTCAGAGGCAAAAAGTCCAGGAGACGCCTTGCTGTAGAATGAGGGGCTCTACAGCAGGAGCTCCTTGATCGGTAAGGCAACAAATAAACAAACTGCGAACGACCCCAAGCCCTAAACCTTGAAAAAAGTCGAAAGACAAGGGGACTCGATCAGTTGAACCAGGTCAAATGAAGAGTTGCCGAGCTTGGCTCCTTCCACGGAACCAGAAAACCCAAGGGGGGATGGCAAAAATCTAGTTCGCCAAATGCTCCGGAACACTCCAAATCGAGAAAAATTGTAAAGAAAAACGTGAAAGGGACAGTCCCGCCAAAGATCCAACAACCTGCCCCTAAAAAGGTTTTTTTTTTTTTTTTCGTTCCGCCGGCAGAAAAAATCTGTAAAGGTTTTTTTCGGAGAAAAAAAAGAGCTAGTTCTTGACGTTTAATAGGCCACAAAAAAATTTTTTTCCATAACCAAGAAGAGGTAACAATCAAACTGGCCTGGGACTCAAATTTTTCAGGGAAACGACCCAAGCCCCCCACCTACCAGAGGGGGGGGTTTTTTTGGGTGAATTCATCGGGAAAAAGGTGCCCAGGATTCATCATTTCAACCAAAGACCCTCCAGAGAAACTGCCGCGTGTTTCAACATGCTGGGGCTTCCCCGGTCATATTTGGGGGTTTAAAAAACTGCAACTTTGAACCCATGACAAAAAGTAAATTGAAAAAAGGGGGAAATTCTTCGTGGAAGGAAAACGCCCGTTTTTTTTCGCGCAAAAGTCCCAAAAGCCCGAGTTTTGGCCATGAGTGGTGCAAGAAAAAACAAGAAAGGAAAAAAAGAAAGGCAAATACCAGAAACACTACAACGTTTCCGGCCATTTGCGCGTCCAAAACCGTACCGATAAGGACGAAAAAAAGAACCGAGGCTTCCCGAACAAAAATCGAAGTGGCAGAAAAAGGGGAGGGACCCCCCCCCCAAGATCAGCGGGCCAAACCGTTTTCTGGAATGAACAAAAAACGACGAAAATAGAAGAAAAAAGCACCCTCTGAGGTGAAAGCACGGTCGCAAAAAAAAAAGTTAAAAATGGGGGGGAAAAAAAAGGCCACTGGGTCAAAAAGGGTTGAAACCTGGGCGGGGTCGCTTCTTGCATTACTAAAGTTTTTTGACCCCACGTTGAGAAAGAAAAGCAAAAATAAAAAACGGCACAAGACAGAAGCATCAAAAAAAACAGGAAATGAGGAACCCCTAAGAGATTAGTTAATTGGGGGGGAAAAAAACCCGACTTTTTATCGGGGTTGCAAAAAGGCCAAGGGGAGCCGCTTGCAAAAAGGGAGAAGAGGCCGACAGTCAATGCCAGAAAAAGAGAAAATTGGTCCACCCATGGGGCAAAGTTGAAAAAGCAGAAGGAAAGCTGGTGTTAACGCTGTCAACGAGGTGGGGGGAAAACCAAAACCAAAAGGGGAAACCGATGTCGGGAAAGTGGGGTGGCCAACATGAGGAAAAAAAACCATCCAGAAAGGAACGATAAAAAAGGGAAAAAAAAAAAGCATTCGCATGGGACTCACTTCGCCCAAACCCAACAGGGACTCCCCAATTGATTCGGTACCAGGCGACCACTTCTCGAAGGGTACCCTTGTAAAAGGAAGGGACCCCGATTGGAAGGGTAAGGACCGGAGGGTGGAAAACTCGAAAACCCCGCCGCCGTTTGAGACCCTGCCCCCGCGGTTAGCCGAATGCAAAAAAAGGAAATTTACTGCGTTTTTGGCAGGAAAAAAAGAGAGAGGGGGCCGTCAAAAATTAGAAAAAAACACCAAAAGGAAAGTCGGGGTAGGCGGCAGGGAGGGTGTAAGCCTTGCCATGGGTGGCCAAAAAAAGAAACCTCCCTTTCATTGAATTCCACCCAAAAAGAGGAAAAGAATTGGTGGAAAGAGGCCAGCCCCTAGGGGAAAAAGGGGAAAATTCTACCGGGCCGTTTTTTGGAAAATGTTGGTGGGGGGGAATGGCTAAACTTTTAAATCAAAAAGACCCACCGGCAGAACAAATGGGAACACACGCCTTTTGTGGAGAAACCCTTTGAAAGTCTGCCCCCGAAGGCAGAAGGGGGGGTCCGCAGTTTCGGGGGCAACCCTCGGAAGAAGGGGGGGGGGGGGCCAGGACCAAAGGATAGGGGGGGTCCCAAAAAGAATTGAAGCGGCGACCGGCGCACGCTCGATTACAACTGTGCTTTTCAGATTGCTTCTGTTAAAAAGCGCAACCAGAAAATGGGGGGAAAAAGTCCGATAATCCGAAAAGACAGGAGAACGACAATGTGACGGCAGGGGGGTTCTTCCAAAAACACCTGTCTGCCTGCTCTTGACACGGCCCGAAAAAAAAAAGGGAAAAAATCAGCTGCCCTGGAAAAGCAGAAGAACAATTCCACGAAAACTCCAGCTGGGGGAAGGAAACACGGGAAAACAGCGGACCCGCCTACAGGCCAACAAGGCCCGAAAAACACCGCCACTTTAAACAAATTAATGGTGGCCAAAAATCACGTTGCCCACCGGAAACCGGGGAAAAAAGGGAAAAAAGTCCGGGAGAAACCCAAAAAAAAGGGGGGGGGAGGGGTAGGTAAAAGTGGTTTTCTCACTAAATCCCGAAGCCCTAAAGCCAATCCATGCCAAACGGCCTGTGGAAAAAACCAGCATTTTGATAAAAACCCAAAAACGCCCGGAGGGGGACAATTGGCTCAAAAAACGCGTTTTTGGCCAAGACTGCAAAAAAAATACTGCCTTTGTGGTTGCAGGGGTGCACAAAGCACGTCCACCAAAGGGTGATTAGCTGTGCAGACCCGCAAGCGTTCATCAAACTACGAAGGCTTTCCCGAATTTCGTATTGAAAGAAAAACCGGCGCAGAAGGGGGTTCCTACAGGGGAAAAGGGGGGAACATTGCCAGGTCTGCGCCCGCACCCTTACTCACCGTGTAGTCCTTTCGGTTCTTTAAGAAACTGACAACGCCCAGGGAAAACCTTGTCCGAAAAGCTAGAAAAGGAAAAAAACCAAGGGGGGGGAGCAGCCGAAAAAGGCAAGGAGTAAGATCCGTCAATGGAAGGTCAGAAATGGTCTTGCTTTCGAGTCAGCATCTCAAAGAGCCCTTTGTGTCCCCGAAGGCCCCAAAGGACGAGGAAAACTCGACAGGAAAAAAATAAGTTCGGGGAAGGCTTGAAGTTTGCGGCGGTGATTGGTTTTTTTTCCAAGGGTTTGGAAGTTCGGCCTTGGGGGATTGAAAAAATGTCGCCCCCTGCGCCCCGAGGCCCACAACTAAGAAAACGGGATTTGAAAAAAAAAAACGAGGAGCCTTGAAGAAGACGCCCGAAAATCCAAGAGTGTTATTGGATGCAAAAAAGGAAACCCCGGCCGTTGCAAATCGCCTCTTATAATCAGCTGGGGGGGGATATGAAAGATATATAGCGCCAGGAAAAACGCTAGCGAAGGGAAACGAGGAAGGGACCATCACGGAAACCGTCCTCGTCGATGGGACCGTTCCGTCCCCAATCCGGTTCCAAACTAGGCCACGCTTTCAACTGGGAGACGCCCCAAGGAGAAGGACCCGTAAGTGTTAAAAACCCCAAAAATCGAAGGGGAGCTTCCTGTGTGCCCACTATTTGTCCCTCGGGAAACCCCTTCCTATGTGCCGATGCCGTCACAGGCGGGCTCTTTGCTCCTAGCGCCTTGAAAAACCAGCCAACCGGGAAGAAGAAACCCGGGCCTTTTTTTCGCTGATCCCCCCCCCTTTGGGGAAGCGTGATGTGGGGCGGATCCCAGTGCTTATTTTTAAAGGGCTATTCCGCTTTTTGCAGTCGAACAGAAGAAAAAAGAGTCCCCGAAGGCCCAAGAAAAAACAGGGCAGGCCACCAGTCTTAGTGAGCCGTAAAGGCGCGTGGGCTTGGGAGGGGAAAGTCCCTAAATCTTAAGCGCCCATGTAACCCTCGTAAGAAAAAAAAACTGGCGGGGCATAATAAAGAGAGGTTCCGTAGCTAGAAATGGTCCCTTCTGACGTAAAAATGGCGGGCCGTTCACTTTGACCTTGGGGCCAAAAACGAAGAGCACACAGACAAATCCCTCGGACAAAGAGGCCGAGGTGCGGGCCGGAGGAAATCGGCCTGCAAAAAAACCGTGGGGCCAGGGAAGGGTTTAAATGGGCTCCGACCGGAGGGATTGAAAAAGCCAAAAGAGCCAGTGTTTTGAAAACGATTGACCGGACGGGGTCAGACAGGAAATAACCCTGAGCCCCTGCTTGATTTGTACACAAAGGGGGGGGGGGGAGTGGCGTTGAAGTTGTTTGGGGCTCGGAGTTGGGGGGGGGGGTGCCCAAAAAAATGCAAAAAAAAAGGTGGGAAAGGCCAGTGGATAAAAAAAAATCATCCTGCTGTGTAAGGATTTCTTTGCCCCCCTGCCAACAAAACACAAGCCTGAATTACTCTTGGGTGAATAGGGGTGAAGGGGGGGGGGGGTCAGCAATCAGACACAAGGCAACCATCACAGGGTTCGAGCCGGAAAAAAAAAAATGTGTCCTCTTCGGGGGAACCCCCCTATCCAAGTGAAGGTGGAGTTCGAGGGAAGAAAACGGAAAAAAGTTGGCCTTTTAAGGGGGGGAGCCGCTTTCAAAAAGGTGGAAGGGCGTGGGCCCCGTGCGGGAGAAAGAAATCGGGTCGTGCACCCATACCACTGTGTCCAAAGGGTCCACGGAGAACAGGCCCCCGCACGGAGGGAAAAGGAGAAATGCGGGGGGGAGTGGAAAAAAACTGAGCGGTAACTTTTTGAGGGAGAAATGCCCGCAAGGGGGTGAGTTCCTTGAACGTGAAGTGCCAAATCAGAAAAAAATAGAAGGTTCTTCGACCTCCTTTTTGAACGAAAAGAACCAGGGAGAATTGACCCAAAAAAAATGAAGGCAAAGCCTGGTTTTTTGGGGTTTCCTTAACATGCCGAGACGTAATTGCCAAACCAAAAAGCCATCCCCCTTGGAAAAAAAAAATAGGGAAGAAGGACTGACCGTCTGGCGAAAACCCGATGTTAAGCCTTGAAAAAAGCAAAACCTTCGCTTTGGAAAACTTATGGCGAGAAAGCCTGTCCAGTTCCCGCCGAATGCCGCAAAAAAAAAAAAAAAAGGCTTAAAAGTAGCAGGGGGTCGACTAAAAAAAAGACGAGGAAAGGTCAACCTTTGCAAAAAGCGGCCCGGAATAGAAGCGAACGCTGAACCCCTCCCTACAAACCTTAGTAAAACCCGTGGGAAAAACAGGGGGTGAAGGCCACCGACTGGGTTCCCAAAAGAACACAAAAAGGAAAGCGTGCAAAAATTTGTCGCAATGTTTTCGCCCCTGAGGGGCCTGAAAAAAAGGGGAAGGGGAATGGGTACGGGGTAAAGAGGTTCTGATGGGGAAAATCCTTTCAAAAGCAAGACATCTCAAAAATTCAAAGTTTAGTCCCCCCCTGGTGGGGAATAAGAAAGGAGGCAATGGAAGCAAGGAGTAACCCCGAAACGTTTTCCAGCAAAACCTCACCGGAAAAAGAAAGGAAGGCCCCGTCAAACAAAACCTAATCGAGAAAAAAAAGAAAAAAAAAAACACAAACCAGGAGAGAAGGGCTGGGGGGGGCCCGACGGGTCTCTTTTGCCACCATGTTTTTCCGGTGGCACGGCCCCCCGCCAGGGCCACTGGCTGAATAAACAGAGAAGAGCAGGGAAAAGAAAAGGGGCAAAATTTGAAAGCCCAATAATTCAAGGTTCAAAAACTGTTACTGCGTACCTCTTCCCCCAAGGGGGGGGATTTTTCTCTCTTTGAGGGGGGGGGGGAGGGTGAACGTCCCAACATCAAAGGGAGGAGGGGCAGAGCCACTTTCCAGTCCATCGGGAAAGCTCCGCCGCTACCGAACGGTCATGGGGAGGTGTCGACGCGCAAAGGAAGCCCCGTGGGGGAAAAAAAAAAGCAGGCCGAGGGGAAAAAAAACCTCGAGGAAAATGGGGAAAACTCGTTCGGCCAAAAAAAAGTTGGGGGCGGCGAACTCTTGAAAGGGTTCAAGGCCGCGCGGCCAAACGGAAGCGGTTTTTTTTTAGGGGCCGAGAAAGCGAGAAAATGTGGCGCAAACCGGGAAGGGACCCGGGACAGAGGGGAAAAGTAAAAAAGGCGAATCCGTTGGGAAATCCGCGTTGGGCCTCCGGGCCATGATTCCCCCAACACGGGAAAAAGTCAGAAATTCGAAAGCCGCCGCAGTCCAAAGAAGTATGGGAAATGTTCATAAAAACTTAACCTCCCCCTTTTTTTATGTATTCCAAACCTGGAGAGTAAAACGTCCACAAAGGAACAAACAAAATGAGGATTCAGAGAACGAAAAGTCGAAAGGAACCAAAGAGGCGACGGGGTGAAACACGCAAATTGCGGTGGGGCCAAACTGCGTTGGCCCGTTGTGACGACAACCTTTATGGTAAGGAAAACGACCCAAAAAGACCGCCCGGGGCTTTGAAGAGCCGAAAAAAAAAAAGTGCCCAGGCCTGGCCAAAAAGAACACGCAAAAGAAACCACCTCCCTGGTCATGGTTCAAGACCGAAGGGGACGCGAAAAAAAAGACCTGGACCAAGGTCCGTCCAAAAAAAAAAAAAAGCAACTGCTGCTAAAAGTGGGACGCTACCTATCAAAAGGATCCGCCAGCAGCCAAGCCATTCCTAACAGCCAACTGGAAGGGGGAAAAAAGGGGGTCCACTGCAGAGGCAAGACAGCAAGGTAGGCATAAACACAATCCGGTGGGAAGGCACGACCACTTCAACCAACGCGTCCCAGAGAGGGGGGACGTTTTTTTTTCTTTCCCGCAGGAAAAAACCACTAAAAAGAAAAACACAAAAACGGGTGGTTTTTGAGTAAAACCTGGGTTTTGACAGACCTGTCCGTAGCAAGGCAACAAAAAGCAGGCGATTTATTATCAGACCAAGAAACGATCGGGACACAATAAGTGGGCCAAAAGTCCAGGTTTTCAAGGAAACGCCCACAATAAAGCCCCGTTTGGGGTTTTTTGCAAGGAAAAGTTTTGAAGATACCCGGGGGAAAATCGTAAAACAGAAAAAGAGCTTGGCAAAGAACGCGGCAGAGCGAAGACATGGCCTTTCCGAGTAGGAGAAAACCTTTCAAGCAAAGGGAACGAAGTTTTAAACAGGAGGGTAACCGAAAGGACCGGCCAAAAACAAAAAAGCGCCCCTCCGGGGGGGAAAGCGGATCGAAGGCCCGCTGGAGAAACGAGTGTGAAAAAAAGGCGCCTTGGCGGAGGCAAATAGAATCGGCCAAACGCCGTCCAATGGAAAGAAAGGCAAGGGAACAGAAAACGTCCGGCCTGAACGATTCCCTCTCGAAAATGCCAGAAGCCCTGTTGCGATCAAGACCATCGTCCAACCCTCGCAACGGCGGAAAAAAATAAAGGGAAACCGGAAAAAAAGGCTTGGGGGGCAAAAGAGGTTTTGTCAACGAGGAAGGGTTTCTCCAAGGGATGGACAACCTGCGCGCGGAGCACCACAGCAACGACGAGACATCGCGATGAAGGGAAACCTACGCAGGAAGGGGGGGAAATCACGCAGATCAAAGTGGGAACCGCCAATATATCTTCTACAAAGGGAGAGAAAAAAAAAGAAAAAAAAAGGAAAAATAGCCCCAGCCACCGATCGGCTCCATCCGGAGCCCGAGGAAAAGGAGGGGGGGCCAAAGCTAGGGGGACAAAGGAAGCATCGTAAGGACGAGGGCCTCGGCCGCGCCGGGGCATTTTGCTCCGCACCCCCAAACCCTGGAAAAAAACCGAGGTTTTGTTTTGGAACAACAATAAATGGGGAAAGAAAAAAATCCAAGCGGAAAAGAGGGGGTTGTTGAAAAAAAAGTGGGGGGGGACCCTATGCGAAAAAAAAAAATCCCTTCCCCCCCAAAACGATGATCGCCCCTGACCCTGACAGCCCGACAAACAATCCGAGAATTCGCTTGAGTCGAGGAAAAAGACAGCCCGGAAAACCCACGAACGCCAGGGAAACCGCACCCTGGGCAAAAGGTGTTTATGTGAGAAAATGGCACACGTTTTTGCTTGGTGCAACTTGCCCACCGCCGTGGGGGCCGCGTCCACAAGCACGACCAAAAGCGATCCGCGGAAGCCCCAAAAAACCCAAGTCAAGTTAAAAAAAACCTCCTTTCGGGGGGAAACCTCAAAATGCGGTAAAACCTGGCCTGGTATCCCTAATCGGGAAGCCAAAAAAACACCGGGGGGGGGGAAAAAAAAACTCCTGAAGCGTCAAAAAATGCAAAGTGGGGTTTCGTCAGGGATTCGGCCAACATTTCCGCAAAAGAACGAAGGGGGGGGGGGAAACGTCCCCTTGAACCAACGACGCGGCCACTTGAAGCAACGTAACACAATTCGGAAATAATCGCCTGCCACAGGGCGGTGACGGGGAATGGCTTTTTCCGGACCGTTCAACTGAAAAAGGGGTACCTACCCAAACAAAAAAAAAGTATTGAGTTGTTGGGTCGAACCGATAAACTAAAGATTTTTTTCCTCCGAAAGGGATTGTGGGAAACGGCTTGAAAAGAAGTTTGGGTTTAAGGGGGAAAGGGGGGGAAAGGGGTTTTCCAGGAGGACGCCCATAAGTGGGAGTTTTCCACCTGGCAAAAAGTGGAAAAAAAATCCAAGAAAACCCCCCCAAAAGCTGCCTTTTTTGGAAATAATGATTTACCGTATAAACATGCTGAGAGATCGGGGGCGGGAAGAAGAAAAAAAGAAAGAGGCACACGGTGGAAAAAAAAAGCATTTGGCCCCCTGTGGTTAAAAAAAACGTTTTGTCGAAGAAGTGAAGGTCCTTTTTTGCAAAATGCAAGGGGGGCCGCATTCTTAAACCCGCAATAAAAAAAAAAGTTTTTTCAGGATGGGAAACAAAAAAGGAGCCGACAAATAAGTAAAGCCACGGGAACCTCTAGTCAAAATGCAAAAAAAGGAGAGCCCCCCCCGGGACCATTTCGGGGTGGGGGGAGGGGGGTGTTTGAAAGAAACGAAAACAGCGGGGGTCAAAAGGGGGGGTTCGTCGAATCCCTACAGAGAAAGGAGGTCAGTACAATTGAAAAAAGGGAACCTTTTTTCAAGAAAATACGGGAAGGGGAAAGCTACAGAAAAAAGAAAAAAAACATACGAAGGGACGGAACAAGGGAGAAACTCCAAAACAGCCTTGAAACGGAGTTTTTTTGGTTTTAGTTAAAGGGGAGAGAACAGTGGGATTTAAAACGAAAACAGACTTCACCCAAACGATAGAAAGACTAACCAAAGGGAAAAAACCCGTTGACCGAAACAACGGCATATTGGCTCACGCCCAAGCTAGCTGACAAAGACAACCGGCGTGGACCCCGGGGGGACAAAAAAAAAAAAAACAAGAGCCTGAAGCGGCCAGAACCCCCAAATGGGTTTTTTGGCAGACCCAAAAAGTGTTCATCCACGGTCAACGCAAGATTATCAAGCGCAAATCCCGGAAAAACCTCGACACCAGTCCGGGTTTGCCGAAGGGAGAAATCATTTGAAACCTTGTTTCGATGCATAAAAAAGGGGAAATCGTGGGCAATTGTCCCCCCGCTCATCGCTTAGCGGTTGAGGAACCGTTTGTTTTCTGTTGGGGGGGGACAGAAGACCAAATTTAGAGTCGAAGGTGGGGAAGGCCGCAGACAGCCTCAGGAAAGTGTGCTTTCAAACGTGGCACCTGGTTTGAAGGCGGGCATGTACCTGGCAAACGCTCAAACTTTGGACAGGATCCCAGACGGTTGGAAAAAAAAAAGACCAACAAACCATCGGGCACCCAAAAGAAAAAATCTCCTCACCAGGAAGGAGAAAAATGAAAAGAAAGAGGGGAAGGTAGGGGGTTGAACTTTGGCCGACGGAACTGTGGGGGGTTCTGGAGAAAAAAAAAAAAAAACGCTTGCAGAAACAGCAAGAGGGCAAAAAAACGCGGCCCCGGCCCAATGCCTCCCACTAATTCACGGATTGAAAAAAAAGCCCACTCTAAGGATGTCCGGCCAAGAAAAAGGATTCACCCATCGGAAAAAAAAAAAGTATTGATGGAGCCCCCATAGGTTGCCCTCATCCAAGGTCAGCAAACGAAGTTCACAACGGTGGGAAAAAGCAATTCCAGTCCCCCGTGGAACGGGAAGCAGGAAAAGCCCAGAAAAAAAATGAAAAAAGGGGGTCGGACCAAAAGAACAAGTCCCGTGTCCGGAAGGAAACCCTAATTCGCGTTGTATCCGGCGAGGTGGGTACAATGGGAGAGGGGGGAGGGTTCAACTCGTCCGCACACGGGTTTGAGCAAGGGGGGGAAAAGGCGACAGGGGGGAAAAAAAGAACATGCAGGAGCCCGGTTCCCAAAAAAAAGCTTCTCCTTGCACTCTTACTTGCCCCTGAGTCAAAAGGAAGTCAACCGGTAAAGCCGGCGATCGGTGGTTGAAAAAAAAAAAAGTTTGGAAAGAAACTCAGGAAGCAACCAAAAAAAAAAAAAAATGTTCTCCTTCTTTGCTGGGACGTTATTTCGATTGCGAATAACGGGGGGGGGTGGGGGGAAAGTTGTAAAATTGAGCTAGGTTATTGGGTACAAGTTCGAGAGGGAAAAAAGGGTCAAACTTTCTGCAAAAAGAAGGACTGGGGAAAACTGTGGTCTGCAGGACCTTTGGGGGAAAGAAAACCCTAAGAACAGACGGGCAAACTGTCGCAAAATTTACGGGGGAACCTGACTCAGGGGTGTATTGGGAAAGCCTATTAAAAGAAAGGACCGGATGGACACCGCAGTCCTCAACGGGCACGAGGACTTTGCTGGACTTTTGTGGGAAAAAGAACAAAAAGCTCCAAAAAAAAAAGGCTGGAAAAATGTCAATAAGACAGTCGAGAACCAACGAACTCGTCCAAAAAAAACTTATTGACACGGAAGCAAGGGAGACCGCAGATTCTGCTGCCGCCAGGACCGACCACAGGAAGAAAAAGCAGCAAAAAAAAAAAAAGCCACAGCAGAGGGCTGGAAAAGAAAAAAAAACACAACTGCCCAGTTGGGACCCAGCCGCAAACAGCGGTCTTGAGAAACGCTCGACAGGGGGAACTCACTTGCCCACTTTAAACAAAGTCCCTGGGGCCAAGCCAGGACATCCGGGAATGAAAAAAAAGAGGGCCACCGGGGTGGAGGGGGGGGGTTTTGGGTTCCTGGGTTGGGAGCAAGAAAAAAAAACGGGGAACAATAAGCAGACAACCGTTTGGCCAGGCCAGTAGCCGACAAGATCGGGGCAGGCTCGAAAAAAAAAAAAACGACAAGGGGGGCACCGTCCCCGTTGGTGAAAAAAGAAAAGGAGCCATACTCAATTGTTGCACAAATGACCAAAACATCCGGACCTTACGCCATCGAAATTTGCGTAACCCTTGAGCTAACTTGGAAAGAAAAATGGGGGGAGAAAGACCCCGAATTACGGAAAATACCCCTTCATCAACCTCACGCCAGGGGTTCTCCTACAGACTGGAGGAGGGAGTCTGCCAGACGCGGCGAAAGTGTTCAAAGGGCTGGGAAAAAAACTGAACTGCCAAAAGGAAAAATTCGCCCTTGGGCAAGTAGAAGAGGAAAGATTAGGGGTAAAAATCAATCCTCCGTCCCCAAAGGGGAAACTGCGAGAAGCAAAAGAAAACGTCAGGCCCGAAACTTCAAACTATAGGCGGTGGACCATATCCCGGGTTTTTCGAGGCATGGACAACGCCTCCAATAGGGAGGTCCCTTTGCGGAAAAGATAAAAGGGACCAAAAAAAGGGGGAGAACAGTGTAGTTGATTTTTTTAAAAGACGGTGAGTTTTCGCCAATTGGGTCTCAAACCTGTCAAAAAAGGCGTCGGCACCGAGCCCACTCAAGGAATTGGGACGCCAAGCGAATATTCCAGGGGGCAAGAAAAAAAAAAAAGGGTGAGAAGGAAAAGAATCCATCAAAAGGGGGGGGATGAAAAGGCTAAAAAAG
>Ga0179593_1545319_pt1 | contig 27076 bp, 27 predicted proteins | sample CZODoug2_1_08_16_FD_185931 | JGI IMG/M metagenome (GOLD analysis project Ga0179593, IMG submission 185931) | Vadose zone soil fungal communities from Angelo Coast Range Reserve, California, USA - CZODoug2_1_08_16fungal (PacBio error correction) | ecosystem: Environmental > Terrestrial > Soil >...
AAAGAAATTCCTGAGGATCGAGACGTGATCCTCTTCCACTTCTCCGCTCAAAAGCAAAGGTGTACCCTGAAGAAAATGCATCTAGGTCCGCGCGAGTGGAAGCGGCTCAGCTGCTAACCGCAAAAAAGGAGTTTAAAGGTCTTTTGGAGTCTCATCCCCGATGGACGGAAGGTGTCAGGGAAGCGTTGTTTCATCATCGGGGAGCAAAGAGGGAGAATAGCGCTACAAAGGCTAATTGAAGAGGGGAAGTGTGGCACGCTACCGCAACTGAAGGACCGTCAAGTGATGGGATGAGTTTGCCATCACGAAAATAGGGCATTCCTTGAATAAGCAGCGGGCATGAAAAAAAGGGCGCGAGGTGGCGGGGGGTGTGGGGAAGGACGAGCGTGGCCCCACTGGAAAAAACGATGTGTACAGCGGCGTTGGTCGGAAGAAGAAGGGGTTTTCGTACAGCTGTCTTGTGAGAGCAAGGAGAAAGGGGTTGATCACCGAAACTGGCATCTGTGACCTGGGGGGGGGTATCCGCTCGTGCCGTCTAAAAAGTGAAAAATGATAAGGCGTTCACGACACGAGGGGCTTGACTAGGTGTTGCGATGGGCGGGTCATGGGAGCAGGGAGGAGGAAAAAGCTCTTCCTCCGATATGCAGGGAACGGCTGCGGGGAAATACCATAAAACATGTTCTTGGGGTAAAGATGCTCAGGAGGAGAGCCAAGGCTCAATCCAAATAGTTCCACAGCTTCTGAAATAAAACTTAGCGAAGGTCTACCGAATCACTTTTAGCGCGCGAAGGGTCTGAGAAGGGAGTCACCTGAAGAATAGTTCGTTGCGCCGATAGTGGGGGGAAACCAAATCTTTAAGAACCACGCGAAAATGGAAAAAGACTCGGAGACTCTTAGGAGAGCATCACCTTGGCGAAGGGCTCGAGAAGTCCTGCTTGTTTCTTAAAAAGCGGAGGAAAGGGAGGGGCCGGACTCGGGAAGAACGTTGTCTATGTGCTGATCGGGAAAAGGAGAGACCGCAGGTATTCTGTAAGTCCTTCTGTCGCGTGAGGTAGGTGATGAAAAACTAGGAGGCTGTCTAAATATCTCGAAAAACGCTGGAGCAAATATTCCTCGGCGACGGTTACGGATGGATTGAAATTTTACTCTTTGCGAAGGCTGGCGTTGTCAGTTGTGGAAATTTTCTAAGAAAAAATTAAAGCCGCCTGCCCGGGACGTAGGTTCCCGGGTTCTGCTGGATTTGTACATGAAGGGACGCCCTAATCCGTCTACTAGAGATCGAAACACCGCTAGTGTTTTTGCTCCTTTTCAGGGATGATGAAGGCGGTGCTCGCTCAGCGTTCGGAAAAGTTGCTATCGTGATGTCAAGGGAGTGGGGGGAAACTATATTACTATCGTGGCAAGGGAGGGAAGCCCTCGAACATATTTATCCCTTGACGATCAGTAAAAAAAAAAAAGCCCAAAAGTATCTCAGGGAAGGGAGGGAAAGAGTCTGTTGAGTACCCGCTTTTACAAAAAGAGGAAAGGTAAAAACTGACCTTGAAAGGGGGGGGATGAGGAAAATGGAGAAGAGATAGGGAACGCGATGATGAAACTCCCCCTAGCTTTAGAGAAGATTAAGTTCTCAAGAAGCGTTTATTTTGTGACGTTGGTGGTGAAAAAGACATGTTCAGTTCTCATGGGGTGGGTGTTAAAGTTAGAATCTCCAACTCTTCCAAATCAGTATCATTTTAATGCTGGGGATCCAATGACATAAGGGCTTATCTTCGTGAGGAGCATCTGGTAGTTCAAGTTTCTCTCTTTCATCTCTCCGGATACTTTTTTGGGAAGGGTATCGATCGGAAAAAGGTTTATGCGGAGAGAATTTTATTCTGGCGAAAAGGATGATCGAGCTCAAAATAAGAGAAAGATAGAAGCATGATCTTAAAATTCTCTTTATCTCGATTCGCGGCAAATAGAAGTCTCTCAGCCTTTCTTGCGCTAATCCGTGATGCAAAGCGAGAAAAAACCCTTCGTCTATCCGATCTTTTCCCGGAAGAAGACTGGCTGGGCCCGGTTGTAAGAGAGAACAAACGGCGGTAAAAAATAAAGGATTCCGCGCATCTCTCTAAAAGGTAGGAGAAAAATAAAGAGGAGGAAAAAGAAATAGGCGTCGGACCGGCCGTGGAACAGGCTTCTCAGTGCAAGTAGATAGAGGGTCTTGGCTCGCGCCGGATCCCCTCAGTGATGGCATAAAATTTAAGAAGGTAGCGCGCTCCGCTCAGCCCGAGACTCAGTCAGAGGTTTCTATGGTCGGAAAGAGGCAGCGTGTCCAAAAAGCCTAGAACTCTTAAAGAAGATCGCCTCGAGGAGAGAGCCTGCTGAAAAGTCCCTGGACGCAATGGAGGGGATGGCTTCCAGAAGCGCGCGTCTGAATTAGGGGGGAGACGGGAAAGATAAACCACTAGGGACGCTTATCAAAAGGGAGATACGTTGGGTCCCGTTCTCAACTAAGCCGATGGACACTGCGCTGGTCCTAGAGAGTGAAAAGGAGAGATCTGGAAAGACGCCTTCATCTATCGTCGCAAGAGGTGGGAGGAGCCGAGGTGAGGGTCCGTCACCTGTCCTTCTCTAAGGGACAACACGGCTATCCGGTGCAATAGAAATGGGACCTCTTGTTAAAAGGGGTCAGGAACACACGACTCTTCTCCTAAAGTAGAGCCGCCTATCGAAGGGATCTTCCAAGCGCTCCATCTGTCAAAAAAAAAGGACTCCCCAAAAATGGCAGGCTCACGAAAAAGACCCGAAGATCAAATAAAAAGCATTGCCGACACGCTGTCGTCCGCCGAGAAAGTCAAAAAAGATCGAAACCGGGGTTGGAACTCGAGGGGAGGGAAAAGAATCTAAAACGGGGAGTAAAGTCCACGGCGTTCGTGCCCAAAAAGAAAGAAAGAAACGACGGAAGGCGCTGACTGCAGAGTAGGGCGGGAAAATGGAAGGAGGCTCACCAAACAAACGGCCAGCTCGGTCGCCAGAAAAGGGACAAAAGGACACCCCAACCGAGAGAGCCGGAGGCCGCGGCCCGGGATCGGGAAAAATCCCTGCGTGATGAAAAAAAGTTCTTTCGCCGCGAGGAAAGGAGAAGCCGTCGACTCGAAAGGACGAAAAAGAAAGTGCGTTAGAAAGCAACACATTCGTGACGCTCGTCCAGGGAGAGATCCTTCGAGTAAAAATAACCCTTCTTTCGGCCCCGGGGAGGAACCGTCGAGGAAAAATCGAGCACCGCAGGAAAAAGCAGCTCGTCGCCGGGACAAAAAGGGAGAGAAGGTGGCCTGCTCGGGAAAGGAAAGAGGAAAAGATACGTGTGCTGTGAAAGGAAAGGGCCGCTACGGTCCGGATCTGCTAAGGAACTGGAAACTTGCGAGGGAAGCTGAAGGATCATTGATGACTTGCGCAGGTCAGAAAGAGAACGGTGCAGGGGGGTAAAAAAAAAAGGGGTCTCCGGGTGAGTTTTCGTTGGGTGCTCTCAAAAGAGACAACCTAAGCCCCCACAAGGAGCAACGGAAGGGTGATCGGAACGCGGAACGGGCGCTAGGAAAGAATCCCTAAGGCCAAAAACATAGTGACCCGCTCTTCACGCACTCCAAGGAAAATGCGTCAGGAGGAAGTGCTTCCTGTCGCGTATAGATGGACAAAAAAGGGATCGATCCTGAAGGGGGGAATAATGGCGGGGCTACCTGCGCATCTAATTAAAAGTGGTTCGGGGAGTCGTGCTTCCAAAAGTGGTTGTGGATCAGTCGCTCAAGGGAAGGCAAAATTGGGGAAAAAGCCCTCTCCGGAATCGTGATCAAAGCCTTCAAAGCAAAAGACTTTGGAAATGATATGTCACCATGCCGAGCTTCTTAGGGATTCGCAAAGCCGGGCAGGTCAAAAAAAAGCGTCGGAAGAAAAGGGCTGGTAAGATTTCGGTGCGTAAAGTTAAGAAAAGCTGGGCGCGGGAAAAGATAGAGGCTCTGGCTGAACGTAGCAGCCGATTCAGTAGCAAACCAAGGACTGTCTCTATCACGTCAGAGGGGGAAAAAGAAGAAGGAACCAGCTGAAGGGGTTGAAACGACTGGGTTTTCTTTTGCGAAGGCTGAAAAGAAAAACGTGGTCGGGCGCGCAAAAGACCACTGGCACGGGGAGGGTAAGCAGGAGGAAGCGATCTTCATTATGTCTGCGGGGAAGAAGGAGGAGGACTCTTCTGGAATCTCAAAAACTAAAAACACGGGGAGATGAAATCAGAATGTATGGCATCGGGAAATGACCTTCTCCAGAAGAAAAGAATTCTCCACGCGAAGGAAAAGAATTGGACCGGCTCCCCGTAGAAAGCTTGGGCATAAGCGTGACAGCGGTTTGATCGCGGAAACCTTGCGGGCCTGGCTGAGTCGGGGAAGTGTCAGGGGTAAAAGAGACGGGGAGAAGCATAAGGAGGACATCGTGGGGGAAGGAGTGAGATAAATGGTCAAGCCCGCAGGAGGAGACAGGCCTCTAGGGGAAGTGGGTTGCAAACTAGACGTTCAAGAGTACAAGTCAAAGTTCTCCTGGGGCTGAGAAAGTTTTTCACGCCGAAACCCGCCCTCCCCAAGCTCAACTCCCCCCAAACCCCCCCCCCCCCAAGAAAAAAAAACCCCTAACAAGAAAACCACAACCCCCCCCCCCCCCCCCCCCGCCAGAAGGCGCCTGTTTTCACTACGGAAGGGAAAAGATAGGCATGGACCTAGAAAAAAAGGGTTGTCGCCTGCCATGCGGTGAAAGAAGGGGCCCAACGGAAAATGGAAAAATGGAGGTGAGAGGCCGGCCTACTGGGGAGAAACAGCTTGCGGGGGAGGTATAGCTGGAGTCTAAGAGATTTAAAGAATCCTGGCGAGGGACCTAAACCGTCGCAGAGAAATAGTCATAATGTACTCCAAGCGTTTCCAAAATAATGAAAGCTGCATTCGGACTAGTAGGACTGTTTGAGGGAACCCTCGCTCCGCGCTCTCGAGGGCCCTATCCAGAACCTTGAAAGACCGCGGGTGGGTGAGGGACAGAATTCGAACTTAGCCCAATATTTAAAAACTAAAGAGACCAGATGGAAAGCTGGCTGTAAAAACTGCCGTATCGAGAAAAAGGGCGGAGCAGCGTCCGGGGGGAGAAAGTTTGCTGAAGGAAGAACCTCAGTGGCTTGTCTTGATCTCTTATAGGGAAAACCCGAAGTGCCCTCAGTGGACCGCTCCGGAATACGTGTTGCTTTACTAGAAACGATCCCAAAACCGACTTTTTCGAAAGGAAAGCTGTCGATGGGAGCATGATTTGAAAGGTTATCGTGGCTGAAAGGGCTGGAGGAACTCCCAAGGCTGCCCGAAAATTCCTCAGAATGTTGGGGGGAGGAACGGCGAAAAGAATTCCTGACGGTGAGGAGGTTTCGCGTGAAAGAGAAAGGATCCAGGCGTCTGCACTTTGTAAGGGGAGGAGCTCGAATCGGCTGGCTAAACCCTACGATGAGAAAAAACGATAAGCTTGGGAAATGAAACCAAATGCGGGGCAAAGGTACTTGCTTTCGCGGAAATGAACAAGGCCCTTCGGTACTTGGTGAGTTTTCTCCCCATCCAGCATCCGCCAAACGCCCTAGAACGCCGTGGCAGAAAAAGCCGTTCGAATAGTCTTCCCGAGTGGGTGGAACTTCCTAAGTCCCAAACAGAAGATATGGGGTTCGCTGAAAAAAGGTGCTCTTTCGCTCCGGGACGAAAGCCCGTGCATACGGTGACAGATAGGGCGGGATCCCCACGATATTGTAAGAGAGAACGATAACGGGCTGGAGCCCGGCGCACCGAACGAAGCGGGAAAAGGAAGCTCCCGGAGAAGGAAAGCCTTCCCTGCTGAAAAAAGGATGGGGGGCGACGAGACAAAAGTCCGCGGTACAAATCGCATAATTGAGGATGCATCCCGACGTCGGGGGGGACACATGCTTTGGGGACCGAACTCATGCCTCGCTTTCGTAAAATCGGACGCTCGTAGATATAGAGCTTAATATCGGGGGGGGCGGGAATCCATGTCCTCCAGAGGGAGTTTTGAAATTGTCAAGATCTCGAAAGAGAGGAACAAGCAGGAATCAAAAAAAAGGCTCCACAACCGGGTTGTGCAATGCAAATAGGAAAAACTGGAGAATGAAGTGTCTTGTCCCGTGAAAAGTAAGGAACTAAAAGTGGGAATGAAGCGGACTCATATGGAGGATCTGGAAATGAAGAGTTGGGCGTTCGCAAGACCGCGCGAAGAATGCCGGAAAGCAGAAGAAGCAAGGCAAGGGAGACGAGAGGGAATACCCGGGAATGCCAGCCTCAAAGACAGCGGGTAAGAAGAGGCGAGGGGAGATCTCTGCGCTCCGCCCAATCCACCAAAAAAAAAAATGTTTCAGTCATCAACTGCCAAAACCAGCGCAGAGAAACCTTGATGAGAGACTCACAAAAAAAAAAAAAGGTGGAGGCTGAAAAAGGGGGGGAGACGGGAATCAAGACTGAGGAAGGGGACCTTCCGTGACCATTTTCGGAAAAACGTACAGGGGTAAGAAGAAAAAAGGGGGAGAGGGAAGTGATCACCGAGGGCGCCACATGTCTGAAAAGGAAGTCTGGGAGTCTCTCTCGCAATCATCAACCTCAGAAAAAGATAGCGCTAAAAGGACTGGCGACGCTCACTGGCGCGTGGAAAAACTCTTCGAGCGGCCGAAAAAAAGAAAAAAAAAGTTGATCAGAAAAGGAAAAAGGGACGAATTAACTCGGTGACCATCACTGTATCGCGTCTAAATAGAGGGAAAATTAGTGTGGAAAAAAGGACCGTCCTCCCACTCGATGTCGAAAAGAGACCAGGGGGGGGGGTGGGGGGGGGGGGGGGGGTGGGGGGTTGTTGTGGTGGGGCCTGGTGGGGGGGGAGAAACATAGATGGCGTATAGAGAGCCTTGCTTCCTGGATGAAAAAGGGCGCGCTCCTCCTTCTTCTTGCAATCAGGAGGCCTAAGAAAGGGGGCTCTGTCCTCATCTGGTCCCCGTAAATTCAGACTCTAATGAGAAAGCCCCAGATGGGGGAAATCTCCTCCTCTGAGGGAGGAACTCTTTGCTTATGCTCGAATCATGTCTCCCAGGGAAAAAAGATCGGGTTCCTCGAACGAGCAAACCAGGAATACACTTGCTCAAGAAAAAAAGAAGAGAATCGATTTGGATCAAGAAAAAAGGAAGCACTCTAATGCAATCGTTCCGAGAAGAGAGAAGAACAGGGGGGCTCTTCAAAAAGAGAAAAAACATGTCTTCGCGGTAGGGGAAGAGAGTTATGGGGTGAGGAAAAAGAGGGCACGCCGAGGAAAAAATGCACGACTGCTTTCTCAGAAGAAGGGAGGACGTGCGGGCGGGGCGACTGCTGGACGGGGTCAAAAAGGACACCTTCCACAAGAAAGAAAAAAAGACTTAAAATCCGCTTCCCTGATATGGGGGAGCCCCCGTGATCGGGGAGAAAAAAGAGTGGGGCAGCCGATCCCGAGCGCGGAGAAACAAACAACCCGAGAAATGGCTTTCGAGAAAAAGCCAGCACATCGACCGATAATAGGGGAGGATCCTCTAGTCCAGGAAGAATCCCTTCGTTCAATTCAGGAAAAGAAGAGTACCGAGGAGGCGTAGCGCACGCTCAAAGAGACCGTGAATTTCGCCGGCGCGAAAAAAGTGAAAAGGCGAGTCCAAAAGGAGGTCGTACGGCAATGATTCAGGAAGAGTGGGGGAAAAAAAACTTTCCTTCTCCGGGGTGTAAAAAACTCAGGAAAAACGTACCTCGTTAAAGAACCTTAAAACTTTAGACTGGAAGGAACCAGGCTCAACTCTCCCTTTCGCATACAGTGCTTCTCTACGTGCAAGGGCAGCCCTTGTGGAAGAGTCGGGGTATCGGAGAGTAGGGGGCTCAATCGCGGAAAAAAAACTCGACGAAAAAAAGCGTCGTCCCGGACGGGATTCAGAAAAGTCACTGGGGGGATATCGAGGGGGCCAAAGCCTAAAGAAAAACCCTTCCTCTAGCAAGAAAGAGGGCCGAAAATCTATTGCGTGCTGAGGAACGCCGGGCGCGTTGAACAGTCAAGAAGAGAGAAGGGGGCCACAGAAAGGAATCGTCTTGTGGAGTGATTCCGTGCTCTCCGAGAGAAGTCTGTCTTGGTTCCGCGTCCAACCTAGGAAATAGGAACCGGGGGGCAGAAAGTTAATCTTGATTCCCCCGACTGGGTCGCGCCAAGAATTCGCAACGCCGTGGGAAAAAAATAAATAATAAAAAAAGAAGCCGGAGGGTCCCAAAAACTTTGCGGGGATGACGGGTAAGGGGATTGCCCAACCAAAAAAGGGGGACACGGGCTCCGGAAATCAGTGTCCTTAAGGCTCGGCAGGGAAGGGGAATGATTACCAAGAATGTCAAAAAAAAAAACTGCTCTATCAGCGTCCATCGATAATCGTGTGGACCTGGTCCGCATACAAAAAAAGAATATCCAGGGAGGTCTAATCCTTAATCTCTTCACCAAAGAGAATGCGAGGACCTGCACCATCTGGGCGCATGGCGACGGAAGGAAGTGGGGGAGCGAGAAACTTGGGAGGGCAGAAGTTCGAGAGAGAAAGATTCTCCGCTTCTTAGAGAAAAAAAGAGGAGGAGAAGCACGATCCTTTTTTGGGGGGACTCGACGGAAATTTCTCTCTAAACAAATCTTCTCCGAAACAACGTCAATTTGACCGGATCCGTCTACTGGTCCGATTGTCATAGGCCTACCTCAGTGGAGGATTAAGAAAACCCACCAGGCGGGAAAAAGGGAAAAAATAGGGTAAGTGGGTCATGAGTCTCATCCCCGAAGGGGGAGATCGCAGGGCGGCGGACATCGGAGCATTCGGCTCTATCGGAGCAAAAAAAGTATTGAAAAGGGCAATCACGTGTGTCAAAAAGCCGCACGTCCAGGGGAGCTCGCAATGGGATTGTCCTACTGGAAAAATAAAAGCCTGCGGCCGTTTACAGGAAAAAGCAGACAGGGACTATCCACTGAAAGGGGAGGAAACAAGTCTTGTTATCACTATTCCGGAAAAACAGAAAGGCTCCAGTAAAACAGCGGCGGTGGCTGGCAAGTGACGGCGGACCAAGAAACGCGGGGGAAAAAAGAGTACCTGAAGAAAAAATCGATACCGTCCCGCCAGAGTTTACAGAGGGGTTTCCTTCGACGAGAGAGGCTGAAGTGATAAGGCTTGTCACGGTGAGGTCCCCGCGCGTCCCCTCTGGAGCCGCAGGGAAATGTTCCCTATCCAGACTTGCGCGGAAGGGCCTGCTTGGGCTGACGAAAAAAAGATATGTCATACTCCCAAGGAGATCTTCCACAATTTCATCTTCAGTAATGTCAACGTGCGAAAAAAAAAGATTCCGTCATGCGCAGAAAATGGGTCGAAGCTACTGAAAAGTTCTCATCCAGGAGGGGTAGTTGGCGCAAGAGTGCTCACCAAAGTGAAGCACCACTCTGAACAGAGACTGCTGTACGACTGGACTTACGGTCGTGATCACAGGAAAATAGCTTCTGAGAGAAGCTTGGATTCGTTAAAAGAACGGCAATTGCTATGAGAAAGATGTGGTGTCGAGGGACAAAGAGAGGGAAGACTCTTCTATGTTCTGGTTTAATAAAGGAGAGAAAGGTCAAGGGAATTTCCGGGCCTGCTGTGAAAAGGAAAAGATCGGCTTCCCACGTACGGGGAGAGACAGGACAAGTACACGGGGTCTCTTACATATCATAACAAAGAGGCAGTGAAGGAAGTGACGTGCGGGAGGAAAGGTCTTGTCAAAGAGGAAGGGCGGTATGAACCTTAAAATCCCCCTACCGGAATAAAAACTCTTGCCAAAGGAAAGACTTCGTGCTGGAAGGAGTCTTTAATGCGAGGGAAATCCTCGAGGGATCTATCCCCTAAATCGGAGGGGGAAAACCAGGATCTAGGCGCCAGTTGGAGGGGTCCTCCGACGCGGAGCCTACAAAAGAGAAGAAGGTGTCCGAACGAAAATGGCGTATTGAATGGGTGCGGGATAATTTTTTCCGATCTGAAATGAATGGGGGCGTACTAAGAAGAGAGGATTGGACGTCTAAAATCTCGCCCCAAAAAGATCATGTGAGTCTTGCGGAGAAGCGTCGGGTGGGGCGACAGAGGAAATCAGCTGGGAAAGACTGAGAATGATGTATCGTAGGGGGGAAAAAAAGAGCCTTTGTTGAAATTATAGATCTCAGCTGTGACGTGAGAAATGGAGGGCCCGGAGCCGTCGCGAATGGGGGAGTCGGAGGCAGATCTCGAAAGACCGTGTGCGAACCAGGAAAAGGACCCTCATGAAGAGGAAAGTCCGAAAGAATCGGGCAAAAAATAGTGGGTGCGTGGAAAGGGAGACTAAATGTCCTAATGCTCCTCGAAGTGAGGTAATGAAGAATCATTCTCTCAGTCGGAGTGAATCATTATCAGAGCGAGATTGTAGAGCTAAAGACCTCTCAAGAAATTCATGGAAGGGCCGGCCTAGCGAATATCTCTAGCTTGCAAAAGGGGGAGAGAGAGCTCTAAAAGGGCGGCTGTTCTCCGCCTTGAGGGCGAAGCGGAGGAAAAAAGATCTACCACCCTGCACGGCGAAAAAACTGTTTTCCAACACGTCGGAAAGGGCCAGAGTCTGTCAGCAAAAGGAGGAAAAAAAGGAGTGCTCTGAAAGAAGGGGCGTCGGGACCCGCTTTAAACGAAGAGAAGCCGTGCAGTGGTGTGGAAAAATTTGCCGCGCCGAAAGAAAAAGAAGCAGATGCAAGAGAAAGAAGCTCCGCTCAGCCCGCTAAAAAAGAAGGGAGCTGAGCTAAAGGCCTTCGATCGCCTCGGCAAGGGGGGCAATATCGAAGTCGAGGAGTCGAAAAACGCCTTCGGCCTTTCAGAGAAGAGCGTCACCAGGCTCATGAACTCGGCTTCGAAAAACGTGGAAAGAGCGGCCATAAGGGGGTCTCTTGGCGAAAACTCGAGGCAGGAAAAAACTGATGCCTGAAGGAATGGGGCTGTCGTGGTCAGAAAGACAAGAGAGGGGAGACCGTCAAAGGAAAAAGTCCCGCCCGCCACGGCGAAAAGAGACTGCCAAACTCATCGAGTCGTCGAGGGCGAGCATGGGGTCGGCAGAAAAAAAGGGGAAAACCTATAAGAGTCACACTTCTCACGTTCCGGGGAGAGAAAAGAGGGCGATTTGTAAAAAAAAAGGGAAGCTCGTCGAAACACACGGTAAGCCGCACGAACGGCCGCGGAAGTAAGCTGAGAGAGCTCCATCTGGGAAGAAACGTCACAGGCCACGTCCAGCTCGTACATCTCTTGCAAAAAGCCTCCGATACAGATAGGGAAAGGGAAGGAAATCTATTCTCGAGTCACCGAGAGAGAACTACTAGAGGTGGGAACTCTAGAGTCGCGCTGAGAAAAGAAAGGATCGCCTGGAAAGGCTGCTTTCTCGTCGCTGGACGCAGAGGAGGTCTGTGCTAATGGGGGGAAACCTTGACAAGAGAATTCTTAAGGGTGAGAACATTGTAAAAAAACGTAAGGAAGGACGCCGCGAAAAGGGAGAGGTTCAGAGGGATCGGTCTTAAGACGAATCGGTGGGGGGAAAGGAAGCGCGCGACAGTAGGAAAAAGGGGGGGACGAGATCCAATTCGGCGAGAAAAAAACATCGAAACGAAAAAAAGGAGAAATCTCGCTCGAGTCAAACAAAACCCTTCTTCTGCAAAGAATACGCGAAGTCACGAGGAGGGGGAGAAAAAAGAGGAGGTCTCCGGCGCAGAAAAAGCGGCCTTGCTCTTCTAGTCAGGGCAGGGGTCGGTCACGAATCTGTGCCTTCTAAAGGCCAGAAAGAGAACAACAAGAGAAGGGGAAAGGCTTAAGAAAAAAAAGGGAGTCGACCAGTAATCGCGTCGCGGAAAGAGGAAGAGAGAAACGTTGTACGCCGAGCGGGGAAGGGGGGCGTTCGAAACGGACATCGCCGAGGATGCGAAAGAAAAAACCCGACGGACAACGTTGATCGAAATAGCACGGGGAGGCCGGAGAAGGGGACGGGTGGCCAGGCGAAAACAGACCCCTCCTCGGGGAAGAATCGTCAAAGAAAATCATTGGCGTCGAAGGAAAACAAAGGGCGCCGAATGAGAGCAGAAACGGTCTTCTAAGAAAGGTCGTCCAAGGGCTAACGCGAAATCAAAGAGGAGACCGAAAAGGGAAGGCCTCCTCCACTCCGCGGTAAAGAAAAAGGTCCCTGGGGCCCAGAGTGATCCCTCCGGACAAGAAAAAAGGTCCAGCAGAAAGAACGCCTCCGGAAAGGGGGGGCAAAATAAAAAAAATGAGGGGAAGGGTTCGTTGGGGAAACCCAGGAATTTTCTCGGAAAATCAGCAGGAAACGGAGTGATGGCAGAAAACACGATTTCAAGGACAATTCTCGATAACGAGGTGATAACTCACTCCTTGTAACTCCAAAAAAGGGCTCAACCACGTTTCGAAGCTCTTAAGCGCGTCAACCATCGGCAGGCTAGTTCAAAAAAAGGGTTCGCCTTTCCCAAGGGGAGAAAGAGGATCTTGGAAAAAGGGGGCTCCTTCTAAAGGAAGCAGCAAAGAGGAAGCTCTCTAGAAAAAGGGGGAGGAGTATTAAAATATTATATATAGAGCGTCACGGCTTCTACTGCTACGGCGAAAAAGAAACATAATGGGACCCTTGAAGGGAAACCCTCTCCATAGATGGTAATCTGCTGAAGTAATGCTCTTCAGCTTCAAAAAAAGAAAACCAGCGGCAAATTGAACGGTCTGCGAAAAAGAACAATTACGGGAAGGTAATCTAGTCGTCGTACATCGGGGAATAATGAAAAAGATAGAGCTCAATGCTCAAGCTATGGTCAAGGAACTTTTAACGCACCTGCAACTTCTAGAAGAAAGGGTATGTTCTAAGAAAATCAGGGTGGCCAAAGACGTGTTTCACGGGGGGAAGAGGAAAGAGAGGCCATGGAACCAAGTGGCGGAGGGGTGGAGAGCAAGGCGGGAAGGGAAAAAATTCCGGACCGAAAAACCTTGAGCCGAAAAAAGTGCGGGGAGAAGAAAAGGTTCGCCCGCCAGCAGAGGCCCGAAGGGGAAAAAGCCGAAGGGAACATGCAAACCGTCCAAAAGACGAGGGGAGACGCCCAGAGAAAGTCCTCGACGCATTAAAGGCTTGGGAGGTAGAAAAGGTTTTTCGAGCTTTTGGCTAACTGGGAGGAAACCGGAAAGAAGACGGAGGGAATGACGATCCCGCCGTAAAAAAAGTGGGGGTGGGGTTCGCAAGAAGAAGAAAAAGGGAATAATCCGGAACAAGAAAAAGAGGGAATGGAAAAAAGAACACTAAAAAGCAAGGCAAAGCATGCAGGTCGGAAGGATCTTAGGGAGACCGCTGGCCTCTCGGGATTAAGGCGTTATAAATCAGCAAGTTTCTCCCACACTGAAAAACGTCCCCTCAGGAATGAAACACACCCCTGAAGAAAGACTTTAACAGAGGTCTCTAAACGACCTCAAAAGGAATAAATAGACCATGAGTCTCAGGGATGCGGGCGTACTCGTCTTCAGGGGCGGACGACTGAAATGGAGAGGGTACATGATTGTTCAGGGTAGACGGGCATCACCCCTCTCAGCACAGAAAGCGGGCCCGACCAAGGCGGAACACCTGGGAGATAAAATCGGAAGCGGGCAAAAAGCTCCGCTTAAGAGGGTTTGAGTCTGACGAGGCATTGGGGAGAGAAGAAGTGGGAGTCCGAAGGGGACAGTTGCGGTGGAGGGAACGACAGTCTGGGCGTCTACAATCTCTCCCGGCTCGGTTCGGTGTCCCTCCCCTGTAGAGTTCGGCCATTGATAGTCATAAAGGGTGCGGGATACTATCAGGAGAACCCAGAGACGCTAAAGACCAGAAACGAGATAAAAGATTTCCTGATGGAAAAATTGAGAAGTGCTTTTCTCTTGAAGAAAAAGGCGTACCTTCTTAAAAGGAAGTTGGATGGAAAAAAAGAAAAGGCCGCCCTACCTGTCCTACAACCCTGCCGTAAACAACTGAAAAGAAAATCAGGGGGGGGAGGAATTCTATCGGGGAAACGCCTCCGACGTTCGGAAGATCTCTAGTAAAAACCCTGAAGTAAATCGTGAAGAAAAGCGTTCTCTCCGCGAGAAAGACAAAGCATTAAAAAAGGAGGAAGGGGGAACTCTGAGGGGAGGGACTAGCTGGCCGTCCAAAAAAGGAAAAAATCTAGAGACCGAGGAAAGGCACAGCTCCCGTTCAAAAAACCGAAGCGCAGCAGCCCTCGATGGGGGGTTACAAAAGTTAACCCGCGGTACAAGAAAAAAAAAAAGGAGACATGTGGGGAAAGCACCCGGAAAAAAGTGGGGGGCGCATACCGCAGAAAGGGAACGTGATAGAAAAAGCTCTCTCCCCCTATCTTAAAGGAACAGAGGAAACGCCGCTGCCAAAGAAAATCGCCTTTGCGCAGGGAAGAAAAGAAGGCAAATTTGAAAGGAAGGGGGACAATCTCTGGAAAAGGAAAAATTCCTTATCCTCCTTCTCCAAAGCCCTACGTGGCGCCAAGGAAGAAAAAAAGTTCCGCTGAAAACGAGGGGGGAAGTAAGTAAGCCCGGGGGGGGATGTCCAAAGGCGAAGCGGTGGGGACTATCGAAGAGGGGCGGACGAAAAGGTGCGGCTCGGTCAGGAAAGGCTAGAAAAAGGCAGAGGAAGGAAGAGTCGGCAAGCTATTGAAGGGCTCGTGAGAAAACACTCCGAGGGAGGCGGGACATCCTTCTGAGCCACTCTCAAAGGGGCCTTCGCCTAGGCAAGAAGAGAAGCAAACGGCGAACGCCTAAACTTGTTCACGGCGGGGAACGAAAGGAAGGATAAAGCCAAACAACCCACGGGGGGGGGACAACGAGGGGCGCGGAGAACTCGGAGAGGATCGGGCAGCCGGAAAACAGGGTCCAAAAAAAAGAAAAGGGGGGGGCGCTCGCGGAAAAGAAGGCCTCGCCTGGCTCCTCTAAAAGGGGCGCCAGTCGAATACCGCCTCGGTAGAAAGGGATAACCAAAACATCCGCGTCTCGAAGAAGAGAGAGACCTGGGACCGTCTAGCTCCTCAATAGTGCAGTAGAGGAGGGGATGCGAAAAGAAAAGAAAAGAAAGGCTTTTCTCTAGGGAAGGAAAGTTCACCAAGGGCGTCAGACAGGAACTAGGAGCTTTCCTGAAAAAAAAAAAACGCTGGGAAAAAAGAAAAGAGAAATGATGTGGTGTAAGGACCGCAACCCACTCTAGGCTTAAAGAGATACGAATTCTAGTAAAAAAAAAGTATCTCTACCGGAAAGAGAAAGCCCTCGGGGAAAGGAAGATTTCAAAGCTTCGCACAGCTCGGGAAGAGGGAAGAATAGGTAGACCTTAAACATGAAAAAGGGGAAGACACCAACACGGGATCCTTGTGGCAAGGAAGAAAAGGACGATGGGAAACGAGCCTCGTCGAACACACTAAGGAAAAAAAAAAAAAAGCAAAAGGACGCCTTAGAAGAGGGATCGTAAGAAGGGAAGGGAGAAGAGTCGCCAGTGATGGACGGCCCGCTCGTTACATTCGGGAAAAAGTGAGGGAACCCAAACTGAAAAAAAAGTAAAAAGAGTGGTATCGGCCGGAACAAGGGGGGGTCGCCACTCTCTCGACACGTCGCGGTGGACACTCGGAGAAAAAAGGGGTGGTCGACGGCTTGGAGGTCATTAAACGCAAAAAAAAAAAAAGAAAGTTCTCGAAAGAAGGTCGGCGGTCCGAGGGGGGGAGTCGAAAAACGGTCCGCCGGTCCGCCAGTCACGCAAAGAAAAGGCGCTTCTGCGAGGGAAACGGGCGGTCTTTCGCAAAGAGAAACGATCGGAAAACCTGCCCGGCAAGTGCCAGAAAAAGGAGGGAAATCTAGTAAAAAGATCAAAGCCCTAGAACTCTCCTAAAAAAAAAAAGGATGAAAATGTCCAACAGACCGCAGAAGCCCTCGAAAGAGAGGAGGAAGAGAATCGTCTCCTTCTGCTAAAGAAGGAAATCAAAAAGGGGAGAGTCCTTAAAGAAGTTTTTTTATGAATATCTATGCAAAGACGGGTGAGCTCAGTGAGAAAAATGTCAAAAGGAGAGTAAATTCTTTCCACAGAGGAAAAAGGAGCCTGAGTAAAACTCTAACGGCGCAGATTGGGGTGGAATAAGGGGGGAAAGAGATTACCGGATCTTTGAAGGGGGGATTGCATCAACACCTGAATCTCCACGACCGAGCGCTTAGCGAGACTATGGGGAGAAACGTAGACGATCGCGGCTAGATGAATATAGCAGGGATACCATAAGCAGAAAAACCAAATCTGTATCTTAACAGAAGGAAAACTTGGCGGGTGCCATCCTCCCGTCTAAAAAAAACTCGAAAAAAAATCTTCAAGAGGGAGGGGAACTCCGTAGAAAAAAAAAGGAGACCGAGTCCGATGCTCAGAAAAGAAAGGTCCAGATGACAGAGGAAAGGTAATCGCTGCTACAGAAAGATAAACAGGAAAAGAAGGAAAGGCCGCACTCCAGAAAAAGGAAAAGGAGCCGTTGCCCCCTGAAAAAAAAAGGATCGGAGCCAAAACCTTTCGCGCAAAAGAAGACAAAAAAAATTGACAATGAAGGAAAGGACTTCATGAAGGAAAAGTCGCCGCCGGCAGTGGCAAAAAACAAAAAAAGTTGATTAAGGAAAGTCCGTAGGGGGACCAAAAGAAATCATTCCCAATTCGTTGAGGAAGCGACAGTGGAGGACGAACAACACGATTTTCCGCACAGAAAAGTCTCAGAGCAAGCGGGTATGAAGCAGCGGAAAAGGGGAATAAAGTCCTCAAGGGAGAAGCTGAAGCGGCTGGAAAGTAAGAGTCTGCACCACTTTGGGAAAAGAAGGTACTGAAATTTTGAGAGAGTTTGAAGAGCTCCTGGAAATCCACGATCAGGACTCGGAATCTCTATCAAAAAAGGGAAATAGATAGAGTAAAAAACGAAGCGGAAGACTGCTCGGACCCAAGCAGAGATGAGTCGAAATCCGAAAATCTCCACGCTCCCGTGAAAAGGAAAAAAAAAAAAAAGCACCGAGAAAAAATAAAAGCGGCAAGACCAAAAGCTTTCCTCTTCGCCCCCGCCCAAAAAAAGAGGGGAGTCACGGGAACAGGCGGAGAGAACCAACCGATCGAAAGGAGGAGGCTTAAACGAAATCGCGATCAACGTTCGAAAAAGAGGAAAGGGGGCTGAAATTAAAAACGTGTCCCTTTCACGGGAAAAGAAACTTCTCCGTCAAAACAAAAGGGGGGGAGAATTCTAGATAAAAACAGGACGTTTTCACTTTCTTCATGAAGAGCAAAAAAAAAAAGGAGGCTCGAGGTGGCAGAGGGGAGAAGCAAATAGGGAACAAGGGGCCCAGAGAAAAATACCTGTCTTCTTGGCAAAAAAAAAGGGCGACCAGCCAGCCCCTGCACGGGGAAAAAAAAAAGGAGGCGCAGGTAGCCCGCGATTGAAAAAAAAAAAGAAGCAGAAAAAACGAAAAAAGAAAGAAAGGGTAACGCTCACCAAAAAGAAAACAATGAAAGGCTTGGGTGCGACGGGGTTTGCGCGAGGCGGAGGGGGCGAAGCGAGCAAAAAAAACCACGCGGGTAAATACCGTGCTTCCCAGAAATCGCGCCCGCGGGGGAGGATGGGAAAAGGAAAAAGATATCGCACACTACAAAAAAAAAAGATTCTTCCACAAGGGAAAGCTGCAAACTTCAGGGAAGAAAGAGGCGCAGGCGTAGAAGAAAAAATGGGCGAACAAAGGCGATGTTCAGTTAACACGCCGGAAGAAGGGGGAGCTCACGCCCTTGAACGAGGCCTAGGCAACTCTTGCAAAACGCTCCAAACTTGAAAAAAAGAAGAGTTAAAGTCCTGCCTATACGCGAAGATTTCTCATCGCAGAAGAAACAAAAGCAAGGGGGAATTCTTAGAAGAACGCCGTCGTTCAAAAAAAGAACTCGGGGAGAAAAAAAAAAGGTCGCGAGCGGGAGAGTGGGGGAGAGGGAGATCCATATTCTAAACTGAAACTTCGTCATTGGCCGTCAAAAAAAATCGAGCGGGATAAAAACTTCGCGCGTGCGACAAGAGCCACCTCACATAAAAAGAGGAATCCACAAAGAATTTCCGAAAGGGCTTGGCTATAAAGGAAACGTCGGAAGGGGAAAGGGAGAAAGAAAGCCGGTCCTCAAAAAAAGACGCAAACCGTCCATCGAAGGAAGGCCTGGGGGGGCTTCTGATGAGAGAAGAATCCAGAGAAGCCGTCGACCCCGAGAGAGGAAAAAAGAAGAGCAGGAGGTAAGGGAAAAAAGGTGCTCTACAAAAAAAGAAAACGTTCCTAACGATTTAAAGGGAAGGACTCGTGGGGACCAACGATATGTACGAGCTGGCCGGAGTGGCAGAAATGAAAGAGAGAACACCGATCGGCATGGTAAAGGGAAAAAAAGAATGTGTCGACAAGCTCCGCAAGAAAAAAGAAATCCGCGAAAAGTGCCCCGGAAAAAAGGGGGTGGGGAGCGAATCAGAGGACCGTGATAAGAGGGAACCGCGCTCGCCCCGAGTGGCTAAAAAGAACCGAGGGAGCGCGAAAGCCTGGAAGAACCAAATCCGGCCTTCCATTGACCGAAAAGAGAAGTGTAGGGACAAAAAAGGAAACATCATTATCATCGGCCTAAGAAGTGGGGAGTCGACACTGAAAAAAAAGCCAAAGAGGATCTCGCGCCAAGGAGGTGAAAGAAGCCTATTTTCAAAAAGAAGGAGACGAGGAGGGGAGATCTCAAGCCGCGGAGCGATCAAAAAGGGGGGCGGGGAGAGTTCAGGAAAATATAAAAAAAAAAGCTCGGAAAAAAAAAAAGAGAGTCTGGTCCTGAAAGCGCGCACTAAAGGGAGGGAAAATTAGGAGATCCGGCTCGGCAAAGGAGCGCTCGGGGACCCTGTCACGGCGACGGAAGTAACGGATAAGAGGGATTCATCGCATATAAAGAGAAAGAGATAAAAAGAGGACTCTGTCTTCGTCTTTAAAGCGTAAACAAGAAAGAGAAAACCGGGAAGGGGGGAAAGATATTTGCTTTGAAAAACCTTGATCAGCGAAGAGCTCCAGCAGGCTGGCGGCTAATAAGCGATAATCGCAAGAAGAGCCGAAGAAGGCTTCGAAAAGAAAGCCTGCGAGCTCCTCTCTCAAGAAGCGCAAATCGAGCGCCCGCTAACGGGCCTTAGAAAAACGAAAGAACGGAGGAAGAGGAAAAAACTCGGCCTTCTTAAAAAAGGATCGGAGGAAAGAAACATTCTTTTTAGGAAGAGGGCAGAAAAAAACAAACAAAAGGGAAATCAAAAGAAATTGGGGAGAAGGAATCTTGCCCTCCAAAACCGTTCAGAAACTCGGGCCACGGCGGAAGAGACGGGGGAAAAAAAACAAGAGGGGAAAGCTGCGAGGGAGCGGTCCCCGTCACCACGAGACTGTAAGCCAACAACTGGAGAAAGGGGAAGGGCCCTTCATTGGGGGAAAAAGAACTTGCAAGGGCAAAAGGCCCGCAGCAGGGACGCCTGCAAAAAGGAGCTGGATCAGGAAAAAAAGCCATCTTTCTCTAGAAAAAAACCAGTGAGGAAAATAGCAAAACTCACGAAAGAAAAGAAAAAAAGAGGCACGGCCTACGTTCGTCGAGCGCAAGAGGAGGAAAACGCTCTAGGAAGGGAATATTGTGGAAACTCGAGCGAGGTTGTAGGAAAGGGCGTCGAAGAAGAGGGACAACGCGAGATGGAAAAGAAAGGCTTTCTCGCTCTGGACCGCAGGGCGGTGAGAGCGGACGCTGAAAAAGGAAGAGAAAAACGTCCACAAAGAAAAAAAAAGAAGGAAAAATGTTTTTTTTAAAGAAGAGAAAGATCCGCTGACGAAAAAAAAGCAAAAACAGTGAGCGACGCGCCGAATCGTTGGGGAGAGAGGACCAGAAAGGAAAAAAAAAAAGAATCCAGGGAAACTTCCGCTTCAAAGGAAAGTCCCTTCGATATAAACGCCAAAGTATTTTCTTAGGGGGGAAGCGCCCGCCGGGAAGAAAAGAGAATCTAAAAGAGGGGAGCAGACCACAGCAGTTCTCTAACCTTTGGTGAAAAACTGTCGGAGAGGAGCAGGGGGCTCGTGGAAGGATTCACTAGCTTTTCTGAGAAAAAAGTGAGAGAACTCTTCAAGAAGAGGAGGAGAAAAAATCTGAAAAATACAAACAGGATGCCGGAAAAGTGCGCATCGCGTGCTTCTGCAGGTATGAAAGGGGACTTGTGGAAAGAGGGGGGGGAAGGAGATACTTTGCTCCTCCCGAAGTGAACACGAAAGAGAAGAGCGCAAGTCGGGGGAACGGCCTCTGAATCGAGAGGAGGCCATCCTAATAGCAACACCCGCCCTCGAGCAACAAAGAAAAAAAAAAAAAAAAGGGCCGGGAGTCAATAAAGGAAGCGCGAAGACAAGAAGACAGAGGACTGTCCGTCGGGAAGAAGGGGGAAACATTGTATCCTTTCTACTCTGAGAAAAAAAAGAGGGCGAACCATAGAAAAAAAACCCAACCCTCTTAAGAAGGGAAAAGGTGCAAACCAAAACCGAGACGAAAAATAGAAGAAAAAGGCCTTTGGATAAAAGGGAATGCAGAACGTGAACTTCGCCTCCCTGAGGGGAAGGAAAAGAAAATTGCTGACGTCCCCTTTTAAATTGACAAGGAAAAAGGAGCCTGTAAGACTAGAGCCAGAGAAAAATCCCGCCTCTCGCGGGACTGCTAGAACTCAGGGGAAAACTTTACCTCCACGACCGTTAAGAAAAAACAAGGGTGGGTGGTCGAAGCACCAAAAAAAAAGGAGGACCGCGGAAGAATCGTGCACCCTCTTGGCGCAGTGAGAAAGGAAGGGACACCGGGAGGGGGAGTGAGAGTGTTCGCGGAATAGAAGAGCTGGAGCGCTCTAAAGGGAGGTCGTAAGGAAAAGAAAAAAACGGAGTTGAGAGTAAAAGAGAAAAAAGAGAAGAGTCTCTTAGACGAGGAAGGAAGGAGGACATCCTCGAAAAAAAAAAAACCGCGTGTTCCACGGAAAAAAAGACCGAAAAAGAAAGAGAAAAGGGAAGCTCTTTAAAGGAAACCACCAGGTCGGCCCTGGCGGGAGCAAGCAGGGGAAATTACTTTATCGAGCATGAGAGGGGAAAGGTTGGGGAAATCCGGCAACGAAAAAGGAGGATTTCCGCCAAAAAAAAAAAAGGAAAGGGCACGCACTCGCAACTAAGCTTCTTCCGGAGGCAAACTCCTTCGTGTCCACTCCGGCGGGAGGAGGGAGTAGGGATACACTTCAGCCGCGAAGTCGGGGGGGGGAGAAAAAAGGGCCCCACTGGTCCCTATCCCCGTAGAAAACGTCCGCAGAAGGGGAAAAGAGTGAGATCCCTGAGTCGCAGGAAAAAAACAGGGATAGAAAGATCCGGAAAAATAGGAAGCCCAGGAAAACAAAGAAAAAAATAAAGTTTCTTGGCGTGGGAAAAAGTTTCTCGAGATAAAGGGTTCTAACGGGAGTAAACCAGCAAGGAAGAGCCGGGGCTGTTCCCGATCCAATGGACCGAGTGGGAGAAGAATGAGGCGAGGGCGAGCACAAAAAAAAAAAAGATAAATACCAGAAGCGTCCACAAGGGAAAAAGACACGTAGCAAGCACGCGATTGAAGGGCTCCGGAAGGAGAGATTGGGGAGGAAAAAAAGGAAAAACTCTCCGGATTGAAGGAGGGTACTAAGGGGAGAGGGGGGGCTACCCCTGAGTAAAAAGATAAAAAAAAAAAAAAAAACGGAAAAAAAGGGGGGGAATCGTACAAACAAAAAAGCGCTCCACTTTGACAAAGAGCGTATGGTAGTGCCAGGGGCGGCAAAGGAAGACTCAAGCGAGCCAGAAACCTCGGAGGGTGGAGATCTGATATTCTCGGAGGGAAAGATAAGTTAGGGGAAAAAGCAAGGGGGGGGAAGAACTTTGCAAGGAATGGAGCGATCGGAGGAAAAAGGGATAAGAAAGGAAACATCCCCAAAAGCTTTATCTTCAAAAGGATACGTCTTCACAGAGAAATGCTTACTCTTTACCTTTAAACCGTCTGAAAGCGAAGACAAAAAAAGTCCGGAAAACTCCCTACCCTCAAGTGGAAAGAGAGGGTAGAATCGAGGAAGGGGACTCTGGCTATAAGGACCTCTTCTCCGAAAAAATATCTAAGGGACACCTCTCCCTTGTTGAAAAGAAGCGTAAAGAAAAGGCCAACAAAAAGTTGCTCAATTCTGAGAGGGTTCTGAAGTGTACTATCTGGCCCGGGAAGAAACAGTCCGATAAAAAAAAAGAACTCCCTTCTGAGAAAAAAGAGCAGTGCTTAAGGCCTGAGAAAGAAGGTTTTTTCAAAGGCAAAAAGCGGGTAAAATACAGAGGGGGAGAAGGGGTCAAAAAGGAGTTGTTTCTCACATTATATAGGAAAAAGAGGGAAGGGAACTGATGGAGAAAACTCTCCCCTGAGAGAAACTCCTATGAAGAAAACCCGGGCACGGGCGGAAGGAAAAGGGACGCCCTAACGAAAGATGTCTCTTGCAAGAAGGCCCCCTTCGCACGAAAGGAGGGGGGACAGATCGCCAAATAAAAGAAGATCAAGGACACAACTCCAGGGGGGGGTCGGAGCCAATTAAACCTCCACCGCTATCTGGGACCGCGCTCGAAGGAAAGGGGAAAGGGGAGGGCGCACGAACTCTGTGCCTTAATCGGAAGGAACAAGAGAGACGGAAGGGAAGTTCGTTCGGCAAACCGGGAAGAGGCCCGAGAAAACTCGCATAAGCGAGATAACGCATAGTCTCGGGGAAAAGGGGCGTCTCTCTAAAAAAAGAAACAGCGTTCCGGCAAAAGAGGCGCTCTAAAGAGAAGAGTTCTCTTCCCAGGACTCGGAACGAATAAAAGCAAAAAACAGCTACTCAAAGCCACTTTAAAAAAGATCCCAAAAAAACGAAGAAGAAATTCATCGACAAGAGCAGACAACAACTAGAAAAGGATAGAAGTCTCTTCTCTTCTTAAAAGAATGCGGAAATAGAAGATAGGAAGTTTCCCCCTTTTCGCGGGGACCTCCGTTGCAAGGAGTCTCAATGAAGAGGATTGTGTACCATCGTGAAGAGGGAAGAGGAGAAAGCCGTGCGAGAAGAAATCTGTAGCGGAGAAAAAAGCAGCCACCAGCGAGCCGAGCTCTGAGGGAGCAGTAAGAAGAGAAAGAATCTCTCAAAGGGGACTGCCCTCGGAAAACTCAGAGAGACACCTCTCCGCCATCGAAAACAAGGAAAAAGCGTGAAACGAAAAGCTTCTTCCTTGACCATCACGGAAACCCTCTAGGTAAAAGGAAGGGGAGTGCTTCCAGGCCGAAAAAAAAAAAAAAAGCTGAGCAGAAAAGGGTCTATAGTTGGCGAGAAAAAAAAAAGAATCGAGCAAGGAGGCCCGCCGCGCCACGGCTAGGGAGAGGGAGAAAAAATGATCGGCGGGAAAAAAACTGTCCCCGGAAAAGCCTGATCTCTCTCCTGTAGCGGAGAGGGGGCAACAGGAAGGAAACAGGCGATTTTGTACCGCGGGAAGAAAAACGACTACGAAAAAAGAAGGGGAAAAGCGAACGGAATGGCGGGAAACGGCTCCATCTTCCTCGAAGGAAAAGGGAGTACGGAAAGACGTTGGGAATCAAGGGACCAAGCCTGAGCAAACTCGACCGGAAAAGAGAGCACACGCGTACGGAGGAAAAAGAAAAACTGCTCGTTAGGGTGTGAACAGAGGAAGAAGAACTCTGGATTTACAAAGAGGCATCATGCAGCACGACGCTTTCTCTTCTCAGGGGCGGAAGCTAAAAAGAAAAAATACCAGTAAAAAAGGGAAGGCCTCCCATTTTCACTACTAAAAAGTCCGTACTCCTTCTTCCCTAGAGGGGAATGAGCAAACTTTATAAAAAAGCAAGGGAAAAAGTTGGGGAATCGAAGCGCTCGACGACAGGAAAGTAGCCCTGCGGTCGATACATCTGTAGGAGAAGAGAGAGAGAAAGGACTCCTCAGGGGGAAAAAGAGTAGGAACGAGGTTTTCGAAAAAAGAAGAGCCGTAGCCACCTCTCACAAATAAGCGCACATCTCAGGCGCAAAGGGTCGGAGGAGGAAATCTTACAGAAGAAGAGGGGCTTCACGAGCTAAAAAAAAAAGGACTGACTTCAATCCCGGAGAGAAACAAAAGAAAAAGGGGAGGAACCTCCTTGCCGCATCGGAGGGAGAAAGGGGGGGGAACTTTCCCCTTGGGGGAAGAAAAGGAGTTTATAATACGATAGAACGAACGACCAGAACCGAAGCAAAAAAGTTTCTGACGTAAGGAATGCGGTAGCCTCTTACAACGTGTTCGCGGAAAAAAATCCAGAAAACCCACATCCACAAAGTGAGAGGGGGGAATCTTCACGCACAAAAAAAGACGATAGATAGAACGCCTTGCAAGAGGAAGAAAATAACCAATGGTCTGGCACCGTATAAGCCAGAAAAGTTTTCTGAAGCAGGAAGATACCTCAAAAAAGATCCAGGCTTCGTTCTACCCATCTAAAAGCAAAAAAAAAAAAAGATCGTTCCCCTACCGCTCCGGATCGTGATCCCCAATACGGGTCGCGCACGGCCGTTGAGGGAAGGTCAGGTAACTGAAGAGAAGGGCACGAAAGCAGGAAATGGCGGGGACTGACGGCCGAATTTTTCGGGGGGAACCTTTAAAGGGAAAAAACCAGGAGCGGAAATCGGAAAACGAATAAAAAAACCCAGGGAAAAGAGCGTACCTAAAAGGGAGTCATGGGGCGTGGGTGGAGAAGGGAGTAGGGATTCCTTTCGACTCCACTAAAATAAAAAGGAAAGGAGACGAAAGAAAAGCGGGTCCTTCGTGCAAGAGAAACATCTTGCAAGGATTCCGTTTTAAGGGGGGGATTGAGAGGGAAGAAAAGATCGAGCGCCGTGAGGGAAACTCGCTCTGATAAAAAAAAAACGGCTGAAGGAAAATATATAGATTAAAAAGAGAGGAAGCCTCAAACGAAGGAAGAGAAAGAATCCGCGTGGAGAAAGGAAAAAGGACAGTCTCCCTGAGGGGGGCAAGGAGAGGAAGACCCGGGGTGAAGCTCTTCAAGAGGAAAAAGAGCTGAAAGAAGGAAAAAAGGGAGAAAAGGTCTTGGGAAAGGGGAAAAGTCTCATCCCCGAGGAAAGTCCCGCGAGAGGGGGAAAACGTTGTATCATCAAGAACACAGGGGCCTGGAAAACACAAAAGGAGAAACAGCAACTTCGGGGGCCGTCGGGAAAAGAAGCTGCGTTCTTGTGCAAAAAAAAGGGAAAGAACGTTCTTCGGAAATAGGGGCGCGAGGTGGCGTCCAAGTCTTGGGAATGGGGTCCCAGCCACGGGTAAGGGAAAGGACCGCCAGGGAAAAAAAGAAACCGGGGGCGCAGGTATCCCGCGATTAAAAAAAAGAGAGAGAGAAACGTACCCAAAGAGAAGCTCCCAGAGCATGCAGAGCTGAAAAGCTTGGAGGAGATGCTTGGCGTGGGGGGACACCCTCTGACCGAAAGCTGAGGGTCCAGAATAAGAAAGAGTGGTTTTCTTCGGTGGTCTCATCCTAAAAGGGAAAAAACAAACCCGAAAAACAAACCTCACGTAACAGAAAAAAAAAAGGCGTATCTCTCTAGAAAATACTCGTGGGAAAAGGGAAGCGCCGTTGATTTTAAAAGGGAGGTCTGGGAAAAGAAAGGGGGAGCACCCCGGAAGGGAAAAAAAAAAGCCACTCGCCCCACTTGGGGGAAGAGAAAATCCAAGGGGAAGGGTAACTACTAAAAGAAAGAAGAGGAGGGTGGACTAAAAGAAAAAAACGAGATCCCGACAACCACAGGAAGTTTTCGCGGGAAAAAAGAAAAGAAGGGACCGTTCTAAAAAAAAAAAAAGCTCGACCAAGGGTCGGTCACTTTGAAAGAAGCCAGAGGGACTGCTCCCATCCCAAAGAGAGACTGCGAAAGGTAACTAAACGAGGCCAAAAAGGAGGCAAGCAAGGAAAGGCTGGTATCGTGAACGAAAAGGGAGGGACGTCGGGAAGGGGAGGTACCTCCTCCCAGGAAAGGGACGCCAACCAATGGAAAAAAAATTCGTGAGAAGGATATTGAAGGGCTTGTGAAATCCATGAGTAAGGGTTTAGTCGACACAAGAAGTCCCCCCTACAAGGGTGAGAATAACGAGCGCGTTGCTCTAGGGGAAGCGAAAGAACTGAGCAAAGGAGGTACTCGAGAAGAAAACGATATTTCCGATCTGGAAAAAAATGATGACGACAGAAAAAGGCACGCTTGTACGAGAAAGAAGTCGCCGCGGGCGATAAAGGGCGTGTGTTCCGACGTAGCTCCGAAGGAAAACGCTAAGGAGGTGAGGAAAAAGTTGAGCCGTTTTTTAAAAAGAAAGGGGCCGTTAGGAGAAGCAGAAAAAAAGCGACGCTCGAGGGGAAACAAGAGCGCGCCTCGAAAGGAAGGAATCCATGCCGCCATTGACCATGTCAAGGGAGAAGCAACAGGAAAAACAAAAAGAGAGGCCAAGCCCGAGAGGGGACGCCAATTAATCCGGGAAAGTGGAAGATCTGGTAGAAAAGGGGCAGATGAATAATCCTATTTCAAAGGAAAGGAGAAGAGGGACGTGAAAAAAAAGAAAGATCGGGAAAGAAAGGGTGCGTTCTCTTTCATGCGAGAGTCTCTAAAGAAGAATCATCTCAAAGAAGAAGAGGGTGCGCTGAGCGAAGAAAAACAGTCGTATCTCCAAGGGGAATCTAAGTCCTTTCAGGCAAAGAGTAAGGGAAAAGAAAACACGAAGGGCGACTTTCAAAGAGGAATGTTTCACCACACCTAAAACTATAAAAATAGGGAAAAAAGAGGAAACCCAACCTTCTTACTGATCACAGGAAAGAAAAAAAATAAAGGACTCTTCCAG
>Ga0179593_1490757_pt1 | contig 27061 bp, 30 predicted proteins | sample CZODoug2_1_08_16_FD_185931 | JGI IMG/M metagenome (GOLD analysis project Ga0179593, IMG submission 185931) | Vadose zone soil fungal communities from Angelo Coast Range Reserve, California, USA - CZODoug2_1_08_16fungal (PacBio error correction) | ecosystem: Environmental > Terrestrial > Soil >...
CACCAGAAATCTACCATACAAATTAACTAATTATCCCGGGAGAAAAAAAAGACAGCCGTAACTCTAAGTTAATGAATTTACTTAACCCTATCTTCAGAAAGGACAAAAAAAACGAAAGGAAGTGGGGCCAAAAAGGGAAGAAGATGAGGCACAAACTACTCTTGGGACGAAACGAACAAATCGAATCCACTGTCGGGGGGGGGCAGTCAAGAGGGACCCGGGTAAAATGAAACACGAGGAGTTGGAAGAGGCAAAATCGCAAGAAGTGGGGGAGTTCCTCTGAGTGAAACTCTTATCTCACACCATTCCCGGCCCGGCCGCGCAAAAATCGAAATAAGGAACGCGGTGGGAGGAAAAAGGAGAGGTGTGCTCGGGTGAAAACAAACCTGGCAAAAGGCGTCGTACGCCAGAAGGAAGTTACGGTTTGAAAAATAACCCCGATCTTCAAGATACCTCATGCCCGCTGGAGTTGAACTCTCACATAAGGAGAAGAGGAAAGTGGGGGAAAGAGGAACGGACATCCAAGAAGGGGGAATGCCAAAATTTCCACGTGGGGGTTAAAACCACAAAAAGGCGTCCGATAGGATGCGTAAAAAGAAGGGAAGAAACCCAGTTTCCGAAGGCAAAACAGAAAAGGGGGATAACATAAAAAAAAAAAGGGGGGGGGAGTCAGGTGGAAAAGCTAAAAACTCGTGAAGGAACCAGCCTTTCAAAAGGCAAAAAAACGATCCCTGGTTGGATCGCGTTGAAGTCAGAAACAAAAAAGGTAAACAGAAAAGGGAAGGATCTGAGAAATAAAGAAGGGAGGAACCAGCAAGGAGAAGACCAGTCTCAAAGTTTGGAGGAAAACTGAATGGGTCAAAATGGGAATTAAAAACATTCCTTTGTTTTAGGTGGTTTAAGAACCTAGTCCAGAAAAACGGAAAGAAAGAGGAACACTGAGAAGAGTAAACTTGTTGGGGCTTTGATTAAATCCTGGTGATAGTGGACCGGCGACGCAGAAGAAATTTCACCGAATCAAGACGAGGGAGGGGGGAGAACAAAGAGCCAGAAAGTCCCAAAAGGACAAACCCAGACAACCCCAATCTGGCACGATATTACCTTGATGCCTCCCTTTCAACCCAACTGTAAAGAAGAACGGGAGCAGGAGGGGCGAAGGGGATACGAAAGGGTATAAACAGCAAAAAACAAAAAAAACACCTTTTGTACACATTCCTGAGTGGAAAACGGAAAGAATTTGAGCTGACTTGTGGGAAGTTTGAAGCAAGCCAGTGACAGAAAATGACCAAGTGACTGGGGGAAAGAAAAAGAATGACAACCAGGTCCCTGAAACTCAATTGTTAAAGGGCCGAGAGAAATGTAACTGGGCCCGATCCACACACATGTAGGTAGAAGGGAAAACCTGAGTTGAGAAAGATCCCGACCGAAGGAAGAAGTTCCCTAGAGGGAGAGGTGACTGGTCTGGAAAAATTTTTGCACACAGAACTGTCTGAGGTAAGAGAGGACAAAAGTACGTAAAAGAAACTATAAAATTGTATGTCCTGAAGTTTTTAACACTCTAAAAGGCTTCACGCTGGGTGGAGTCAAATATTGACAAGGGGAAATTTGAAGAAAAAAGGTGTTCAAATTCGGGTCCAGACAAAAGGGTGACATGCCTATAAACGAGGGTTCTAAAAAAAGAAAAAAGCCGTGGGAAGGGAATGGGTCGGGGGAACGCGCGAATGATTTGTCGCCGCGACTGGGTAAAAGGAGACGTAAACGGACAACGTCCTATCAGTGACCATGGCTAACTGAGGAGTCTAACTTCGGAAGGCATCCGGGGGAGGAACTGTCAAGGCGAAATCTGGTAGAAAAGAGAGGTGGGAAACAGGGAGAGGAAAACTAAAGGTAGAAGTAGGGAGACCCTAAGATGAAAGAAACAGCTAAAGTTATAATTATAAATAGGTCAACTATAGAGGGAACAAAAAGAGGCAGAAGGGGTAGGAAAGGATGAAAAGAAGGTTGGTTTGTTAGAAACCTCAGATGGGGGGGGGGGAGGGAAGAAAAAATCTTCAATGAAAAAGAAAACGGGACCTGAGCCAGCTGAACTTCACAAAAGGGGAAGAGGGAAGGGAGACTTCACACCTTTTGGGAGGCAGGGGGGCGGTGCGGCAACTCAAAAAAAGAAAAAACTAAGACAAACTTGTTCCTCAAGGGAGAAAAAGGGACGGGGAATTCCAAGGAAAAAAAAGATAGGACTTAAAATTTCAAATGCAGAAACCGTGTCACCTCTAAAGGGCGACATCTGGGGGAGGGGGAAACAGGCATCATGGACCTCTGGGAAGCGGAACAGCAATCAGTTCAAAAAAACAAAAAACGGGAAAGAGAGGAATATATCTACTGGACAACTGAGATGGGGGGGGGGGGGGGAACCAACTGAAGCCTTATTTCCGGGCCCGGCAAAGATGCCAGGGCACAACGGTAGGATCAAACAGGAAAAAGGGGGAGGAGGAAAAAAGAATGCCAGAAGAGAAATTCACCCTTTTGAAATGGTCCATGTTCAAGCAAAAAAAAAAGTAAAGGAAAGTGGAACTAGCGGGGAGTGGGGGCGCCCGCACCTAAAAACCAACAAACAAAGAAAAAAGGGCGCCGAGGGACCTGAAAGTGAAAAAGTGCAGTCAGGAGGGGGGATTGGAAGAAAAAAAGGAGAGGGCAGGAATAGCTGAAGACCTCAACCCATCCTGAGAAAGCCAACGCAAGGGTAAAAAATCAAATCAAAAAAAACCTTGGAGGAATGGAGGGTTTGGTTGTAAAAGATCTTTGTCCATCTTGATATAAAGAAGTAGTCGAACAGAGGTTGAACGGATCAGACGTAGACTAAAGTGTCGAAAGAAAAACAGAAAAAACCGGGAGCAGGCTCACTGCTGTTCGTCTACTTCAAGGGGACCCGGATTGACGGAAGAAAAAATGAGTCAGGGTCAATAAAAGGTGGAATGGGAAAAAAAAGATGGAGGGAAGAAAAATCTGGAATTAAGGACAACCTTCGCGTCGTATTCAAGAGAATAGTTTCAACCGGCGCGGAAGAAGGGACTAACGACCGGGGAGGAACCCAGGCGGGTCACGAAAAAAGAGTAGTATAAAAAAAACGGGGGGCATGCTTGAGGAGGGGAAAGAGAAAAGGGGGGAAAATGAAATACCTCGGAATCAAGGGGGTGTCGGCAACCAGGGGAAAGAACACTTGCGCGGGTGAACACCAAAGGGGGAACAAGGATCGAAGGGGAATCGAATGGTGCAAGTTACTAACAAGAAAACTCGGTAGCGCCAAAAAAGACCCGAACAGCAAAAATCCACCCTCTTCAAGGCTTACTAGATCGTCCAGCCAAAAAACACCGGGGGGCTGAACCGCCAGAGAAACGGAAAAAATGGGGTACATAGGGAAAAAAAAGATAAAGAACTCTCGGAAAAACCGGGTTGTCGCTGTACTAAACACTGGTGAGAAATTCAAAACAGGGAAAGAGAAAGAAGAGGGACCAGCCAAGAAAAAGGACCATATCCTATCAGGTCTTAAACCGGCAAACTGGCAGGGAAAAGAAGAGGGGGTGCTGGGGGGGGGTAACGTACAAATAGAAAGAAGGCAGAGAAGGACGCACGAATGGTTACCGGTTAACTTAGGGGGTACCCAGAAAAAAAAAGATCTCGGAAAATGTTCTTAAAAAACTGAAAAAAAACCCCCGCGAGGGGGGGGTGGGGTGATCAACACAAACATGACGGAGGGTGGGGGGGGGGGGGGAAAAAAAGAGGTTGTTCAGGAGGGGAAGCGACGACGGACAAGATGAAATTCACATAAAACAGTGACAAGAGTACAAGAACAAAAAGATGGGACTTAACTCGTGGACGCAACTCGGAGGAGGCCCAGGGAAGAAGAGGGACAAAGGAAAGACAAAACTTACCGGAAATGGGTCAAATCAAAATCGGGAAGTCCAATCGTCCAGCAGAAAAAACAGGGAGAGACGGTCAAGACGGGGGAGGATAAAGGGGGAAAAAGACTCACGGGATTGGTCTCCAATTGACTACACGTAAAAAAGAGGAAAGGAAAAAAGGAAGGCGGCTCAAAGGGACTAAATCAAAGGGCAAAGAATTCATCAAAGTCGCAAATGAGTGGGCATCAAGGACAGAAGTGAAAGGTATATTTTCAACAAAGACAACCCCCTACTCCTTTTGCCAAACAAACTTACCTTTGAGGGGAGAAACTGGGAGAACGACTTCAGAAAGTCATTTCAGGGAACCGGGGGTCACTGAAAAACTAAAGGAAAATGGGGGCGGAACGAGAAGGAAACGTTTAGGTGGTCAAAAATTGCGAACGGATTAAAAAACTTAGGGAGACTTCTACAGTACTGAAGGGTGCGTAGTCTTTGGGGCGAGAAACGGGGGAATTGGGGGGCACAGAAGCCAAAATTGATCAATGTCATGGTCAACGTACCAAAGGACATTTGGTGGGACAAAAGAAAGAACAAGAGACGAAGGGGGGTTGAGAACAAAGCCTTGGGTACTAAAACTTTAGCTGCAATGAACCTTAGGGGATAAGGGGTTCTATGAGATAGAGCCCGGAAGCGGGAAACCTCAAAGAGACGAAGGTGGAAAGTTACAGATCCTCCCTGGTTAATAGGGTATAAAAAATCAAAGAAGAAAAGGGGGAGACAACAAACGAAAAGGGATGACGAATCTTTTTTTCTACATGGTTCGAAAGGCAAGGGTGCAACGGGCTGGGGGAGGAAGCCACGGGGAGAGAATGGGGGGACAAAGAGTTTGGGCATCCGGAATGGAGGCGGTTACCGAAAAATACGCGAAAAAATCAGCCGTAGACAGGGCTATATCACGACTCGGGAAAGAAAAAAAAGGAGGTCGAAAAAAGAAAAACACGGGCGAGATCTGCTGACGTGCACTGTGAGCGGCGCGGTGCCGTCTGACCGACGCGGTGGTGTGGCGGGACGCTCCCTTCCTTCCTCTCCGCTTGGAGGAAGGCGGAACATGAAGAGCGAGCGCTTTAGCTCTCGCCGCTGGACGAACGCGCGGGTTCCATCATGCTCGCGCTCGATCTGCACTTCTCCCCCTTACTCCTCTCCTTGCACCTCACTACTCTCTCTCACTGAACAAGAAGAAAATAGATGGCAAAATACTATGAGGGTGAAAGAAAGAGGCGGGATACGAGAAAAACTGCTTCCTAAAGGAAGAAGAGAAAAGATGACTCCTGGAGGAGGAACCCCTGTTCCGTTACTACTTCTTAAGAAAAGACCACTTTCTCATCGACTCTCCTTTCATACTTCAGAGAATCGTAAGATCTGACTCTCGCTATATCTCCGAGACAAAGGGGAAAAAAAGAAGGGATGACAGGTCAAGGACCCATATCCTTAGAAACAAATGGGGTAGAAAAGGACAAATCAGAGTGCAAAACGAGGGCGAAAATAAAAAGATCCACCAAAAGTGCCTTGAAAGGACATACCCGATCAATGAGAGGAAAAGAGTGAAATAGAAAATTCGTCTTTGCGTCATCTCAGTGCCGATGAGATAGAACCCAGAACAAGAAGAAAGATACAGGGGAGGAAACAAAACTAATTTGTTAGACAAATCTTTCAAAACCCCGTTCCCGGAAAGCGGGAACAATACTCAAGGGGGCTGTTGAAACAGAAAAGCAGCCAGGGGAAAAATAAAAAGAAACATTAGAGATCGTTTCCCACCAAAGAAAAGAAAGAAGAAGGAACGTTGTGAAAGAGCACTGACAAAGGGCAGAGGGGAAGGAAAACGGTTAAAGGGGGGGTCAAGGGAAAAAAGCTGTCCTAACTGTGAGTCAAGGTTAAAGAGTCCCTCCCCAGGACAACGAGGCCAAATAACCAAGAAAAGAAAAAAGGAAAAGGCGGGGAAATAAGATAAAGAAAGAAGTAGGGAACCAACAGCCGGCCATCCAAAACCAAGACGAAGTGGGTAAAATCTCCGTGCGAAACATGAAACTCGTAACCTCCAGGGAAAAAGTGAGAAAAAAAACCAAAAATGAGGAAATCGAAGGGCAAGACGAAAAAAGCGGCCTTTTTCGTCCTAATTTTCCGATGAGTGAAGGAAAAGGTCTTGTTGTTTATGGCGGTGAAAAGGGACAGGAGAAAAGGAACTGCCGACCCGAGAGACCCCTAAAAGCACGAAGGCATCTTTGGGTTGGGTTTCTTGGGGGGGGATGAAAAGTGGAGGGGCCTAAAGGAAGAACGTCGAAGGGTGGAAAGGCCCGGAAGGGGAGGAGTTTTGATACAATAGAGGCAGGCTCCATTTTCGCCGAACAGCGTGCAAAAAAAAAAAAAAGAGAACTTGGGTTACCTCCCTTGGGCCTTCAAAAGAGAAACAGACGCCGGGGGCTCACAGGGAGAGGAAAAAAAACTGTAACGCCCTCAACCACCTGGGAGAAGCCGGAAACCGGGTTTTTACGGGGAAACCGCAGGAGTAAGAGAAGGTAAAGGGTTGGTCTGAGAGTGAAAAGATGGGAAGAATAACCCAAGTTGAAATGGGAAAACAGAGGGGGAAAAAAAACCTCGCAATTTCAAAGGGGCAACTCAGGAAGATCTCGCGTGAAGAAAAAAACGGCCCACAAAAAAACAGTGGTGACAGACGGGGGAAAAGAAGCAATCGGACAACCGCAGGAAGAAGGGGGCCGAATTGTCCGAGGGACGGCGCATTTGATTACCAGAAAAAGCACATCTTAATTGCCGTAGAAAAACACGCAACCGGCTACCGCCCGGCGGATAAAAAAACAACAAAGGAAGGTTGTTGGAAAAGAGGGGAAGGGAGTTATGCTTCCGTTGGTTGCCAAAAAATAAAAAAAAGTAAAAGTCTAGGTCCTTGTCATACCAAAACGGTGCAAAGAATATAATGCCAATGCCCACGAGAAAAAGAAGGTGGGGGTAAAAGTCAAGTCCGGGGAAGAAGGTTCCTAAACGACGGACCGGAAGAAGGGTTTAGCTGGAAGGGTAAGACGGGACACGATGCCAATCTACGCCGAAGGTCACCAGGCGAAAGGGGGAAGAAGAGGGCAGGCGTCGGCAAGAAGGGGGAAAAGTAGCCGACAGCGGCAAAAGAGATCGTTTGGAAGGAATCAGCGATTAAAGTCATAACGAACTTTCAAGCAACATACTGAAACGGGAAAAAGAAAAAAAAAATGGAAAAGTGAGACAAGATTTTCAGATGAAAAACCAAAAGGAAGGATGAGATAGGAGTTCTGGTGGAGACACAAACTCAGGAGGGGTTTTTTAGTTAAATCTCTTCACTGCAACATTACACAAAAAGAAAAAACAGTGCCAAGGCCAGAGTACTAAGGACAAATTAAAAAACACAAAAAAAAATGAGAGAGGCGCCAAGTGGGGGCTTACCTGGGGGGGGGTCGGTGGATAGCAAAATCGAATCGAAGAATAAGGAAGGGGGTTCAAAGATAAATGGCTGGGGAAATGGGGGAAGGAATTTAAAAGATATCTTAAAAGGGAAAGTGAATCTAACCGGAAAGCACGAAATGTTCATATTCCTAATTGACAAGGCAAGAAAAAAGGAGGACAAATAACAAAAAAATCTCCAGCCTCTCAAAAAACAAAAAAAAACGGATAAAAGAGGGAGGGGAGGATTGCAAAGCGTTTCACAAAGAGAAAGGGTTTGACTGAACTCATTTATGGTCTTCAATTCAAATATGATCTTGACCCTGTAGAGGAGTACGTCTAAAGGCGGGGTCTAAACGGACACTCCAAATGAAAAGAGCCAATAAAACAAAGTATCCCTATAACAGGGAGTTCTTAAAGGGGTACGAAAGGTGAGAAACTAAGACCCCAACCAGAAAAATACAACCCGGTTGCCGCCCTAAAAAAGCAAGAACCTTTGGAATGTGAAAAGAAAATTCGAAAGAGGGGGAAAGAAGGGAAGTGAGTCGCAAGTGCCTTAAACTTCAGAAAAAACACCAAATCACTTATTTAGAACCCGACCCCCTAAGGAGGAACTCAACCTTCGACTGGAAAGGGGGGTTTCAAAAGCGAAGACGGGAACTCAGGAGGGAAAATAGGGTTCGAACGTTTGAAAGGGGGCAAAACTATAATATATTTACTAAATGGAGGATGAACGCTGGGCGACCCGAGCACAAAGGTTGCCCAAAACGGGGATGAAGAAAGAGGTCGAAAATTTTTCCCCTCCCCAAAACGGGTTGAAGGAGGGGGGGGGTGGAGATGGAGAGGTGAAAAAAGACTTTCACGAAAGAATGGGGAAGAGCGGGAGGAAGCATCGTATCCTTTGACGGCTAAAAATAAGGGGAAGAACTATGAAGGCTCCGGATGGAAACGGCTGAAAACCGAAGAAAAAAGAGAAAACGTGGGGAGGGAAGAAATACTTGACGGGGTTAGGAAAATCCCCGGGCATTCAAAAAAACTTTAAGTATGGGGGACAAAGGAACAAGGAAATACCTCAAGACTCCTGGTCAGACGGGGGGGGACAAACACAGAAAACATCCAAAGAAAGGAAGCGGGAAAAAAACACCAAAAAAACAGATAGACGAAAACTTTGTCTTCGGAAAGGTTTTTGAGGAAAAGGGGAAAAACAAAAAGCAAAAAAAAAGAGGGGTTAGGTGGTCCAAAAAAGGGCAAAAAAAAGGAAAGAAAAACACTCGCCCTCAAAAAACGGGCCGGGCGAAAAAAGAAAAGGTCCAAAGGAACTGGAAAACGCTCAAATTAAATTTTAATCTTAAAAAAAGATCTTAGAAACTATAGGACGGGAAGTGACTAGGACAGGGTTCCAAAAGGGGGGAGACCATGGAACGGAGCGAATAAATCGCGTAAAAAACGGGAGGTAAAAACAAAGGAAAACCAGAAGATAATACTTAAGTCGCGTCAAACGGAGAAAAGGTACAGTTGTTGGGATGGGCGTAAACCAGTAAGAGGCAACCCGAAAAGCGCCGGTTGAAAAAGAGGGGGGAAAAAGGCCATTGAGAAAATCGGATAAGAGTCAACGCCGGGGAAAGGTCCCAAACTGTTGAACGCAAGGAGGTGGGGAAAGAAAGGGAAAAAAATATGGGGGGAAGGGTAGGGGGGAAAAGTGCTTAAGTTTCTCCTGGGACGGCACAGATCAAGCAAGGAGGTTAAATACTAGAAAAATGCGTAACAGATACGGGAAGAGACGGAACGGAAAATGGAGGGGAGGGTCAAAAAAAAAAACTCCATAACAAAATTAACCTCAGATCAAAGACGGACATAGGCAATCTCACCAGGCCGAGAGCGGATTGAGGGCACAGATGTAACGGCCTCCGGGCGGGATTTTCTAAGATGAACGACCTTCGGAAGGGACAAGACTATCGGCGCAAGCAGAAAAGAAAAAAAAACTGTTCCTTCCAGGGGAAACAGGTCTTTAAAAGGGAGATCTTCCTGAAGAACATTTCCACAAACTGTCTTTAAGAAGGGAAGGCAAAGGGAAGGAACCAGTTGGATAAAGAAGGAACAGGGAAAAATCAGCTAGGGAACGCCGGGGTCCTTGAAACTTAAGGGGTGGGCCAGGAAACAAGACCAAAAAGCTAGGACGTAAAAAAGGCATTGTTGAAACGTGCGGCGGATGACTGCTGAAAGGGGTAGGGACGGACCGGAGGATTTCAAAGGGATGGATCTTGAAAGCACTACGGAGGGGGGGGGAAAACAGGGGGGAGCAAAGGGGGGCACGGGGGCAAACTAACCAAGGAAAAGTTTGGGGGGACAAAGATCAAAAATCAAAAATAGGTATACCAAAAGAGGGTGGACATCGGGGAGCGCTGGGGTAAGGGGGGGAATGTTTCTGGATCTCAGATAAGAGGTGAAAAAAACAAAAAGGAGGGAGGGGGGGAAAAAAAAAGAACACTATCGCGTTGGAAAGCAGCAACCTCCGATACAAGGGGGGGAACATGTTTTATGAATAGTGTAAAAGGCCCATACTTCCGGAGACCCATGGGGGTGGGGGGAACTGGGTAGAAAAAGGATGGTCAAGGTTCCTGAAATCTAGCTGCAGATGGTACGACTACTTACGTAAAGGGCGTCAGGGGGGGTGGGGGGATCGGGAAATGGATAAAAATTGCTTTTGAAATGGGACAAGGCCAAAAAGCCAAAAATTTAAGAGAGGAGGTTTCCTCCTGGAACCAAAGGAGAAGAGGCCTGGGGGGGTTGGGTGGTCTGGTCGCTAGCGGTGGATAAGGCTCTGAAAACAACACAAAACAGGGGAAGGAGGTACCAATAGGATAGGCATCAGGCGAAGAGTAAAAAAAAGAAAAGGCCTCTTGTAAAGACAGAGAACTCAAGCCGTGTTTTGGCGGTGAAAGGGGAAATGGTGAAAAAAACAATTCATGGTCACCGAAATCACAACTAGCCAGGACAGAGCGTAAGGCAAGCGAGCTTGACGACCCAGAACCAACATCACACAAACAAGTGTGGAGGGAAATAAATGGAAACTATCCAAAATGAAAACTTATAAGTTGGTTGGGATCGCCAAAACGCGGCCTACGTTTGCGGTAAGAGGCCCGACGCAAAAATCTGAAAATAACAAAATCCCCAAAGAATCTACAAAAGAGGAACGTTTTGATGCCCGCTAATAAGATGGGGGTGAAAGGTCTATGGAAACAACACCATGAAGCGGACGGGTTGTGAAACTAAAGCGTAAGGCAATGGTTGAAAACATCCAAAGGAGGTTAGAGAAAAAAAATAAAAACACTACTAACAAAAGGGAGGCGAAAAGAACAAAAGAAAGCCAGGAGGGCAACCCAAAAAACTTGTGGGAAACGCCGCACAAGTAAATAGGTGGCAATAAAAAGCCGTGGAAAGAGGGGGGTAAAAAGGGAAAAACCCGAGTCATGAAACAAGGTCTGAAGTGGAGACTCAAAAAGGGCCCCGAAGGAAATGAACCGGACTACATAAGAAGAACTGGGACGCAAAAGAAAGAGGGAGGCAAAAGCAAGGAAGGTAGAACGGCACAGAAAAGTTTAGCGCGGCAAAACTCCGGGCTCGTTCGGGGCCTCCGAAGTCCGAAAGAGGCAAAATGACCGCAAAAAACCTTGGAGTGAGGGAAAAAAAAAGAGATAAAACCAGGGGTGGAGGGGAACTATTGTCATAGGGTGATGAACGAAACAAAAACTTCCAATTTTTTAGGACCGTTTGAGACAGCGGACACCGGAAAGCAAAAAAGTTCAACGAAGCGACGTCCAAAAGAGTGTGGAGGGGTGTAGGGGAAAAAACGAAGGGGACTCATGGCAGGGGGAGTACCTTACAGAAGGGGGTTAAACACCAAAATCACGCCGCTGTCGGTTTTGGCCAATCTGGAGGACGGGGAAAAAGTGTGAAGCAAAAATGGTGAACTACCGTTTGAAAAAAGGCCGAAAGGGACTGAAAAAAAATATACACGGCGAAGCAGGGAAGGAAGAGAGAAGGTTAAAGAAGCCAAAACACACCTTGTAGTCCGGACTGGGGAAAGGGAAGCGGATAGCGATGGGGAAATTTTGAAGTCACAAAGTTCAAACTTCAAAGAAAAAAGTGACCTGTATGGACAGAGGATGGAGGAAGCAACTGGGTCAACCCCAACGCACTCGAGACGAGGTGCAACATCAAAAAAAGACCCGTGCAAAACACTAGGGGTTAAAATGCCCCTGTTGGATACTCTAGCAAAATCAAGACTTTCCTAGGGTGCCGAGACAGAGGTGGAGGCGCACTGTTGGAGGACCATGCAAAGAAGGTGGGGAGAACTGGAAGTGAGCGAACGGGGAAAAAAAAAAAGGTCAGGAAAGGAACCGGCGATCTTAAAGGTTCCTGGTTGAACCTCTAAAGGCTTAGAGGGCGAAGTTCACGAGACAGGAAGGGTCCCTTCCCCTTTTAAGACACCACACAAGATCAAAAGTGCAGAAAAGAAAAAGAAAGCAAAGGCAAGGACTAACACTAAGGTGTGAGAATCACTCCCGTTAGGGTGCAAAACGACCAAGGGCCAGGATAGGGGTGAAAAACAGGACAGTGGAACTCAGACCTTACCCGCCCGAAAAAGGGAAAAACCAAGGGAAGGAAGAAAGGGAGTAATAGACGGCATAGTCCATCCAATAAGGGAGGACGAAGAACATCTTCATAGAAGAGAGGGGGACAGACGACTTGTAACATGTCAGAAAAAAAAACCCTATAATCCACATGGAAATCAGGGAGAAAAGGTCAGGAAGATTAAACGAAACCCAGAGTAAAAAAGAAGGGAAAAAAAGTAAGGAAAAAGGATGATGAATGTTGTCTTCCAAGCCAAAAAAAAAATTTTGGGGGGGGGGAGGCAGATCGGGTTCATGCATCAAGACGCCGTGCCAGGAGAAAAAGAATAGAAGAAGTCAAGAAAGGGAGGAGAGAGGAAAAAGTGCTGCTTTGGGTGGGATTGGGGTTAGGAAACTCCAACAACAGTACAAGAGAATAAATAATCCTGTGTTTCAAGGGAAGAAAAAGCCACATGGTGGAAAATTGGGAGACGAAGATCTTAAAAAAGGAAATAGAACGAAGGAACCTCAGAATTCAAAGGAAAGAGAGTGCCGGCACTAAAAAAGAAGTTCATTACCACCACTGAAGCCTTGTGGACCCAGATCTCAAAGGACAAAAGAAAAAAAAACGAGTGGAGAGAGAGATCGGTCCAAAGCCTTCGTGTGGGTCCTGAAAAACAGGGAAGGATGGCCCACGGGTAGTATCGCCCTTGAAAGAAATTACATAAACGGTAGTCTTCATAAATGTAGAAAAAGTTACCAAATGCACAAAAAGGAAAAAAGGAAACCATGTAGCAAAAGAAGGAAAAAAGGAGATGAGGCAAAACAGAGGGTACGAGTTTGGTTGAGAAGGCAATAACCCCCCCCCCCAAAAGGGGGGAAAGGGCCCTCGAAAGAAAAAGGGGAATGGGAATTAAACGGAGAAGATGGGAAAAGGGTTAAACTGGCGTCTCGTGAACGGGGAAAATCTGATCCTCCAGAACAGAAACCGATTTGAAGAAAAAACTAACTTGGACCTCCCTTCGTCCTTTACACTTTTGGGGGCAGAAGAGAGGGTGGGAAGATGGGGCTTCTCCAGCCAACGGAATTTTACCGGGTAAAAAAGGAATAGTGGTAAAGGTCAAAACAATCACCATTTTCGAGTAGCCCAGAGAAAAATTGGAACATCAAAAAAAACCAGAATAAGACGCACACTGAGAGGGGGAGGCAGAACTGCTACCCGCCAAACGTAATTGAAAACGACGATGATAACCGTGGATTCAAAAAAAAAAAAAGGAACTGGGACTAAGATGGAGGAAAATCTTCAGGGGGGACGTGAAAAACCTTCGAGGAGGGGAAAACAGAATTCAAAAAAAAGCAGGTAAGGGAGGGAAAAACTTCGGAACAAGGCTCCGGGGGAAAGACCCCCCCCGGGCAGGTGGAAGGCAAAGGGGACCTTAGTCGTAAAAAGAGGACACCCTTTGGGATGAAAGAACCGCGGCCTCATTCGGCCAAATGCAAAACAAAAAAAAAAGGCGAAGCAGGGCCGGAGCGGGGTACAACAAAATGTCTCCAGCATTACGAAAGGAAAAAACCTTTAAAACGACGGTTTGAAAAATTAAGCACCAAGCCAAAAGACAAGGGGGGAATCCTTGCAGAACACAGGCGCCAGCAGTCGAAGCGGAACAAACGCAGAGCCGTGGGGTCAGGGCGCCAAACACCGTAGACTAGAAAAAAACGGACAGGTGAGAGCTGGGGCACGAGCGCAGGGACGGGAAACCAGTGGAGCGAGTGAACCTACTTGGGGGCGAAAGGCAAAGACAAATTCTCAAAATAAATCCTTCACGGCTTAATAAAAAAAACACCGGCCAGAGCTTATAAGGAGTCCGGTCCAGGACGACGGAAAACACCAAAACAGGGGGGGAAGGGGAAAATGGGGTTGTTGTTGGCATTTGGAGTCCAAACATCGTGAGAAAACAATGAACTCGCTTTTACTACGTGAACATGGTAGGCACAGCAAGGATCTCGGAAAAAAGGCTGGGGGGAGGACTGGTGGGACGCAGCGAAATTTTTATCCAATAGAGGGTATGTTATAGGGGGAATCCGAAAGTGCTAAAAAAGCACGTCCAAAATGAAGGGGGGGGGTGAATAACAAAAAGAACAACAAGAAAAAGGGGAAAAAAGTCGCTTACAGGTAACTCCTTGAACTTACGGGAAAATTAGGCCCCTTCAAAAGAAAATCACAAGAGCCTGTAGCCAAGTCAGGGGGAACGGACATCGACCACGGAGGAGCTTGAGGCGATTTTTGTCCTTGTGACCTCCTCGCCTGAGGTTGGAAGAGGAAGAATGCAAGAAACTGAGGAGAGGGAAGAAAAAGGAAGGGGAGGAAGATGAAAGAATAAAAAAGGTCCTGTACTTAAAAATTAGACCACACCCTTAGTGGCTTTAAGAAGAGGGAAAAAAGTCCGTCCCCATCCGTCAGGGAAATTGGAGAAGGGGAAAGGGGGACAAATAGGGGAAAGTGAGCCAGAGAGAAGAAAAAACACGAGAGGCAGAACTCTTACTCCAAAAGGGGTCAATGAAAAATAGGGACATGTAAGGGACGGAAAAAAACAAGGAGGACCTGAAGAGCTTTGTCAACTTTCTCCGGATTCCTTCTGAGGAGAGATCAGGAAAGGTGAACTTGGTAAAGTTGAGAAAAGGAGGGAGTGGTTAAAAAAGCCCAAAGGCTGCAGGGAGTGGAAAGGAACAACAAGCATTTGGGTTGGGGAAAAAACATATACGACAATCAGGGAAGTACGGGGACGAAAAACAAAAGCAGGGGGAAAAAATATGAGAAAGGAAACCGGAGGGGATGGGGGAACCAGACTACTCAAAGCGGACAAGGAGCTTAACGCAACTCTCCGAGTGGAGATCAAAATGCCCAAGATGACGACATGTTTATCATTGCAAAAACTGTTAAAGTCCACAGAAGTTCCCCCCCCAAAGGACGATATCGCGGGGGTTTCCTTGGTAACGTACCAGCAGGAAGGGTGAAAGGGAAAAGAAAAAGAAATCTTCATGGGCAGGCGACTGAAACGGATTTGGTGGATATGTGGGAATTTTCGGGCATTGGGTAAAAAAAGGGAAGTCGGAAAAAAGGAAAAGTCTTAGTCCCATCATCCCGGCGATCAGGCAATTTTGGAGGGGGGGGTAAATCGACAGAGGGGATCGAATAGAAAAAAAAAAAAAAAAAAGGGGTTTAGGAGGGGAAGAAGAATCTAGTCCAACTCCCTAGAGAAAAAGAAAAAAAAAAGGCAACGCCGGTCTTCCAGGGACGAAGGGGGAAGGGTGAACGTTAAACTTAACTAATGAAGAATAGTACACCACAAGGATAAATTACCGCCAGGCCTCAGATCATGCCCGAAGCAAAAACACCAAAACAAAACGTAACAGGCAAAAAACCGGTACGGCACAAGGGAACGAAGCCCGCAAAGAAAATGAAACAAAGGAGGTTTTAATCAGAGAAAAAAAAGCCAAAAAAACATAAGCAATGGGGAAAGGGGGGAAAAAAAAGCGTTTCCGCGGGAGCAGAGACCATATCAACCGCCGGCAGAGATACCAAAAGGAAAAGAGTGGTATGTAACGGGAAGGGTGAGAAAACAACAGGCACAAAAACCACCTGGGGGAAGGCTTCGTTGCAAAGGCTAAAAAAAGGGTTATTGGGAACATCCGGAGCGTCTAAATACAAAAAAGGAAGAACCAGCGGCAAAGGAAAAACAGAAAGGAGCCAGAAAGGTGGGTAACTCGCCGGTAATGATAGGGGGCCACCCAGGACCATAAATTTTGTTTCAGGACCCCCGCGGACCTAGCTCAAAAACGGCCCGTTATTCAACCCAGGCAAGGCCCGGGAAAAGGGAGAAAGAAGGGGACTTGTGAAGAAGAAGAAGTCTTAAGGGGGAAGCCACGTAAACGGACGATCAGGCCCTATCCCTGGTTGAATGTGCGCCCCTCGAAAGACGTGAAGTGCCGACGAAGGTCGGAAATGGACGAAAAAGAACAAAAAAAAATGAAGAGGGCCAAAGAGGAAGCAGCGTAGACGGAAGGGGTGGAGAGGGGTCCGATTTTCAAGTGAGTAAAGAAAAAAACCATCCAGGGGTTGATGCGTTGAATCCGAAAACAAAACAGGAAAAAACCCGCAACAAAGAGGGAATACCCAAATATGTTTGTTTCATTTTAGAGAAAAGAAAAGTGTTATAGTCTTCAAGAAGCCAACGTAGAACCGACTTTCAAAAGAGAAAACCGCCCCAAAGTCGGGTACACCCAGGACGCGGAAAAAAAGGGGTCAACGCAACAGCCGGGGAAATCTAGTCCTTGGGGGCAAGCACCAAGGGGGGGGCCCTTAAACCACAACGAAATAAAAGCAAACGCAACAAAGGTTCCCCGAAGAGGAGGGTTACAAACAGCACAAAAACCAGGAAGGGGGGGAACGCGGTGAAAAAAAGAAAAAGGGAATTGAGCTCTTAAGTGGGTTACTGCATACCGGGGGACCGGAAATGGGGGTCTCCCGGTATACAACAAGAGGAGCGCTAAAAGTTAACAAGGGAGGAGAAAGCAAGCAGCTCGGGAGGGAATCACCCTTTTGTAGGTTGCTCGGGGAAAAAAACATACCCGGTGGCGGAAAGGAAAAGATCAAACGCCGAGTGCCAATATCCAGAGGGACGAAGGGCAAGGTTGGAAGGAAAAATAAGAAAAAGGTGAGGCAGGTACCGCTCTGCAAACCCTTCTACTAAAACGTCTAGAGGACCAGGCGTTGGGGAGAACGGGAACCGTCAAAAACGCTGATTTTGAAGACGAAAAGAGGGAAGTTCCCTTGAAGAAAACAGGGTGGAGACTTCAAGACTAAGGATGGCCGAGAAAAAGTTTTTTCTAAAAAACCCTGTCCCGAGGGACCGAAAAAAACACGAACCGGAATGGTTGATTCAACCAAACGAGAAAAACAGGTCAAAAAGGGGAAGATCCTGGAACGAAGGGAAGGAAAAGGTAGAGTAGGAATCAAAAAAATCTCCTTCAATCACGGGGTCGGAAACTTCGCCCTACCAAGTCAGGAGACAGAGATGAAAAGGGTCAATAGCTCAGACCTGGTCAGTCTGGGTTTGTCATCACTATTCGAATCAAGGGGGAAACGACCGGGCAGAATTGCAACAGATGCACATCAGACGAAAAAACAAAGTAATGGCGAAGGGGGTGGAATTAAGTTATGGGGAAAATTTTTAAGACCGTTATGGGGGGGGAGCCAGCTCAGTTCAAGGAACGAAATCTTGGAAAAACATCGATTCGACCGGAAGTAAGGGAGGGCTATGCCAGAAAAAAGGGGAAGGAAAAAAGGGGGGGGGGGGCGGTGAAAAAACATCCAAAAACGAAATCAACTCCTTTGGGGAAGAACGGGAAAAGGGGGGAAGGGGAAAGGGGCAGAACTAATTTACATGCCTGAATAAAAAGGTCCTCTGAAGGGCAGAATGTGCAGGATAACTAGATCAGGGGACCACTGTTCCATTAGAGCCACCAAAACCTTATTAGTATGTAAAAAGAGGTCAGGTCACACAAAAAAAAAAACCACACCCAGCAACCCATACTATAAATCTAAACCCCCAAAAGACAGCAGGAGTGGAGGGAACAAAAGAGAGAGTTGAACCCTTGAAACATACACATTAAAAGGCTGGAATGTCCTTATTTAAATAACATATCAGTAAACCCTAAAATCCAACCGCAGAGCTAAAACCCCCATGAATTGTCGTTATCGGAGAAAAAGAGTGGGTCAAATTAATGTGAAGAGTGGGAGAAAGGCCGCAACGAAACAAAAAAAAAGCAAGAAAAACGGAAAATCCCAACCAACTCAACCTTGGGAGGGGCAGGCGGGATCGAGGGAAAGAAAAGTGACCAAGGGGGGATTCGCTTGGCAGATCTGAGCAGCACCAAACGAAGGGGGAAAAAAAAAGGTGAAGAAAACCTGCCAACAAGGGGGGCAAAGCCTCCTCTTCGCTAAAGTCTTTTGACCTAGATTCAAACTGAATGACTTGGAGATAAATGCAGAACCAGGGGGTGGGGAAGGGGAAAAACATAAGAGGGGAAAGTCCGAGGAAAAGTCAGCAAAAGCCATGGAAAGGGAGAAGACAGAACTGAACGCATGGGAGGTGGGCTGACAGCGACCCGACAAAGGGGTTGAAGGCGAATGGAAGTAGCAACAGAAGTTCTGACCCGGAAAGAAAAAAAAGGAACGTGGAAGCTAGGTAAAAGAAAAGTAGCGGACTGGTCAACGAAGTCCAGGCAAAGGGCAATTGTCAGGAAAATAGGGAAACGAAGGGAAGTTCGAAAAAAAACTTAAGGTTTAGTGAAAAAGACGGCATGCCCTTCGGAACTTGGGAAAACAACAAAAGGGGGTAAATAAAAACTTCCAGGCAAACGAAAGGGGGAAATTGCAAAGCCGGAAGCCGGAAAAGTGGACAGCCGGGCCAAGACTGAGCTGTTCAAATCCGAAAAAGGTGCAAGCGGAAAGCACACGGGGGAAACTGGGCAAAAAAAACAAACAAAAAACTCTCCAAAAAAATAAAACGACCTCGGGGGGCAGGGAGGGAGGAGTAGAAAAAAAATGGAGCGGAGAACAGGGACGTTTGAGGAAAACGATACAGAGGAACTAACGCAGGGAAGGGAAAGTGGAAAGAACCCCAAAGTTTCAAGCTAAAAAGGGTCGAAAAGGCAACGGGTGATGGCGCAATCTCGTCAAAAGACGGGGAAAAAACCCTTTTTTCAAGGAAAAAACATAAGAAGTGAACAGAAAATAAGGCGACGGACAAGGGGGGGGTGGCTTATTACCACCAGGAGGGGAAACGGCGAACGCTCCACATCAGGTCCAATCAGGTGGGGAGAAGACATCAAGAAAATCTTAACGAGGCGACCTTGGGCCGCAGACGAAGGGGGGAAGACAAAAAAGATTGATCGGGGGGGGAAAGTCGTACTTGTACTCCTACATGAAAAAAAAAAAAAAAAAAAGGAAAGGGGTGAAAAAAAAAGCAAAGAAACAACAATATGACGGAGGCTCGGGAGCTAGGGAGCAGGAATTTATCGGAGGCACAAATCCATAAAAAACAGGTACTTCAGTGGACAGTAATAATAGGGACAAAGCTCCATATCAAAAGGCGATGCCTTCGAGGCTTCCTAGGAAACCGAGCGAAGGAGGGAAAAAAAGGGGGGTTCAACTCATTCCCCTAAAAAAAAGTCGGATGGCGAAAAAGGATCGAGGCGCCATCGGAATTGAACCAATTTCAAAAAGGTGCAACAAATGAGGCACACAAAAGTCATGAAAAAGGAACTCGGAGTAATTCAACAAAAAAAAGATTTCTTTGGGAAACAAAAAAAGGCACGGGGGGGAAACCTACAGCAAAAAGGGGGAAGCCTCTATTGCAAGGAAAAAAGAATCGGAAACGAAAAAAGGGTTGGGGTAACTTAAAAAAAAACAAAAAAAAAAGTAAAAAGGTGGGGCAAGACAAAATACCCGAGATCCTTACGCCTTCTGTCTCACGTGGGGACACGGGAAAGCGCTTCTTGTATTTCTGGAGCGCCCAAGGTGAAGGAGTTGTATCGGGAAGTACCTAGGGGAGGAAAAAAAGCGAAAGGACTCGGTCAAACAGGAGTAGGGGGCGTGGGGGAGAAAGGGGTAGCTAACAAGATGATAGGGTGAAGACACCACGCGTGTAAAATACTGGAGAGAGAGGAAGGGTAACCCGGGGAATGGTCGAAGAATCAAGAGGAAAAAGAAAGGTCTCTGACTCAACAATACGCGCGGGGTGCAGAAAAAAAACAGAACTCAAAACAGGGATGTTATCGGGAAAAAATCGGGGGAAGGAAAAGATGACTCAGCTCGGGGGGTTCTGGTAAAGCCAAAGCAGGTGGGGGTACAGAGAATCGAGAAGAAGGGAAACTAAGGAAGAAATGCGAAAAAGGGTGGGGTGGGGGAAATTAATGTTTTAACTGCCAGTCCGGAAGAGATCAAACTGCAGTCTGAGGAGATACCAGGGAGCACATAGGGCAAGGGTCCGGGAGATCTCCTTTAAAAAATCCTAAAACTCAAAGGAAAACCCCTTATATTCTAAAAGAGAAAGATAGACCCTGACCACGAAAAACAGAATGCGAAATTACTAACTGGGTTCTAAACCAAACTAATTTTCGAATTCAGTACACTTGGGACCGAATCAATGGTCAAGAAAAAAAATCTCCATTAGTGGATAAAAACATTAAACATCTCGTAGACAAATGAAATAAACGTCCGTGGGGGCTGAAAAAAGAAACACGATAATCATCACTTACCGGGGAAGTTAAAGTGCACCAACTTACCTGAGTAGACCAGCCCACCGCTCAATTGGAGGGGGAGAGCAAGAGTGACAATGATAATCTACCAAGATCCCAGACGCTCCCATAGGGAAAAACATCACTTTGGGGAAGAACAAATCTATTTGGGCGGAGGAAACAAAAAAGGGAAGTCTTCTTTTACCTACAGAAACAGGTTCTTTTGTCAAAAACTCCAGAGCGTCTCAAGAGAACTATATACCGGGAGAGGCTCTCAAAACAAAAGGAAAGCACGCCCAGGGGTAACGACGTCATGAAGTAAAGGGGTGTCCGGCAAAACCTGGTCCCTAGGTGGTGTTCCAGGACCAAGGGAAGTCCCGAAGATGAGGACACGGGAAGATTTCTCCCCCACAGGTCCAAGGAAGCCACAGTGACCGGATGAAAAGAATTGCGTATCAAAGCGACAAGATCACTCCCGGTGTGCCTAAAATACCTTGCCCTATCCGTGGGGGGAAAAGAAGAGGGCACCTCCAAGTCAAGAATCCCTTTGACCTCCGGAAAGGTGACGGAATATGAGGGAAATCAAAAGAAAAGGTCCATCTGAGCCTCGTCATAAACAGCTTTGAAAAAAAGGGGAACCCGAGGGGGGTCACGTTAGGACTCCTGGTCAAGGGGTTTGTGTATGTCTGAGAAGAGGGACCAGGAAAAAGGGGCACGACTGAAAAAGATCGGGAACCGACTGACAGAAGTGTTTCCATTGTAGATACAAAGACTTGGAAGTGCTTAGACCGTACAGAAAGTCACCAGAACCGGAGAAAGCAGATGGAGGGGGAAAAAAATAGGGGGGACCGAGAAAAAGGTTCAACCGCCCAGCGTGTAAACTGAGATAAGTTGGTAGTCGGAAAAAATGGGAAAGGACAACTAAACAAAAATCGGGTTTCCTCCTTTCGAAGTGAACGACAACCACGTGTCCGGAAAGGGTAAAGGGATCATGATAGCTCTGGAAGGTTTTTCAGGAAACCCTGTGAAGAGATTGAACATCAACAAGGGGGAAAAGAGACCAGAACTCTCGCCAAACGGAACTAGCAGAGTAGTCGGAGCCATGTCCGTTTTCGCGTTTCCAAAAAGTTTGGGGAAAGCTCGTACTAGCAGACAAGGGGGACGGGTACACAAGTCGATGACGGCCTTTTAGGGGTACAAAGCACGATTTAAACTTAGGACCCCCCGAGCGGAAACCGAAAACTACACAGGGGAGAATCGGAAAAGGGGTGTTCAATAAAAACTGGGGGGAGGAAACTTGTCCACTGTTGGGGGTTGAAAGCCAGACCATGGATGAAAGAGGTCCCTGGACATAAAAAAAACCAAGGGTCGAGGGGACACAGAAGAATGAACAGGACGAAACGAGTGGTGAAGGGAAAAGACCCGAATGTAAGCTAGGAAAGAAGACCGAGCTGTGGGATAAAAAGAAAAACGGTCAAACCGGATCCCGAGCTGCCCAACCGAAGAAAAGGAACCAGGAGGGATGAAGAAGGGCAAATCGCAGTCAAGTCAAAAAGGGGAGGGGAGTCCGATACATCAGGACAGGGCTGGGGGGTAGGCCTTCGTGACTGAAACATTGAAAGAGAAAATTGACATAAAGAAAATATCTTATCCCTGGAACATCCGGTCAAGAAATTGAAAGAGATTTTAAAACGTCAAAAAAAAGAGAGAAAAAAGTTGGAGTATAAGTTTTGCTTTTGTAGACCCATAAAATGGGGTGGTAAAGCCATTCCCTGCAACACAGACGCCGGTAACTTCTGCATCGGAACGAACTGCAATTGAAGGGGAATAAGGCCCACCGTTGCGCGGGGGGGGGGGCGGAGCAATGAAAAAAAAATAATAGAACTCACTGTTACTCCGTATGGGGAAATTAAAAATTATGGAAAAGTTAGGACAATGGAAGACGAACCGTTGTCCTAGAAAGGGGCCATCAAGTTCCGAAGGAAACGACGAGACAGGAAAAAAAAAGAGGAATCTGGAAAAAAAAAAAAAAAAAGAAGAATCAAACACGTTAAAAGAGAGGAAGAACACTTCGATGTTGGTGACTGGACGCCCTGGTTAGGCCACGAATGAAGAAAGGTATAGGGACAAACTAGCTGACGTTCATTCCCAATGTAAGGGAAGAACGGAAGAACCCTAAGGAATCAAAAAGAGTAAGTTCTCAAAAAAATAAAAAAATCGTTCTCCCTATGCAAAGTGGGGGGAACACGGACCACGACCCCAAAAAAACCAAAAAGAAAATGTGTCCGCCTCGCAAAATACAAAATTGAAGTCCAGTAATAAACATGTCAGAGTAAAAAAGTCTCGCGTGCCAAAGTAAAGGCTAGCGGAGAAAAAGAACGCCGGAGGGAGAAAACCCGCCCAGAAACGGGAACGTCCCCCTTCGCCACTTTGGTTTCCTAAATTGATGGGGGTGAGAGAACGTAAGAAAATTCAACCGGGAACGGATGAGAGAAATGGTGAATCTCAGGGAGCACCGAGCCCTTGCCCAAACAAGAGACTGCTCCAGAGAAAAAAGGAACTACGTCCACACCCAAGGGGGGGGACGAGATGGGAAATGCACCCGTCTTTTCAAAAAAAACCAAATCGGAGGGAAAGCTCGGAGAAGGGAACATTCTCTGTCGGAAAAATGAAACAGGGGGAAGGACGGTCGGGCTTGTTGTGGAGGGGGTCCCCCACCTCGGGACAGAGAAACGTTATTCAACACCAACGGAGTGGAGAGCATGGAATTCGGAGGGGGAAAGCCCGAAAGGGGGGGGTGGAAAAAGAAAAACTCTACCTGTTCGGATCACAACAATAACTAAAGGAAAAAACGCAGAGAAAAAAAAAAACCGGGACATCCTCCGTCCGTCAGGAAGTTGGTGGGAAGGACAAAAAAAGGAAAAAGCCTGTCCTGCTTGGGTTAACCCAAACCCGTAAAAAGAAAGGGGAAAGGAACCCTCGGGACGGTCGTTGCAGGAAACGCCACGGAAGAGAAACTGTTTATATGGGAAAACGATCCCACTGCGGGAAACACGTTGGTCACGTTGCAGGTGGAATCTGGGGGGGTCATAAAAAAGGAAACCGTTATCTCCATCAGGTGGAACAGCCGGCAAAAAACGGGGCCAAACGTTTGCAAAAAACCTTCCAGCTTAGAAAGGCTGAACAGTCAACTCTGACTGCACAGTTGGGGCATTCTTACCATGGTAACACTAGGCGAAAAAATGCCTCAACCGTTGAGATTTTAAAAGCCCCCAGGGGAATAAAGGATATCGGCAACAAAAGGGGGGTGTTCACCTTTTTCCACGAAAAAGTAAAAAACATAGAAAACGTCACCTTATAGGTTACAGTGGATTACGTCTGCCAACCGAAAGAATCAGGGGGGGGGGCGTGGGGATCTTTTAAAGATACAACGGCCCTAACGTAGGACTCAGAAAAAGGCCTGAGTGGTAGAGGAGGGGGCAAAAAAAAAAGACAATCAAGAAAGAGGGAAAAAAAGAAAGAAATCGGGTACTAACCCAGAATAAAGCAGACGGGGGGCTTTCCAACGCTGGAACCTCCCAGGCCATCCGGGTTGTCTCCGATTTCCACTAGGGGGGAAAAGGCAAAAGAAAAAGAAGAAGAGAATCTCACGCCATCACGGCATGGGGCAAGATGAACCAGGCCGTGTTGTCAACATGGAAGTACCTGAACTTGACAAACGCCAATGAGGGGGGGGGGAACGTTCGGAAACTTCTTACCGGCTAAACGAAAGCAAAAATCCAAAGAGGTCCTGAACAAAAATCGTGACATGTGTCAGCACCTCGGGGACAATGGGAAGGGGGGGAGCCGTTAAAAAAGGGGGAGTCCAAAAGTCTTCCCACTACATGGCTCCCTAAAGGGCAGGGTGAGCATTTGGGGGGGAAGAAACGAACGCCAGGGGAGGGCAAACCCGAGGCAGTCCTTGCACGGGAAAACGACGAAAGTGGGTGGCAGATCGTCGCTCTTTGTTAAATAAAAAAGAAGAGGGGGGTTGTTCCGCCAGGGCCCAAGGGGCAAAAAACAAATCCCTAAAAAATGGCACTTTGGGGCGGCAAGGAACCGGCACAGACAGTTTGGGAGGAGAAACGCAGAACGGTAGGGAGTCCATCTTAGTGAACGAAAAAGAAAATCTGAATAGCAAAAACGAAAAAACGTTTGTGTTCTGGGAAGGCACAAGAGGAGGTACATTATTATCCACAGTGAGAGTTACTGGGAGTGTGGGGGGAACCGGCCGAAAATGGAGTAGGGAGGGGTGCAGTAAACCAGTCAAACAAGATAAACACTAGTATTTTGAGGGAAATAGGAGGGGACCAATCCCAAAAATGGCAGAGAGGGGGTTGGGCTTGGTTCAAAAAAAGCCAAGGGCAGGGGTTATCTCTCTCCTGAAAAAAAAAACAAAAAATGAATTAGTAAGGAGGAAGGAAAGAAACGAGCCAGACCAGACAAAAGGAAGAGGACTTCCGGGGGGAGGAAAGGCGAGTCGAGAAGTTGGTCTAGGAAAAAGTTCAAGATTAAAAGTAATCAATGCGTGAGAAACCCAAGTAGAGGGGAGATTGGAGGTCGAGCCCAGGGCAGCGAATTATCATTAAAGGACGCGGGGAAACGAAAAGCCACAAATCTCAAGCAAAAGTTGGGGGAAAAGGGCCGGAAAACACAAAAAGTATTCCAAGTCACCGAACGGAAAGTTGACGCACAGGAGAACCGGAAGGGGAGTGGGTTGCGGTCGCAGCCCGGGGACCTAAAGACTATAATCACCAAGCACCTAAAAATGCAAAGCAAGAGAAACGAGGGGGGGGTAGTAAAGCCCCGAGAGACGGGTGGGTAGAGAATTTGAACCAACAGAGGTGGGGGCAAGCCAAGGTCGGTTGAAAAAGCCTACCAGAAGGGTGGGGAGGGGTGGACAAGCCCGACGTCTAAAGCCTCATTCAACGTGAAGAGGGCTTCAAAAAAAAAAAAATAATCAAGAGAACGGTAACCTCGAGCGGGCGCGGAGGTGGCAGGCCAACATTTCAAAAAATTTGGTGAGAAAAAACCAAGAAGTCCAAAATACGGGATAGCATCACCAAATTTGGCCGAAAGATGCCCGTTACCGGGCCTCATAGAAAATGAACTTTGGGAATAGAGAGAGAAGGAAAGGGAAAACTCTCAGACTTCCACGAAAACAAAAAGGTTATCAGTGACGAAGGCAAGCTTCGGTGCGACGAGGGGAGGAGGACAGGAAAAATCAAAATAAGGATCCATCACTGAAGCCGAAAGAAGGAAGGGTTGCAGAGGAGAAAGCAAAGGAAGGAAAAATTATTACTCCGTTCCCTGGGGGTTTAGTGAAGGTTTGAACGCGAAAAAAGGCGAACGTCCGGCGGAAAACCAAGATCACGACGTCAAAACAGACTGTTTTTGGGAGTGTTAGATCACTCAATGGGAAAAAATGTGACCGTCAAAAAAACGAAACCGACTACGGGGCAAAACCAAATTCCCTAAACCTCGTCGGTGAAACCCAATCAAGGAGCCACATTTCCCCCCAAAAGCGGAAAAATAATCCTGTGGGTGCACTCACCACAATTCCACGGAGAAAAAACTTCCGCGAAAGGGTCGAAAGAATCAACTGGGAAAGCAAAAAAAAAAAAAAAACCGGTTGGAAAGGAAAAAGGGGGCTTCGCAGTATATCCTCTTGAAAAGGTGGGCGGGGAAGCGGGGGTACAAAAAACGAGAAAAAAGCAACGAATCCCAGGAAGGGTAGAAACAGAAAAGAGAAAGGGGCTCGACGTACCAAAAGGGAACCGGTCAGACGAGAAGAAAGGAGAGTCCACAATGACTCAGAGGGTGCACCAAAAGCGGACGCTCTCGTCAAGACGGGAGAGGGGTGGGCAACTTGAAAGGGTCGAGGGCGGAGCCGGGGAGAGAAAAAAGAGAATCACACTGTCCGGGCTCGACGACTCAAACCCCAAAAAACCACCCGGACTATCTGACCGGCGGGGGTTCAACCGCGAATGGGACTTACTCCTTAGTTTGGGCCGGACGGGACAAGGGAAAAGAAGGGTAAACTTAAACATCCCCCTTTTTCGAGTGACCATACTAGGCAGGACCAGCAGGTGTTCGAATCCGCCGTGAAAAGAGGGGGCCCGGAAAAGAAAAAAACGTAAGGGTCGGGTGTTATCTCAGGGGGGGGAGGAACGGGAAAAAACGTAGGAGGATAATGACACACCTCGATCAAAACTTTTCAAAGGCAAAGGGGGAGGTCTACTTATCGGACCGATCCTGGGGCGGACGTCAGCCGGGGAAACAGCAGAAAGTGAGAAGAGCGTGTCCATCCAGAAAGATGGGCGAACTGTATGACCAAAGAGGAAGGAGTGAGAAAAACTATCTGATAACAGAAAAAATTTCAGCAGATACAAGATTCAACTAGCAGAGAAGAGGCAGGAAGGGGAGATAAGGATGGGCGGTGGTCTACCTACAAGATGGGGGAAGTCAATCTCTTCCTGCAAGACGAAGAAGGTAAGGGATTGTGAGTCATAAGATTGGGATCATGTAAGGAAAGGGCGGCCCAAGTGGCGGCGGGGGGGGGAGGGGAGTTGCGAAATAACAGAATTAAGGAAAACCGGTTCAAGGGAGATGGGACCTTGGAAGAAGGGACAGCTTGTATCCTTACATGCATTAAAAAAAGGGGCAAAAAGAAGGGCACTTGCCGCCGGGAAAACAGGACGTCAGGAAAGGTAAGCAAAAAAAGAA
>Ga0179593_1350915_pt1 | contig 27058 bp, 39 predicted proteins | sample CZODoug2_1_08_16_FD_185931 | JGI IMG/M metagenome (GOLD analysis project Ga0179593, IMG submission 185931) | Vadose zone soil fungal communities from Angelo Coast Range Reserve, California, USA - CZODoug2_1_08_16fungal (PacBio error correction) | ecosystem: Environmental > Terrestrial > Soil >...
CTGTCAAAAAACCAAGAAAAAAGGACACGCCGTGCCAAGGCTCTCGGGGTGATGACCCCGTAATTGCGGGGACGTTGGTAAACAACTGGGAAACAAAAAAGTTTGGGTCAGAACATTACGGTAAAAAAAGAAAAAAGCAAAACCTAACCATGTGTAGAGATGAATCAATATGAGCACCCACACAAAAACATTTCGGCGTGGACAAGGAAGTTCAACCGATCCCGACAGCGCTCAGAGCATGTTAGGGGGAGTAAGGGGGGGAGTCAATAAGCAATCGAGAGTCCACTTGGGCCAACCTTGAAAAGGAAAATGGATAAAAACCACAACCGTTTTTTGTGGTGGGATGGACCCAGGGCAAGAGGACGAACGGAGAAGGAGGGCCCGGAAGGATTGGGGGGGGGACAAAAAACATCGAGGAGGGGGGAGACAATGTCGAGAGAGTGGGGGACTGCGCGAACCACAGGGTTGGGGTGCAAAAAAAGAAGTGGGGAGTCACGAACGGGTTAAACGCTAGGCGAATAGCCAAATTTGGGAAGAATGATGACGGCTGGGGCGTCAATTAAGAAGGTTAGTCAGGCGCGGGGGGGCCGTAAATGAAAACAATGGACTTGAACTCAAACAAATGTTGACAAGCATTCCAAAAGAAAAACGTAGTGAAGGCAGGAACGGAACCAGGCGAAAACCCGGGTTGAGGCAGTGGGTGAGAAAAAGCACGGTAACGTTGGGTTTACCACGTGAGGAAGAAAAAAAAATCAGAAGAAGCAGAACCAAGGACATACTTGGTGGTAAAAAAGAGAAAAGGAAAAACAGACATGGTTGGGGAAATAACTCAACACGAGGGAGGGGTCAAAAAACCTGCCAGGGGCACATGGAAGGGAGGAAACCGTGGGGGACTGATCGCCCGCGTTCAATAGAACTCTTTTCTTGGCACGAGGCAGGTGCAGCGGGATTGGGGCAGGGCCGGGTGAAAGGTCCACACAGAAGACAGGAAAAAACAAAGGCGAATTACGCACAAATTGGTAAAAAAAAACCCAACCAAAAAAGGGAAGGAAAAGTGTCACGGACACAAAAGGCTGGGGAACGAAAAAATTCATTCCGCGGAAGTACTTTTGAGACTAGAAAACCAGAAAAAAAGGAAACACCACCCCCTGAAAAGGAAAATTTCTGGGGTGAATCGCAAGATCAGCCCCGGACGAAAAAAAAAATCGGGCGGGAAAGGCCGATAAGGTAAAAAAGACTGACTGCAACAAGAAGGCCGGCAAACAGACGCCGGGTTTTTTGCCTATTAGAAGGGGGGGGTGTTGGGCAGTGGGGTGGGCTTGCAAAAAAAATGACGGCAAGGGCATAGAAGGAGTGGTGGGGAAGGGGCAATGGGGACAAGACATCCCCAATTTTGGACCAACGGCCGCACGCAATCCCACAAAAGACGGGCAACCGAATCAGTGGTGGGCGAAGGGTGGGCAGTTCTAAAAAAAGGGTACTGCGCCTGGGACCCGAAAAATTTTTCAAAAAACAAAAAGCTCCGGACAGGAAGATGGGATTGAAAGGGTCCTGGAGGCAAGACCCTTTCCGCCTCAAAAGCACCAAACCGCACTTTGGACGAAACACCCAACTACGTTTAAAACCGCAACAACGACTAAGAACCCGGAGAGGGTCGTTGGGGAGTGGGGGTAAAAAGGGGTTAGGATACCCACTTAACCCGGGACTTAATTACCGGATCACTATATTGAAAATCCCTTTTGGGCTAAAAAGGGTTGACCCTAGCGTGTAAAAATCAAAATGAAGAGGGGGTGGGGTTTTGGGGAAAAGAATTGAAAATGGAAAGTGAAGGACATCCGGGAAAAGCAAAATCAATGCCGTTGAAAAGAAACTAGAGGAAACTCTAAGAACCAAAAAAAACCCATCACGACGAGAAAAATAAAAGGAACTGAAAAAGGGGGGAGTAATAACTTGTGAACGATATGAATGTCGAAAGGATTCCCCGTTAGAAAAGTACAAAAAATCCTTCAAGAGAGAAGGACGGGTCCATCGAGCACTGGAAAAATAGGGGGAACAGAACGGAAAAAAAAAAAACAAGTAAAAAACGAGCATTAAAACTTGAAGAGAAGGTGGGTATAAGAGGCTGGGTGAGGGCGGGGGGGCGGGGACAGATGGATATGACAAAACCGAGTGTGACAGATGCAAAATCTTGAAAAAAGCACACAAAATAAAAAAAACGGGACCAAAACGCCAAGAACTGTAAAGCTCTAAGGAAGCCAGAAAAAAAAAAAAACGGAAGGAAAAAAAAAAGCAAAATACAAAAGCAGCGGAGGGGGGTTGTTGAGAACACAAAAGCCTAAAGAAAAAAAAAAAAAGGAAAAAGTGAATGGACTAACCTTCTTAAAAGGGGACAACAAAAGGAAGCAAAACCTCACTAAAAAAAAAAACTTAGGGGGAGGGGGGAAAAAAAAGGGTCAAAAAACACAACACGGGGTCATTTGGAACCAAACATATGATGGGAAAAATCGGGGGTGTGGGGGGGAAGGGGGGACAATAAATAAAACACACCAACGGATTCACAGGGAAAACCGTACTCAAGGGAAACCTGAACGCACCACAAACTTAATTCGAGGGGATTCGTTTGACAACAGAAAGGAGGGGCAAGAAGGGGGGAAGGAACAAAACACCAGCGCACCAATTAAAACGAGGAATGTTCGAAGGGCACAAGGAAGGTAAAGGTGGTCGCATTCATAATCTGCGGGGATTTTCCATGAAGGGCCACCCACCCCATCTACCCAAATCGCAAGCACAACCACTGACATCCGCCACATGAAGATTACCCAAAAGGGCAGACACCGGGAGACTTCCAAGGCTTGGTGGAGGGGGATGTGGAAAGGGTGTCTGGTAAAACCCGCCGATACTTGGGAAGGAGGGGGCGGAAAAAACTACGGTGGTCCGCACGGGCGCTGGAAAACCTCGAGGGGGTCGGAGCACGGTAAGGCGCGGGATGTCTGTAGAGCAAAATTTAACTCGGGGAAGAGGGGGGGATGGCAAAGCACAGGGGGGTGCGGTCAAGCCGCAAAGGCCCGGAGACTGACTGTCAGTCGTCGTCGTGAAAATGGGGGGGACTAAAAACTCAAAAAGGGAAACAAATGTACAATGTGCCATGTCAAATGAACAGGCACAAGTGTTTTTGAAGAACTAGCGTCCATCATCGAACGAAAAGGTGGGCCTGGGGGTCTATTTTCGAAGTTCGATTTATTACAAAACAAGCGGTGGGGGAAATATACCTCAGGGGCTCGGTGGCATTATTCAATAATACGTAGGTGGGGCAAGAACAGGGAACATCGTTGCATGGAAACAAACCCCCCCAACTGGAAAAAAGGGGTCAAAGCGGGGTGGGAAGCACTGTGCATCAAAGTGGGTCCCTTCGAATCAAACATTGGTGGTGGAGGAGACAACACGTGGAACTGCCCAACGGAAAAGTGGGAGCCGTGTGATGTAACAGCCAACCATCTGTCTTTCACGGGCTTGAGATAGAAGAGGGGGTCATGGAGAGGGGGAACTTCGGCAAGGGGTTTTGGTTTGTTTTTCCGGGCACTCAGACTGGAAGGGGGGGGAGTCATTCGGGGGGGAAAGACTAAGGCAAACTCAAAAATTTAAGGAAACGGGTACATCCGACAATACGCAAGGGCAAGACGGGTGAGCAGGGAACACGAAGCCGCCACTGTGAAAAATCGCAAAAAAAAAAATCCAATTGGCACACCGTCGGCAGGGTAGGTGTTGACAGGAAAATGGGAAACCGCGGGGGGAAAAAAAAACCCTCACCATCGGGGAACATGAGTCAAACCTGACGAATAGTAGGTACTTGCTGTTTGGTCGCTAAGATCAAGCCGTGGGGTTGCCGTCCGTGCTGGCCAAGGTTCGGGGACAATGCATGGGTGGGCGATTTGGTGGTACCTCGACCTAAAAACTGAAAGGAGCGTCAAAAAATAGGGCGCCGGCTAACGCCAGTGACAAAGAGTGTACCCCTAACATGGGGGTTTTTCGTTGTTCTCACCGTCGACTCGGATCACTCAGGGGGGAAAGATGTTCGGGGACGGGAAAAATTCATTTAGAAACGAAGGGGGGGTCGACGACCAGCCAGTGGGGGGGGGGGTGGGCCATTCCTGACAGAATCGGGTTGGGGAACCAATCTTCCGAAAACAAAAAAAGGAAAGAAAAGAGAGGAGAATGGGTGGGGGGTGGCAACCAAAAACCGATTCACTGTGGAGAAAAAAAAGACCAACAAACAACCTGGGGGCGCGCAAAAAAAAAAAGGCGAACGTCCTGATACAAAAAACTGAAGACCGAGCACCTTAAATCCCAAACGAAAGGGGTCAAAAAATGGGGGGCCCGAGAGGGGGAAAACACGAAAAAGTTAGGGGGAAAGAACAGGTTCAAGGAGGGAAGCAAACGGATACACAGAAGGAAGAGGCGGCGAACACATCAGAGGCAAAAAAATGCAAAGAAAAGGGGGGAAAAAAAGAACCGACAGGCCAAAAAAAAACGGCTGGAGGACAGCAAGCAAAGAGGCAGATACTATGAAGATGGGTAAGGCGCGAGCGGGGGGATGTTCAAGCGGGGAAAAGGGCGTGACTGAAAAAGGGGAGGGAAAAAGGAAGCACAGGGGCGGGGGGGGAAGAATGAAAGAAATAAGACGAGGCAGGCGGGAGCGATTGGGGGCCGGGTTGATTTTACAGGGAGCACAATGTATTAACAGACCAGAATACAATCAATCACTTAAAATGACGAAGAAAGAGCATGAACGAGGATTCGTAAAACGAAAAAGAAGATTTGGTGGAATGTTTCCGCACAGTCACTCAACGTCCTTTGGGGGTCCACCCGAACATAAAGGGCTGGAAGTAAAAAAAAGAACACCGAAAAGGACTGAAACGCGAACGCGGAAACCGGAGGAATAAGTGGTAAACTCCACCGAAGTTTAAAACCGTACGCAAACAAACGACGCGAGAGGCACCAAAACCCAGGCTATGTCACAAAAAGTGGAAAGAAATCGAGTCCAATCTACCTTACAAGGTTGAAGAAAAGGTCACGCCGAAAAAGGAATTCCCCAAAACGCCCTGGGAGGAAACCATTGGATTGAACCGGGGCCGGGAAGGAAGCACGACAGCAAGAAACAGGCGGGCAAGGAACTATGGCGCAACAGCACAACGGACCCGAGTGAACAATCCGAAAATAAAGGTAAAGGCCCAGTTAGAGAAAGGCAAAAAGAGGAGGCGACCCGCCGGAACCGAGCATGTTCAGCCAACCCCAAAACCGAAACAGGATCGCAGGTCAACAAAAACATCCATTCCAACAAAACAAGCCGAAGTCGAACGGGGGGACTGCGAACTGATAGGAACTGGGTGGGCAAAGTCTCTAGGAGAAACGCCGGAAAGGGAGAGCCTCTCAGAAGTTCACGGATTGGACGCGACCCAGAGGCAAGGATCCAAATCGCGGAAAAGGCAGGCCTAACTGGCCAAGATACACATGACATTACACGTTGTCAACGGGAAGGCAACAAGTCCGTAGTGGGGGGAAGTGGTCCGATTGAAAGGCTTAATCGGGGTGAGGGAGACCAGCTCACACAAATGGGAAAGAATGGTAAACCCCGGAGACCCAGTGAGTTCAAACAGTTCCTAACCGCGTTGTGGGCAGGAGGCCCGAGGTTTTGCAACTGCAGGGGAAAGAAAATGTCGAGCAAAAAATAACACTGGGGTGGCGATAAAAAACCGGGGGCACGGTGAACCAAACAAAGAGACCGCAAGTTTCGAGGGTCGAATGAGTTTGAGTGTTTAGGAGGACTGCGGCGTTAAGGGAAAACCACACACCACGCAGCATACAAGGGGGGGGGGTCGCGGGGTGTCAAGTGGAGTCTGTCAGGAGTGGCAAGTCCAGTAAAAAAAGCGATAAGAAGGAAAGACGGAAAATTATCAACAGCTTACGGCAGGCGAAAAAAAAAAAAAAAAAGGGGTCCTGGAAAAGAAGCAAGGGAAGGCCAGTCCTCTTGGACTTAAGGTGAGTGAAACAGCGGCCCTCAAGGGAACTGGACTTGAAAAGGACAGGAAACGAAAACATTCCCCGAATCTGGGCGTCAAGCGGGGCACAGCAGGAAAGTCAAGGGCCCAGAGTTAAGGGGGGCGTTGGAAACCCGAGAGGCAATACCCCATTGTCAAGTCAGTTCCAAACGCCCAAAAAAGGGCAAACAGGACAGTAGGTGGTGAGGAACTGGCACCAATCCACTCAAGAAACAAAAAAAAAACATCCGATTTAGACGGAAAAACACAACGCTAGGCAAAGGCAAACGGCTCCGTCAAACAAGTAAAAGCGGGCATCCTTCAACTCATGGATGAACGGTTAGCGAAAACTGACCACAAAATCCCCGAAAGAGAAGACATGTGAGAGCTGCGTTGGGGGGAAGGAAGACCCAAAAAAAAAAATGTACACCGGGCCTAAATTCCAAGCACCCATCAATCACCGCCGACTTTGGGAAAAACCGAAGACGTAACGCAGGTAGGGGGCGATAGAGGCAGGAAATCTCAAAAAAAAAGATACGGGCAATAAAAAGTACAGGGAGGCAGGGGACAGACTGGAAATTGGGGGGCAAAACGCATGGGGGGGGGCCCCCAGGGCCCAGGGAAGGGCAAGAACGAGGAAGCTAAGGAAAACAGCCCAACGCAAAAAAAAAATTACACTAAATTCAAAAGGAACGGCACACGAAAACTGGCAAGAACCGATTCCTTATTACAAGCAGTATGAAGACGAAGTGCGGCAAAACGTCCGGCATCTTGCGAGAACAGAAGGAGGCTGCCACGTATAATAACGGCATCATCTTCTTCGGGGTCGTCATCAAAAGCCCGGTTGAGGTTGCCGGAACAGCGGAAAGTGCAAAGCAGGCACGGGGACCCAATGGTAAGGAGGGGAAAAGAATTCAAAGGGCAAAAAATAAAATAGGCAAAAAGAAAGAAGGTGACTAAACCGCGGAAGGCAAAAGTTTTGGGCGCCTTCCAAAAACAGAAAGTAAGAAAACTGCAGGGGGAAAAAATACTCACTATGTGAGAAAAAAGGACAATAAATGTGTTTTTGAGTACTTATTTGGAAAACGCAAAGACCGACTTGGAGACGGGGGGGTACATCAATAACTTGGCCACGAAAAAGGGGAAGATGGACCCTAAGAACCAGTAGGGGGAGAAAAAGGACAAGTTAAGCCCGCCCGGGGACAATGGAACGTAACTGGCAGGGGAGAGGAAGTGCCGGGGTTTGAACCGGCCATCTAAAAGAAAGAGTGAAATGAAAAGCTCCTTCAAATCAGTCCCCCAATGGCCCAAAAAAAAATTGCGCCTAAACGAAAGAAAGTCGGACACAAACGCAAAAACCAAGGGGCCTAAAGGTGCAGACCAACCAACTCTATTATCGAAAGTGGCTCCGTCAAAGTTCCAGAAAGGCAAAATGCCGCGGCCACGCCGCGGGTACAAAAGACGAAGCAAGGAGGGCCAAGAAAAAAAAAACGGGGTGGTTTGTCCTAAGGGGGGGGGCACATGAGTAGGTAGAATGGCAAGACAAAAGTAAGCAACATAAAAAGAATGGGGGAGGGATCGATAAAACAGCGAATGGAAACGCAGAAAAAAAAGTGTTGGGGAGAGGGGGTCTATCACGAACCCGAGGGAGGGCGGATTCAATCGGGGAAAGGTAAGGGTCAATGGTTGCAAACAGGCTTGGTGGGCCTGGAACAAGAAAACCGAACGCAAAGAAAGGTTTCGAACCCGACGCAAAGGGGAGAAACGGCGGGAGGCAGGATGGGGACTGCGAAAAGTTGCAAAAAAAAAAGACGAGGTACCGCCAAACGAAGAAATGCCAAAAAAGGGGCGGAAAAAAAAGCCGGTTAAAAGAGGCAATGAATAAGCAAGGCCCGGGAGGGGCCAACCAGGGAAAAAAGGGGGGAAGATGGGATCTGAGGGAAAGCGCTTCTCCAGGGGTAGAAAAAAAAAGACACTGGTGTCCTCTTAAACGGGGGTCCTGAGAGACGCAACCAGGGGCGGGGTCAGGCCTTGCGCAGACAAGTCGAAACAAGGAGAAGAAAAAATGTTTCCGAAAAAAAGGCTGAAAATAAAGTGCGACATAGAGGAAGCCGGTTTTGCAAGTCCAGATGGCAAGAAAAACCAGGGGAAAATTAGGGGTAAGGGGCAGGAAAAAGATGGAAACGCTTTAAAAAAGAACCAAACACCAACACCAAGACACGACCAAAACACAAAGAGGAAACACCCAGACGGCAGGAAGGCGCACCGCTCCAGGGAAAGGCCACCATTCAAAAGGGGAAGCAGCGGGGGGGGGTCAAAACAAGAAGAGAGGGAGGGAGTTGGAACAGCCGCAAAAACCCCGCGTGACGTACGGGCCATGACGGGCTAACGGGGAACAGCAGGGAGCGAGAACTATTACATGATAACTATGAGTGATTTCAAGGGAAGAACTTTGGTTAATACAGTTCAGCAGAGAGAAAAAGAAGATTGGAACTTAAACCGAACGAGGATGCCATGTGTGGTGGAACTAAAAGGCAGGAGCTTTTCCAGCACTTGGCGGGGGAGGGGGGGGTTTAAGACTACCTCAAAAAAAAAACGGAGGAGAGAAAAATGAAAACCAACGACCCGGCCAGCAAAAAACGGCCTGGTCAGACGCCGGCTTTTGGATAACCCCAAAAAAAAAGGCACGCCCGTTAAGGGACCGGTACAAAATCTCGTATGAGAACAAAAGAGGAGAGAACCAAAACACGGATTCTAACCGAAAGGACGCAGCGGAAACGGGTAAGAAGATTGTACACGCTGCCATCGTAAAGAAGGAAAAAATCTGATTACTAAAAAACCAAGCGCATTTAGCATATTAAGAAGAAATCATGAAAACGGCAAAACAGACGCTGGGTCAAGCCCAAAAAAAAAGAACGGTGGGGGTAACGCCAAAAACCGGCGGAGAGCCGGAAGGTTCCGCGCAAGCCGAAAAACCGAAAGGGAGTTCCATTGGTCAGAAACAAATCTAAAATCCAAGGGAGAGTGTGTAATCGAGCAAGAAAGCGACAAAAACGACGACAGCGGTGAACAAAGCGGAAGCAAACCTAAAAAGGGAAAAACCGGGGCTGGGGGGGGGGAAAAAAAATAGGATTCAGTTAACATCGCGGGGCCCAATCCCTGCCGCATCAGCAGGACTAGGTCGGTGTGCTCAACGACCATGAAACTTGGGGGGGGTCCAAAGCAGCTGGGGGCCACCCATCAGGCAGGGGAACTTCTGAAGGAGAGGGTGAGGCTAGGCAGTGTGTAAAACTTCAACAGGACGGGTTGGGCAAAAAAAGGAAAGGGTTGACCAGAAAATAAATCCGCACACAGTGGGAGCGGAAAATAAATGCTCCAAATTCAGGGCCGGCAGCTGACGAGGGGGCAGCGTAAGGCCCGACGGGCAAAGGCAAATTTATGCCACGTTGGAGAAGAAAACAGCGACGATCACGAAAAAAAAACTTGGAGACGAACACGGTTTGTTTGACGCAGCAGCCCCTTACAAGAGCCCAGGTGGGGAAACCAGGAGCGGTTTTTGGACAACTGGTCTACGATTGTGAGAGCCTTTGGCCAGCCAGGGAAGAAAGTTGGAAAGGGAGGTCGTAGCCAGGTGGGTTGCGCCAGTCTTCACGAAACTTTAAAAAGAGCTACTCTGTCCCGTGAAGAATGTGGGGTGGGGAAAATTCATTAAAGAAGGGAATTCATACGACTTGAATGTAACTTACGGGAGAAAACCCACAGGTACTCCCGAAGTCCCGAGCGGCCTCCCGAGTGAGCAATTCAGGTACAAAAGACCAAGTGAAGTTAGGAAAGGGGATGTCACCATAGCACGAAAAGGACTTTCCAAGGAGGGAAAATAGGATAAAAAAAAGGAGAAAGAAAGTCCGTTCAGGCGTTGTCAATAGGAGAAACAAAACAAGGGTATTAAATCAGACAAGCAGATTGAGTCTGGGGAAAACATGCCGGGGGGGGAACAACCTGCACTGGGGGAAGGCAACGTGGTCTTGGGAAAAGAGGCGTGTGTCCCTAAAAATCCTTTGCCTTGGGTGCGGGATTTAAAAAAGCGGGGGCAGGGGGGGAGGGGACCGTTCCCTTCACCCAGATGTCCCTCCGTACCAAACCTCCTGCGGGCGGGGGACACTGTGTTTTGGGCATCAAGCGGGCCCGAAACGTCTGGGGGGGCACCAGACTGACTGCGCCGGTTTGATTCAGAAGAGAGAAAAAACGGCCACCCTGGAAAGCCAATTGCCATCGAAAGAGCCCAGTGCTTAGGAATCAGGGTCGAAGGAACCGATACAGGATGGCTGGCCCCCTGACGCCAGGCAACAGAGACGGGGGTGGGTGAAGTGGGGGTCGAAATTTGGGTTGGTTAAACTTGGGACGGCTGCAAATCCAACACTGAGATTCTTGTCTACTGGGGAAATGGCCAGGGCGAGCCCATTTCCCACTTCAGGCCCAAAATCCCAAGGGGCACCGATCAGTGGGGGGGGGGGGAAAGGGATCTAAAGAAAAAAATCGGGAACTGGCACGTTCCCGCCGTGTTTCAAAAAACTGCCGGTCGGGGATTGATGGGATGGAGTCCTTAAGCCAAAGCGAAAAAGTTTCAAAAGGGGGAAAGCAAACACTAGAAGGTGGTCCGCGAAAAATCTGGAACCCCGGGGGGCTAGAGGGTCGGGGGGGTATTGGGGTCAGTGGTAGGGGTTAACCGGGACAAATAATGGTCCACCCCAATCATTAAAAGATGGGGGTGGGGGTCAACCCCCGAAAATAGGGGGGTGGACATCCTTTTTGCAGGGCAATGGGCCCTAGCTGTGTTTAAAAAAACCTAAAAAATCGTTAAAAGGGGGTGGGGGGTGGGTCGGTGAAAAAAAAAAAAGATTGAGAAAAGAACTAACATACGGAAAAGACAAATCCTTGACTGGAGAAGCAAATAGGTAACTCTACGACGAAAATCGCGAAGAGCTGCAATGGACTGTGGATACACGAAGCTTACGATTAGAATTAGAGTGCCCGGGGGAGGTGTAACGGAAGAAAGTATCCTTAAGAGTAAACTGGGCACGCAAACAAACGAAACTGTCCTACTTAACGAAATGACTTCAGGAACTTAGGCGAAGGAATCTTTGGGGAACTTGCAAAAACGGCAGGGTACAAGGGTATAATCAAAAAGTTCTGTAAACGGGAAAAAGGGAAGGGGGAACAAGACACTCAAATCGAAAACAGCAAAAAAAATCATGAATAGCAGACGGACGGAAAACCAGAAAGAAAAAAGAAAACGCCAATAAGACTAACCAGGGAAAGGTTAGTGTTGGGAATAAAACTCCCAGAGCTATCGGCACAAGTGGTCGGGGACCATGGATCCGCCCGGCTTCAGTCAGGCACAAATCGAGGAGAAAGGAACTCGTGTTAGAAGTTACAACTAAAAAAGCGGGGGGCGGGTTTGGGCAAACTATGAAAAGGACTTGGGGGAGGGTTACTATAAGAAAAGAGTAACAAAGGGGGCAGGAAAATGACCACACGATCGAAGGTGCCGATGCGAAAGTTTGACAAAAACGGGAAGAGGAAGAAGGGAAAGGAGGTACTGGCACGGGCGGCGAATGGGCAAGGAAAATACCCTAGATAGGGGAGAAGGCAAAGCCCTGAGTGGGGTCACCGCGAACAGAAATTAAAAAATAAAAGAGATTGTGGTAAACTACTATGGGAGATTTTTGTAACATCCATAGCGAGGAACCAACGAGACGAAAGAATAAGGGTGAATGATGACCCCCCAAGGGGCATAAAGAACTGGCGGCTGGGGGGGGGGAGGGGGGAAGGGGGTCCACTGGGGGGGATATAGCCTTCACGGGGGGAGCAGCGGTGGGGAGGGACAACGTTTTTACAAGCCAGGCGCTGGCTCGCCGGGAGGAAAAAAAAAATGTCGACGTAGGATTAGTTGGCCAGGTAGACGGGTTTAAAAGGAGGGAGCTGGAGAGGGAAAAGGGGATTCCAGGACGGGCCGCTGAAAGGCTTCAGGGGGCGGTGTGTTAAGTGGAAGGAAAACCGGCGGGAAAGGAAAAAATGGTCAAAAAAAAAAAAAGGGAGGTGTGTGTGACACCCAGGGGGAGCAGCAAATAATCGTTTAGAACTAAATTGCACACTGTAGAATGGCTTAAGAAAACTGATTTATTAACCAAGTTGGGGGGGAAAAAGAAGCGAGGCGCCGGGTGCCCTTAATGGACATGTGAGGTGGGCCAACAGGAACCCTCCGGGGCTAACAAGGGAGCCCGCTGGGGGTAACCCCCCAGTTGTCCCAGTTGGAGCGTGGCTGAGAAAAAACAGGGTCCCGGGGCGGTGCAAAACCGGGGGTGTGAAAGATGAAACGGCGTTTCTTTGAAAAAATAAACCAAAGTGGAAAGAAGGGGCGACAACGCCGAAAAAAAAGGGTTTTGGCAAACGGTTATGTGGAAGACGCGTTAAATGATCCTTTCTTCGAGGTTGAAAACAAAAAGGAATTTTTGTTGGTTGGGTTGTGGTTGGGTTTGGGGGGGAAAAACCTTGCTAAAGGGAGGGAACAAATAAATGCGGTGGCCAGCCAAAAGTTAACAATACCACGGGGGGTAAAGAGGCACTCCATGGGGGGAAAAGAATCGACTTAATAAACTGGAAAATCCCGGCCGCCAACGCCATGTGATCTGAAAAAAAATGTGAATACGAAAGTAATTGGGAAAAGTCGAAATCAACCCTCGGTTGGGTCGCGAAAGAAACATCAGAAAGGGGGGGGCCGACGCGACGTCCAAAAAGGAAAAAAAGGGAGATTTCACAGGCCCAAGCATTCCAAAGTGGGGGGGGGCCGTCGTGGAGTACCATGGGGGGAAAAAAGTGGAAACGAAAAATTTGGGGAAAGGGGGGGGAGGAAGGGCGTTGTTGGGGGAAATGTAGTCAAGCGCTAAAAAAGGTAAGTAACAGGAAAAAATCCAGGGGGGGTCTCCGCCAGGAGGTTGAACAGAAAGGGGATTTGACACTTGGATCAGGGATGGAACATCAGGGATCCTAAAAGGGGGGGGGGATGTCCGAAAAAAAGAAAGGACGACATGCATTCAGGAGTGACGCGGCCGAAGTTTTTCAAAAGCGCCCAAAAAAAAAGGGGTGTGGGTGGGAGGACTCAACAGGAATGGAGTGTGGTCCAAAAAAAAAAAATCCTCGCAAACCAAACACCAAAGGAAGGAAGGAAATTAAGAAGGAAAAGGGGTGGGTTCAAAACCACCGATTGAAGGGGGGGATAAAGAAAAAAAAAAACCCAAACTGGCAGGGCGCGAAAAAAGCGAAGGTCACTACTTGAAGCAGGGCAGTACAGATCAAGACAGCCCCAAGAGTGTGAATAAGATAGGGAGAAAAAAATAAAACCATGGTAGGTGGAAATGGGTAAAAACGGCGGGAGGCAAAATTAAAGGGGAATGTAAAAAGAGAAAGGCAGGCGAAAGAAAAAGAAAGCAAAGAAAAGAAAAGGGAAAGCACGACTTCCCACACGGCCTGGATGGGTACTCGAAAAAACAAGCACCAGCACTAAAGGAGAACTGTGAGGTGATGGAAAAAAAAGGAGAAAAACGCGGTGGGAGTTCCCAGAGGGAAAATGAAGTGGGAAAAATTGTAAGGAAGAGCAACAGTTCAAGCCAGGGAAAAAAGAAAGGATAAGTGGGGCGCCGTCAAAGGAAGGGTCAGGGGGTGGGGTGGTTTAGCCACATGAGGGGGGAGGAAAATAAAAACCTGAAGAAAAAAAAAGAAGAACCAAGGAACGCCCGGAGTCTTAAACAAAAGGGAAGATTTTGGGGGACGGGGTAAGAGGGGGGGGAGAAAGTTCCTTTGTCACCCGGGGCGCACGTGGGGGGAAAAAACAAGCGAAACCCAAGGAAAACATAGCACAGAACGAAACACCAGGGGAAAAAAGGACGGGGGTAAGATTGTGCAGAAACCGAGTGCCGGGGTGAGCACCCAAAACGGCGGGCAAGAAAGGGAAACCAGACGAAAAGAAAAAAAAAGGAATTCACAAAAAGTGGTAACAATGCGCGGAACCCAAAAAACACCTTGGTTGCGGGCGATGGGGGCGAGAACTGGCGGGGAAAAAAGAGGCCCCAAAACCACCAAAAACGGGGGCGGTCCAGGGTTCCCCATGGGGGAAGGGAATACCCAAAAACGAAACGGGGAACAAGAAAGGCCAATACGCTGCAACAGTAAAGGAAGAAAGAAACCGAGGCCCCCGAAGGTGAAACGAAAAAAAAATACGCGCAAGTCGGGAAGACAAGATACGAGAGGACAGCTAAAAAAAGGCAAAAAAAACGCCCCAGGGGGAAAGAAACCTCTCTCCCATTGAGAGGGCCGGGGAGAAAAATTATTTCCGAACGAACAAAAGGACCGCCAGTGCACGCCAAGGGGCGTGCTCTTGAAGTAAATGGGGGAGGAATGAGATAGGGGTCTATCTATTGGGGGAGAAAAAAAAAGCAAACCGAATAGTCGGAAAAAGCCGCGCTAGCCTTGGAACCAACGGAGGGGGCGAAAAAACCCCAGACGAACCATGGCTAGAAAACAGCTGGAGGGAACAAATTGCAAAAGGGGAGGGGCTGACCTAAGCACTAACGGATCTTTCAACGGGGTTGTCCAACTCCCGAGGGGGAAAAAGATATGGGGGGGTCAGTTTGTTGACCAGGATGAAAAAGAAGCGGCTGTAGGGAACAAACTGGCAGGAAAAAAAACTGGCATAGGTGGTGAAAACAGACAAAGAAGGGTAAGTTGAAGGAGAAAGGAGGGAGGAGGCCGGATGTGGGGACACTTGCAAAAGGGTCGAGCAAACACGAAAAAAAAAGGGTGACGAAAGCAGACCAAAATTGAGGGTACACCCGCATGGAGGACTGAGGAGGGGGGTGGAAAGGCGTCTGGTCGGCTGCAAAAACGAAAAAAACCTTGAAGGGGGAGGAGGGTTTTCGATTTAGGGCGGCAGGAGGTGGCAAGGTCAAGGAATCGGCGGGGAAGAAAGAAAAAGAGACCGGGGCCGAAAAGTTGTATCACCCAAGGGGAGGGAGCAATGGGGTAAAACTGAAAAGGGGCATGGGCAGGTAGGTAATTACCTAGGGTGGAAAAAAGTGTCGGAGCCCGGCCCCAGCGGCCTCAAAAGGGGAAAAAAAGGAACTTCGAAAAAAAGTAAAAACCAAAGGGGGGGAAATGGGGGAAAAAACACGAATATCGACAAAGCAGTCCTCCATTCATCTCATGGGGCACAGAGGTTTTTTGTGCGGGGTTCCGAGGGGGAGGAAGGGAAGTAAAGTACCAGTGAGGGCACAAGGCCACGAAAATGGGCTTAAAAATTGCGTTCAAAAAAGGTGACCCTCGGAAAGTAACACGCCACCGACAACAACCCACAAGCCGATTGAGGCTTAAAAAAAAACAGACGAGGAAAAGTAACACAAAAAAAGACCGGAAAAACCCGAATAAGGAGAGACCGACTGAAACCAAAAGAAGGGTTCAGCGTTTCCGCGAAAAAACGAAAAAACCCGAAAAGCTAGAACGGGCGGCCTTTGGAGTCGGAAAGAGAGTGGATTCGCCGGAAAAAAAGTTGACCGTTCTAAAAGGACTTCCTCAAAACATAGGAAAAAACACAGAACTTAAAAAGAGTCGAAGGACCCGGCGAGGGGTGAGAAAAGAAAAGACACATGAGGACAAAATGGCTTTAGGGGGGGGGAGTAGGGGGACTCCCTGGAAAAGGGGACTGCCAGCAAGGGCCAACTCGCAGGGGAAGGGAGGAAAAGGAACATTGCAGGGAAGAAAAAAAAAAAAAATGTTCGAATCAAAACGAGAGGGGAAAACGGCAATCACGGGGGCCAAGCCAGAAAATTAATGATAAAAAAAAACAGAAGGTGAAAAAAAAACCAAGTTCCGGGAGGGAGGGGGGGTAAAACGAGGCAAAAAAAGAAATCGGGTCCGGGAAAGGACGGGATAAAGAAAAAACATTCGGACAGGAAAGAGAATTGGTGGAAAAGGGATCGAGCCATCAGGTGGTAGTTGTGGGACGTCCGCGGGGAAAAAAGCGAAAGGACGGGAAGGTCTTAGACGGTAAGTCAGGGGAACGGTCCACGGCCAAAAGGCACGCCTGACAAGAAGACGAAACAAAGGGGGTAAAAAGGGGAGACACAAAACGTAAAGACAAGGGGGATCCGTAAAAGAAATGCATACAGGAAGGGGGTTCACCAGACTACAGGTAGGGGCTGGGGGGGGGGTTCAAAAAGATTAGGCAATAATGTGGTGGATTTGGACAAGCAGGAAACGAAAAGGGGGAGAGAATTGGGATAAATCACGGAACGACCTGAAAAAAAAAAAAGGGATGAGAACCCGCAAGGAAAAGCCCACAGGTTCCGGGACAAAGCCCAGGGCAACGCTCCCTTAAAAGAGAAACTGCTGGGAGACAAAATCAGCGTTGCCAAAACAAGGGAACTCAAGGGAATAAGCGGGGGGGGGGAAAATTACAAAATCCTTCATCAGGAACAAGAAAGTCAGAACTAGCGAAGCTTCGGCAAGGGGGACAAGAGAAACCTTGGGGCTAGGAAAATCTGCCACTGAGGACGCGGAAAAGAAAAAAAGAGAGCAAAATCCAACCGCCCCCGAAAAAAGGGAGGAAAAGGCTGCTAAAAAAAAAGGGGGGAGATGGGGCATGGACCTCGGTGGGGGAAAGGAAATAGGGAGATGTCAGGAAAAGCCGTGCAAAAGAAATGCACAATTGAGGGTGAATCGATGGAACAAGCTGAGGCCCAGCAGAATTTGTTGAGGAGGGTTTTCGAAAAAAGAAGTAAAAAGAAGGTCTTCTGGTTCCTGGGGCAGGTGACAAAATGTTGCAACCTCGGTGGGGGAAGGGTAAACCACTCAAGAAAGGGTTCAAGACACCATCATGAAAAGGAGAGGAAAACTGGTAGTGTTACATCGGGCGCAATTGAAAAAACACCTTGAAGAAAGGTTGAGAAAATACTGATGACAGTGCGCGGGAAGGGGCCTGAAAACGGGATTTTGCAAAGGCAGGGACGAGAGAAGAAAATCAGTAAAATTCCGAATTGGCTAGGAAATGTAACAGCGCGGGAACGCCTGGTGGAACAGGGAGTAAGTTCGACGAAAAAAGATCCTACACTTGTTCCCTGAGGGTTGGGGAAGGGGAAAAGCCACTTGCGGGGTCGGGGGACGAGACTCAGGGCGATCCGCCGACTTATTTTGGGAGAAAAAACTCTGCGTGGGCAGGCACGGGCAGATAGGACGGTGGGAAGGGAGATGCCGAAGAAAAAGTAAGCAAAGGTGTCGGAAGAAATGGCGATGATCAAAATAACAGGCGGGGGAAACTGCAGGAAAAAGAAAAAGAAGAGGGGGGGCTCAGTTCAAGAACCAAAGAACGGTGTGTGGAAAATAAAAAAAAAGCGAAACGAGGGCAATATAAAGGAGAACGGGCCCGATGCAATGGGGTGTGGACGAAAAAAAGGGGCTGAAAAAAATGGAAAAAAAAAGGGGGAATTGTTCGTGGTTTCAAGAGATCGAACAACAACCCAAACGGGAAGAGGAGAAAAGATCGATAGGGAAAAAACGTATCCAGCCAGGATGGCCAGAAAAAGGCGGGGAGGTTCCACCAAAGGGGGGGAATCGCACGTCCCAGTTAGCAAAAACAATCTTCGGTCCACATAAAAAGGAAAGCGGAATATACAACAAGGGGGAGGGGTCAACGGAACGAAGCCGAGTCTAAAGCAGAATGACCAAAAGGGACAGAGGGAGAACGGGAAAAATCAAAACTCGGTGACGAAAAAGGACAGGGGTGGATGGCCGGCCCTCAATGACGGGGCAAAAAAAAGGAGACTCGGATCGAAAGGGCCGAAAAGCAAGGGGGGTACGCCAATTCAAGAAGCGTGAGCCGAAGGGAAAAGGCAAGCGACCCCGCCACGCAGGGAAGGTGGAGAAATAAACAAGAGAAAAAAAAGAAACAAACAGAGAATTCAGGGGGGGGGGGGGACAGGGGGCGAACCCTCATAACAGGATGGTAAAAATACAGCGGTTACACTCGCAAAAGGCGTAAGGCCTACCGGTGACTGTGGGTTGCTAAAGACGGGGGGGGCATTGGAACAAAGAAAAGGGGGGGGTTTAAAGAAAAGGCCCCCTCAACAAAGGGGAAGCTCAACAACGCGAAAAAGGGGGGGGAATAAAAATTCCAGAAGAATGCCCCATCTGAAAGGGAGAATTCGCGGAGAGGGGGTTGGGGCCCCTTAGTTTAAAAAATGTTTAAAAGGGCAAAACAAAAGGGGTCACAAGGACGAACACAAGGGGGGGAAAAGCCCGCCCCCTAAAAAAGGAGAGGACGTGGCATCGAATGAGGGGACACAACACCAACTGAACTGGTGGCATGGAGAGGGTCCAAAAGCGTCCCGACCAAAAAAAGGAAAAGAAAAAAGGGGGATCTTGGGGAGAAATATCAAGGCTACGTCTAAAGGGACACTTAGTCAAAAAAAAGGGAAAAGGGAATGATCCCCCGGGTGGGTTTGTCATGGACCGCAAGTTGGAAAAAAGCCCGGGGGTTGAGGGGGAAAAGGACCGTTGCCTATCGGGATTTGAATGGGAAGAGATCGGAGGGGGACGTCAAGAAGGATCAGGTTTTGGGAGCCGGCTGGGGAAAAGGGGCCAGGGGGGGAACGCGAAGCGAACGCCAATTTGCATTCAGGGAGGAAAGGGGGAAGTTTCATGAAAGAAAGGGTTTTGGGACAAAGGGAATTGGGGAAAAGCCACGAGGGGGAAACAACAGTTACTGTCTAAGAAAAACAAAATGAAGTCATTAAACGTGACGACGGCTGCTGAAACTGGGGTTAGAAAGGTGTTTAGGGTCAAGAAAGTAACGGGCAGCCCACCGGGGAAAAGGGTATGGATCTTAGAAAATCGAGATCCAAATTCTGTCTCTGGGCAGTGGGTGAGGAAAACAAGGTGGGAGTGAAGAAAAACGCAGGACAAAGCAAAGGGAGGTGTCGGTGCCACCGGGGGGAGGGAAAGCCCTGAAGGAGCCAAAAGTGCGGGAAATAAACAACCCCTAAGGCTAGGGAGTCAGGAGGGGCAATTAAAAAAAGCTTGGGGCCGGAAGGAAGTAAGGGAAAAAAGGTCCTGACGCGAACATAAAAAGAGCACGGTTTGGGGCCGGGGAGTAAAACCAAACTCAAAAAAGGACGGGGGAGGTGAAAGAAAAAAAACAAAAGGACCTCTGACTTCTTTGGGAGTAGAAAAGCATCTAAAATGAGATCAGTAGATCCTGGACCGGGCACGATTACGGGGAAGAAGAAAAAAAGAATAAGCCCGACCAAAACACAAGAGAAAAACCAATGGCCGAAAGAAGGGGAAAGTAAAACTTGTCTGGGGAAAAGGTCTAAAGGTAACCGGCCGGGAGTTTGCCAGAGGGAACTAAGGTTTCGGGGGGCAACGGGTTGTGGCTGACACGCATGTGAAGACTTGAACTAAAGTCCTTTGAGAGGGGCGAAAGGCAGAAAAAGGAAAAAGTTTCCGGATTCACCAAGGACACGCCGATGGAAAGATCATGTGGTGGAAAAAAATGGGGGGAAACGCTTCAACAAAAAAAAAGCCTGGGGGGGGTTCTAAAGACTGGGAACAGGGGGTTTCAGCTGAGGAGGATTGAAAATTGTTATGAAGGTTCCCAGGGGTAACAATGACCAACGGGGGTCCTGGGGGGGACGATTTCCCACCGACGGGGTGTATCCAGTAAAGAAAAAAACCGCCCGGGCGATGTTGAGGGGGGGTAAGTGGGTTTGGGGAAAACTAAGTAAAAAAGGAAACAAGGAAGGGTTAAGGGAGGGGCAACCGATAAAAAAAGGGGGGGGTGTGACGAGCGGGTGACTGGGACATTTGCATAGCTGGGTGTGGGATAAGAGAGAAAAGTGGGGTAAATGTGTTTGGGGGGTTCGCGTCCGATGGAGGGGAAAAAAGAACGAAAAAAAAACTTGAAAAAAAAACTAAGGGTGACAGTGAGGGGGGGGAAACATACAAGGGGGGTATGTCTCATAAGGAACGAAGGACTACGAAAAAAGACTTGCACCGTGACTAGGAAGGAGGAACAGACGGGAAGTATGAGGAAGAGGCGTGGGGCGAGGGGGGTAGAATTCCAAAAAATGGGATGCAAGGAAGGGGCCGAGATGACAAATTTTAAACAACGATGACAATCAAAAAAGCCTGGAAACGGAGAAGGAAAAGTAATGAAAGGGGGAACGAAGCAGGGTTGATAAGGGGCGGGACGGGTACAGTTTAAATCTCCGAGAGTTACTGGTAAGGGGGACCAGTCCAAAAACCCAGGGGACACCGAGCAAGAAAGCGCCAAAAGCTCCCACCAGTACATATACGGCACGGGGGGAGAAAACCGAAAGGGGATAAACTACCAAAAATCCACTAACTACGGAAAGAGGAAGGGCAAAGTGGAGAGTTGTGCTAACAGTCCAAAACTTAAGCCAAAAACCACCGGTGGGAACGTGGCCATTAAACAACTTCCTACACGGAGGCCATGAAAAGGCCATCGGCCATGACATGGGGGGAAAAGGAGTTGGGAATTGGAAAAAAGAAAGGCGAATAGGTGGAAAAACCTATACCATCGTGGGGGGGGGAGGCCAGACGGAAAAAAAATTACAGTAAAAGACGTCCTTAGAGGAAAAAAGGAAAACGAGGTTCGCGATGCGTTACCGGGAATAGGACAATGAACAGGGAAACTGCAAAACATCAAAAAGCAGTCACAGGGGGAAATCCGAAGGGGTGGGCGAGAACAGTCCTTGGGGTCTCGAGGAAATGACGGGACAAACGGAAATTCCATACTATGGGGGGAATTTTGTTTCATACCCCCCCCAAGAAGCTCGGGGGGGCGAGAAAAAAACAAAAAAACTATCGGCTCCATGAAGAAGTGAATATCCCCGATCAACCGGGACGCAAACTGGTGTGGAGGAATTGAAAACTGGGTTCAGGGAGAAAAAATCACAGGGTGAAGGGAAGAGCGGGCCGGCCCTCGTCACTACAGTTTCACATGTCCAACCTCTCGGTATCTTATCCGGGACTGAGCTGTGGAAAAATGCAATCGGAGAAGGAAAAGGGGTGGTTCACGACGGGGGCAGCCGGGGGGCAGACAGGTCACGGCCGCAGGTCCGCCGGGAACTTGATGCCAGGGGCAGGGGACGTGGCAAGAAAACTGGAACTAACAAGAAGAAGGGGAATTGCAAAATGGTCCAACACAAAAGAACGGTGTGGGTAACCCATAAACGAAACGAGCGGTGAAAACAAATGGGTCCGGAAACAGATTGGGAAACGAATAGATTGATTACACATTTGGGAAAAGATCTCTGCTCTCGGGGGGGGTGTTGATTATGGGGAGTGCCAAAGGCGGAGTGGTGGGGCCAGCACAAAAACCTGAGGGGAGAAACCTCTGCCAGCGGGGGTAAAATCCGCACGTTGGAAGGCTGAAAACAATGGTGTGACCAGGAAAGGGGGGTGACCCAAAGGGGTGGTGGGTGTGGAAAGGGGAGAACCGGCCAGGTCGGGTTGGAACACGGGTACCATTTAGAAGTTAAGGAAAAAAACAGAAAGATTTACAATGAAGGGGAAGGGGGGACCATCCGGTTACATGCACTGGGATGAAACTTATTTTTTTGGGTTGAACGGAGAACTGGGGGGGTGTATTACACTGGAAAGCACAGCATCGGGTTCTCCCACATCAAAAGGGGGGGTTAACAATAAAACAAACGGGTACCAAAGAAAAAGAGGTCGGGTGGGGAGGAACGCAATTGCCCAGGTGGAAACAAGAAAAGGGTGTGTAAAAGGTCAAGCAAAAAGGAAAGACCGCACAATGTAAAAAAAATATGAACTCAAAAAAGGGAAGCGCACGTTAATTTGACGGCGTGAAATACCCCCCGAACTTTTTCAGGCGTCCCCGAAAAAAACCAACGTAAACTCTTAGTGAACGCGACGCCTCGGCTTGCTGAGGGTCAGGCAATTCCAAAACCAAAAAAAAAGCAAAGGAACAGGGGGGGGGGTAAACGTCGTGGGCCTTTGAAAAGGTTGAGGTGAGGGGTCCGTTGGGCCAATTTTTCAACGTGTGGGAGGTGTAGGGAAAAAAAGCAAGAAACTAGGAGTAAAATAAACGCGGGGTCGGAAGTGGCTTACAGACCAAAGACAAGAAAAATACATTGGGGGCCTTGGGGGGATAGGGTGTTGAGTTTGGGAAATTTGGGGCTGGTGATTATTCTCAACAGGAAGAACTGACGTCATCAAATCAAAAAAAGTGGGAGAAATGGCAGCAAAGGGACCAGCAACTGAATGGAAACGGAGGACGGGTAAAGGTGGTGTGCATCCAGGTACCAAGGGGTTGGGAGAGAAACGGAAGAGGGGGGACCAAACCATCTCTTAAAGACAAAACAAACACAAAGGGTAAAGTGAATAAGATGTGGTGTAAAAAGTCGGGCGGGGGGGGGACCCACAAAAAGAACGGGCAGGGCACAACGGCACGCCGTAATAGGAAGGAAAGGTCTGACCGCCCCCGAGGCCATCAGAACACTAGTATGCCGATTCCGCTCAAGATAACGAGAAATCCCAGGGGGAGGGGGGTTCAACATGAACTTTCAAAAAAACGGGAAAAGCAAGGGAGGAAGATGGGTACTCATAGGAGCGCTTCGAAAGCAACAATCCAAAAATAGCCCATGCAAACAGGTGAAAACACGACGGCCCCCACACGGCGTAGGGTACAGGAGAGTCACAAAACCGAGCGCGGTCCTAAAAGGGGTTGTCCGAATGGTTTTGGTCGACGAAACTAGGGGGATTCCTCTTACAAAATACTGGGGGGTGAAGGAGGGAAAAAAATGGGGGGGAAAAAAACAAGGGGGGCGGGCGTGGAACCGGGAGAAGAGTAAGGAGACGAGCCGCAGGAGGATCAGGATCCGTGTATTGAAATGTGCAAGATGGGGGAACGGGGGGGAAAAATACAGCAGATCCGAAAAAAAGCAGAAGGAGAAAAACAGCGGGAGGTCGGAACGCCTTTAGAGAGTGGGGGCGGGGGGAAACCCGGACAAAAGACTCAAAACTGTCCGTTGGGGCCACAAAAACGGAAAGGGGCGAAGTTTGGGGAAAACAAGGGGAAAGGAAAAACTTCAACATGGAGCAATAAAACGAACGGAAAAAAAGAAAAACGTGGGTCGGGAAAAATTTTGGGCCGGTGCGCAACAACGAAAAACCGGGAAGAAAAAGGAAATAAAACCCACCTTCCTTCGCCTTCCTGGAAAAAACGTGGGGGGGACGAATTAGCCGAAAAAAAAAAACAGGTGTGAATTCGATGCGAAAACGCAGAAAAAAAAAAAAAAAACAAAAAGGAGGGTTGGGGACATGGGGGGGGGGAAAAAGGCACAGCGTTGATTAAAAGCACGTAAAACCATCGCAAACGCCGGAAGGGAAAGGGAACTGGCCCCAAAAAAAAGAACACCTGGCCCCGAGTGAACAAGAGGAAAAAAAAAAAGGACAGGACAGAAAGACGCGAGGAACCCAGCTCCAAGGGAGGAAAACATCCCTGTTCCAGAAAACTATGGGCCTCGGGGGGGACTCGAAAAAACCAAAATTAAAAAAAAAAAAAACAAACAAGCCGGACAGTGGTGAACGGGGGGGGAAAAAAAAAAAAAAAAACTTTGGAGAAAGGAAAGATTCATTGTCCGTAGTGGGGAGGAGACTGATAAAAGCATATTAGGAATCCATCAATTGCAAAAATGGAATGGGAAAACCCCGGAAAGGAAGGGGCAAACCTCAAAAAAACAAGCGAGGGGTGTACCTGGGGCATTGGCTCTTTACCAGAAGAGAACGGAAGGGAACTCAAACCTTGGCAAGGGTCAAAAAAAAAAACGAAGGAAAAAAAACCGCGAGGGGGTACAAACCTTGTTTCCGAAAAGTACGGCGGTTGTACCAAGGGGAGGATATTCATGCACCCACCCACCCGAAAGGCAAAGATGTTGAAAAACAAAAACCAAAACAGGTAGTTGAAAAGTCAAAAAAACAAAAAATGCAATGAAGGGGAAAAGTTGTCTAGAAGGAAGGGGGAGGGAGCAGAAACACGGGGGGGCTATTAACGGCGTGGTTAGCACCAATTAACAAAAAAAGAACTTGGGGTCGGATTGCTTGGGTCAGCAAATCCTTGGGAAGGAAAGTGACCGTCAATCGAACTGTGCGGTTGGGAAAGTTTCAGAGGCTTGCAATGTAAAACGGGGGGGGAAAAGGTAAACATACCTCAAAACACGGGAATAACTCTAAAACAAAGAGACAGAAAAGACCCACCTCACTTCCGTCGCAAGTTTTGTCCCTTTCATGCAAAGCGGGTAAAAGGGTGATGGCACGTCTCGGTTGTGGGGGAAAAGGGTAGAGAGGGGGGCCATCGTTGCGCATGGGAAAGATTCGAAAAGGGGAAACAAAGCAAGCGGAAGGAAAATAAACGGGCAGCTCGGTTGACTCAACGCAAATAGGAAGGGGGGGAAAGAAGGTCGTGGTCTCTCCCGTAGGAGAAAAAAGGGTACAAATCCCTTCGTGCGGGCCAGACCGCAAAGAGTGGGACGGAAGGCGTTCGAAAAAAAAAAAAAGGCCCTCAATCAAAGGGGACAAGGAAAAACCACCACAAATCGATTTTCTAACAGGAAAAAAAAAAAACCTCTAGGGGCAAACTTGAAATCAACTGAAGCTGGGCAAAATGGGGGAATGGACCTTCCTGGAACTCAGGGGATGTCGGGAAAGACGAAACAGGACAACACCCCCGAAAATCTAGAAGGGGCAGAAAGTAGCCGAAGGGAGGGAGGTGGGGGGGGGAAAAAAAAAAAAATGAACCAGGGGAACGAGGCTAGACTTAGAGAAATCAACCATCAATCAAGCCCCGCTGAAAAGGCGAAAAGCCCCGCATTGGGAAAAAGAGATGTTGAATATGCAATTCTACAAAAGGAAAAATTATCGGGGAACCGGGGGAAAGAAAGGGGGGAAAAAAGGTCTCAAATTGGAAATTGGCTGAAAATGGAAACACAAAGAGTCAAAAGACTTGACTAGTCAGCAGGAATGCTCCGCAGACCACGGGAAAAAAAAATGTTATAGGCCAAAACTTCAATCACTTCCCGCGAAAAGGGGCAAAAAAACAACAGAATTCAAAAAAAGTGGTAGCAAAAGATGAACGATTGGTCATCCGGAAGGGTAGGGATTCACGGGGGGCAAAATCAAAAAAGAAAGAGGCGCCCTTTCCACGGGTATAAACTCTACAAAGGCGGTGATGACAGGGGGGGGAAAAAATTGGTTGCTTCGTCAAAAACAACAAGGGAGTGAAAAGGGCCGCCTGAAAAAGTGGGCGGAAGAAATAACTAGGCGGTCTTTTAGGGCAAAAAGGCAGGGAAAAAAGACACTGCAAAAAAAAAGCAAGATGCAAGAAAGGAGGCAAGAAAAAAAGGGGGGGGATAACATGGACGCAACGTATTAAAAAGGACACGGTGGGGGGGGACTCCTAAACATCAGCCCTACAACGCATGTAAACAAGAAAACGAAAATAGGAGGGGAAGAGGAGGGAATAATGTGGTTGGGCCTTCTATTTGACAAAAAAAGAAAGAACCTGGAGTATAATTTGAAAGGTATCAGCACTGAAAACACACGCTATGAATAACTCCTCCTCACCCCGCGCAGGGTCCGAAATGGATTTAAAACAGGAAGGAGGCGTAACTGCGGGGGGGCGAAAAGTAAAAAGAAAAGGTTGAACGGCAAGCAAAATTGAGTAACCCAAGGGTAGAACGCTGTCAAGGCATCAGCCCTGGTTCACAGGAGGGGGCCGAAAAAAAAAAAGGAGGGGGGCAAGCAACCGCGCAAACGCCGGAATGGCCTCAAAAGCAACACTCCATCTCGAAAATCCCACGAAAAAAAAAAATCCTGACATCAAAAAACGCTAAAAAAAGGGTTCAACTGGGAATCGCTAGGAAAACAACAAAAACGGGGTAACAAAATTTGATAAAAGTTGGGGGGGAAGGGGGGGGATCTAGTTCTAATTGGGATCCACATTGAATACAATTCATGAAAAGTGGGAAGATCGATTACAAAAGGAAAAAAAAAGCCACCGAAATGGGGGGGACGCAGGAAAAAGGATCAAAATCCAGAGTACTGTGACCGGGGGAAAAAAAGTACTTCTGATTACGTCCGGGTTAAAAAACCGATTGGGGGGACACAACTGGGGGTAAACAACACGCCATCAAATACGCAGAAACAAGGCGCCGTCAACGGGGCGCGGCGCCGTTGGGGACAGCCAGGAGCCTTTAACCCGTTTCCCTGTTGTGAAACCGGAAAAGGTGAAGGTGCGAAAAGAATGATGAAAACAATCAGATGGGGGGGGAAAGAGGCCCCCAAGAGGGGAAGAAAAAAACTCGTGCCACCCTTCCGTAAGGGGGCTAGCCCAAAACATTGGGGTACTGCGTGGTAAAAAAAGCAAGGAAGTCTGAGGGGGCGACGAACAAAAGGCCCAAAAAAAAAAGGGGGTGGGGTCAAACCAAGTCGAGGTTTCGAAAAAAAAAAAAAAAAAAAGAAAAATCCCCGTTGGGTCGTGGGGGTCCAGGGGTCGGCCAGAAAGAATCCGGAAAAAGAAAAGGAAGAATGAATGTGTGGAAAAAAAAAACACTTACTGAAGCGGTAACGTCAAGACAGCGTAGCCCAGGCCCGTCATGGAGGGGGCCGGAACATAAAAAAGGTTTTCTCAGTGGGGGGGTAGGAAAGGGCAGGGTCCAACGGATCGATTAAAAACGCAAAAGAAAAAAAAAAAAGCGGCAGACATAAGTTCAGGGACGAAAGAAAAACTTTATCGTTTAACATCTAAGGAGGCAGCGGGGAAGACAGATTGCTAACCAGGAGAACGGCGAAAGAGGGGGTGCAAAGAAAAAAAAAGAAAAAGGGGTGAAAAACGGAGTGCATGGAACGTGGGGGGGGGGGGGACACGTCTC